>Ga0209916_1000532_pt1 | contig 57298 bp, 63 predicted proteins | sample ThiBio_1000_plan_FD_183956 | JGI IMG/M metagenome (GOLD analysis project Ga0209916, IMG submission 183956) | Wastewater bioreactor microbial communities from Cape Town, South Africa - Thiocy_solids_2 (SPAdes) | ecosystem: Engineered > Bioreactor > Thiocyanate-remediating > Anaerobic-Aerobic ... | reverse complement strand
GCCGTCCTCCGCTCCGCTGCGGCCTTCGGTGCGGCCGCGCCCGGGGCGCGGCCGGGATGCGCTGTCAGGCCGCGATCGGCGCGGCCACAACCGACGGAGACACGCCATGACCTACGATCTTCCCTTCGACGATGCCTACGAGCCCTACCACGCCTCCTCGCCGACCGACCGCGTCATCCTCGAACTGCAGATGTACGGCCACCGCCCGCATCAGGACGAGCCCGATCCACGGCCGCTTCCCGACGATGCGGTGATCCGGGCCGGCCTCGCCGGCATCGTCGAGACCTTCGCCGGCATGCTCGGCGACACTAGGCTCGAACCCGACCTCGACGACCTGCTCTGGTCCTTCGTCAACGTCTTCCACCGCGCCGCCGAGCGCGTCGCCCGCAACCTCGACCGCAACGAGGAGGCGCAGCGCTCGAGCCAGAACGAGCAGGACGGCTCGGAGGTGAAGTCCGTCGAGCTGGAGCGGCTCACCGCCGAGGGCATCACTTATATCGAGCGCCGCAACGTGCTCGAAATCATGCGTGACGAAGCCGCCGATCTCTACGAGGCGCAGACCGGCTCGGCATGGCGGCCTCGCACCGGCTCCAAGGTATCCCATCAATCGATGACCGCCGCCGTGATCGACTCCCGCGACTTCCTCGCCGCACGCCGCCGCGCCGACACCGAGGTGCTGGTGCCGGCCGGCACCAAGATCGCCTTCTCCGGCGGGCTCGACTGCGACGAGCACGACCGGATATGGGACGCGCTCGACAAGGCCCGCGAGAAGCATCCCGACATGGTACTGCTCCACGGCGGCAGCCCGCGCGGCGCCGAGCGCATCGCCGCCCGCTGGGCCGAGAACCGCAAGGTCACGCAGATCGCCTTCAAGCCGGACTGGAATCGGCACGCCAAGGCCGCTCCGTTCCGCCGCAACGACCAGCTACTCTCGGTCATGCCTTACGGGCTGATCGTCTTCCCCGGCTCCGGCATCACCGAAAACCTCGCCGATAAGGCGCGCCGCCTCGGCATCCCGGTCTGGCGATTCACCGAGGGTAGCGCGTGAGCGCTACCTGTCCTCGCCCCGTAGTGGATGCACTTCCAGCACCACATCGATGGACCCGACCCTTCGCGGTCGGGTCTGTCCACGCGCGACGCGGCACAACCGCCGCGGCAGGCACCACGTCGCCTGCGCCAACGCGGAAGAGGGCAGAGGGAGGCGGGGATGGCGCAGCTGCGTTTTAGAGAAAGGAAAGCGACCATGGCGATGATATTTTTAGGCGGCTCTCGCGATATCCTCGAACTGCCCGGCCCTGTTATCGAGAGGATCGGCGCGATCGTAGCGGCCGAGCACGGCGTGCTGATCGGCGACGCGTCCGGAGCCGATGCCGAGATGCAAAGCCTGCTCGCCGGCTATAATTACGAGCATGTCGGCGTCTTCCATGCCGGGCCGGAACCACGCAACAATCTCGGTGACTGGGCCGCCTATCCCGTCCCGCCCCCTGACGGAGCAGAGGACTCAGCGGCGGATGCCGGTAAAGACCGTGAAATGGCCCGGCGCGCCGATTTCGGCCTGATGGTCTGGGACGGAGCATCGCCCGGGACCTGTCTCAACGTGCTGCGCCTTGCTATGAAGGGCAGCCCCTGCGTCGTCTGCGACACGATGCGCGGCATGATGGCGACTGTTCGCAACACTACAGACTGGCGTTCGATGCTGCACCACGCCGACCCGGAGGTGCGCCGCGACGTCGAAGCCCGCGTGTCGGAGAATGAACGGCTCGTACTGGAAGCCTGACCGTGGCGAACGACTTTGACGGGGCCCGCGACCGGGCGGCGACAGCCGCCCGCCCTTACCCCTACCCGGCCGGAGGCCGACCCCTTGCGACCCCGCCTCTCGCGGCTCGCCGGCATTCCTCGGAATACGCTGCCCGTCCGTCTCGCCACGGGCAGGGCGGTGGTATCAGACGACGCAATTCCGATTGCCGGCAGCTTGACGCAAGATGGTTATCGCGCCGATGTCGGGACCGGGCGTCTCCTGCCGGCAGCGACCCCGAAACCCGGGTGCATGGCGGCGGATAGTGGCACGGGCCGCCACCCGGAACGGTCGGGTGCGGGGCAGGCCGCGGAGAGCAGATCCGCAGGCGGGCAAACGCTGACCTGCGAACGCCGCGCCGGCGTCGGCGTCTGCGATGGCGGCCGGGGGCGTCGCCTTCGTTCACATCCGGACCAATCCCGTTTCATGTCGCCTTTGTAGTGGACCGCCTGCTTTTGCGGTCAACCCCCGTTGGGGGTACGCTCGGCACGAAATTCCGGAAAATTCGATTTCGGTCTTTTGTTGGCGGGCCAGGCACTTTCCTTCCCGCAAGCGGGACCCTTGAAAGTGCGGCCCGCTATCTGCGGCAAATAGAATTTTCCCGAATTTCTGGCCGAGTGACCGCAGCAGGACGGTCCCCTCCTTTGGCGCCATCGGGAATGGTCCCGATGCAACCGAAGGAGAAGTACCATGGCCACCACGATCGCAAACCTCACCGCCAAGGCCGACGGCTCGATGGAAGGCGTGTTCGCCACGCTGCGGGTCAACGCCCCGATCACCGTCATCCCGAACAACAACAAGTCCCGCGAGGATGCCCCCGACTACCGCATTGTCAACAAGCGCACGGGCTTCGAGATCGGAGCCGGCTGGAACCGCGTCTCCCAGCGCTCGGGCGAGGAATACCTCTCGGTCAAGCTGGAAGCCCCCGAGATCGGCGTGATCTTCGGCAACCTCGCCCCCGCCCCCGGCGGCGAAGAGAACAAGAAGGTGATCCTGTGGAATAACCCGCAGTGAACCGCAGCAGGCCGGCCCCGCAAGGGGCCGGCCTTCTTTCTGTTCCTCACGATCAGGAGGCTTTGATGAGCCGCTACACCATTACCGTCATCAGCACCGGCCGCTCCGATCCCGACGCCGTCATCGGCTACGATCCGCCGCTACGCACCTTCTTCCTGCAGGCGTTTCCCGATGAGACCGGCGACGATCTCGCTTTGTGGCTCGGCACCAGCGACCGAGAATACGAAACGATCGACGCGCTGCATGCGGCGGCGCGGTCACGAGGGTTCGGCTTCACGCTGCTCCCCGAGGACGTCGCCGCCCAGCTTGCCAATGATTTCGCCGAGGACGAGCGCCCACCGAATGACGGTCCGCTCGCAAGGTTCCTGCGCCATCTGCAATCGAAGTAGCCCAAAGGAACGAGGCCCGTGCCGGTGATCATCCGGCACGGGCCTCTTTTTTTTGTCGGCCTGTTCGCCACCCTCGAACGTTATCCCATCCGCAGGCGTTGCGGCAGCCCCGCCATGGCGCATGCAAAATTGACGCGACGGACGTGGCCGCATCTTCGGCCCACATGCCGCGGGTTGTCGCCGCTCGCGCCATGGCGGACGGCGATGTCCGTGGATCGATCCGGTCATGGCGATAAAGGAAGTCAAGGCATCTCGCGGAATTGCGGCGTACGGGCGAGCCGGCCTGCAGCCGACCGGGTGCTATTCGCTACGCTCACGGAGCCCGCTGGCACGGTCTCCGCCTATGCAGGTTACGCCCCCTCTCGCGGGATGAGACCGCCGGATCGACCGGCCGTCTCATCGCAAGGGGATTCCCCTCGCGCATCCCGCCGGCTGGTCGCCGGATATGGGCGCATCCCCTGGCGGGGATGCGGGTCTCTATCTCTCTGACGTCCCAGTCTACTGGCCGCTCCCATCGCCTCAAGGACATCGCGGTGCCCCCAATTTTCTGCCGTCACCCTGATGGGCGCCGCCAGAAAATCGGCACCCCCGCTCGCCGCCTCCGGCGGTCGCTTCGCGATCCTTGACCCGATGCTCGACTTGCCCGTCGCGGGACCTCCGTCATCAAGATGAAGGAGACCATGACATGGCACACAACAATCTCATGCTTGTCGCGCAACTTTCGGGCCTGCGCATCAATGTTCTCGGGAACCGGCTCGGCTGCGACACGGAACTGGCGCGTGGCGTCCACGATCGCCTTGCGGAAAAGCTCGCGAAAATGATCGACGCACAGCGCAAAATCCTCGCAGCCGACCGGGCGCTTGTCGCGGCGCGCGGCACCGAAGACGAAGAGGACGCCTTCTTCGATCAGCATCATTACCAGACAGCCTGGTACGAAACGTGGCTGCTCGAGCCGATCGCGCTTCTCGACGACTATCTGGTCGACGAGCTGACGCACGAATATTTCGATTTTCGCGAAGCGCGCTGGTATTTCATGGATGGCGTGCTTCCCATCGTCGAGCGGGTTCCCGACGACAAACTTTGCGGCCTCGCCAAGATCATCCAAGAGATCGAGGAGATCAGCGGCGCAAGGTTCACCGTCGAGAACGTCTATTACAGCGAGGCTGAAGCCGAGGCGGCGTGGTGGGAACGTACGGGTCACGATCCGGATACGTTTTTCGCATTGAACGATGACGGCCGCGATTGACGGTTCGAGGTCGGGGCGGCGCAAGCCGCCCCGACCTCTTTTTTTGATCGGCACGACCTGCGGGGACGCTCAGCGCCGAGAACGGTTGACCCGCCGGATGCTCAAAATCCCCACCCCGCTCATTCTTTCGGCAGTTTGTGCCTATGCGCGCGGATGTAGTCCTGCACCGCCTTGCGGAGCAGTTCCGTCATGCTGTGGCCGTTGCTGACCGCCAGCAGTTTGAACTGGCGCTGCTCCAACGCCGTCAGGTAGTAGCCGCAGCGCACCATTTCTTCCTCGCGAATCTTCCTGCCGGCAACGGGGTCCTTTTTCTGGCCCTGTCGCAACAGCTTGCGAAAGTCGGGCGCGGCGGCCGGTGATGCCGGCGCCGACGCCTTTTTTCCCGACGGTTGCCCGGCTCCTTCCGTCGTTGCTTTAGATGTGTCGCCCTTCGGCGCAATGAACATGCTTGGCAGCGCCAGCGGCTGTGTCGAGATCGCCTTCAGCATCCGTGCTTTCTTGTCGTTGTTCGGCTTCGGTGTGGAAGCGTCGCTCATGCCGGGTTCCTTGTGGCTTCCATGAAGGCCTGGAGAATATCGTCGAACACGCCTTCGCTTTCGGCAATCGCTTTCGCGTCGGGTTCGGCAGGGCTGTAAAGGGTCTGTCCGGACTGGAGATCGCGATAGGCGACGCGGTTGTTCAGGACATGCTCGGCGATCGGCGTGCCATTGGCCTGAATGATCGTGCGCAACTCGCTCAACGCGCGCGCCCTGCCGTCGATGATCGTCTGTTTGGTCAGCACGAACACGGCAGGCAACGGTCGGCCCCGGCTTTCGACAGCCAATGGAATGTAGTGGTCGGTGATCTGGATCGCGGCGGTGATGTCGTCCAGCGCGAAATAGACCGGCACCACGACGATATCGGCCGCATACAGGCCCGCCATCAGATTGTCGTTGGTGGTCCCTTCGGTATCGATCAGGACAACAGATCGTTCGCCATTGTATCGCGCAGCGGCATCGAGAATCTCCTGCGGCGTTGCGGCACTGACGAGGCCGAGAGTGTCAGGGCAATTGCCGGCCTCACCCAGCATCTGAAACCAGCGGCTCATGTTCTGGCGACGGTCGCCGTCGACCAGCGTCACCGCATAGCCCCGATGCAGCGCGACCGACGCGATTGTCCGCAGCAGGGTCGACTTGCCGGTGCCGCCCTTGGGGATCGCAGCGGAGATGATCATCGGCTTTCTCCCTGGCGGAATGTCTCGTTGTTTCGATGTTAACATCGAAACAAGTCATCAACAACACACTGAGACGTGCCACGTCCGATCCATCTCCACGGTCGGGCATCATCAGCCAGATGACTGCATCTACACAGCGGCGGTGACGCTGGCGGAGCGTGAGTCAAATGTGCGACGCTGTAACGCCGAGCGGCAGGTGACGGCAGGCGGTCGGCTTCGCCCGCTTTGGCTTGTTGTCGCTATGTTAACATAGAGACAAGTCATCATGGCACTAAAGATGCATGACATCATGTCTCCGCCATGCGCTGCAGTAGGGTGGTTGGGTGCGTAGTCTCGAAGCGTTTCGCAAATGTTGATGTGTTATGATTGGCAGGATAGCCTATTTTGTGATACACAAAATAGGCGGCGCGGCCCTGTCGGGCCTTAGCGCCCGCAAGCGGGCTTGAGAGATGGACGCAGACGCCCAGAATGCACCGGCAAAGAGCGCGACGCGCCGTTATGGCGAGGTGACCCATGTCCGCTTTTCGAGCGAAGAGATGGCTAGCCTCAAAACCATCGCGCAGCGGGAAAACGTAACTGTCAGCGAGGTCGTTCGGCGACTGGTGCGTGCCGAGACCGGTCATCTGCCCGTAGCGTCGGAGGCGCTCCTGCCGGCTATTCAGGACATGGCGGACCAGCTGCGGCGGGTCGGCCTCAACTTCAATCAGGCTGTGCGCGCCATGAACGAGGGCCGCGTTCCTTATGACGAGGATCTCGAAAGCGCACTGATAGCCGTCGGCGATCTGGTTCGGCAGTTCCGGGAGGAATTGAAGGCGATGACGATCGGGTCCCGGAAGGCAAGGGGGGCGAAGCCATGAGCCGTCGCCTAGCCGGCTATGCGGCCGAGATCGAGCGCTATCTTCATGGTGGTTCGGGCATGGTGCGCGACGATCCGGACAACGACGACCGGACGGCAAGCGCGCGGCGGGAGGCCGGTGAATTCCAGGCGATGGGGATTTATGAGCGCGGTGGCACGAGCGGGCATAGCGGGGGAGTGCGAGCCGGATCGGGAGGTGGCGGCTCTGCATCGCCGGTGGCCGGCGGGCGTCCAGGAGCGCCGGGCGCGAGAGCGGCATCCAGCAGGGCTCCGAAACTTACCGCCGGTGCAGCCTCGCCCAAGGCCGCCAGCGCGCCCATCATGATCTATACCGCCACACTCGCCGGGTTCCGGCCGGCAGAGGAGGAGGAAGACTGGAAGCGGCGGGTTGGTGGCGGGCGCGGCAAGAGCGGCGAGGGCAGCGGGAGACATGGAAGAAGTCTTGGCCGAGTGCGGGCTGCCTATCAGGCACGCGCAGCGGCGGCGCGCGCCGGCTATGCTGCCGGCGCGCAGCCTGCCGTGTTCAAGGTCATGCCAAAACCCCCGTCGACCAGGGAGGCGGCGGCGCGGCTGATCAATTATCTCGGCCGGCGCGAGAACGAAGAGGGCGAGAAACACGATATCGACATTTTCGACGAAGACGGCCAGGTCCTTTCGACGGGCGCTGCCCGAAAAGCCTTTCTGAAAACATTCTGCGAGACGTTCGAACCACAGCTGGAAAACACGAATTTTATCGAGGTGCGTTTTGATCTCTCCGGCGATGTCAGCGACGATGCTCTGAAGGATGCGCTGAATAGTGCGTTCGGGTCGAAGCCGTTCGTCTATGTCCGTGACGGCCAGACGGTGGAGGGCTTTGCGCATGTCGAAGAGCGGGCAGGGCCGCTCGCCAAGGTGCTGGCCGGGGGCCGGGAGAATTCGCGCAGTAGGGCGCTCGACAAGATCGAGACGCGCTTGCGCGAAGGCTTCGAGCAGACAGGGGGCGCGGCGACGGTCGAGGTGACGGCAGCGGTCGGGAACGAGCGTCAGGCAAAATACTTTTTGCAGAAGTTCATCCGAACGCACGCGGGCGTCCGCGATGCAAATGGTGAACCGATTCGCGGAGCGAAGAATCCTTCCAAGGCCACAGCGTCGGTCTACGAGCAATGGCGACCGCAGCTTTCGGGGCGCGAGCGGCGCAATGCCTATCATCTGCTGTTCTCGGCACGAACCGGCACCGATCCAAACGCCGTAATGGCCGCCGCACGTGCGGTGCTCGAAGAACGGGCGGCAGGGTACAAGTTCGTCCTGGCGCATCATAAGGACACGAAACACGTTCATATCCATGCAATGGTGCAGGCGCGTTCCGCAGACGGCGAGCGCCTCAAATTCTACAAGCCGGATCTGGTCGCCTGGCGCGAGGCATTCGCGGAAAAGGCACGCGAGAATGGCATCGCCATGGTTGCGACACGGCGCATGGACCATGCGATGACGCGGCCGTTCACGAAGGAACATGCCGGGGCCTACAACCGGGCGCAACGCGATCCACGCTATTCTGTCAGCGCCAGAACGGTCGAGCGCGTAGAGGCCAAGCGGCAGCGCCGGCTCGACGGACAGACGCTCGTCGTGAACGGCGATGCAATCGCTGCGGCATGGCAAACGACCGCCGCGACAATGCGCAATGTTGGCGTCACAGGGCTGGCGCTCACCGCTGCCGAGGCAATCGGCAAGAACCTTCTGCGGTTCCGCGATGGCCAGGAAGGGAAGGGGGCTTCAGATGCCGTCACGCGTCGTGCGGCAGGTGAACGGGGCCAAGAATCTTTCCTTACCCACCCCGGCATGAAAGAATTGATTGCGCTGATAGGAGATCTGGACATGGCACAGACACCTTTGGAGATGCGGCAGAAGATGGACCGCGTGAACAAGGCGCTCGACGCTATGAGCGAGACGTTGCCCGAAGCGGAACAGAGCCGGTTCGAGCAATACCGCGAGGACGTCAACGACAAGATGCACGACCGGCTTGCGCGTTTGCAGTTCGAGGCCGAGCAGCAGCGGAAGACGGGAGCGTCTGGCGGCGGCGAACCCGTTCCCGAACGCGAGGCGCGCGGGCGTGATCTTCCGGCGCGTGATGATGCTCGCCAGCCGGAGACGCCACGCCGGGAAGCCGAGGCGGCCCGAAGCCGGCAGGATCAGCAGCAGGAGCGAAACAAGAAGAAGGCCCGGCAGGCGGAGGAGCAGGACCGGCGCACGCAACGATCCAACGACAATGATTACGAGCGATAGAGACGGTGATCGCGCAAGCCTCGGACATGGTGGCGCGTGCCATCCGCGCATAGAACGATCAGCGACAAGATTCTGGTCAGCGCTTGCCTTCTCGGCCGGCCTGTCCGCTATAACGGATCGGCCAAGACTGTGACTCACCCGGCGCTGGAGCGCTGGCAGCGCGAGGGGCGGCTTATCTCGATCTGCCCGGAGCTGACGGCCGGGTTCAGCGTGCCACGTCCGCCGGCCGAAATCGCGGCAGGCCAGTCAGGTGAGGCGGTTCTTTCAGACGGTGCACGCGTCATCGAGGCGACCGGCGCGGACGTGACAGAACGTTACGTCGCCGGTGCGCGTGCGGCTCTGGACCTGGCCCGCCAGCACGGTTGCCGATTTGCCCTGTTGATTGACGGTAGCCCTTCATGCGGCAGCGGCTTCATCTACGATGGTGACTTCGCCGGCCGTCGGCATGTCGGTGCCGGCGTGACGGCCGCGCTTTTGCGGCAGCATGGAATAGAAGTCTTCGCGGAAACGGAAATCGACGCCCTACAGGCCCGCTTGTCGCAGGCGTAGGGCAGTTTGCCTGCATATCGTCCATGAGGGGACAACATGCCTATATCTTTGAAGCTGCGTTTTGTTCCTGGTCGGTATTCCGTCGCACGGCTGGCGCCAGATAGCTCAATTCCCGATTGGGCTTCCGGACCGGGATTTTCCGCTATCGTTCGTGCCGATGATGAACTGACGATCGTATGTCATGAGGACCGGGTGCCCGAAGGGGTAGAGGCCGAACATGGATGGGCTTGCCTGAGAACGATCGGCCCTTTCGATTTTCAGGCTACCGGGATTGTCCATTCTCTTATCGGTCCTCTGTCCTCGAACGGTATTGGGGTTTTCGTCGTCTGCACCTTTGACGGGGAGCATGTGTTGATCGCGGACCACGACCACGAGAAAGCTCGCTCCCTGCTCACTGCGGCAGGCCATAATTTCATAGAGTGATGGGGACCGCCGTGGAGTCGGAAATAACGATCGTTCGCGTGGCACTCGCGGTTACACAGCCGGTGGTATTAGTTCGGGCCCGAGTTTCACCCTGATTGTGAAACTGGCAGCTTCGAGCGCGCGCCCGGCAGAGAAAGTCTAGACGCTCGCTCCGTCGCAATTATCCTGAAAGCCGCTATGTTGCGGGTTTTGGGATATTTGCGACGGGCAGTGGAATCTGTCCCTAGCCACCTAACCAGCGAAACGCGTGGCGCAGGAACGCTTGCCCTTCATCGGCGATCGGCGGGCCGTGCGCTATTATCACCTTTTCCGTAGGCCATGCCAGGATACGCCGGAGAGATTCACGCGCGGCGTGTCGGTCGGTGAAGGCAACCCGAAATTTTCGGGGCACCGCAGGTTCGGCGGTCGCCATCAGGTCCAGTCGGGCAACAAGCGCCCGCCAGCCTTTGAACCACCCGCGCGGGAATTGTTGAATCAGATCGGTGAAAATCGCGGTCCCGCTCTGGCGATGAAAGAAAACGACTTCCGTTGTGATCCGATTACCCCACATGATCGCGCGGTCAATCTCCCCTGCCCATGCCGTGATCGGGCCATCGCTGAAATCAGCATCGAACCTAATATCCTTGCGTTTCTCCCGCAGGCCGGGCGGCGCATAGACAGTGGCGTCAGGATATGCCCGCTGCCAGTCGCCAAGGAATGTGTGATGGAGGGAATTGGGAGGGACCAGATACCGCACCGCGCCCAATGTCTCGACCTCGGCGCGAAGATCGTCGGTAAGCGCCGTTGGCGACCAAAGGACCAGATCGCCATTGGTCAACCTGATGACGGTCATGCCCGTGGGATAGCGAAATCCGGCCGCTGCCGTGACCGTTGGCCCGTCCGTAATCCAGATATTCGGGCCGAACCCCTTTAGCATGGCGGTTGCCTCGCTAATGTTTACAGGAGTGTAAATTTATACCATTGTGTAGATATGGCAATCCCGAAGCGAACGGAGCGGTCCCGAATCCTCATCCTCGATGCTGCCGACGCGGCGTTTCGGGAGAAGGGATTTGCGGCCACCTCCCTTGAGGAAATCGCGATGCGGGCGGGCCTGACCCGCAAGACGGTCTACAACCTGTTCGCCTCGAAAGACGAAATCGCCTCGCAGCTCATAGCCCGCGTGGAAGCAAACGACGCGCCCTATCGCGATCGAATAGAGGCCGGCGGCGACGTGTTTCCCCTGCTCGAAAGCGTCTTTCTCGACAGCGCGCGCTGGTGCTTGGCGAACCCCTCGCTTGCGAAGCTGGCCCTTGCCCCAGTCGAACGGCCATCCCTTGAGCCGCCCCCCGATCGACCATCATTCCAGCGGCTTGTCAGGGATATCCTGATACTCGGGCAACGGCAGGGTGTCATTCGCAAGGATGATGACCCCAATTTCATGGCGCTGGTTCTTCTTGGAATCTACGGGCAGGCGATGCTTTCAGCCCGCGCCGGCGGGCAGCTCGCCGAGGACGAAATCAGACACATCATCCGTATCGTCGTTGAGGGCATCGGGGAGCGTTCATCGCGGCGAGGCGTCTTGTCGCGCAAATCCTGAATTTCGCGACACACTCGCCGGCGCTGATTTTGCAGGGAAAAATCCGTCGCAAAAGTCAGACTTATTCGACTGACTTTCGCGACACGTCGCGGCCCGGATTCCGGGCCGCTGCGCACCAGGCGCACGAGTCAGAATTTGTGCGACAGATTGTTATGTCTTACCCGCAACAGGACACGGCTCCGGCCTGCTGCGCGCGGTGCCTTGGCTTGCAGATGGCAGGTCGCGGCGCGAGGTGCGCAATTACCCGGTCGCTCTCGATGTCGAGGCCGCCAACGTCGTAGACCCTCATAGGATCGCCGGGCTTGCTGACTTCCCATGTCAGCCGCGCTCCGTGGTCCAGCGGAACCCTGCTGCTGACCTTCTCCAGGATCGTTTGGAACTTGGCGACGGTCATGGGCGCGTTGCCCTCGGTCGCCGGAATGTCCTCGACCTGCAACACGGTTTCCTGCCACGCATCGGGATTGCCGCCGCAATCCAGCGTGACGAAGGAACCCGCCTTTACCTCGGTGACGTGATAGCCGGGCTGCACCCGCTGCCCGTCGCCATAGGCAAGGACAAGGGCTTTGTCTGCATGAGCCTCCAGTGCGTCGAGGAAGACGCCGAGCGAGGCATCGCCGTGAAAATCTGTCTTTAGGGGGCTGGCGTGAATGTTCATGAGCGTGTATCCATATTTCAACAACTCTTGAGAGATTGAAATATTCATGAACGAAAAGCAAGCTCTTTCCGCATTCGCTGCCCTCTCACAAGAAACCAGGCTGCGCATTGTCCGCATGCTGGTGACGGCTGGGACGGAAGGCATGCCGGCGGGCGCGATCGGCGAAGCGATGGACGGCGCTTCGTCGTCCCGCACTTCCTTTCACCTGAGCCATCTTGAACAGGCGGGGCTTGTCGAATCCCGCCGTGAAGGCCGCTCGATCATCTACAGCGCCGCTTATCCGGCTCTCTCTGGCCTGCTCGAATTCCTCATGCGAGACTGCTGCCAGGGCCATCCGGACGTGTGCAACCCGGTCGTGAACAAGCTCAACGCCTGCTGTGAGCCTACCAAGGAAAATGCCAGTGCCTGATGACAACGCACCCCGACGGATATTCAACGTCCTGTTCCTCTGCACCGGGAATTCCGCCCGCTCGATCCTCGCCGAAAGCATCCTGAACAAGGACGGCGCGGGACGCTTCCGCGCCTTCTCGGCGGGAAGCCAGCCAAAGGGGGAAGTGAACCCGCTTGCCCTCCAGACGCTCGCCAGCTTCGACTATCCGACAGAAGGCATGCGTTCGAAGCCGTGGGACGAATTCGCGGTGGCGGATGCCCCCGTGATGGATTTCGTGTTCACCGTCTGCGACAGCGCGGCCGGGGAAGCTTGCCCAGTCTGGCCGGGGCAACCGATGACGGCGCATTGGGGCATCGAAGATCCCGCCGCCGTCACCGGGGCGGAGATGGAGCGGCGAGCAGCCTTCGTGAAAGCGTTCGGCTATCTGCGGAACCGGATCGCCGCGTTCACGGCTCTGCCCGTCTCCAGCCTCGACAAGGCGACCCTGCGCACCCGCCTTGTCGAAATCGGCCAGTCGGAAGGCACGACGTTGGCTCGCGGGAACGCAGCATAGGCCACGGCAACAAGGACTTTCTCATGTCTACCTTTGAACGCTACCTGACGCTGTGGGTGGTCTTGTGCATCGTGGTCGGCATAGCTCTCGGGCAACTGATGCCGGGGAGCTTTCAGGCGGTCGGTGCGCTCGGAATCGCCAACGTCAACCTGCCTGTCGCGGTGCTGATCTGGCTGATGATCGTGCCGATGCTGCTCAAGATCGACTTCGCCGCGCTGCGCGAAGTCGGGCAGCACTGGCGCGGCATCGGCGTGACCCTGTTCATCAACTGGGCCGTCAAGCCGTTCTCCATGGCGCTGCTCGGGTGGCTGTTCATCGGCTGGCTGTTCCGACCCTACCTGCCTGCCGACCAGATAGACAGCTACATCGCGGGGCTGATCATCCTCGCCGCCGCACCCTGCACGGCGATGGTGTTCGTGTGGTCGAACCTGACGGAGGGCGAGCCGCATTTCACGCTGTCACAGGTCGCGCTCAACGATGCCATTATGGTCGTTGCCTTCGCGCCGATCGTCGCCCTGCTGCTCGGCTTGTCGGCGATCATCGTGCCATGGGGAACGCTGGTTCTGTCGGTCGTCCTTTACATCGTCATTCCGGTGATCGTGGCACAAGCCGTCCGGCGACGGCTGCTCGCCTCGGGCGGCGCTCCGGCGCTGTCGGCTCTGCTGGCGAAGCTCGGGCCACTGTCGCTCGTCGCGCTGCTGGCGACACTGGTGCTGCTGTTCGGATTCCAAGGCGAGCAGATCATCGCGCAGCCCGTTATCATCGCCCTGCTGGCGGTGCCGATCCTGATACAGGTCTATTTCAATTCAGGGCTGGCCTACCTGCTCAACCGGGCCGTAGGCGAGCGGCATTGCGTGGCGGGACCGTCCGCGCTGATAGGCGCGTCGAACTTCTTCGAACTGGCCGTGGCCGCTGCCATAAGCCTGTTCGGCTTCCACTCCGGGGCCGCCCTTGCGACGGTGGTCGGTGTCCTTGTCGAGGTTCCGGTGATGCTGTCGGTGGTCTGGATCGTGAACCGCTCAAAGGGCTGGTATGAAGGCGAAAGCCATACCGTTCCTGTCGAGGCAGAACACTGAAACATGGCAGTTGAAGCGCCTGCAAATCAGTCTCTTGTCCGGCCTCGCTGGCAGGTGCTTTCTGCGCTCGGCATCGTCCAGATTTTCACATGGGGCAGTTCGTACTACCTGCTCGCGGTCCTTGCCGCGCCGATTGCAACTGATACCGGGTGGCCGCTGCCGTGGATTGTCGGCGCGCTGTCCATCGGCCTGCTTGCGGCAAGCGTAGTCTCGCCACGCGTCGGCGATGCCATCGGTCAATATGGTGGGCGCCCTGTTCTGGCGCTGGCCTGCCTTTTGCTCGCCTCCGGCCTCGTCATCCTTGCAGCGGCCCCCTCCCTGTGGGTGTTCGTCGTCGGCTGGACAGTCCTCGGCTTTGGCATGGGGGCTGGCCTCTATGACGCGGCGTTCGCCACCCTCGGCGGCTATTACGGGCAGTCTGCCCGGTCTGCGATCACCACACTGACCTTGTGGGGCGGCTTTGCCAGTACGGTCTGCTGGCCGCTCTCGGCCTTCTTTCTGGAGCATATGGGATGGCGCGGGGCATGCCTGACCTACGCGGCCATCCATCTCACCATCTCCCTGCCGCTCGTTCTTTTCGTGCTGCCGGGGAACGGGACGGCCAAGCCCGGCGCGAGCCGAAAAGAGACGCCCGCCGTCGCGCTGCACGGCAGGGAGCGGCGGGCCTACCGGATCATCATGGCGATCATGGTCTTGTCGGGGCTGGGCGTGACCATCATTTCGGTACATCTGCTAACCCTGCTGCAACAGCGAGGCTTGTCGCTAGCGGAGGCGGTTGCCCTCGGCACGCTGATTGGCCCGGCTCAAGTCGCGGGCCGGATAGGCGAAATGGCAAGCGGAGGGCGGCATCATCCGATCTGGACGCTTGTGGCTGCCTGCGCTCTGACCGCCACGGGCATGACGATGCTGGCCTCCGGCTTTCGCGTCATCGGCCTGTCGCTCGTCCTCTACGGCGCGGGCAATGGCATCTTCTCGATTGCCAAGGGCGCGTTGCCGCTCGCCCTGTTCGGACCTGCGCGGTATCCGTCGATCATGGGACGCCTCGCGCGCCCCGGCCTTATCGCCCAAGCTGCCGGCCCGACCGTGGGCGGGCTGCTCCTGTCGATGGCGGGAACCGAAAAAACCCTGCTCACGCTGACGGGGATCGCGGTCGCCAATCTAGCGCTCGTCTCATTATTATGGGGGATTATCAAGGCAAAGAAAGACCTGCCGTAGGGCTTAAAGCGCGTCGCAAATTCCCAAAGAGCGCCGCGTCACTGGTTCTGGTCATAAAGGCTATTTTCGTGTCGCGACTAACTAGCGACCTCAAAAGCCCTAACCGTCTTGGACACAATCGCGACCAGGCTATCTGCAAGGCGAGTTGGCGCGGCGGCTGATCGGGTGAGGACGAGCGCGGTTTCCCCGAGTTCCGGAAGGGCGACATCCGAAAGTCGCCTCACTCGATCGGTGAATGCTCCTCGCGGCAGGACGCCGACAGCGATACCGGCCGAGATGGCGGCCCGAACGCCGGCGACACTTTCGCTTGTGCAGATGATCTTATAGCTCACTCCCGCCCGTTGCAGCAGATCGAGGCAGCGTTCCCGCCACCAGCACGCCCGATCGAACAGGGCAACGGGCAGCGGGCGACGGTGCTCGATTTCATGAAAAGCCGAACCGGCCCAGATAGCGGCTTCACGGTGAACAACAATGTCGTCAGCCGCGACATTTTCGGGTGTGTGAAGTGCAATATCCAGATCGCCCGCCGCCAGCGCGGCAGGAAACTCCACGCTCGCGCCACACCGCACGAGGACGCGTGCACCAGGTTGCTCTTGCGAGAACCCGGACAAGACCGAGGGGAGCAGTGTGTCGCTGTATTCTTCGGGGATGCCGAGGCGGATTTCACTCTTATCGTCCGGTCCCCGCATGGCGATGATGGCCTGGTCGAGTGTTTCAATGACCTGACGCGCGATCGGCAGCAATTGTTCGCCGCGTGTCGTGAGGGAAACGCCGCGCCCATGCCGATCGAATAGTTGCTGCCCGACAATCTCTTCGAGCTTTTGCACCTGAAGGCTGACGGCCGATTGCGTGCGGAGCAGGCGCGCCGCGCCAGCGCTGACGCTGCCGGCTTTGGCGACCACCAGGAAGCTGCGCAGCAGATCGCTATCGAGCTGCGGAAACAAGGTATCGACTTGGCTCATACGGATCATTTATACTATTCGTTTCATCAATGGAAGCGCACGCCGTAGACTGCCCTCAAAAGAGGACGGTGGTCATGAACATTGCGCTTCCGAATCTGCAAAAGCCGGTCATGTGGGCGGTGGGGGCCATCGCCACGACCGCCGTTGTGGTTCTCTGGCCAGAGAAGACCCAGGAAACGTTGCGCTTCGTGGTCGAGAGCTTCGTCAGCGTAGCGCCGACGATCGCGATCGGACTTGCCCTGTCCGCATGGGTCGCCGCGAGCGGAGCCGGTGCCGTCACGTCAAAATGGTTCGAGGGCCGCCCTGCTTCCACGATCGTGGTCGCGTCCGCGATCGGCTCGGTAACGCCAGTCTGCGGCGTGACCGTGCTTCCGCTGATGACAGGGTTCCTGGCGGCGGGCGTACCGCTTGCGCCCATCATGGCGTTTTGGCTTTCCTCGCCTGTTACCGACCCGGCAATGTTCGCTGTCACATGGGCCATCCTCGGCCCTGCCTTCGCCATAGGAAAGATGGTCGCGGCCTTTTCGCTTGGATTATTCGCGGGGGCGGGAACAGCGGCGCTGACGGGTACAAACATGGTGCAGCGTCCGCTCCGTGCGTCCTGGGTCACGACTGGCGGCGAGTGTGACACCTGCGCCCCGGCCGAGTTCGCGCTCCGCATCTGGCAGGACCCGGCCCGGATGCGAATTTTTCGCCGGGAACTCCTGTCCATGACAAGGCTGATCGCGCTGTGCCTCACCTTCGCCTTTGCGGCGGAATTTCTGCTTCGCGATCTTATGCCGCCGCATCTCCTGGCAACCTATGTCGGAGAAAATTCCATCTATGCGATCCCGCTCGCCGTGATGGTCGGCGCACCAATGTATCTGGACGGCTATGCCGCGCTGCCGCTGGTTCGCGGACTGCTCGACCTCGGTATGTCGCCAGGCGCTGCCATGGCGTTTCTCGTGTCCGGTGGCGCGGTCAGCGTCTGGGGTGTCATGGCCGTTGTAGCGGTTCTAAGGCCCGCGACCATCGCCCTGTTCGTGACGCTTGCCATCGTAGGGTCGCTCGCGATCGGATATGTTTTCGATTGGATTTGGGCGGTGCTGCCGTGAAAAGCAGCATGATCTGCACGGCCATTGCGGCGCTCTGGCGCAAATTGCGTCCGGGGCGCAGCCCACAAAGGAATCGACCGCTGTCTAGGCTCGACGAGCATCTGCTTGAAGATCTCGGAATAACTCGCGAGCAGGCAGAGGAATTCGACAGACGTCACGAATGACAGGCTAGATCGAACGATAAACCCGATTAGCTCGTCATTCGTAGTACGCGTTGTCGCAGAAATCCCAAAACCCGCGACAGTCGCACAACAGGGATTTTCGTGTTGGACTCCACCCGCTAGGTTCGAGCCGTGAGCATAACAGCGAAAGCGCCTGCCCATGATGATCGGATATGCGCGCGTCTCGACCGTCGGCCAGAATCTCGATCAGCAGAGGGTGGGGCTGAAGGCGGCTGGGTGCAAGCGCATCTATGAGGAAAAGGCTTCCGGAGCGAATCGGAGCCGTTCCGAGTTGACGAAGACGCTCGACGATCTGCGCGCTGGCGACGTGGTGGCGATCACCAGGCTAGATCGCCTCGCCCGCTCGACGGGCGACCATCTGGCGATTGTAGAACAGATTAAGAGGGTAGGTGCTGGCTTGTGCTCGCTGGCCGAGCCATGGGCTGACACGACGACGCCAGCTGGCCGCATGGTGCTGACAGTCTTCGCCGGTATGGCCGATTTGAGCGGTCCTTGATCGCGGAGCGGACAAGCGCTGGCCGGGTTGCCGCGAAAGCGCGCGGCGTGCGTTTCGGCCCCCTCCGTCTCTGTCGGCCGAACAGATCGCACGCGCTCGCCGACTCATTAACGATGACAAGAAGCCGATAACGGAAGTCGCCTGGCTACTAGGTGTGCATCGCGCTACGATCTACCGGGCTTTAAGCGATTGACGCATCAGTAAGGCGATAGCCAATCAAAGAATGCAATGCCGGCATTGGTCAGCGAGAGCGGGCGCCGGTCACCTGCCGTGATAACCAGATCGAGTGTTGCGGCAGCGCAATTTGGCAGGCCCAGCACAGATAGGTGTAGGGCTTGTGGAGATCGAGAATGAGGACGGTCTCGACAGTTTACCAGAACGACGGCACCCCGGCGGTGATTGCCTGTCGAATGGTTAAGGATTTTGGCAGCTTGGCGTCGAGATTCTCCTGGAATGGCTTCAATCGCACTTCCACGCCAGCTCCTCTATTCGTCTATGACGTCAGGCAGGGTTTCTTCGACGACACTCATACCATTGTCGAAGGCTTCGGTGTCCTGCGATATGGCGCGGAAGGTTCTGCCCTCGCTCAACAAAGCAGCGAGAAGGGCTTCCTTTTGCGGCGAAACACGGCTGGCAGCAGCCTTGGCGGCGAGCGCGCCGAAGTCAACCCTCTTCGCGGCAGAAGCCGTGCCGGAAACTTCCAACGGCGGCTGGGATTGCGAAACGGAATCCGTATTCCTTGTCGCCCTGAACTGCCGTCGGATTGGCGGCGGCGGCGTTCGACCGGCCTTTGCGGCAAATGTCGCGCCCCGGATCAATCGTGATTGCGCGATGCCGGAATGATATGGCCGAACAGGGTAGGGCTCCTTGCGCTCAGCGGCCTTTGCCGGTTTCTCGCTGCCTAACGCGGCCTTAGGCAACGGTTCGAAAGCCTTCTCCCTGAGCTTGTCGTCAGCGAAATAGAAATTTCGGGTTCCAAGAATGGGCAACTGACCTCGCGGCAAAATGATCGCTTTGCTCTTGTCCATCGTGCGGATTTCGTCGGGCCGCATGAGCGCGCGGCGGACTTCCTTGCGATGAACGGAGCGCGTGTAATAGGTGTCGAACAGCGTAGCCTTTGTACGTGTCACGTCCTTCTGTTCGGCCGAGGTCTCGCCGAGTTGTTCGGACACGTAGCGCAAGTCGTCTGCGTCCTGCGCGCCAAAGAATACCTGCACGCGGGCCGCGTTGATGAGACTCTTTCGGCCTTCCTGACGATAAATTTCGTCAACGGCTTTGAGCGACTGGACGAAAAACCACATCGAAACGCCATTACCCCCGAGCGTGCTCGCCATCTCAGTGACGTTCTCCAGCTTTCCCAGGTTCTGAAACTCGTCGAGCAGAACGAGGACCTGGTGTTCGTTTGGACGTGGTAAGGATTCCGACATGAAGTTCATCATCTGCGTGATGAGCACGTTGAACAGCGGACCGAGCGAGCTGACCTGCTCGCGGCGGAAATCAAGATAGAGCGATATCCTTTCGCGTTTGAGCGAACGGATATCGAAGGTGCTCTTCGACGTGGCTTTCATCAGCCGTTCGTTGAGGAATGGCGCCATGCCCGTTCGCACGCCGGCATAGATGCCCGAGAATTGTCGTTCGGACATATCGAAATAGGGGAGGAGAGTCTGCAGGGTGAAGGACGAGCATTGCGCCTTTCGCTCGCCGCGCAGCGTGCCGATGAAGTCTATCAGCGGCTCTTCCTCGCCGTTCATGATCCCCAGAATGGTTGCGAACGTCTTCTTTTCGTTCGGGATCGCCGGCGACTCCATGACGAAGGAGGCGATGCCGGTGAAGAGCAGTCGGGCATCGTTGACCCAATAGGGGTCGGCGCTCGCCGGTGGCCGGGGGAATAGCGCCGCCGCCATGTTGCGAAGGTCGATGTCGCGTTGCGCGGAATCGAGCGAAATGAAATCCATCGGGTTGTAACAGGCGGTATTGCCGTCGCGGTTGGCCGGCGCGAAGCGCACCACCTTGCTTATCCTGGAGCGATAGCCGGCAGTTGCTTCGTAGGTCTCGCCGCGTAGATCGAGAACGACGAGCGAATGCGGCCATAGGAGTGCGTTCGGAATGATGACCGCCGCACCTTTGCCGGAGCGGGGCGGGCCGATGACAAAGCCGCCGATGTCGTCGCCATCGACCCAGAGATATTTGCCGCCGCGGAGCTTCGGCCGCGTCAGCCGCCGCCGGCCGGTGCGCCTTTCACGGTACGGCAGGGTCAGCGCCTCGACCAGCTTCCCCCCGGCGCGCCCGATGAAGACTCCGCCGCGTTTCGTCAGACCTGCCTTGGCGATGTCGGAGATGGACATGAAATGCGCGTCGTTCGTTCGCGGCGGCCGCATGAAAAAGGCGATGACGAGCGGTAGGACGAATCCGAGCGCGCCGGCGGCGAGGGCATATTGAACGCTCGCGAGATTGAACGCACTAAGGTCGTCCCTGGCATAGCGGGCCGCGGCCATAGGGTTCTTGTCGATGAGGGAGAAGATGAAACCAGAGCCGGTCCGGTACCAATCGGTGGCGGCGTAGGCGACCATGAAGCAGACAGCGCCCAAAGCAACCGCCATGAGCGCCATGAAAACCAGTTCGGCTGCTCTCTTCATCGTGCCGCCATTCCTGTCAGATCGTCTCCGATTTGGTGAATTTGATCTCGCTGATGGCGCGATGGCCGCCCTCGCTGCGAACCATCTGGACGACGACCGGGATGACTTCGCGCAAATAGTCGAGGATCTCGGCGCGCGTTAGCCCGACATTGCCTTGCATGACCATGAGGGCGAGGCGTTCGTAGGCCGAGCGCGCGGAGTTCGCGTGGACCGTGGTCAGCGATCCGGGGTGGCCGGTGTTGATCGCCTGCAGGAAGGAGAACGCTTCCGCGCCGCGCAACTCGCCCAGCAGGAGGCGGTCCGGCCGCATGCGCAGCGAGGCTTCGAGAAGCTGCTGCGGCGTGACTTTCGCAAGGCCCTGGTCGCCCTTGGAGGTCAGCAAACAGACATTGTTGAGCATCGGCGGGCGCAGCTCGCGTGTGTCCTCGATCGTGATGATGCGCTCATGGTCGGGTACGACCTTCAGGAGCGCGTTGAGGAACGTCGTCTTGCCGGTGGAGGTGCCGCCAGACACGACCACGGAGACCCGATTGCGGACGGCGAACTGGAGAAATTCGAGCGGCGAGGTGTCGTGCAGCATCTCGACGAGCTTTCTTTCTTCAGCCGAGAGCGCCAGGCCGTTTCCCAATGCCGTATGCTCGAAGGCACCGCGCCGTGCATAATCGTCCAGGGTCATGTCCATGATGACCTGCTTGCGGATCGAGATTATGCCGCCGTCCGGAGCCGCCGGCGGCAGGACGCACTGGAAGCGCTCGCCTGACGGAAGAGCGGCCGAGAGAACCGGCGTTACTTCGTTGACCACCTGGTTACTGGCGGAAGCCACGCCGGTCGAAACGGAACGAATCCAGTTGCGGGTCAAGTCGCGCTTGACGACGTGTTCCATCTCTTTTGCGCCGAGGCGTTCAATGAAAACCTCGCCGGGCCGGTTGATGGCGATTTCTGAAACCGAATCCTCTTCGAGATAGGGCCAGATCGGTTCGAGTTCGGCGCGCAGGACGGGCGCGCGCGCCCAGGGATTGGGAACGGGCTGCACGACGTTCATTTCACCGGCCTTGGCGGGAAATACCCCGGATAATAGTGGTCCTTCGGCGTCATGAAGAGCGGCGTCGGATCAATCGCCGTTTTCGGCTTGCCGCCGCGTTTGAGCCGGGCCAGTTCCTCTTGCACTGGGTCGGCGTAAAGAGCGGAGAAATCCAGGTCGCGGCGGACGAACACCACTACCGGCGTGCCTTGGTCGACATAGATGGTCGGGGGAATGTTCTGGCTGTCGCGGAAGGCCTCCTGCGCGAGCTGCTGCAGGGCCGTCGAGGATTTATCGAATGCGATCGAGCGGGCGTCACGTTGCGATCCATAGCCGCCATAGGTAACGGTGATGGTTTGGCCCGTCACGGGATCGACGGTGGTGACCTGGCGCTGTTGGGAACCGTCATTGTCGTCGGCAAGCGAGGACAGATATTCCGAAGCGCCGCCGACGACGGAAAGCATGATGGCATTCCCGTAGCGTTCGAGCCAATGGGTATCGATCCGCCCGCCAAGACCGCCACGGCCGAGACTGTCGGCGCCGGGGGATTCGATATCGACGGAAACGCCGTCGGAGCGGATGACGCGATTCCATACGATGAAAACGCGCTTCTGGCCCCTCGCCAGTCCGGAACGGTACTCGCCGGTTAGGCGCGAGCCTTTCGGGATCAGGATACGGCGTCCATCCAGCGAATAGACATCCTCACGCACGACAGCACGAACCATGCCGGGCAGGTCGGTGTTGATCGCGGTTTCGAGAAAACCGCGGATCATGGTGCCTTCGGCGATCATGGCATCGGTACGCCGGAAGGCCCGCGCCTTCGCCATACCTCGCGAACTGGACTCCGATTGCGCGAGGAAAGCCTTGTTCGGATCGCTGTCGGCCCCTGGCACCGGGATGATCTGGCCGTCAGCGGCGATCGTGGCTTGCGCTGGGGCCTCCTGACCGCCCGCGCCTCCGGTCTGGTCGGTCGTCACCATCTGGTTTGAGCGCAGGCGCTCCCACATCCTTTTCTCGGCTTCGGCTTCTTCGGCCTTGCGCCGGGCTTCTTCCTCGGCCGCCGCCTTGCGGCGGGCCTCTTCCTCTTCGGCCTTGCGTTGTGCTGCGTCCGCCGCCATCTGGGCTTCGAGCGCGCGCCGCTGCGCATCGAGATCCTGCCCTGGCTGCACCGTCTGGTCGACGTTATCGGCCTGTTTGGTATTGTCCTCGCCTTCAGCGGGAGGCGGCACGACGATCTGGTCTATCGGCTTTTCGGCCTGTTGAGGCGCTTCTGACAGTCCCGGCGACCGAAACTCCGGCGGGTTGAAATCCTCTTCCGAACTGGAGGCGACGTCGCTCGACGCCGGCGAGCGCGGCCAGTTGATCCAGATCAGCGCGCCAACCACCAGAAGCCCGAATCCGACCATGGCGACTTTCGTGCCGACGCCGGCGCCGCGCCGCGCGACGGAAGGGCTGCCATCGAGATCGTTATAGTCGATCTGGCTCATAGCTATCGTCCCCCATTTTGCGTGGACGGGAAGAGGCTGGTTTTGCGGTCGAGTTTCGTCGGGCCGTATATGTCGGCGATCGGATCGACCCGCGAGGCGCGCGCACGATTGTAAAGGCAGAGCGTCTTGCCATCGGCCCGGAGCGTGAACTGCCGCCCGACTTTGTCCATGATCGTATATTTGCCCTGGGTGCGCAGGTTCACCAGCGACTCGTGGCCCTTTTCGTCAACGACGAAAATGGCGGGTATGTCGCCGGTGAATTCGAGGAACATCTTTGTTCCATCGTCAAATACGACACGCGGCTTGAGGCTATCGTCGCCCTTGTAGGCATAGTCGTAGTTGAGATCGGCGATTTTCAGGTTCTTCAGCTCGGGATCGGCCGCGCTCTGCCTTGCTTGAGAAAGCAGGCGGGCGTTCACATCTTCATCGGGGTATTTGAACCGAACCTGAAACGACACCCTGTCGCGATTGCTGTTCGACGCCTTGAGCAACAGCGAATAGACGCGCCTGTTCGTGACGATGTTGACGTTAGTCCACGCGTCCCGGTCCAAGGGCTTGACGAAGAGGAAGCGCGAGCCGCGCTTCGGAACGATCGACCAGCCCTTTGTGTCGCCGGCCGAGACGGTTTCGATAATTTCTGTCGGGCTAAGTTCGATCATCGTGGAGACGCCGAGTGCGGCGTTGACCGTGGTCACATCGTTGTTGTCGAAGGTGACATATCGGATGCGGGTGTCCCGGGCGCTGGCGGTTCCAGCCATGCCGAGTAGGATGAGGACCGATAGAGCCGCCCCAGTGAATGGCTTCATTGCAGGTTCCCCGCCGTCGGCGCCGATTCCTGATCGCGCCGGTAGTCTGTGACCTGGAAGCCAAGCGGGTTGTCGAATCGCCATTCGTTCTTGACCGGCGTTGAGGTGTAGCGGAACTTCACCACGGCAACCCAATTATCGGTGGTCGACGTGTTGTCGCGCCGTGTTGTGGTGGAAAACCGCACGGAGGCCGTGCTTCGGTTCAGGAGGGAGACCGATTTGACGTTGACCGCGATCGAGACATTGCGGCCATAGAGCTTGTCGAGCGACTGTGGATTTGACGGGGTGTAGAGCCAGGTCAGGTCCTTCGACGCCGCGCCGGTCGAATAGAGTTGCGCCAGATCGTAATTCGCCTTGATCTCGCGCACATCGTAGGTCTCGCGCGCACGGATATAGCGGACGAGATTGGCGGCCGTGACCGCCTCATCCTGTGACAGGTCGCCCGGTTTGAGAGCACGGGCGATTTCGAGGTAGCCGGTCGTTTTGTCGACCTCGACAACATAGGGCTCGAACTGCTTGAGCGGCAGGATCAAGACCAGCGTCAGCAGGGATAACACCGCCACGACGGCAGAAACACCGCTTACGATCCAGGCCAGAGTGCGCGAGCGCCTGAGCGAGCGGTGGGTATCATCTTCCCAGGTTGCGCCGGCCTTATAATAGGCTGGAGCAACCAGATCTCCGGCTTCGGGGGCGGTGCTCTTATGCGCTGTTGACACTCTACTATGCTCTCGCTTGCAGACTTCGGCCATGCCCTGGGGCGGAAAGGCCGCTCAATTTCCGACATTTGCGCTAAACCAGCGGCGCCCCGTTCTCGCGAGCTGCCCGTTGGATTGACGATCTGGCGGCGTCTCTGCTGGCAGTCCGGCCCTCGCGCATCCGTTTGTATGTTCGCGTGGCCCCGCGGGCTACGGCGCCGATCCCCTGCGCTGCTCGTCGCCCACCGCGCCAATACCGAACGGCAGCGTTCTGGTAAGATCCGTGCGCTCTTGTCGCATCAATGTACCCGCCACCATTTAGAATGGCGGTAATCGCGGGAAGCTGCGTGAGGATGTATATCCCAATGATCGTCACCAGAACGAGGGGCAGCACCATCGACATCTTGTTGTCGGCGGAAGTCCCGCCCGACATGGCGGTGTTGAGCGCGAGATTGACCAATGAAAAATAGAAGCCGAGAAAGCCGTATATGAGAATTTGCTGAATGATCAGGTAGGTCGTCAGCGAAATGAAGCCCTCGGAAATCCGGCTCGACCAGCGATAGAGCCAGAGCACAATCCAGATCGGGGCAAGGGCGAGCGTGATGAACAGCATGATCTTCGCAGCGATGATCGCCGCGATGGCGATGGCCGAGAAAATGATGGCTGCCATCAAAACGATGGCCGACAGGATCGCGCCGAATATATCGAACATCGAACCGGAATAAACCGCCGTGGCGACATCCTGGGCGCCCCGGTAAAGGTTGTCGATCAAAGCTGGTATGGCGTGCTGATCCGAGAGCTGGTTGCCCGTTGCGCGGGAAACGGCACCGACGATGATCTTTCCGACCTCATCGGGGACTGCCTGAACAAGTTTGTAGATGGTCTCGGAGAATGTGCCCCAATGGAGCAGTAACAGATAGATAATAACTGCTCGGCCGAGGCGATAAGCCGCTTCGATCGGAGAAATGGTTTCCCGGCCGCTGATGATGGAATAGCCCCACCAAACGATATAGAGGGTAAGCATCCCGGTGAAAACCGACCCGAGAGCGTTGCCAAGCTGCATATAGACACTGGAAACGAAGCCCTGCCCGACGCCGTCGATGCCATCCAATATGCTTGTCGCCAGACCGTTCATTCGTCCTCGACAACGCGTTCAAAAGGCGTGACGTTTGCAGGCTTGAGCGGCCCGCAGGCCGCAACTTCGGCGTAACTCAAAGGCGCGCACGGCGCCTTCAATTCACGGCCGGGCCGGGCGCACGCTGTCATCATCACCGCTGTCGCGATGACGGCGGTCGCCGCGGCGATCGACTGTCGGCTGATGTGGGAAGCCTGCATCAATTGTCAGTTCCCAGACTTGCCGAAGTTCTCGAAGGGGTTCACGTCGCTCGGCGTCATCATCCGCTGAACCTGGCTCTGCCGCAGAAGCCGTGTTTTCATCTCCTCGTTGAGTGCGGCGACAGCGCCGTTTTGAACGCCGATCAACTCGTTGACCGCCCGCGCGTTTTCAAGCTGCATGCGTGTGTTCTGATCGACCGAGCCTTTCACATCTTCCGATTGCCCAATCTGGCCACCGGCGGACTGCAACGACTGTTCGCGCTGAGTCACACCTTGCGACGCCTGCGAGGTCAGCGCGCTCAGGAGCGATGCGACGTTCACGCTGCCGCTGTAGGCCGTGTTGATCGCGCTGTTCTGACCACCTGTTACCTGCTGGAGCTGCTTCACCAGTTGCAGGCCGTTGATGACGGCGCCGGCGATTTTCTGGATCTCAGGCGACAGCCCGCCGAAGGACAGTGCACCGCCATTGAGGACCGAACCGAAGCTGGGCGCTTGCGCGATCGACATATTGCCGCCGAGGCCCATCTGCCCGATGCCGAGAGAACCATCGCGGCTTCCGGTGAGCGACTGCAAGATCTGTTCGCTTTTTTCCAGAATGTCCTTGTTGGAATCCATGATGGAATTCGTGTTCTTCGCGTTCTGCCGGGCAACGTCGAGATTAGCACCGTCAATGACGGCGATTTGCGCCATTGCGCTCCCCGACAGAAGCGCGAAAGCAAAGGCGAGAACGATTGTTTTCATGTCAGCCTCCTATTCCTGTAGTGCCTCGATGACGCCCGCAGCGCCATCCGGGTCGGCCGCTCGCATGATCGACTGACCGTTTGCGCCTCCGGTGCGCGCGTTCTCGACCGCACACGGCAACCAGTTTTTCCGTGCGATGTTCAGGCGCGTCAGCACGGCTGGATCGCATGAGAAGGGGTTTGCCGATCCCTCTTTAGGCGGCGTGATCGTTTTCGCGGTTTGCGAGGTGGCGGCATTCCGCATTTGCAGGAATTGACCGAGCAGGGCGGTAAAGTCAGCCGACTGCTTGATGTACTGGTTCGTCACATCGGCATTGAGGTTGCGCGCCGACGAATTGACCTCCCAGGCATCCTTATATTCGGTCGTCTGACCAATCGTGCCGAAGAGAGCTTCGATCAGCGAGGAATTCCCCTGAATCCTGGCCGAACTGGCGTCAAGGTTGACTGCCGCGGTCGATGCGGTTCCAAGCGCGGCCTGTTGCGCCTTCCCGCCAGCGCCGCCCGCCGTCACGATGCTGATGGCAGGCGGCGCAGCGGCCGGGGCCTGCCCGGTCGACACATAATTGTTGAAGTACGAATGCCAGCGGCCGACGCCACCAGCCCATTGTTTCTGTTCGCCGGCGCCAGAGCCGTTATAGAAGCTCGCCAGGCACGAGTAGTTTGTTGCCCCACATTGCTTCACGCCCAATTTGAGGTACTTCACACCGCCTTCGATGTTCTGTTCGTTCACGTCGCGATCAAAGCCCATCCCCTTGCCGGTGCGCTTTGTGAGTTGCATCACCCCTTTGACGCCGGTCGGAGATCCCGCGCAGCTATCGAGACGTGATTCCTGATAGGCGACCGACAGGGCCAATCCTTCCGGAACGCTATATTTTTGCGCATAGTAGCGGATCAGCTTCACGTTGCCGGCGTCACGCTTCAAAGCTTCGCTCGGCGAGCGCCGGTACATTTGCGAGCGGTACTTGTTGGAGTAGGTGCAGACGACGCTCTTTTTCTTCAGCTTTACGTCGGCCTTGGTTTCCTCTGATTTCTTGCTGTGGGATTCGTCCTCTTGCCGCTTGTCCAGGTTCGCATCGTCAATCACGGCAATCTGCGCCAGAACCGGCTCCGACGCGACCGGAGCGATTGCGACGGCGGCGATCGCGCTCCTAAGCAGCTTCTTCATGCTCGCTCTCCCATCCGCACAGGTACGGCAACCACGCTTCCGGTTCCTCTCCGTAGGTCTCCCGCAGCCGCTCGCACTCCTTGATGTTGGTTTCGGTGCTGGACAGCACCTTGATGAGGTCCGGCATGGCCGACAGGTCGAGCCGCGCGACAATGGAATCGCTGTCGTGCTTGACGAGGAACGTCCTGCTCTCCTTGGCTGTCCGCCTGACGAACTCGAATTCCTTGGCGGTCAGCGAGAACCGCTGCATGTACGATTCCTTGCCGGCCTTCGGATTTGGGAAAAAGACGTTGGTTTTGGTCTGCTCGATCAGCGACGACGAGATTGAAGAGTTGACCACATCCTCGGCTGTTTGCGTGCCGAATCCGACCACGCCGTTGCGCCGGCGGATGGTTTTCAGGGTCTCGTTGATGAAGGCCGCAAAAACATCGTCATCGAGCAGCTTCCAGCCTTCGTCGAGGAAGAGCATGAGCGGCGTTCCGTCGATGATCTCCTCGAGGCGATGGAAGATATAAAGCAGCGCTGCAGAACGCAGCTTCTTGTCGGCCAGGATCTTCGTCATGTCGAAGCCGACGACCGGTCGGGAGAAATCCACCAGATCGACCGGGTTGTTGAACAGCCAACCCTTGTCGGCCGGATCAAGCCATGGCTCGATACGGGCGGCCAGGTCGTTCATGCCCGGCGTCAATGAACCCCGCAGCACTTCCGGCAGAAGGTCGAAGGTCCGGCTCCCTCGTGGCAATTTGAAAAGCTTGTCTACCGCTCCGTTGATGACGCGCAGTTCTGCGACATCGAGCGCGCCGCCCTCCGGTGTCAGAATGTAGCGCAACAGCCCTTCGATAAATGAGCGGTTTTCGGGCGTGTCCTCCAGTTGCAGAGGCGCAAAGCCCGTCGGCTGCATCGGCTCCATCACTTCGTAGCGGCCGCCGAGCGCGCGAACGAAGATCTCCGCGCCGCGCATGTAGTCGAAATAGATGCAGCGCGGCCGCGGCGTGACGCGCATCGCCTCCGCCATGAGGAATGACAGCACAACGGTCTTGCCCGAGCCGGTCGGGCCGAAGACCGTGAAGTGTCCCACGTCATGGACATGGAAATTGAAGTAATAGGCCGTCTGGCTGGTTGTTTCGAGCAACGCGACAGGCCGCTTCCAGTGCAGACCGTCGCGTTGTCCCGAAGGAAAATTGTGACCGGAGAACAGGCCGGCGAAGTTCAGCGACGAGATGAGCGCGCGACGTGCGATGTAGCTGAAGTTTCCCGGTAGCTGCGCCCAAAAAGCCAGTTCGGTATTGAGGCTTTCACGCACCGGCACGATCGACATACGCGACAGCTCGGCGGTGATGTCGGAAAGCGCCCGGTTGAGCCCCTGCATGTCGTAAGAGAGCGCCAGGACGGTCATGTGGTGCTGGCCGAAGACGACTTCCCCACCCGCCAGCTTGTCGGCGCCGTCATGCACCGAATCCTCGACCGTCGTGCCCGCCTCGTCGGAGCCCTCGACCTGATTGGCGATCGTGTTGATCCGCCGCATGGCCGTCACGCGGTCCTCGATCGCGAAGGATTGCGTGAGAATGAATTCATGCGGCAACCGCAACAGTCCGTCGAGCGATCCCGGCGCGGTGAAAGGCGGATATTCCTTGATCGACACCATGGCGCCGACCTTACTGGAATCAGGCCCTTTGATTTCCAGGGCGGACTTGCCGAAGAAAATTTGCCGCGTCGGACAGACCGTCGCGAGGCTCATCCGGGGCAACGGCATTTCCACATCGGCCCCGCCGGCGAGGATCTTCGCGACAAACTCGGCCGGTTCGGAAAACACGCTTTCCCGTCTCTTGACCACGCCAAGCAGCCGCGCTCCATACGCGGAAAAATCCTTCACGACGCCGTTGAGAACGTCGTGCAGCTCGGACGTGGCTTCTTCACGAGTTTCCTCGCCTGCCGTGTTGACGCGGAACGCATTGAGCGCCTTGTCCACCCATCCGACACGGCCGATCATCGGCCGGCGAATGATGGTCAGATACGCCTCGTTGACGAACAGGTTTTTCGACCGCAGCTCATCCATGTAGCGCGCGTCGAGTTCGGCCACGAACGGGTTGTCGAAGTCGCCTTCGATTTCCGGCGTTACGTGGCGGCGAATGATGGTCGAGTAGGCTGCAAATCGCGATGTCGAGAGGTTCCGGAACGTCGTGTTGCGATTGAACATGCGGTTGTTGAGTTCCGCCTGGTCCATGGTCTGGAAAGGCAGGCCGCTAAGCTGCACGACGCCGATTAAAAAGCCGCTTTTCGTGACAATGAGATTATCATCGACGTGCCGCAGATACGGGACGTGCATTTCGACGGGCTTTTCCCGCTTGCGCTCGCGTCCAAATTTGAGATCGGCATCGACGCTCACGGCGAATAGCTCCTCGCGCCCCAGAACCCAATGTTCCCAATTGCGCCGGGCTTCGATACCCGGCGCTCGAAGATGTGGAAAATGTACGGGTCCCGCTGGCAGAGATAGGCGCTGACAAGGTGCGTAACACCAAACACACCCAGGCCGAGAACGAAGCTGCTGGTCGCGATGAAGGCGATCACCGCCAACATTCCGTTGAGGGCGAAAACCTCGTATCGGACCCCCCATTTCATGGGCGGGCGCGTCAACGGCAGGCTTACTTGCTCGACATAGACCTCGTCATCGTCCATTCGATCAGCCTCCCGCAGCAGACCTCACCGAATCGACGAAGGAAGCAGCGCCGAACACGAGGGCGATGCCGATGATGATGGAGAAGGCCATCATCCACACAAGTCGGCCGGTCATCGCGAGGAAGCCAAGGAAGCAGACCGCGATAATCGCGATCGAGCGGGCGATGCTGCCCTGCAGAACACCTACGAACCATTCCAGCACGCTTTCGACCGGCTCAGCCGATTGTGCGTACGCGCTTGCCGGGGCTAGCATTATTCCGATCGCCGACGCTGCCGCTATTTTGAGGGCAAATCCCCCTGCCTTCCTGCAGTTCATCGCCTTTCACTCCTTTCAGTCACCGAAGTCGATGACGTGGCCCTCCTGCCATGCGACGTCATCAGATTTGACATCCCCAATCGTCTTGTGAGGTTCGCCCTGTGATATGGGCGACGGCCGAACCAAGCTTGCGAGTTTCCAGCGGTTCAGGATCTTGACGACGTATTTTGCGGTTTCCTCATTCACCGGAATCCCGCTGGCTGCGTAGACGTTCTGTTCGCCGGCGTTGTAGGCAGCCAGCATCAACAGCGGATCGTGAAATTCGTCGTAGAGCGACTTCAGGTATCGTATGCCGGCGCGGATATTCGATGCGGCATCGCACCGGTCGGTCACGCCGAGCCTTGACGCCGTTCCAGGCATGAGCTGCATGATCCCGAGAGCCCCAGCGCTGGACGGGCCCTGATTTTGACCCATATCACTTTCCGCCCAGGCGACTGCCTGCGCGAGATCAGAATCGAATCCTTCTTCGGTGGCGATCTGGCGCACCAAAGTCTCGATGTGCTGTCGATGAACTGGCTGGCATTTTCGGGCAACGTCCACGCTACCGTCTGTGTCCGGCGAGATTGTAACCGCCACAGGCGTTGCAAAAGCAGCGATTACACGCTTGGATGCGACGTCTTGCGCATGCGCGCCTGATGACGCGATCGCGCAAAACACCGAAAGGAAAAGGCCATATTTCTTTCTCATCAGGCCGCCGCGTATTGACAGTTTACTATGTGTTATACGACCATAGATAGCACCGTCAACCGCCGTCAACCGTCATCTGTGCGATCTGGAACATGTCTCGAATGAACTACGGAACTGTCATCGCCGCATTGCTCCTGTGCTGTTCACAGGCGGTCGCCGCGGGACCGGGTGTCGACGATGCCGATCCTTTCCAGCAGCCTTCAGCCGAATACCTGAAGCAGTTCGTCAAGACCGGTGAGAAGGTCTTTGTCTACGAGCGATACGATGCCAACGGGAAATTGCATCAACGGGACGCGGTCCCGCTTGCCACGCCTGTCGAAATAAAGTCTGCGACCGAGCGGGTCATCAACGGTGTCGAATACAGGCTCCGCGGCTTGGCCGCCTGCCCGAAGACAAAAATCACCTATAAGACAGAAGAGTGGAATTGCACCAAGGCGGCTCAGGATTACGAGGGCGCAATCTACAACGACCGCGCTTCCGTCGTGCTATGCAAAACCCTTGTCCTGAAAAGCCAGGCCGGCGTGCCCGACGCGGTTTCGTGTTTTTCTCTTGTCGGCGCCGGCGACGCCAACGATCCCTATATGGTGTCTTATGACGACGACGATATGGTGTTCATGGATGCCGCGTCCATCCTGCGCAATAAAGATGGTAAGTCGCTGCGGCCCGACCTTGAGCATTCTTCCGATCTAGGCAAACCGTTCCAGAGTGATGAAGCGAACTAAAATCGCCGCTCTAGCAGTGGTCGCATTCGCTCCGACCGCTGCCGCGCAACATACTATGGCAGCAGACGAGGCTCCCGCTCCGGTAGTCGTGTCGAGAAACGTCCAGATCCTGACCGGCGACACCTGGCGCGACGGGAAGAAGCTCTATCGGCTCTATGGGGTGCAATCGTGCATCCGTGGCACGGACGCAACGGATGACAGCGGCAAGAAGGTGGATTGTGGTAACCTTTCTCTCGCCCACCTTGCTGCGCTGTTCTCGTCCGTCACCGTTACCTGTCAGCCGATTGGCTACGCCATCGATAAGGCGACATTCGTTGTTTGCGCGGCCGATCTTGACGGCAACACAATAGACGTCGGCACGGCGCTCATTTCGACCGGCTATGCCTTTGCAGCCATGAACACCAAGGGCGAGGCGGTCAGCGAGAACTACCTCGTCGCCGAGATCAATGCTAAGATGGAGCAGGATGGCCTTTGGGCCATGAGATTTCAACATCCGGTGCAATTGCTGCTGAAACAGGCACAGGAACGCAAGAAATGAAATTCATCCCAAAGGGCAGGCCCGACGGCTATTATCCAGTGGACGGCAAGACGTGGTACCCTTTCAAAGATGATAGTCGTCGCCACGACGACAGGACGGCGAACTTCATTATTCTCGTCGCCGCTCTATTGACGCTCTATATCCTTTGGCGGGTGGTCGTCCTCTGGGTCAATGATACGCCGTGGGCACTCTGGATCGTCCAGCATGTCACCGCTGGCGCGACATGGGTATGGTCGTTGATTTTCTAGGCCGGAACGCGCGCAAAAGAACGCAACTGAGAATGCTACGACGGATATGGGCGCTAGAGGACGTATTCTCGCCGGTCTGCTTGATTATTGAGCGACCAACGTCGAGGCTAGCTTGCCTGAACGGAACGAACCGATTATTCTCACCGTTTCAGTCGAGCATGATTTGATGGCGGCCCAAGAAATAGAGAATAAGACCGATGTCGAGAGTTGAATGCTATTATGTTGCAATTCTGGCGGCGGCGGTGGTCACTTATCCACTCGAATTGGCCGTCGGATCGAGCCTGATTATTACGACCCTGTTTCCTTGCCTGGCATATATTGTCTTGCGATTTTGTGCGGCGCGGGCAGGACATGGATGGAATGAGTAAGAGCTTCTCAAGGATATTTGGACGGTCACGGCCTCGCTACTGTTGTTCTAGGTCGGGACGTTCGCGAAGGTGCGAAGTAGTGCCCGAACGTCAGCCGGTTCCAATTCGCACCATCCGTTGTTCATGAGCCGCTTGAAATAGGCGGCTTTCATTTTGACCTCACTCAGGGTTCTCACAGGAGCGGCCGCGACCTTCCGCCTCGCGACCGTTTCAGCTGCAAAGGCCGCGTCGACACGTTGTCCGGTCAATAGCGCCTCGTCGTCATTGGCATCCATGAGCCGGGCACCAAGCGCTTCGGCCGTATTGAGCGCCTGACGATGCGCCGCGATAAGCTTCGACAAGCCATCCGCCTTCTGCATACTTCTGTCGCTCCCCACGTTGAACCGGTATTGCCCTCCCCCAACCCGATAAATCGCGTTGCGAACAGGACTCACGGCGCTACTCCGGTCGCGTCGAAAGCGAGGACCGAAGGGCAAACCGAACGGAGACTGTAGGGGAAAGGTGCGGGCGCATTAGCGTAACGTCGAGCTACGGTCCCCTGCTCGTCTTCGTGAAGCACGCTAGGGGCCTACGGCCCCACCAAAGTAAAATCGGCCATTTGTCCGACAGTTGCAACCCGGCTGAGCATTGAAACTGTTGCGGGAAAAAAGGAAGGATGATCGAACCGCCGAATCTCGTTCGAGTTCAAAAAGAATCGATGTATCAGGTCGCAGATCTTACATGAGAGGCTTTTCGCCAGAATGGCCTTCCGTCGCCGTCTCGCTTCACTTCTCCTGTCATTAAGATCGTGAAGCTGTCGTGAAGCTGGTCTTCGGCCAGTTTCACTGGGATCGCTGTGCTCGAGAAATTTCCCGTTGCTTTCGGGGGCCGCGAAACAGAAACGTGGAGGGATCTCGTTGGAGTGCGCCGGCGATGCCGGCTATCGTGTCGACGCTGATATTGCCCTGCCCGCGTTCCAGCTTAATGTACGTCATTTGCGCGACACCCAGTAGCTCCGCCATTTCCTTCCGCAATAGCCCGCGCTCCAAGCGCTCGTTGTTGATCACGTCTGCAAGCCGCCGGCGAATGTCGTCATCTCCTAAAGCGTGCGCCCAATTCTCGATTTTGGCATCGCCAGCCAACATTGCCGCGATCGAAACACCAAGGGCGCGCGCCATAAATTCGAGCGTTCTCAACGTGACGTTGTTGTTTTGCCGGCATGTCTGGATGTAGGTCCGGTATGAGAGGCCCTGGCCCTGGCTCGATCGCAACAAGGCGGCCATATCCTGGTGGAAGAGCTTCCGTCTTTTGCGCTCGCTTTCAAGGAACGCGGCGACATTGGACCGTAGCGGATTAACCACGGCCCCCTCTTCGTCCCTTTTTATAAATCGGTGTGCTCGCACAAACTTGCCTGGTTAGTCCGTCCTTTCTCCCGGGGCGAAAGCATAGTAAACTGTCAAAATCTGACGCTCGCAGGAGATTGTGACCGTGCTGAAATTTCTCTTCTTGGGTGCCGCCATCCTGGCGGGCACTATGTTTCTTCCGTCCGAATCACGGGCTTCTGAATGGGGTTGTCAGGTCCTCCTTTGTCTTTCCGGCGATTGGCGAGGAACGCCCTCCTGTCACCCCCCGATCTACAAGCTGATCGCGGCAATGGATAACCCCGGCTTTCATTGGCCGACTTGCCCACAGGCTAACTCCTCCGGAGCTCGCTATGAGCCGTACGAGAATTGTCCCACGGGCTGGACGGCCTTCGCGCCCGTGGCTTCCGAGCATGGTGGACATTCGCCGCAAAACATTTGCCGGGCGCCCGCGAGCAACGTGCAGCAAGTGCCTAATGGCCAAATGTGGAACGGTAACGGCGGTCTTCGCGGGAGTGGCCATAACGATAGCGGCATGAGAACCGTCGCGGTCCAGATCGGAGACAGGACCGTGCAAGCTCGCGTGCAGACAGCGTCCAGTGGAGGCCATGGCTTCGATACGACAACCTATTATGAAATTGCGCGACCACGCCGCGCGAAACCCTATTACATCGAGTACAACGACGCGAACGGCGCGCGTCAACGCTCATGGTTCAATCTAAAATGACCATAACTCGGCAACCTCCCACCCCATTCGGATAATTGTCCTATAAAATTAGGAGGTTTGCCAGACGAAAAGCGTTAACAGATTTGACATGCCTGGAAGGATCGGCCCAGCCAGACTGTCCTAGAAAAGCGCGAAAGTTGAGATCCCGGCCAGCCGCCAATGACCAAAGGGACGAGCGGAGAGGAATTGACCGGGACAACGCCAGTTTCGGGTGGACGGAGCGGCGATTAACTTTCAAGCGGCATGGCAACACAGAATTTGGATGTGGGTACAGCCACCCGTTGCTATTTCCGTCGAACTTGGATTGGTGCTGCGCATAGACTGTCATGCCATATCTGTCAGCGCAAAATCCTCGCCCTTGTAGAGCAATTTCACGCGGTGCCGTTTGGCGGTCGCATAAGCGAAACAGTCGCCAAAGTTGAGGTCCGCAGGATGTGCGACGACCTTGCCATAGGTCGCCATCGCATCAAGCGCGGTCTCACCGATCGTATCGTCGATGACGATCGATCGCGCGTCCATGCTCTCTATGAAGGCATCGACCAACTCGCGGACCTTGACCGTCATGGCTTGCCGATCGCCCCTGAATTTGTTGCGCTTCAGTTCGATCTTCAACATGGCGGTTACCGCTTCGAACCGGACCAGCGGCGACACGTAAAGCCGTGGCCCGGCTTCCTCGATCCTTTTCTCCAATTCCTCGTAGCCCGGTTCCTCGTTCATTACAGCGACGATCACCGACGCATCGACGAGGCTCATTCGCCCTCCTCCCAGATCTCATCCATGATCTTCTTGATGTCGACGTCGGGAACCGGAGGGCCTAATTCCTTGCGAGCGCGGTGACGTACAGCCGCCAGCCTTTCGCGCATGGGCGTATCGGACTTCACCCGCTGCAATTCATGTTGCAGAGCAGCCCGGACCGCATCAGTTTTCGTGCGTGCGCCGAGTTGGATCCGAACTTGCTCGGCCAGGTCGTCAACGCTAGAATCTCGAATGTAAAGCGGCATTGGAATATCCTTTGGAGATATTCATATAGTCGAGTTTGAATATCCAGTCGAGTGTTGTCACTCGAAAGAGCCGTAGCCAGAACGTGTACGCACGAGGCCGCGGTGACGGAGGAGCCCGTCATGATGCTTTCGGGCGGCTATGAAGGCTAGCTGATGAATAACGATCTAAAGTACGCGACCCTTTCCCCGGTGTTCCATTGGGCTTGCGTCCTCATGGTTTTAGCTCTCTTTCCGGTAGCCGAACTGCCATTTGGCATTGTTAAATCGGTCCTCGCTGCCCTGCTTCTCACTCTGGCGGTTCTGGCAATGTTGTTTTCCGTCGGGCCGGAGTTCATCACGCGCCGCGAAGCTGAGATTGCAAACAGGGACAAAGCCCGAGCGCGAGGGATGGTCTACGCCAGCAAGCCGATCGGAGTCCTGCTGCACAAGGTCACGTATGAGCCAGAAGACGGTAGCGATCGTGATCGATCTGCTGACGTCATCGGGGTAAGGGCCTATTAAAGCCGCACAATGTTGTGGCCTTTGCAGTGTTCACCGCGGCAGCAAGCGCGGCTCGTCCGTCCCCCAGGCAGGCGTCTTTTCTCGGCAAGAGCGAAGAGCAGGAAACCCTCGCATCGCTCTCACAGTCTTCCCTCACCTCAATGTCAGGTGATCGTCTCCACGATTTCATAGTGTCGGACCAAGGGGCCGATTCCAGTGTTCAGCAGCGTCAGAACGCTTTCAGGCGTCGGATCGTCAAGTTCGACCCGCTCGATCCGGATGGGACCCATCGATGCCCCCATCTTTTTGCCGAGCCAGATCGGCGCGAACATCGCGAACCGCTTCCTTGACCTCATCCAGTCCCGTGTAAAACAGCTCGCGGGTGCCGGTCTCCGCCCAGCGATCCTCACCGGCGTCGGCTTCCAGAGAAAAAGCGTATAGGATCATGGAACCGAACCTCTCGACGGTTAGCCCTTTAGCGGGCAGGTTGACGTTTCAATCTGGCAGGAATCACCATGATCCTGACGGGTACGCCCAACAACTTTGCGGCGGCATCCGCATCCTCCTGTTCCGTCTCCGGCGTCGGGTGTTCCTTGAAGATCGTCAAGAGAACCTCGCCACTATGCGGGGATGTTCCCACGCCTTGCAGGTTGGGGAACATATTTTTCAGTTCCACTGTATTTCCGTCGATTGAAGCGCGGAGACCCATCGCGGGGATCGCAGTCGCAATTTTTGTTCGAAGCAAGAGATATACATGGAGCGGCGATGACGCAGAGCAGCAACACGCTCGCGAATGTACAGTCTTGCTTGGCCATGACGACCCCGATTATTTTTTCGGCGCGCAGTAGACGCCCTGCGATTCCATCAGCACGACGCCGCCCTTCAACTCGCTTATCGCCCCAACCCATGCGTCGGAATAGGTTCGGCTGGCGTCGACCGCTGTCAGCCAGATCACGCGGTTGTCGGCCAGTTCCACCTTGACCTCTCTTTGCAAGGGGCTGCCCTGGACCGTCTGTTGATAGTGGCGCTTGATCCGGACCTTGCCGTCCGGAAACTCCACATCGTTATCGTCGTAGCTCAGCACGAACGGGGCATCGCCCTTGTCGGTCCGGCATGAGCCGTCGCGCTCGCACACGATCTTGGAAGCCGTCTTGCAAGCCCAACGCAATCCGGCCGGCCACATCGGATTTCCTGCGCTCTTGGCGTCGTCACTCTGCGCGGGTGTTCCGACACACATTGCCCCCATGGCAATCGCCACGACCATCGCCCTACTCATCAACTGGGTTCGCCTCTTCTTTCTCACCAGGATGGATCGGGATCATTTCGCCATCTCCTGCGGCCGAGGAGTCGGTGCCGAAATACGCCAACTTCATCGACGCCGCTCCTGCGAACGCAACGAAGCAGCTGCCCGCGTCGATAACTCGGCCGGCGCTTGCAAAAGATTCTCTCCTCGTTCGGATTTCTGACGCACCCGCCGACAGTATACTAGGTGTGACATCAGGACAACGCGACGTGGCTATCCGCCCCTACTAAAGAACCAAATGGTCGGTCTTCAATGCGGGATGGAGTCCTTGGCCTGAATGCTCACCTACCGAAAATCCCGTGTCTTCACGCTGATCTCGTCGGTATAGCCATAGGGGTCGACCAAATTCCTGGCTTTGGGCAGGCCGCGAGAATCTGCACCTGACGAAGCGTGATGGAACTCGTCCCCCGGCCATGCGGCAATGGGAAGCCTACTCGCGTGCACCGATACTGGCGAGTTCGGCCGAAAGATCGAACAGGTCGCGCGCGACGACATGGACGATCTCGCTTTCGGGAAAGCCATAGGAGCCGAAACCCTCGAGTTGCCTGAAGGTGCGTTCGGCGAAGTCGCGATCAGACCTCGCCGACGCGCTCACCAAGATCGTCAACGGCCACTCCAACAGCCAGGTCGACGATCTCCTGCCTTGGGCCTACATCCGGGCTCCTGAGTTCAAAGGCCGTGGCCTGAGAACAGCGGTCTGATGTCCGCAGTCAAGGGCTTGGACCATGGAAGTACGTGCGATCGCGAGATCGGCTGTTCATTCTGATGGTCGCGCATGGGTGGAGGCGGAGCCGGCCACAAACCGTCTGACGGACATTCCCCTGCCGTGGTTCCGCCTCCGCCTATGGGCGAGGATGTTGCCGCCGCTACGACGACGGGGGCAGGCCGCGCGCCTCCGCCGCGACAGCCCACATGAAGCCGGCCAGTTCACGGGCGATCGCGGTGCAGATCACTGTCGTCCGTTTGCCGCGCGCGGCCAGCTTTCGGTAGCGGGTCGTCAGTCGGACCTGGGCCATCCATGCTATCTCACGCACGCGCAGTGGTGCCTGCTCCAACTGGTATAGCTTCATCTTTCCGATCTTCGGTGGATGCCGATAGGTCCAGGCGCTCTCGACCAGCATGTGCCGGACGCGGCCGTTTCCCGCCTTGGTGATACCGCCGCGTCTGATCGTCTCTCCGGTCGATCGCTCGCTGGGCACAAGGCCGAGATAGCCCATGAGCTGCCGCGGACTCTCGAAGCGGCTCGAGTCACCAACTTCCGTGGCGAACGTTACAGCGATGATCAGATTCACTCCACGCAATGCCTGCAGTGCTTGCACGAGCGGCGCCAGAGACCAGGCGGGAACGAATTCCTCGATCGTGCGCTCCAGGCGTTCGACCCGTTCTTTCGAGACGCGCACCGCCTCGACCATCTCCTGGAGCGCGATCTGATGTGCGGGATGATCGAAACGCTGCTCTTGCAGCCAGCGCAGATAGCGCATCGTCCAGCTCGTCTTCCGGGGGTAAAGCCGACCATGCTTCAACATGAAGGCACTCACTTGTTGGCGGTGCACCCGCAGCGTCTCGACTGCTGCTGCCCGAGCGCGAACGAGATCCCTCATCGCTTCGTGGTCTTCGTCGGGAACCCACACCGCGGTCAGCTCGCCGGCCCGCAATAGCCGGGCGAGCGAGATAGCATCACGACGGTTCGTCTTTACCCGATCCCCAGGCTTTCTTGGGATCAGTGACGGCGCAACGACGGTGCACTCGTGCCCGAGCGACCGGATCAGGCGATAAAGGCCGTATCCGGTCGGCCCAGCCTCGTAACAGAAATGCACGTGATCAAAGCGGCTGACGATCCGCCGCATGGTGGCGGCCGGCCGACGCGTCCACCTCGCCGAAGAAGCGAACCTCTCCCTCCCGGCCCGCCTCGGCAATCGCGATAGCGTTCTTCAGCTTCGCAACATCGATTCCGACAAACGCTTCTCTATAATCCAACATGGCTCGTCCTCCTGCGATGAGGATCGGCTCGGCCTGCCCGAGCAACCCTCGGACGAGCAGTGTAGGGCGAGCCACCTCACTGGCAGAGGCGGACATACGGTCTTACTCAGCAACCGCCATGTGCATCAAACGTCGATGCCAACCGTAAACAGCCCGCTGCTCCAAAGAGCAGCGGGCCACCGATTGTGTGAACAGATCAGAAGTTGCGCTGGAAGCGCAGAAAACCGCCCACCGAGTCCTTGCCGTTGGCGATGTAGTCGAGCTTGCTGGTGTAAACGACTTCAGGCGTTACGGAGAAACCTGGGACTGTTGATTTCCGCCGAGAGCTGACCCGGGATTGAGGGATTTTTCCATTGAGAAGTGACCCATGTTTGAACCCACCCCTGCTGGTTGATTGCAGGGGACTTTGGAGTGATAGACATGGCGTTACTGAGCGTTATCCGACGCTGGCATCTGCGAGATGGACATTCGATCCGGGAGATTGCACGGCGCACGGGACTGTCGCGGAATACGATCCGCAAATACCTGCGATCAGGTGAGGTCGAGCCCCGCTTCAAGGCGCCGGAGCGGCCGAGCAAGCTTGATGCCTATGCCGAGCGGCTGTCTGCCTGGCTGAGGACGGAAGCAAACAGGCCGCGCAAGCAGAAGCGCACGATCAAGCAGTTGCACGCCGATCTGATGAGCCTCGGCTATGAGGGCTCATATGGTCGTGTCGCCGCCTTTGCGCGGACCTGGAAGGAAGAGCGCCAGCGTCAGATGCAAACGAGCGGGCGCGGCACCTTCGTGCCGCTGGCGTTCGAGCCCGGGGAGGCCTTCCAGTTCGACTGGTCGGAAGACTGGGCGGTCATCGGCGGCGAGCGCACCAAACTTCAGGTGGCGCACTTCAAGCTCAGCTACAGCCGTGCCTTCATCGTGCGGGCTTATCCGCTGCAAACGCACGAGATGCTGTTCGATGCCCACAACCACGCCTTCCGGGTTCTGGGCGGCGTTCCCCGGCGCGGGACCTACGACAACATGCGCACGGCGGTCGACAGGATCGGCCGCGGCAAGGAGCGGCAGGTCAATGCCCGCTTCTCGGCCATGGCCAGCCATTATCTGTTCGAGACCGAGTTCTGCAATCCGGCTTCGGGCTGGGAGAAGGGACAGGTCGAGAAGAACGTCCAGGATGCGCGCCACCGGTTATGGCAGCCAATGCCGCGCTTTCCCTCGCTGGAGGCCTTGAACGACTGGCTGGAACAGCGGTGTCGGGCGCTGTGGCAACAGATTCCCCATGGCCTTAGGCCGGGAACGATCGAAGACATCCGGGCCGAGGAAGCGCGGTTCCTGATGCCGATGCCACGCCTCTTCGATGGCTTCGTCGAATACACCAAGCGGGTCTCTCCGACCTGCCTCGTCCATTTGGAGCGCAACCGCTACAGCGTGCCGGCGTCCTTTGCCAACCGGCCGGTTAGCCTCCGGGTCTATCCGGAGCGGATTGTGGTTGCCGCGGAGGGGCAGATCGTGTGCGAGCACCGCCGCATCATCGAGCGGTCGCATGACGGCCCCGGTCGCACCGTCTACGACTGGCGTCACTATCTGGCGGTCATCCAGCGCAAGCCCGGTGCTCTGCGCAACGGCGCTCCCTTTACTGAACTCCCCGAAGCCTTCAAACGGCTGCAGCAGCACCTGCTCAGGAAGCCCGGCGGCGACCGCGAGATGGTCGAGATCCTGTCGCTTGTCCTGCAACATGACGAGCAGGTCGTGCTGACGGCAGTGGAGATGGCCCTGCAGGCTGGCGTGCCGACCAAGGTCCATATCCTTAATCTCCTGCATCGGCTGGTCGACGGCAAGCCGATCACGGCACCCGTCGTGGATGCGCCGCAGGCGCTGAGCCTGGCCAAGGAGCCACAGGCCAATGTCGAGCGCTACGATGCGCTGCGCCAGGTTCGGGAGGTGCGTCATGCGTCATGATCCCGCCAGCGGCGCCATCGTCATCATGCTCCGGAGCCTGAAGATGCACGGCATGGCGCAGGCCGTCGCCGAGCTCACCGAGCAGGCTTCTCCCGCCTTCGAGGCCGCCATCCCGATCCTGTCGCAGCTGCTGAAGGCCGAGATGGCCGAGCGAGAGGTCAGATCCGTGGCCTATCAGCTCAAGAGTGCACGCTTCCCGGTCTATCGCGACCTGGCAGGCTTCGACTTCGCCAGCAGCGAGATCAATGAAGCCCTCGTGCGTCAGCTCCATCGATGCGAGTTCATGGGCGATGCCAACAATGTCGTGCTTGTCGGCGGCCCTGGCACCGGAAAGACCCACGTCGCCACCGCCCTTGGCGTGCAGGCGGTCGAGCATCACCGCAAGCGTGTGCGCTTCTTCTCCACCGTCGAGCTTGTCAACACGCTCGAGCAGGAGAAGGCCCAAGGCAAGGCCGGCCAGATCGCCAACCGGCTCGCCCATTCCGATCTCGTCATCCTCGATGAACTCGGATATCTGCCCTTCAGCGCGTCAGGTGGGGCGCTGTTGTTCCATCTACTGAGCACGCTCTACGAGCGCACCAGCGTCGTCATCACCACCAACCTCAGCTTCAGCGAATGGGCGACCGTCTTCGGTGATGCCAAGATGACGACGGCGCTGCTCGATCGCCTCACCCATCATTGCCACATCTTGGAAACCGGAAACGACAGCTTCCGCTTCAAGAACAGCTCAGCACAGGCCGCAACGAGCAAGAAGGAGAAAGCCGCCTCTTGACCAAAACCTAAGACCCAAACCATACATGAAGGCGGGTCACTTCTCGGCGAAAATCCCGGGTCAGCTCTCAGATGGGATATTCGGCTTGAGCCCCATCTTCGATGGCGATGCAAGGAGGTGCTGCGCTTCAGGCTGATAATAGAACGTGGTCTGTGTGACAGCCACAAGCATCAGAGAAGGAAGCGCAGCATGAAATATTATGCCGGATTGGACGTATCGGTAAAAGAGACCTCCGTTTGTATAGTCGACGAGGTCGGCAAGATTTATCGCGAGACGAAGGTGGTCAGCCACCCTGACGACCTCTCTGCGGTTCTGAGAGGTGCGGGGTTGCGCCTCGAGCGGATCGGGCTGGAAGCCGGGCCGTTATCACAGTGGCTGTTCGAGGGCCTGGCCAGAGCCGGATTGCCGACGATCTGCATCGAGACCAGGCATGCCAAAGCATTCCTCAAGGCCCAGGTGAACAAGACAGACCGTAACGACGCGCGCGGAATCGCGCAGATGATGCGTGTCAATCTGTTCCGGCCGGTGCATATAAAGACGCTGACGAGTCAGAAACGCCGTGCGCTGTTGACGGCACGCAAGCTGCTTCAGGATAAGGCGATCGCCATCGAGAACGATATCCGCGGCTTGCTGCGCAACTTCGGACTCAAGGTGGGTGTTGTTGGAACACTCCGCTTCGATGCGCGCATCCGCGAACTTGTCGAAGGCGCTCCCGACTTAGCGGAGATCATGGGGCCGCTGCTGAGTGCCAGGCAGAAACTTCGCGACGAGTTCACCCGGCTACACCGCAAGGTGCTAACCATCGCCAAGGACGATGCCGTCTGCAATCGCCTGATGACTATTCCTGGCGTTGGCCCCGTCACATCTCTCGCATTCATCAGCACCGTCGATATCCCAGCTCGCTTTCGGAATTCAAGGGCGGTAGGCCCAGCGTTAGGACTAACCCCAGTGCTCAACCAGTCGGGCGAAAGCCAGCGCGTGGGCCGCGTATCATTGTGCGGCGACGCCAGGATGCGCGCACTACTCTATGAAGCAGCCCAGGTAATGCTGACCCGCGTGAAGAAATGGTCATGGCTGAAAGCTTGGGCCATGAACCTGGCGAAGCGAGGCGGTGCTCGCAAGGCGATTGTCGCTTTGGCTCGACGTATCGCTGTCATCATGCATAGGATCTGGATGGACGGTAGCGAGTTCCGCTGGTCGCGGGAAACCGCTCCCATTCACATTTGAGCAACTGAGCGAAAAGAAAGGTTCCACCGCCGGTGGGCAGATGTCCTTCGCGGGACGACGGATGAAGTGAGTTCGTGATTTCCGCAGTGCCGACAGCATCCTCGCTGTCAGGACGCTTCTCAGATTGAACCACTCGTCCTTCTGATCCCATACTGGGAAGGCCCTATGCCGATCCCGAAGAGAAGCGAGACCCCGCGAAAGACATCGAACCCGACGAAGCGGATAGCTCAAAGAGCCTTGACCTCAACACGCCGAATAGAGAAGCGGAAATCAACAGCTGGGCTACTGATAGCGCTATGACTGTGTAAAAATGACCAGCCAAGGTTCATCTGGAGTGTGACAAGAATGTGGATACAAGTTTACGCCATTCTGGAACGAACATAGGGACACATTTTTGATAATAGCGATATTTTTTACCAAATTTGACAACCATTGCCGATTCTTCACGTCGCGCCAATCTAATATACATGCCAAAGATTACGGGAGCCAAAATGATCGTCAGGATCGTTGGCCAGTCGATAATTTCACCGATTACGATAAGGAAAATTCCTGCATATTGTGGATGTCGTAACAATCCGTACGGGCCGTTATCAGTGAATTGACCTTCGGCAAAGTGGATTCGGACCCAACCTTTCACAATGAGTAGAGCTCCGACCGTCAAGATCGAATAGCCGATGAGTGTCTCAATCACCGCACCCGTTTCGCCGGCCCCGAGCAGGGCGGACCAGAGATGCCCGCTAGAATGGACAAGGGGAAGCTTTTGGGGAAGGAAACTCGCCAACAGATAGACGGTCAGAGGAAACCCATACATTTCCGCATAAAGTGCTATGATAAAAGCTTGGACGACTCCGGCACCCGCTCTCTCACGCCAGCCCGCAGGGGCGAGAAAATGATAAAGGCCCCACGACATCAGTACAATGATCAAGAGCGCATACGGCCAGAATTCTATCCATCCCTGAATTAACTGATTCACGTTGTGTTCCTAATGTCGTAAACTCCGTATTGGCGATATGTCCATCAAGGCGAAGAGCGATAATCTGCGGCCAAAGGGGCAATTTTGTGCGCGTGGACAGTTCGGCACCTTGCAATAATTCACTGCACATCAATTACGGTCATTAGCCCGCCGCCGCCTTTCTCTTCGACATTGTTGTTCGTGGTGTGGTGCGGGATGTGGCAGTGGATCAGCCACTTGCCCGGACGTTGTGCCGTCCAGATCACGTCGTAGCGCTGCCCGGGACCGACATTGATGGTATCTGCCAGGAAGCGGGCCGAAGCAGGCATAGTTTCGCCATCGCGAGCGACGACCTCGAATGGCCCGCCATGGATGTGCATTGGGTGAATGAAGCCGTTGTTGGTGCCGATGAAACGCACCTTCAGCGTCTCGCCGACTTTCATGTGGATCGTGTCGGTCGCGGGATAGGCCTTGCCATTGATGGTGAAATAATTCGGCTGGCCTCCGTCCATAGGCATGGAAGGATAGGTGAGCCCCTCGCGCTTCAGCCATTCCTGTAACTGGACAATGTAGTCGTGGTCGGCGGCGACCTCGTCGGCGGGGTTGGCGGGATCGATGATTAGCGCGCCGTAGAGCCCGAGCGCCTGCTCCCGGTCTGGTTTGGCGTGCGGATGATAGAAATAGGTGCCGTGCTGCGTGGCCGTAAATTCGTACGAAAAACTTCCGCCGGGTTTGATCGGATTCTGCGTGATCTCCGCCGGTCCGTCCATCTGGTTGGGCAGGATCATGCCATGCCAATGGATTGTCGTTTCCTCCGGCAGATCGTTGGTGACATTCACCCGAATGCGATCGCCCTGCTTGATGTGGATGCGTGGTCCCGGAATCTGACCATTGTAGGCGTAGGCATCGACCGTCACCCCGGGCAGGATCGTCCATTTGACCACCGAGGGCTTGAGTTCGAACACCTTGACGCCGTTGTCCATCCTGAATGGCAATTCCTGGTCTCCCTTGGCGTCGGCGCCAAAAGAGGCGGTGACCAGACGAGGATCGACAGCCGCCATGTCGCGCATGGCATCGGCAGGAGTGTTGCGGTCCATGATCATGCCCGGCGGCATGATCGCTCCGCCGACGTCACGGGCGGACAGTGTCATGTTGAGCCAGTTCGCCGGCGCGATCATGCCGAGAGCCAGCGCCAGCAGCGAGACCGCGCCCAGTGCGGCGACCTGGGCGGTCGTCGCATCGGAAGACATTTGGTGACCACCGTGGTGCGCCGAGGCCTTGTTCGCGCCATGCGAGGCCTGGCTCGCATGCTCTGGCTTGGCTGCCGTCCGGCTTTCGGCAGCGTGGGAGCTGTACTGTTCGTGGGATGGCATGCCGGCGCCATGCATCTCCGCCATCGCGTGCTGGTCCGGCTCTGACGGTGCGGGAGCCTCCGTTTTCGAACGTTCGGTCATCAGCCCGTGCTTGAGACCGCGCGCGACCAGCCAGACATTGGCGGGATAGGCCAGCGCGAAGCCGGCGATGACGCCGATAGACATGACGCCCCAGAACAGCAGCTCGGTCGGTTCCATGGCGCGCATGTCGCGGCCCATCATCAAAAAACTCATGACCGGCGCCATGCCAGCCATCATGAAATTCATCGAGATGAACTCGGGCAGGAAGCTTTTTCGGACATTCTCCCAATATGTGCCGCCCATCATCGACTTCATGAACAGCGACTGGAAGATGAACAGGCCGAAGGCGAACCCGGCGAGATATTCGACGATGAGGTCGATCCACATCGGCAGGCCGAGCATCGCGGTGATCACGGCAGCGAGAATAATGCCAGTCGCATCGCCTGCCACGCAATGGATGGTCGAGCCGACGCCCTGTTTCCACAGTGGCCGCGTAAAATCCTCGTGCTCGCCGGGGCGCGGCTCCTTGTCCGCCAGCACATAGAGCAGCAGCCCAAGCGGTCCCATGTAGAGGGTGACGAGGATAAAGCCCCACTTCATCACCACCGGTTCTGGATTGTTGCGGTACTGGTCGATGCCGACATAGAGCGTCGAGGCAGCCGCCAGGACAAACCATACGACGAGGAAATAATCGATCGGCTGCACAAACATGTTTTGTCCCCCGCGCTTCCGTCGTACTTGATCGCATCATGCATCTAACGCGGCCGGCAGGGCAACGATCCCTGCCGGCCGCGTTTGTGCTTTCTCAGGCAGCGACTTTCTCGTTGTCGTAGCCGGCCGAACGGATGACCTCGCAGATCGCATTCTCGTCGGCGCCGGTTTCCACGGCCACCGTCGATGATCCGAGATCAACGATCACACGCGCCGCCGGATCGACGCTTTTCACCGCCTTCTCGATGGTGCCGGCGCAATGGCCGCAGCTCATTTCGGGAACTTTCAGTTTCAACATCACAGCTCTCCTTGATCACTGATACAGAGGTTATGGGGCTTCCCATCGTTGGAAGGTCAAGAGCGCCCCCAACTGCGACATCAACTTTTTGCAAAGATGTTTGCTGCGTATAAAAAGGCCTTGACCTTCCTACCGCTGGAACCTTTATCTATCGCTGCAGCCACCCGGAAAGGGAGTTGCAAAGACAATGAATGCGGTCACGAAAAATGTTTTAGCCGGATCGGTTCCGGTTTCCGCCCCAAAACTCCAGATCGACATCGAGGGCATGACTTGCGCGTCCTGCGTGCGACGCGTCGAGAAGGCAATCGCCGCCGCACCTGGCGTCGCCAATGCCTCGGTCAACCTGGCGATCGAAAGGGCCGAAGTGACGTTTGCCGGCAAGCCGGATCTCACCCCGGTTCTCAGCGCAATTGCCGATGCCGGCTATGCCGCGCGCGAAGAGACAATCGAACTCGCCATCGAGGGCATGACTTGCGCCTCCTGCGTCGCGCGCATCGAAAAGGCGTTGAGGGCGGTGCCGGGTGTGACGGAAGCGAGCGTCAACCTTGCAACCGAGCGCGCGACCGTTCGCGTCGTCGCTGGCGCAGCCGATCTGTCGGCGCTGACGAAGGCAGTCGCCGCGGCCGGCTACGAAGCGCGCGCTGTCGCGACCGATGCGGCCGAGGACGAGGGACGCAAAGGACGCGAAGCCGAAATCCGCGCACTCGCCCGCGCCCTCAGTGTTGCAGCAGTGCTGACGCTGCCGGTCTTCATCCTGGAAATGGGCTCGCATCTGGTGCCGGCTTTTCATCATTGGGTGCTGATGACGTTCGGCGACTGGAACTGGCGCATCCAGTTCGTGTTGACGACGCTGGTGCTGTTCGGGCCCGGCCTGCGCTTTTTCAACAAGGGCGTTCCGGCCCTGCTCAACGGCTCGCCCGACATGAACGCATTGGTCGCGCTGGGGTCGGGTGCGGCGTGGGCCTATTCGCTGGTCGCGACTTTCCTCCCCGACCTGCTGCCGGAAGGAACCGCCAATGTCTATTACGAGGCGGCGGCGGTGATCGTCACGCTGATCCTGCTCGGCCGTTTCCTTGAAGCGCGCGCCAAGGGCCGGACCGGCGAGGCGATCAAGAAGCTGGTGGGGCTGCAAGCCAAGACCGCGCGTATTGTCCGCGATGGCGTCACGCAAGAGGTGCCACTTGCGGAGGTGCGGACGGGCGACCTGGTGGTCGTGCGGCCGGGCGAGAAGATCGCCGTCGACGGCGAGATCGTCGAAGGTTCGTCCTTCGTCGACGAGGCGATGATCACCGGCGAGCCGGTTCCGGTCGCCAAGGGCATCGGCGCAGAAGTGGTCGGCGGCACCATCAACAAAACGGGCAGCTTCACTTTCCGCGCCACCAAGGTCGGTTCCGAGACGCTGCTCGCCCAGATCATCCGCATGGTCGAGGCGGCCCAGGGCGCGAAACTGCCAATCCAGGCCATGGTCGACAAGGTGACGGCCTGGTTCGTTCCGGCGGTGATCGCAGCTGCGGTGCTGACCTTCGGCATCTGGTTAGCCTTCGGTCCGGACCCGGCGCTGTCCTTCGCGCTGGTCAATGCGGTTGCCGTGCTGATCATCGCCTGCCCGTGCGCCATGGGGCTTGCCACGCCAACGTCGATTATGGTCGGCACCGGCCGCGCTGCCGAAATGGGTGTGCTATTCCGCAAGGGCGACGCGTTGCAGACGCTGCGGGACGCCGCCGTCATCGCGCTGGACAAGACCGGCACGCTGACTGAAGGACGCCCCGAACTGACCGATTTCGTCGCTTCCGACGGCTTCGCCGAAGGGGAGGTGCTGAGGCTTGTTGCTTCAGTCGAGGCGCGTTCCGAGCATCCGGTCGCCGAGGCGATTGCACGGGCAGCCGAACAACGCGGTCTGGCGCTTGCCATGGTAGCCGACTTCGAGGCCGTTCCCGGCTTCGGGGTCCAAGGAACGGTGGATGGCCACATGGTCGAAGTCGGCGCTGATCGCCTGATGACGAAGCTCGGCCTTGACGTCTCGGCCTTCGCCGCGACGGCGGCGCGTCTCGGTGACGATGGCAAGACCCCGCTCTATGCCGCCGTCGACGGTCGCCTTGCCGCCATCATCGCTGTCGCCGACCCGATCAAGGAATCGACACCCGCAGCTATCCAGGCGCTGCATGCCCTCGGCCTCAAGGTAGCGATGGTGACTGGCGACAACCGGCGCACCGCCGAAGCGATCGGACGGCGGATCGGCATCGACGAGATCGTTGCCGAGGTGCTGCCCGACGGCAAGGTCGAAGCAGTGAAGAAGCTTGGCGTCAATGGTACTCGGGTGGCGTTCGTCGGCGACGGCATCAACGATGCGCCGGCGCTCGCGGCGGCCGATGTCGGCATTGCCATCGGCACGGGTACCGACATAGCCATCGAAAGCGCCGACGTGGTTCTGATGTCGGGCGACCTAACCGGCGTGGCGAACGCGATCGCGCTGTCGAAGGCGACGATCCGCAACATCGGCCAGAACCTATTCTGGGCCTTTGCCTACAACGCGGCGTTGATCCCGGTGGCGGCCGGCCTGCTCTATCCGGTCAACGGCACGTTGCTGTCGCCGATGCTGGCGGCCGGCGCCATGGCGCTGTCCAGCGTCTTCGTGCTCACCAATGCGCTCAGGCTGAAACGCTTCCGGGCACCACTCGCAATTGGCCGGCAGCATTCGGGCCGGCTAGAGCTTGCAACGGCGGAATGATCCAGGAGCCCGCGCCTATTGTGGCGTGGGCTTTTCCGCCTCCCCCCGAGAGACACGACCATAACCGCTCATGCCGAACCACCTGTCAAACCTATTCCACGCCGATGTAGTCTTCGCGCCGGATACCCACCTGACCGGCAAGCGTCAGATAAAGGAACTCGCTCATGAACATAGGAGAAGCAGCCACGGACTCTGGCGTCTCGGCCAAGATGATCCGCTATTATGAATCGATCGGGTTAATTGCGAACGTGTCCCGCACCGATGCCGGTTACCGCATTTATTCGGACGACGACGTCCACACGCTCCGGTTCATTCGTCGTGCGCGCGATCTGGGCTTCACCGTCGAGCAGATGGGCCATTTGCTCGCCCTATGGAGCGACAGGTCGCGCGCCAGTGCCGATGTCAAGCAGATCGCGCTCGATCATATCGCTGAACTGGAGCGGAAAATGCGCGAGTTGCGAGACATGACAAGGACGCTCCGGCACTTGGTTGATCACTGCCAGGGCGATGGACGGCCGCATTGCCCGATCATCGAGGACCTCTCCAAAGGCCATGAGGCTGCCTCCCTCAGAGCCAGACCCAAGCAGACCAAACGCCGCATCGACCCTGCCGGGCACCGGCAGGCTTTCTAGGAACCAATTCTACTCGGCCACTCGGATGAACCAAGGAGAACGACAAATGCAACGACGCACTTTTCTGGCGGGTCTGGCCGCGTTTACGGCTGCAGGACCGGCCGCCGCTCAGATGAAGATGGACGGCATGAAGCATGACATGCCGGGCATGGGCGGACAGGCTGGTCACAATATGGGAGCATCGACAAGCGCGATGCCCGTGCTGCCCGAAGGTGAGCCACTGCGTGACCTGACGCGGCTGGCGAATGAATCGACGGCTCCCGGGTCCTTCAGGGCAAAACTGGCGGCTGAGCCGGCCGTGACGCGTTTTGCCGACGGGATCGACACGCCGATCCTCGGTTATAACGGAATGAGCCCCGGTCCATTGATCGAGGTGAACGAGGGGGACCGCGTAGAGATCGGATTCAGCAACGGCATTCCGGGCGAGGAAAGCACCATCCACTGGCACGGCATGCCGGTGCCGGCCGACCAGGACGGCAACCCGATGGACGCGGTGGCATCAGGCAGTACCCGGACCTATGCCTTCGACCTGCCGGAAGGCAGTGCTGCGCCTTACTGGTACCATCCGCACCCGCACGGCAAGACCGCCGAGCAGGTTTATCGCGGCCTTGCCGGCGTCTTCATCGTGAAGTCGAAAGCTGACCCGATTCCGGCTGAATATGGCGACACGGTTCTGATGTTCACCGATCTGAGGCTCGCGGCGGACGGAACCATGCCGGCCGACACAATGGTCGACCTGATGAACGGACGTGTCGGCGACCATGTTCTGGTTAACGGGCAGAAGAACCCGTCGCTTGCCCTGAAGTTTGGCGAGAAGCGTCGCCTGCGCCTCTGCAACGCGACCAATGCCCGCTATCTGCGGCTCGCGTTCGAGAATGCGAGCATGGTCGTCATCGGCACTGACGGCGGCCTGCTGGAAGCGCCCGTTCCCGTCGACGAAATCCTGCTTGCACCGGCGGAGCGTGTCGAACTTATCGTCACATTCGAGAAGCCTGGCGCAGCAATCCTGCGTACGCTCGACTATGAGCGCGGCTGGATGGGTTCGGGCAAGCCCGACGATGCCGGATTGGCGCTACTCACGGCAAATGTTTCGGAAACGCCGGCCGATCCGGTTCCGTCGCTGCCCGAAAAGCTGCGTTCGATAGCTCCTCTTGGTGCCGCTGCCGTGACCCGGCGGTTCGTGTTCACCGAGAAAATGGAAATGGGCTCCGGCGCAATGTCTATGGGCTCGCACGACATGGACATGGGATCGGGCGGCATGGCGATGGGCTCCGGCGGGATGAAAATGGAGTTCCTCATCAACGGTGTCGCCTTCGACATGAACCGGGTCGATGTCGTCTCGAAAGTGGGTGATGTCGAGCTATGGGAGGTGGTCAACCAGTCCGACATGGACCATCCCTTCCACGTGCACGGCACGCAGTTCCAGGTGGTCGAACACGAGCTACGTAGCAAGGTGACAAAGCCGGCCTACCTGTCCTGGAAAGACACAGTCAACGTTGTACAAGGTGAGACAGTGCGCCTGCTGTTGCGTCAGGATCAGCCCGGGCGGCGCATGTATCATTGCCATATCCTGGAACATGAGGATCTCGGCATGATGGGGGTCGTCGACGTGAAGGCATAGCCGAACATTCGGCATGACAGCACTGGCCATTTACGGAGGGCTGTTCGTCAGCGCCTTCCTGGCGGCGACCATCCTTCCGGTCTCTTCGGAAGCGGTGCTCGCTGGCCTCGTCGCCGCGGGCCAAGGCGACCCAATGCTGCTCCTCGGCGTCGCCACAGTCGGCAACACGCTCGGATCAGCGGTGAACTGGTTGCTGGGGCGCGGTATCGATGCACTTCGGGACAGGCGCTGGTTTCCCGTGTCCCGCGAGCGCTACGACCGGGCGAGCCGAATATTTCGCCGTTTCGGCGCGTGGACGCTTCTGTTCGCCTGGCTGCCGCTCGTCGGCGATGCTTTCACCCTCGCGGCGGGTGCGGCGCGGGTGCACTTTGGCTTGTTCCTGGCTCTCGTCGCGTTGGGCAAGGCGGTGCGGTATGCCGCAGTCGTCGCGGCCGGATTTTGGGCGATGGGGTGAGCGCCGACAGCGACTTCGGCGTCAACAGTGAGGGGTTTCTATTCTCCCGGCGTGGCGTTCGTCCGTCCAAACGACATGCCGCGCATCACGCCGTCTCGAAGCAACGCCGCATGCGCCAGAGCGGCCAGAACGTGAACGCCGACGAGCCCGAGCAGTATCCAGACCAGCCTGGCATGGAGCATGGCGAAAGCCCGAGCCGAAAGCCCTTCCACCGATGGGGCCAGCGGCACGGGCAGGCTTCCGAAAAGCCGCGCCGGAGGCATGAAGGGCATCGGCCGATAAGCCAGCCACCCCGTTATCAGGACGGCAAGGATCGTCACGTATAGGCAGACGTGAACGATAGCGCCTGCGAACCGCACGGGTCGCGGCAGCGACCGGACAGGAACCTTGGTGAAGACGCGCCAGAAAAGCCGCAGAAGGATCATGGCAATGACGGTCACGCCGATCGACATGTGCAGCGGTAGCCAGTTCATTGGTGCCATTCCTGGCCCGGCCATCGGCCCAAAGGCGACAGCCAACTGGGCTGCGAGCGCGACCACCGTCAGCCAATGCAGCAGGCGGACGCTTAAGCTCCAGCGCTGGTCCGAAACGGTCACGGCCATCTTCGAAGGCTTCCATTCATCGAGATATGCGGGGGTTTGATGTTCTTCTTCATCTCGAAACTGATAGGGTTTTTACTGATCCCTTCCAACCTTTTCGTTCTGCTCGGGCTGGCCGGCATCATGGTTTCGCTCGCCGGCAGGTCCCGCTGGGGACGACGGTGCATGATAGCGTCGGTTCTGCTGCTGGCCATCTGCGGCTGGAGCCCTCTTGGACCAGCCGCCTTGATGGCGCTTGAGGACCGCTTTCCCCAACCAGTCATCGACAGGCCCGTCGCTGGAGTCATCCTTCTTGGCGGAGCCGTCGATACCCATATCAGCAGCGACCGCAATGTTTTGGCGATGAATGAGGCAGGAGAGCGGCTGACGGCAACCGTCGACCTTAGCCGACGCTATACGGACGCAAGGATTTTCCTTTCGGGAGGAGCGGGCCATATCCTTGGCGGCAATGCCAGGATGTCGGAATCCCAGGTGGCGCGCCAAATTCTCGTGTCGCTTGGCGTTCCGCCCCAGCGCATCGAGATGGAGGAGCGGTCGCGAAACACCTGCGAGAACGGCACTGAAAGCAAAGCCGCCCTTCAGCCGAGGCCAGGCGAGCTTTGGTTGCTTGTGACGTCGGCGAGCCATATGCCGAGGGCGGTCGGATGTTTCCGCGCCGCCGGATTCAGCGTAACCCCGTATCCGGTCGACTACCGAACGCGCGGAACGAACGATCTCTGGCGCGTTACCAAATCCATGGCCGATGGTCTCGCCTCGACCGATCTCGCCGTGCATGAATGGTTTGGACTGCTGGCATACCGGGCAGCCGGCATGACGGCCGACGTGTTTCCGGCAGTGCATTGAGTAAGGGCGTATTGACGTAGCACGTCCAGGGCCGCGAGTATCATGGCAGCGGGCAAGTGTCTTTGTGTCTGGACATATAGCCTACCCCCCTATAGTATGAGCCTCGCTAAATCATAGAGGCAGCAGCGATGTCGCACACAACCGGAGACAAGGCTAAGGCCAAGCTCCTCGGCCGAATCCGCAGGATTCGAGGTCAGGCCGAAGCCGTGGAGCGCGCGCTGGAGGCGGACATCGGCTGTGCCGATGTGCTGATGCTTGTCGCCTCGATGCGCGGTGCCATCAACGGCCTGACCGCCGAACTGATGGAAGACCACATCCGCTACCATGTCGCGGACCCCGATCACGATCCGGACGCGGACAGGGCGAGAGGCGCGACCGAGCTGATCGAAGTCGTTCGCACCTATCTGAAGTAAGGGGAAACGAGCATGGCGAACTCCTTGCGGGACTGGTTCGGCTTCGGCCAGCACGACCATGGACACGCGCATGGCGGTCACGGCCATGACCACCACGGGCCGCACGGTCACACGCATGGGGTCATCGATGCGACGATCGCGACCACCGACCGCGGTATCTGGGCGATCAAGTGGTCGTTCGCGATCCTCGCGGTCACGGCCGTCCTTCAAATGGCCGTCGTCGCGTTTTCGGGAAGCGTGGCGCTGCTCGCCGACACCATACACAATGTCGGCGATGCCACGACGGCGATCCCGCTCTGGATCGCGTTCATTCTGACGCGGCGCAAGCCGACGAAGACTTTCACCTACGGCCTCGGGCGGGTCGAGGACCTTGCGGGCATCGTCATAGTCTTGATCATCCTGTTCAGCGCCATCGTGGCCGGCTACGAGGCCATCGACCGCCTGATCAATCCCCAGGCCGTGAGCCATCTCGGCTGGCTGGCTGCGGCGGGCGTCATTGGCTTTCTCGGCAACGAGGCGGTGGCAGTTTTCCGCATCCGCGTCGGCCGCGAGATCAACAGCGCGGCCCTGGTCGCCGACGGCTATCATGCCCGCACCGACGGGCTGACCAGCCTGGCAGTCGTCGTCGGTGCCATCGGCGTCTGGCTCGGCTACCCGCTTGCCGACCCGATCATCGGCCTGCTGATCACCGTCGCCATTTTCGGCATCGTCTGGCAGTCGGCACGGTCCGTTCTCACTCGCATGCTCGATGGCGTCGAGCCGGGTCTAGTGGACGACATCCACCACGCCGCCGCCCACGTGCCGGGTGCGCGCATTGTCGATGCCAGGGCGCGATGGATCGGCCACAAGCTGCACGCCGACGTGGCTATCCATGTCGATCAATTGCTGCCGCTCTCGGCGGCCAACAAGATCGCGGCCGATCTCGAAGGCGAGCTTTTCGAACATGTGCCCGCACTCGCCGCGGCAAATATCCGGTTTGCCATGGGAAAAGTCGGCGATGAGCATGTCGATGGTCATCTGCACGGTCATCGCTCTTAGAGTGCAGTAACGGGACGGCTGTGCGGTCATCGGAGCCGACGACGTCACACCTCATTCGGCCGAAAATTTCTAACAGACAGGTTGAACAGGGACGGCCTCCATGGCAATAACGGTTTGGACGTTACGGAGGGAATACCACGCTCCCCCTGCGGGGTAAGATGCTGGTATTTTCTGGTTCGGTTAAGTACCGGTTAACCGAATCCTGTGACTCTAAACAAAAGGAGTTGGTATAAGCTGGCATAATGGTGATAAACGGTTCCAGTTGGACAGTTCGCCGGATAGTCAATGTAGGCATCGCTATTGCGATGCTGTTCTTGGCCTTTGCCGCCCATCCGCCAGCCCTCGAAGCAAGCGAATTGCCAGTATCGGTCGTGGCTCACGTACATGAGCGACAATCCAATGAAATCAAGTTTTCCTCACATCATGGTCTGCACCATGACCATCATGCTCAAATGACAACGGAAGAGGCCCGCAACCTTTTGGCGGCAGTTGTTACCCCAGCGATTTTTACTCTTGAACGAAAAAAACGCGGCCTAACCGTCTCCTTTGAACGTCCACCGCGTTCCGCTTGGCGCTAATGCACTGAGCGCGTTCTACTGACGCGAGTGGGCGTCAATTGCAATCCGCTCAGTGTTGAACCGTCGGTCGCCAGACGATCGACATGTCAACCCATGCGGAAATTTCAAAATGTTCATCGCTGCTGCGCGAGCGCGCAAATCAATCCTAAGTAACTTCCAAGCCATCGGATACGAACCAGCCGGACCAGCTTGGCGGTCCATTTGCATGGCCGTCAAAAGGGACCTGCAAGCACAACGCTTGCGCCCAAATGTTCCAGTGCCCCCACGCCGAAATCTGATCAAATACCTGGGCGTGATGCTCAGGGAGACGGGCTCCCTCCGGCAGACTCTATCGTCAATGCTGCATGACGGCACATGGACGTCCAGCGGCGGCTCGTTCAAGCTGGCCGACATCCTCGCTTTCGATTTCCTACACGAAGCCGAGGAGCGGCTCAAATCCAGACGGACGTTCCGCTACCTTGAGATCGGCGGCGGCTGGGCCGGTTTTAGGACTGAACCTTCGGCAAAGTCCGCGAATGTCGCGGGACTTGCCAAACATTTAGAGCAGCACCTCGGACGCCGGGCCTTTCTGCACATCACGAACCTTACGCCCTGGCATACCGAATTGCCGGGAGGAGTCACCGAACACCCATTCGTCACCGCTGCCGGGCTCTCTGCATTGGAGACGCAGGGCGTCCGGCGCGGAACGTTTGACATCATCTATTCGCAGGCTGCCGCATATTTCGAGCCCGATCTCGGGTCGTTTCTAGCCGCTGCATCAAGTTTGCTGCGAGACGGTGGAATTCTGATCTTCAACTTCCGGCCGGAAGATAGCGGAATCGTTTCAGGATACGCCCGCGCTAGCGGGCTGATCCTGCGCAAATCGATCAATGC
>Ga0209916_1000523_pt1 | contig 57754 bp, 37 predicted proteins | sample ThiBio_1000_plan_FD_183956 | JGI IMG/M metagenome (GOLD analysis project Ga0209916, IMG submission 183956) | Wastewater bioreactor microbial communities from Cape Town, South Africa - Thiocy_solids_2 (SPAdes) | ecosystem: Engineered > Bioreactor > Thiocyanate-remediating > Anaerobic-Aerobic ... | reverse complement strand
GGCGTTCGCGGCGCCGGCGATCGGCCGGGCGTCGGCTCCCAGCGAACGGAAGCGATTGGGGATCATCGGCGCGGGCAGCCGCGGCAATCAACTCCTCACCGACTTCCTCAAGCAGGACGACGTCGACCTGGTGGCCGTCGCCGACGTCGACGACCGCCACGCCGGCGAGACCGCCGACCGCATCCAAAAGACCAAGAACTCCGAGCGCCCGCACGCGAGCCGCGACTTTCGCGCGATGCTCGACCGCAAGGACCTGGACGCGGTCATCATCGCCACCCCCGACCACTGGCACGCCCTGCCGACGATCCACGCCGTCCTGGCCGGCAAGGACGTCTACGTCGAGAAGCCGGTGGCCCACAACGTCGCCGAGGGCCGGGCCATGATCGAGGCCGGCGAGAAGACCGGCCGGATCATCGCCGTCGGCACCCAGCAGCGGTCGTCGAACCACTTCCGCGAGGCGGTCGAGGTCGTCCGCTCCGGCAAGCTCGGCAAGGTCTTCTGGGTCCAGACCTGGAACTTCGAGAACATCAGCCCCGTCGGCATGGGCCCCTCGCCGGACACCGCCGCGCCGGGTTACGTCGACTACGACAGGTGGCTGGGCCCCGCGCCGAAGCGGCCGTTCAACCTCAACCGGTTCCACCTCTTGTTCCGCTGGTACTTCGACTACGCCGGCGGCATGATGAGCGACTGGGGAGTCCACCTCAACGACATCGTGCTTTGGGCGCTCGACGCGAAGGGCCCCGACAGCGTCTACGCCACCGGCGGCGTCGAGACCACCGAGGACGACCGCGACACGCCCGACACCCTCCAGGTGGTCTACGAGTTCCCCGCGGCGACGTTGACCTACTCGATGCGCAAGGGGAACGGCTACAAGTTCAACGGCCACGACTACGGGATCCTCTTCTGCGGCACCGACGGCAGCCTGCTTCTGGACCGCTCCGGCTTCGAGGTGATTCCCGACCAGATCGCCAAGCCCTACGGCTTCCGGCTGGTCCACGGCGACCGCGACGTCCGCAAGATCACGTTGGAGCCGTCCAGCATGAAGGGAGACGACGGCCAGCCGACGCACGTCCGCAACTTCGTCGACTGCCTGGCCTCGCGCGAGAAGCCGACGTCGAGCATCGAGATCGCCCACCGCTCGACCAACACCTGCCACCTGGGGAACATCGCCTACAAGGTCGGCCGCAAACTCAACTGGGACGTCGAGGCCGAACGCTTCAAGGACGACCCCGAGGCCGACGCCCTGCTCTCCCGCGAACCCCGCGCGGGCTACGAACTGCCGACCGTGTGACGTCGGATCATCGCCTTCTCCCCTTGAGGGCATAGGTATGGCCACAACTTTTCGATTAGGAATTTGGAGAGCATAGGCAAGCTCTATATTGACCCAGATCGCCTATTCCGTCCCCTCTCCCACCGGGAGAGGGCAGCCGCGCAGCGGCGGGTGAGGGTCGTCGCGCTTCGCGGGGAGCGTCGGGTCGGCATGACGCAAGCCCAGAGCGTATCCCGAAATGCGACGACCCTCACCCGGCCCTTCGGGCCACCCTCTCCCGGTGGGAGAGGGGACATCGGACGCTTGCCTATCCTTCCCAGATTCCGAGTCGAAAAGTTGTGGCCATACCTATGCCTTGAGGGAGAAGGTGGCCCGAAGGGCCGGATGAGGGGTCGACCGGCGTCGTGTTTCGGTGTAAGTCATGGGATGAAGAGAGTTTCGAATCCGAAGGCTTCCGGCCGGACCACCCCTCATCCGGCCTTCGGCCACCTTCTCCCTCAAGGGGAGAAAGCCGTTTGGCGTCAGCCCCGCTTGATGAACGCTCGCCCACCGCTTCGGAAGCCCCGCCATGCCCGCGAACGCCGGTCAGTACCTCCGGTTCCTCGGTCTCGCGATGGAGATGTTCGGCCTCGCGTCGGTGGCGCTCGGCGAGCGCGACGGCGCGCGGTACTGGCCCGGGATGACGAGCGACCAGGTGTGGTCGATCGTCATCGTCGGCTTCGGCTTCTGGGCCGTCGGCACGTTCATGAACCTCGGCCAGGCGGCCCGAAGGCGCGAGGCCGGCGACGACGAATGACTCCTCCGCTCAGCCCTTGGGCCGCTTGGTCCAGGGGCTGTTGGGGTACTCTTGCTTGAGCCTTTGATCGTACTCGTCGGCGCGGGAGAGTTGGCCCAGCTTGCGGAAGACTTCCTCGATGCGGCGCAGGGCGCGGGGGTGTTCCTCCTTGTCCTTGGCGTAGAGCAGGTCGACGTGGAGGAACGCCAGGAGGGCGTCCTTGGGCCTGGCGGCGGCGTCGAGGCAGTCGCCCAGGGTGTTGTACGCCCGGGACTGGACGACGAAGTCGTCGGCGTCGGCCGCGGCGACGACCTGGCGCGCCAGCGATTCGGACTCGTCGTAGCGGCTGGCCGCGGTCAGGGCCTCGGCCTTGACCAGCTTCAGTTCGACTTGCCGGGGCGAGCCCTCGGCCGCGGCGATGAGCCGGTCGAGATCGGCGATCGCGGCGGAGGCGTCCCCCCTCCGCAAGAGGAGTCGGGCGCCCAGCACCGCGGCGCGGTCGGCGCCGGCGGGGATCTTGGCCAGTTCGGCGATGTCGGTCTCGGCGTTCGTGAAGTCCTGGGCGTGGAGTCGCACCCGCGCCAGCGCCTCGCGGGCGGCGACGACGTGGCGGCCCTTGGGGTACGCCTGGACGAAGGCGTCGAGCTTGGCGACCGCGTCCTGGACGCGCGTCGGCTCGACGAGCGCCAGATCGGCCAGAAGCGCGGCCTCGCCGAACTTCGCGGCCTCGGCGACGAACGGTCTGCCGCCGGCCTCGGCCGCGGCCTTCTGGTACTGCGCGATCGCCTCGTCGGCGCGGCCGGCGTCGGCGTTGGTCTGGCCGAGCTGCATCGCCGCGGGCTGGCCTTGGTATTCGACCGACTGGATCTGGTCGGTCGGCACGACGATCGACGTGGCGCCCAACTGGACCGTGACCTCCGACGGCGACTCGGCCGTGACCTGGCCGCGCACGGCCCCTCCCTGGGCCTGCTTGAACGTGGAGCCGGGGATCAACGTGACGACGTCCGCCCGCGCCTGGGCGACGGCGAACGACACGAGAAGCGCGACCGCCAGACGGCGGGACGGGATCATGGACATGGGGGCCCCTCGTTCACTTCAAGATCGCCAGCAGGTCTTCGTACTTCTTCTTCATCGCCGGGCCCCCGACGGTCGGGTTCAGCCGCATGACGGCGGTCAGGGTCCGCCGCGCCCTGACGTTCTGGTTCAGCTTCGAGTCGGCGACGGCCGCGCGGTACCAGGCGTCGAAGTACGCCTCCGGCCGCGGCCTGGAGCGGGAGAGCTTCTGGGCGACGCTCTGCCAGTGGGCGCGCGAGCCGGCCCAGTCCTCTCGCGCGTCTAGCAACTCGCCTTGCTCGATCAGGGGATCGAGATAGCGCTTGAAGCGGGCGTCGGTGGTCAGTTCGTCGAGGACCGAGGCGGCCGGGTCGAACTTCTTCTGGATCCGAAGGGCGGCGGCGAGCTTCACCTTGGCGCGGAGCAGCCGCTCGACGCCGCCGGGCTGGGTCGCGAACGATGGGTCTTTTTCGGAGTCGTCGATCAGCTTGCGGAGAACGGTCTCGGCCTCGGCGCCGGCGCCGAGCGAGATCAGGCCGCCGGCCGCCCAGTTGAGCGAGTCGAAGGTCTGGCCCTCCTTGCCGTCGACCAACGCCATGAGGAACGTCCGGAACGACTCCTTCATCTTGGCCAGCTTCTGGGGCTGGTCGGCCTTGGCGAGTCGGTCCAGCTCGGTCTCCAGCAGGCGGCCGAGCTTGAAGTAGAGTTGCGCTCGGCCGGTCCCCTCGCCGCTTTGCTCGACGGCGCGCATGGAGGCGATGGCCGGCTCGACGTGGCCGGCGTTGACCTGGGCCAGCAGGTACGCCTCCATCAGCCGGCCGAAGGCGGCGCCGGTCTTGGCGGATTGGGCCTCGACGATCGGCTTGAGGACGGCGATCGCCTCCTCGGGCTTGCCCGATTCGGTCAGGGCCGCGCCCAGGTCGGCGGCGTTCCCGAGATAGCCGACGTCGGTCCTGGCCGCGCCGGCGGCCTCGCGGTCGTCGAGGGTCTTCTTGAGGATGGCGACGGCCTCGGCGGCCTCGGCGTCGGCCTCGGCCTTCTTCGCCTCGCCCTCGCGGGCGAGCGCCCGGCCCTTGGCCCAGTGGGCGCCGCCGAGCCGGGTTTGGGCCTCCAGCCGTCGCGGCGAGCGCTCGGCGACGGAGGAGAAATCGGTCATCGCCTGGTCGTACTCGCCGCGGCCCTGGTGGATCTGGCCCAGGACGATGCGGGCGTCGTCGGCCTCCTCGCGGGTCGGCCAGGTCTCGACGGTGAACCGGGCCAGGTCGATGTAGCGCTCCAGGTCGCCGCCGCGGTCGAGGCCCTTGGGAGCGTTGTACTGATCGAGGATCGCCTGCATCGCCAGGGCGGCGGCCGCGGGGGAGTGTCGCCAGGACGAATGGCGGCGCGCCAGCCAGCTTCCCAGGACCTCGGCCTCGGGGTACGACTTGTTCATGTAGAAGGCGTAGGCCAGGTTGTAGCGGACCAGGTCCGTCCGGTCGGCCTGGCGCGGACCCGCCTTGGCCAACGCCGCGCGGAGCAGCGCCGCGGCGCGGTCCCATTCGCGAGCGGCGATGGCCTCCTCCCCCTGGCCGGACGCCTCGTCGAAGTTCAAGCGGGCGATCTCCGCCGGCTGGATCGCCGTGTCGGGCTTGTACTTCCTCAAAAGCGCCAGGGCGTCGTTCTTGAACCGGGTCGGGGCGCGGACGACGGGGGAGAGGGCCTCGACGATCTTCCCGGCCGCCTGGTCCTTGTCGGCCCTGGGGGTTTGGGGGGTGATCTGGGCGTCCAGCGCCTTCGCCAACTCGTAGTACAGCCCCAGGCCCTCGACGGAGCGGCGTTCGTCGTGGCGGTCGTAGGTCTGGAGCCACTTGACGGCCTCGTCGGCGGCCAGGGCGTACTGTTTCCGCTTGTTGAGGGCGACGACGTAGAAGTAGTGGACGTTCCGCTTCAGGTCGCGGAGCCGCTCGCTGGGCTGGCCCATCAGGGAGAGATACACGCCGATCGCCTCGCCGATCTTGCCTTGCTCCTCAAGGCACTTGGCCCGATACATCTGGGCGAGCATGCCGGCGGTGGTGTTGCGGTAGTCCTTTTCCAGGGCGTCGAAGTGGGCGACGGCCTCGTCCAGGATCGGCCCGCGCTCGGCGGCGGCCTCCGGGAAGGTCTGGGCCTGCTCATACATGGCGATGCCGCGCTTGAGGCGCGCGTCGAGCATGGAGTTGCGCAGGCGGTCGCGTTCCTCGATCCTGGGATCGCCCTTCTCCTTGAAGCCGGCCAGCGCCTGGTAGGCGGTTCGCAGTTGCTCCTCGGCGCGGGCGTAGGCGTCGCCGGCCTGGTGGAACAGCGCGCGGGACTCGTCGAGCTTGGCCTGTTTCTTGTCGGGCTCGGGGGCGTCCTCGGCGACGAGGCGCGCCAGGTGGCCGCGCTCGGAGAGGCCGCGGGCGATTTCGACCAGCGCCTCCAGGGTTTCGGCGTCCTGGGGACGTCCCTTGGCGAAGGCCTCGAGTTTGATCGCGGCGCGGTCGAGCAGTTCGCGGCGACGGGCCAGGTCGACGGTTTTCGACGCCTCGTCGGTCAGGGCCTTGCCCTCGTGGAAGTCGAGCAGGCCCTTCAGGGGTTCGCCGATGGCGGGGTCGTCGCGGAGGCGTTCGATGTAGTCGGTCGCCAGGTCGTGGAAGCCGCGCTCGCGGAGGGCGGTCAGGAACGCCTCGGCGGTGCGGGGGTCTTCCGCGCCCTGGATGGCGGCCGGCGCGATCATGACCAGGCAAGCCAGGACGAACCCGGCGAATCGGCGACGGGGCATGGCGGACTCCCGCTCGACGTTCAAAAAGGCGCGGCGAAGCGACGGGACGGACGGATCCACTCTAGGACCAAGGCTTTCTCCGCGTCAAGCGCGCCATCGACCGATCCGGCCGGACTTACGGCCCGTCGTCCGGACCCTCCTCAAAGACTTCCTTGACGAAGTCGCGGGCTCCCTCGCGATTGACGAACCTGGGACTTCGCGCGTGCAAAAGGGGTGGCGCCGATTCCACGTCGGGCGCGACGACGAAGACTCTGGCGCGCTCGGGCAGCGTCGCCGGTCCGAGGATCTTCACCTGTCCGTTTTCGACGGTCGCCTCGTAGGTGGTCACCTTCATGATTCGGGCCCTGATAATAGGATCGCTCGCCGGCTGACGTCTCATCCTCGCGACTTCCAGTATTGTTCGACCTTGGCCTGCAACGCGGGCTTGAGCGCCAGGCCGAGTTCGCGGCCCTTCTCGACGGCCTCGTCGGGATTCCAGCCGTGGGCGCGGGCCTGCTGGATGAGGACGATCGCGGCGGCGCGGCTGCCGCCGCGACAGTGGACCAGGACCTTCCCCCGTTCGGTCTCGCGGTCGATGAAGTCGCATGTCGCGGCCGCGCCCGGATCGGACAGCGGCTCCTTGCCGACGCCCAGGTGATGGTAGGCGAGGCCGTGGGCCGTCGCCTCGCGGCCCTCGGCGGCGACGTCCAGGGGCTGTTCCGGCTCGCCGTCCTCGCGGAGGTTCACCACGGCGACGAAACCCTCGCCGGCCAGCCGGGCGAGGTCCGCCGCGGTCGGCTGGTCGGCGATCGTGATCCGGTCGGTGATCGGCTTCTCCACGTTCATGGCGTCGTCCTCGGAATGGCGGCGGGATCGGTCGCGACTCCCCCATTGTACGATCCGCCCGACGCGGGCGGCGACCGACCTTGACGGCTTTGGGATTTCCGCTCAAGATACCTACCGGTCGGTAGACGCTCGGGTTTCTCCAATCGTCAAGGTTTCGAGGCGGGAATGACGACGTCCGCGGGGGCCGACGAGAACGAGGCGGCGCGGCTGATCGCGAGGTCGGCGGCGCGGTTGTTCGCGCGTCGGGGGTTCGAGGCGACGTCGACGCGGGAGATCGTCGAGGCGGCCGGCGTGACCAAGCCGACGCTCTACTATCACTTCGGCAGCAAGGAAGGGCTGGCGAGGTCGCTGCTGGTGGAACCTCTGGCGAGGCTGGTGGGGTGGCTCGGCGAGATCGTGGCGGAGGGCGCGGACCCCGCCCTGACGTTGGAACGGGTCTTGAACGCCCACTTCGAGTATTGCCGCGAGGACCCGGATCGCGCGCGGTTCTTCTTCGCGGCGGTCTTCGGGCCGCCCGAGGGGCCCTCCGGGTCGCTTTTGGAGTGCTGCAAGGAAGACATCCGGGATCCGACCGACGCGGCCTTGCGGGGCTGCGTGGCGGCCGGGCTGGTGGCCTCCGGAGAGTTCGACGCCTTCGCGACGATGTTCCGGGGGATGCTGACGGTCTCGATCATCGATTTCCTGTACCACGACAAACCGCTCGGAGAGGACCGCGCCGGCGTGTTGGCGACGGCCTTGCTCCGGGCCTTCGAGGGCCGCGCCGACGGCGTCGGCGGGGATGACCGCCCATGAGACTTCGGATGTTGGCGACGGCGGCCGCGGCGATCATGGCGGCCGCGATCGCGGGTTGCTCGGGCGAGACCGGGCCCGCCGCGGAGAAGGCGGAGGAGGGACCGCCGCCGCCGGTGCCGATCACGGTCGCGGCGATCCAAAGGCGGCCGATCGAGCGGACGATCGAGGCGGTCGGCTCGCTGCGGGGCTGGGAGCAGGTCACGGTCGGCTCCAAGCGGTCGGGAAGGGTCTTGCAGGTCTTCCACGACATCGGCGACCGGATCAAGCCCGACGAGCCGTTGGTGCAGCTCGACCCGGTCGACGCCAAGCTGGAGCGCTCGGTGGCCGAGTCGATGTACCTGGCCGAGCTGGTCCGGCTCGGCGTCACCTCCGAGATGGCCGACGAGTTCGTCAGGCACTACGGGATCACCGAGACCCTGGTGAGCGGGCCGCAAACCGAGGCGATCATCGAGAAGGTGCCGGCGGTGGTGCAGTACCGGGTGGCGATGGAACGCGCGTCGCAGAACCTGGCGCGGCAGCGGAAGCTCGACCAGCGGGGCGCCGGCACGGCGCAGGAACTCGAGGACATGGAGAGCGAGTACCGCACGTCGATCGCCGCCTTCGACAACGCCAAGTCGGCGGCGCGGAACATCGTCGCGATGGCGCTCGCCAACCGGGTGTCGCGCGACCAGGCGGAGCAGAAGCTCGCCGACCTGACGGTCCTGGCGCCGCGGCCGATGGAGCCGCCGCCGACGAAGGGGAGCGTCGCGGACGTCGCCTACGCGGTCTCCAGGCGGTCGGTGGCCGAGGGTCAGATGATCCGCGAGGGGGACGCCGTCTTCGACCTGGTGATCGAGAACCCGCTCCGCCTCTGGGCGAACGTCCCGGAACGCTACAGCGGCCAGATCGAGCCGGGGCAGCCGGCGCGGATCTCGGTCGCGTCGCATCCGGGGCGGACGTTCGAGGCGAGGGTGTCGCGGATCAACCCGACCGTCGACGCCGCCAGCCGGACGTTCCAGGTCGAGGCGCTCGCGCCCAACGACGAGGGGCTTTTGCGTCCCGGCGGCTTCGCCAAGGCGGTCGTGGTGGTGGAGGCCGAGGCCGAGGCGACCGTCGTGCCGATCGAGGCGGTCGTCCAGTTCGCCGGCGTCACCAAGCTGTTCGTCCTGGAGGACGACCACGTCCGCGTCGTGGACGACCTGAAGCTGGGCAAGGAGGGGACGGGCTGGGTGGAGGTCTCCTCCCCGTCGATGCCCTCCTCCGGCCGGGTCGTCGTCACCGGCATGACCAAGCTGGCCGACGCCTCCCGGGTGGTCGTCCGCGAGCCCGAGCCCGACGCCGAGCCCGCGCTTCAGGCCGAGGCCGCGACGAACGGCGCGAAGAAGTAAGCGTCGCGCCGCGGCGTCCCTCGCCTTCTCCCCTTGAGGGAGAAGGTGGCCCGAAGGGCCGGATGAGGGGTCGACCGGCGTCGGATCTCGGCAAAGGCTTTGGCTTGGAATCGGTCTCGGTCCCGACGGCTGCTGGTTCCGCCACCCCTCATCCGGCCTTCGGCCACCTTCTCCCTCAAGGGGAGAAGGACGTTCGGCGACGGATCCTCGTCACGCCATACGCATTCTGGACCCCGCGCATGACCATATCAGACGTCTGCATCAATCGACCGGTCTTCACCTGGGTGCTGGTGATCGTCCCGGTGGTGTTGGGGCTGGTCTCCTACGCGGAGCTGGGGGTCGACCTGTTCCCGGACGTCGACTTCCCGGTCTGCACGGTGACGACCGTGCTGCAAGGCGCCAGCGTGGAGGAGATGGAGTCCACGGTCACCAAGCCGATCGAGGACGTCATCAACACGGTCTCCGGCATCGACGAGTTGCGGTCGACCACCCAGGAAGGGGTGTCGGTCGTCACGGTGCAGTTCCTGCTCTCGAAAAACGGCGACGTCGGCACCCAGGAGGTCCGCGACAAGGTCAACACGATCCTCGCCGACCTTCCCGACGGGACCGAGACGCCGATCGTCGACAAGTTCGACACCGGCTCCATCCCCGTGTTGACCATCGCCGTCTCCGGCCGCCGCGACTTCCGCGAGGTCACCGAACTGGCCCGGGTCTCGATCAAGGAACGGCTGGAGACGGTGTCGGGCGTCGGCTCGATCTCGCTGGTCGGCGGCCGGACCCGGGCGATGAACGTGGTCGTGGACACCGACCGCCTGGCCGGCTACGACCTGTCCGTCGAGGACGTCCGCTCCGCGCTGTTGCGGCAGAACCTGGAGGTCCCCGGCGGCCGGGTGGACCAGGGGCCTCGCGAGCTGGTGTTGCGGACCCTGGGGCGGCTTCAGACCGAGAAGGAGTTCGGCGACCTGATCGTCGCCAACCGCAACGGCTATCCGATCCGCGTCCGCGACGTCGGCCGCGCCGAGGACTCCTTCGAGGAGCCCCGCAGCCTCGCCCGGCTCGACGGCGCCGCGGCGGTCAGCCTGGTGGTGCAGAAGCAGTCGGGCGTCAACACCGTGCAACTGGTCCACGACGTCAAGGAACGGCTCGCCGAACTCAAGGCGACCCTGCCGCCGGACGTCGCCACCGAGGTCATCCGCGACCAGTCCCGGTTCATCGAGAAGTCGATCGAGGAGGTCAAGCTCCACCTCCTGCTCGCGGCCGTCCTGGTCTCCGCGACGATCCTGCTGTTCATCCGGGACTGGCGCACGACGGTGATCGCCACCCTGGCGATCCCGACGTCGATCATTCCGACGTTCATATTCATGCGCTACATGGGATTCACGCTCAACAACATCACGATGCTGGCGTTGATCCTGGCGATCGGCATCGTGATCGACGACGCGGTGGTCGTCCACGAGAACATCTTCCGCCACATGGAGGAGGAGGGGCTCGACGGCATGACGGCCTCGCGCAAGGGGACGCGGGAGATCGCGCTGGCGGTCATGGCGACCAGTTTGTCGCTGATCGTGATCTTCCTGCCGATCGCGTTCATGGGGGGGATCGTCGGCCGGTTCTTCTCCAGCTTCGGCGGCACGGTGGCCTTCGCCGTGGCGATGAGCCTGTTCGTCTCCTTCACCCTGACGCCCATGCTGTGCTCGCGGTTCCTCAAGCTGGAGTCGAAGCATGAAGCGGGCGGGGCCGGCCCCAAGTCGGGGGAGCCCTGGCGAGTCGTCGACGGCGGCTTCAAGGCGGAGCGCAAGGCCGATTCGAAGTCGGGGATCCTCTGGCGGATCGTCGACGGCGGCTACGGGGCGTTGCTTCGCGGGGCGTTGCGGTTCAAGTTCCTGGTCGTGATCCTGAGCCTGGTGACGATCTACTCGACGATCCCGATCGGCAAGGCGGTCGGCTTCTCGCTGATTCCTCGCGACGATCAGAGCGAGTACGAGATCAGCGTCACCACGCCCGAGGGTTACAGCCTGGAGCGGACGTCGGAGTTGATGAGCGAGCTTGAGGGGCGGGCGCGGAAGCTGCGGGGGACGACGCACACCTTCACGTCGATCGGCTCGACGACCGGAAGGCAGGTCAAGGGCGCCGGCGACGTCACCCGGGCGACGCTCTACGTCCGCATGGCCGAGCTGGAGGACCGCGACTACTCCCAGTTCGCGATCCAGCAAGAGGCCCGCGCGTTCCTGGCCGACTACCCCGACCTTCGCGCCAGCGTCAACGACGTCTCGGCGTTCCAGGGGGGGCGCAGGCCCCAGACCTTCCAGATCAACCTGGGGGGGCCGGACCTGGACCAACTGGCCGAGTACGCCGACGGATTGGTCGAGGGCCTGAGGAGGGACGGCCGGGTGGTCGACCTGGACACGACGCTGTCGTTGCGCAAGCCCGAGGTCCAGGTGGTGGTCGACCGCGAGGCGGCCAGCGACCTGGGGGTGCCGGTGGGGACGATCGCCGACAGCCTCCGCGTCCTGGTCGGCGGCCTGCCGGTGACCCGGTTCCGCGACGGCGAGGAGCAGTACGACGTCTGGCTGCGGGCCGACGCCAAGCTCCGCGGCTCGGTCGACGACATCTACCAACTGACCCTTCCGTCCCCCACCGTCGGCCTGGTCAAGCTCTCCAGCCTGGCGAAGCTCGTCGACGACCGCGGCCCTTCGGAGATCGAGCGGTTGGGCCGGCAGCGGATCGTCACCGTGCTGGGCAACCCCGAGGGGATCGCGCTTGGCGACGCGGTCACGCTGGCCCAGAAGATCATCAAGGACATGGATCTCCCGCCGGGATACTCGTACGTCCTGACCGGGCAGGCCAAGACCCTGTCCGAGACGGCCTATTACTTCGCGATCGCGTTCGGGCTGTCGGTGATGTTCATGTACTTGATCATCGCCGCTCAGTTCGAGAGCTGGCTTCAGCCCGCGGCGATCCTGGCGGCCTTGCCGGTGACGGTGCCGTTCGGAGTGTTGTCGCTGTACCTCTTCAGGACGCCGCTGGACCTGTACGCCCTCTTCGGGCTGTTCATGCTGGTGGGGATCGTCAAGAAGAACGGCATCCTTCAGGTGGACGCGACCAACCAACTCCGCGCCGCTGGGATGCCGAGGCGGGAGGCGATCGTGGCGGCGAACCACACCCGGCTGCGGCCGATCCTGATGACGACGGTGATGCTGGTCGCGGCGATGGTCCCGATGGCCCTGGGGAGCGGCCCCGGAGCCGGCTCGCGGGCGAGCATGGCCAAGGTCATCATCGGCGGCCAGGCCATGTCGCTGGTCCTGGCGCTCCTGGTCACGCCGGTCTTTTACGAGATCCTCGACCAGGTCGCCAACCTGGCGCGTCGGATGGGGATCCGGTTCTCCGTCGAACACCATCCCCCGACCCGCGCGACCGAGCCCCAGACCGTCGAGGTCGTGTGAGAGTCTGTCTTATGAGGGCGTCGCGGCCGACATAACGCCCTTCCCCCCTCGCGGGGGAAGGTGGCCCGAAGGGCCGGATGAGGGGGGGGCGGACCAAAACGCCATCGACGTCCAGGGCTTCCTGGACGGGCTTCCGCGAATTCCAACGGTCGTCCCGCGCGCCTTCCCCCTCTTCTGACCGCTTCGCGGTCTGTCTTCCCCCGCGAGGGGGGAAGACCGTGAGGGTCGTCCTTGACCGTTTATGGGACGGACCCTGAACCGTCGCGAAAGAGAAAGGCCGCCGTCCCGGCGTCGGGGCGTCGGCCTTTGATTGATGATGACGGCGTCCGGAGTCGGGTTCGAGACCCGGTCAGTTCGCCTCGACGAGCGGCGGCGCGACGGCGAGGCGATTCACGAGGTTGGTGGCGTCCTCGGCGCGCCTCGGATCGGAATACTTGGCGAGCGGGGCGGAGGCGGATTCGTCGGAATAGACGCCGACGACCGTGAACAGGCCGTGGGAGAACCGCGTCTCGGCGCGAAGGAACAACCCCGAGCGGATCAGGGAGATCAGGTTGTGTTGCCAGAGCTGGGTGTCGGCCAGTTTCGCGGTCATGTCGAGCCTCCGTTTCCATGTCTTGCGATTCATCGACTTTTACGGCGACGCGGCCGTCGCCGTCGACCCCGAATTCGTGCGTCGCGGCCTCGGCTTCCTAGGGAAGAGGCTTTCGAGGGCCCGCGAGTTCGCGACGCGGCGATCGACGGCTTCGGGTTTCCATCTCCTCTTCGAGAACCCTCTATCCTTCAAACGTCGCGAGGGTGGGGGAGTGTTCGCGACATTCGCCGCGATCGGAGGTCCACGCCCCCTAACACCTAAATGTAACCCCTCTCCCCCACGATCCAAGCCGAGCGGCCCATGATTTCACAAGATTCCGCGGGCCTCGGAATTCGCCTACAGCAAAAGTCGAACCAAGTCGCCGTCGAAGTGTGGGCCCTCGGGCCTCCCACTTCCTCCCGATCGTTCATTCCGGGTCACGTCTCTCGTCGCGAATCCGATGCAAGGAATATCGATTCCGGGGGTTGCGTGTGACGCCGCGGTCCCCGGATCGCCGCGGGGATTCGGAGACGGGGGACGACGAGGGATCGGGCGTTGACGCCGCGGGTCCGGAGTCCGCCGTTTGTAAATCCCGCAAGATCGCGACGATCCGGTCTCGCGATTCGGGGCCCCATCGGGTAAAGACGCGGCATGCGCGTGGACGAGGCCGGCTGGGGGGGGCGAAGGGACTCATGAACTTCACGATCGCCCTGACGGCGCTGATCGCGGCGACGACCGCGCTCCGGCTTCTGGCCGCCGCGACGCTGGGGCTGGGCAACGACGAGGCGTACCACTTCCTTTACGCGGTCCACCCGGCCGCCAGCTACTTCGACCACCCGCCGATGATCGCCTGGGTGGAGCGTCTGGGGCTGGCCCTCGCGGGACCCTTTTCCGCGTTGGGGTTGCGTCTGGGGTTCGTCGCCCTTGCCGCCGGGTCGACCTGGCTCGTGGCCCGGATCGCCCGCCGCTGGCGCGGCGACTCCGCCGGGCTGTTCGCGGCCCTCGCCCTGAACCTCTCGGGCTACTACGGCCTGGCGGTCGGCGCGTTCGCCCTGCCCGACGGCCCCCTGCTCTTCTTCTGGCTCCTGACCCTGGACCGGATCGACCTGGCCCTCCAGCGGCCTGAACGCCTTCGGAACTGGCTGGCGGTCGGCCTGGCCTGGGGATTGGCGATGTGCTGCAAGTATCACGCGGTCTTCCTGCCGGCGGGGGTCGTCCTTTATCTGCTGGTTCGGCCGGAGCGGCGCCGGCTGCTGGTTTCGCCGGGGCCGTGGCTGGCGGTCGCGCTGGGGCTTTCGGTCTTCAGCCCGGTGCTGGTCTGGAACGCCGAGAACGGCTGGGCGTCGTTCGTCTTCCAGGGGAAACGGGCGCGGGTGGGGCTGACTCCGAGACCCGACCTGCTGCTGGCGGCGATCGCCGCTCAGGCGGCCTATCTGTTCCCCTGGATATGGTTGCCGCTGATGATCGTCGGCGGGCGGCTGGCTCGGCGTTGGCGCGCGATCGACGAGCACGCCCGGTTCGCCCTTTGCCTGAGCGTCCCTCCCCTGGCGCTGTTCACGGCGGTCGCCTGTTTTCGTCCGGTGCTGCCGCACTGGGGGTTGGTGGGCGTCATCCCCCTCTTCCCCGAACTGGGCCGCGTCCTGGCCGATCGGGCGCGGCTCGACCCGGCTCGGACGCGGCGGCGGGTCGCGTTCGCCTCGGCCTTTTCAGTCGCCCTGTTGGCGGTGACGATCGCCGAGTACCGCTGGGGATGGCTTCAGCGCGGTTCGGACGGCAAGGGCTTCGGCGTCTTGACCGCCCGGATCGATCCGACGGCCGAGGCTTACGGCTGGGACCAGGTGGCCCGGCGGCTCGACCGCCTGGGGGTGCTCGACGACCCGCGGACGTTCCTGTTCACCGACAACTGGTTTCAAAGCGCCCACCTCGCCCACGCGACCCGGCTGCGACGGCCGGTAACCTGCTACAACCTCGACGACGCCCGCGGCTTCGCCTTCTGGAGCGAGCCGGACGACTGGCTCGGCCGTGACGGCGTGCTGGTCGTCGTCAACGACGCCAACGTCCCCTTCAGCTTCCACGAGCGCTGGTTCCGGGGGTTCGAGGCGCTGGACGACTTCGAAGTCGAGCGCGCCGGCAAGCCGATCCGGCGGGTCCGGATCTACCGGATGAACGATCAGGTCGTCGCCTTTCCGTTCCGGTACCCGCCCGAGGACCAGGCGCCGCGGGAGCGGCTGCGCGAGGAGTTGCGGGGGCTGGCCCGCGTCAAGTCGCCGCCGCCGGCGGTCGGGGCGCGGCGCGGGGTGGTCAGGCGGTGAGGCGGTCGGCGTGACACGAAGGGGGGCGATGGCGTATCCTCGACGTTTCGCGGCGATCCCGGCGCGCCGGGCCGTCCGGTGGTCCGCGGCGGCGACGGCGGCCCCACCCCCCCGGAGGCGGACCCTTGAAGTGGCATGCGACGACGATCCTCTCGGTTCGCAAGGGAGGGACGGTCGCCATCGGCGGCGACGGCCAGGTGACGTTGGGCAACCAGGTCGTCAAGGCCGACGCGGTCAAGATCCGCAAGCTGCTGGACGGCAAGGTCGTCGTCGGCTTCGCCGGCTCCGCGGCCGACGGCTTCGCGCTTCTGGAGCGGTTCGAGACCAAGCTGAAGGACTTCCCCGAGAACGTCCCGCGGGCCGCCATCGAGCTGGCCAAGCTCTGGAGGACCGACCGCGCCCTGCGACGGCTGGAGGCGGTGCTCCTGATCGTCGACTCCCGTCACAGCCTGATGCTCTCCGGCTCCGGCGACGTCATCCAGCCCTCCGACGGGCTCCTCGCCACCGGCTCCGGCGGCGGCTTCGCCCTGGCCGCGGCGCGGGCCTTGATCGCGCATTCGAGCCTCTCGGCCGCGGAGATCGTCCGCGAATCGCTGGCGATCGCGGGCGGCATCGACATCTATACGAATACGAACGTCATCGTGGAGGAACTCCCGTGCCCGAGCTCGAGCTGACGCCGCGGCGGATCGTCGCCGAGTTGGACCGCGACATCGTCGGCCAGGCCGACGCCAAGCGCGCCGTGGCGATCGCCCTGCGCAACCGCTGGCGGCGGCGGCGGCTCCCGGACGACCTGCGGGCCCAGGTGACGCCCAAGAACATCCTCCTGATCGGCCCCACCGGCGTCGGCAAGACCGAGATCGCCCGTCGGCTGGCGACCATGGTCGGCGCTCCGTTCGTCAAGACCGAGGCCACCAAGTACACCGAGGTCGGCTACTACGGCCGCGACGTCGAAAGCCTGATCCGAGACCTGGTCGAGGCCGCCGTCCTGTTGGTCCGCGAGACCGAGCGGAAGCGGGTCCAGGAACAGGCCGAGGCCCGCGTCGAGGACCGGCTCCTGGACCTGCTGTTGCCGCCGGCCCCTCCCTCCCCTTCCCATTCGCCCTGGGAGTCGGCGTCGCCCCCCCTCCCCGGCGCGACCGAGGACGCCGCCGAGCGTCGGGCGCGGTCGCGCGAGAAGCTCCGCGCCCAGTTGGCAGGCGGCGAGCTTGAGGACCGCGAGGTCGAGATCTCCATCCCCGGCCGCGTCGCCGCCCCGGTCTCGATCCTCGGCGCCGGCAACCTGGAGCAGATGGAGATGGACCTTCAGGGCATGTTCGAGAAGATCATGCCCAAGCCCTCCCAGCCGCGGCGGACCACCGTCGCCGAGGCCCGGCCGATCCTGCTTCAACAGGAGGTCGACGCCCTGCTCGACCCCGAGAAGGTCAACCACGCGGCCGTCGAGTTGGCCCAGGAGTCGGGCATCGTCTTCATCGACGAGATCGACAAGGTCGCCGGCGACGACGGCGGCGGCGGCTCGCGCGGGCCCGACGTCTCCCGCCAGGGGGTCCAGCGCGACTTGCTGCCGATCGTCGAGGGGACGACGGTCAACACCAAGTACGGCCCGGTGAACACCGACCACGTCCTGTTCTTCGCCGCCGGCGCCTTCCACCGCTCCAAGCCCTCCGACCTGATGCCGGAGCTGCAAGGCCGCTTTCCGATCCGGGTCGAGATGCACGACCTGACCCGCGACGACTTCGCCCGCATCCTCCGCGAGCCCCGCGCCTCGCTCTTGCGGCAGTACGAGGCCCTTCTGGCCACCGAGGGCCTCCAGGTGGAGTTCGCCGACGACGCCGTGGAGGCGATGGCCGATCTGGCGTTCCAGGTCAACCGCTCCACCCAGAACATCGGCGCCCGCCGCCTCCACACCATCCTGGAGCGCGTCCTGGACGAGATCAGCTTCGACGCCTCCGAGAAACCGGGGGAGCGGGTGGTCGTCGACGCCGACCTCGTCCGCCGCCGCCTGGAGGACGTCGCCAAGGACGAGGACCTCAGCCGCTACATCCTGTAAGCCGCGAGTCTCGCTTCGTTTGGCGTCATTCGTCACGGCCGCGGCCGAGCCAAGATTTTGACGGGCTCGGAGGCCGACGACGCGCGTCCTTCTTCCACAAGGGGAGAAGGAATGTTTCTGACCGTCACGGATTTTGGGGGCCTGAACGAATCTTCCCCCCTTGCGGGGGAAGACAGACCGCGAAGCGGTCAGATGAAGGGGAGGACGCGCGAGGCGACCGTCGCGATTCGCGAAAACCCGTCCGGGAGGCCCTGGACGTCGATGGCGTTTTGTCTCGCCCCCCCTCATCCGGCCCTTCGGGCCACCTTCCCCCGCGAGGGGGGAAGGCCGTTATGTCCACCACCCCCAAAATCCGTGACGGTCAGGAATGTTTTCCCCTCACGCTTCCTTGGCGGGGCGGACGCGGTAGAGGCGGAACCAGGGATCGGCCTCGCGGGCGCCGTAGAGGGGTTCGAAGATCTCGGGGTGGGCGTCGGCCCAGACGCGCTCGATGGGGAAGTTCTCGGCGTCGGCGACGTTGTGCGGGCCCTCGCCGGGGTTGGCGCGGGTGACGACCAGAAGCTGAATCCCCTCGGCGCGGAGGTTCGAGAGCCAGGCGGCGTAGTCGGGGGCCTCGCGGTCCCAGCCGGGCCGGGAGTTGGGCCACTCGCCACGGCCCTCGGCGACCGCCCGACGATGAAAGTCGTGCATCAGCCAGTCGGGAGGGCCCTCGACGTTGACGTAACGGACGTCGTTCCGCAGACCGGAACCCATCAGATAATAAGGGATGTTCGTCCCCGCGTAGGCGACGCGCGAGCCCGTCGGCCCCGACCGCGCGTCCAACTCCATCCAGCCGCGATAAAAGTCCGGGAAGGCCGGAAAGAACAGCAGCCGGGGATCGCCCGCGGCCGGGGCCGTCCTCCACGCCCCCAGCCCGGTCAGGACGAGCGCCGCGGCCAGGACGCCCCCCCACGTCGCCAGCCCGCGACGGCCGGATCGCCACCGCGCCCACGCCCACGTCCCGAGCGCCGCGGCCACGCCCGCCAGGGCCAATTGCAGCGTCGCCGTGACGCTCCCCAAGGCCGCGCCCAGGCCGACGATCGACGGCACGGCGTTGGGGACGCGAGGGTCCAGGTCCCACGGCACCTCGGCGTCGGTCGGGCCGAACGGCCAGGTTTGCGGCGTCGCGACGTGAAGCGCCAGGACGACCGCGGCCAGGACCGTCAGCCAACGGCCGCGGTCGAGCAGTCGGGCCAGCGGGACCACGGCCAGCCCCACCCCCTGAAGCATGAACCTCTGTTGCGACCTGTATGGGATGAACAGCCAGTAAAGCGCGACGTTCAGGACCGCCCCGGCCGCGAACGCCCAGACCCAGCCGTCGCCGGGACGTCGCGCCCGGCCGACCGCCCACGCCCCCAGCAAGGCCGCCAGCCAAAGCGGGGCCGTCCGGGCGTCCACGACTCCCGCCAGGATGTCCCCGAGCGCCCGCCACTGATCGACGGGCAAGTAATAGATGCTCCGATTCATGGAGTCGGGCCCGTACCAGCCCGACAGCAACGTCGTCCCGCCGATCTTCACCGTCAACGGGTAAAGCGGGTTGCCGGTCAGGACCGCGTTGCGGACGTACCAGAACGCCGAGGTCGTCGCGACCCCCGCGGCGACGACCGCCCCGTCGACGAGCGTCGCCCGAACCCCTCGCGAACGTCGATGCGTCGCGAGCCAACCGGCCAGGACCAGCGGCGGGACGAACAGGTTCCCCACCGACTTCGTCCCCAGCGCCAGGCCCGCCGCCAAGCCCGCCAGCGACAGGGCCCAACGGCCGTCGCGGTCGAGTCCGCGCCGCAGGAGGAAGTAGGCGGAGGTCAGATAGCCGGCGGTGAAGATCGTGTCGACGTTGGGCTCGAAGCTGAACAGGACCAGGGGGCCGCCGGTGGCGAACAGCGACGTCGCCACCAGCGCGGCCGTCCGCCCGGCGCCCAGTTCGCGGGAACACCCGTAGGCCGCCAAACTCGCCATCAGAAGGAACGGCGCCTGGCCGATTCTCGCCGGCCGGTCGCCCCCCCAGAGGGTCGTCAGCCAGGCGAACCAGACGTCGCCGTTGGCCGGGAAGTACGTCGCGGCGCTCTCGCCGAACGGCGAGGCGACCATCGCCAGACTCCCCGCCCTCCACCACCGAACCGCGAAGTAGAGGTGATAGATGGGGCCGTCGCTGACCACCTTCACCGGCAAGAGCAACGACGGCAAGCCCAGGACGATCGCCGTCCAAACGACCAGCGCGACGGCGATCCACCCCTCCCGCCGCGTCGGCTCGACCGGGCTCGGTGGCTCGGGGTCCCGGCCACGGCCTCTGAACCTCCAGACGCCCCCCGCCAGGGCGGCGAGGACCGACCACCCCAGCAGCCAGCCTACGCGCATCAGCCCGAGCGAGCCGAGCAGTTGCATTCCCACGGTGAGCCAGGCCCACCCGAGCACCGCGGCCGCCAGCGCGCGAGGGAGCCCCCGCGGCTGCTTCAAGACGTACCGGGCGTGCCAATGGCCGCCGAGGAAGACCAGGGCGACGGCGACGAACAAGGGCCAGACGTTCATGTTCCGCGACGCTCGCCTCGATCGGGATCGTGGGTGTGGGTCGAGTCCACTTTACATGCTTTCAACCCGACTGCTATGATCCCTTTCTAGGAGAGGGTCGCCGCGGGCTCGCGAGGAGGAGGCGGAAATGCTGGGGCAGACGCTGTCGGCCGGGGAATACCTGGCGCGGGTCCGCGACGAAATCGCGGCGTTGGACGTCGCCGCGATCGAGGGCATAAGCGACGTCATCGAGCAAGCTTACGACGCCGGCCGGTTCGTCTTCATCATCGGCAACGGCGGTTCGGGGGCCAACGCCTCGCATCTCTGCGAGGACCTCGCCAAATGCACCCTGATCGACTTCGAGCATCAGAAGCGGCTGCGGGTGCTGAGCCTCACCGACAACACCGCCGGAATCATGGCCTGGGCCAACGACGAGGGCTACGAGCGGATCTTCGTCGAGCAACTCAAGAGCCTGGCCTCCCCCGGCGACGTCCTGATCGCGATCTCGGGCTCCGGCAACAGCCCCAACGTGGTCCGCGCCGTGGAGTGGGCCGACTCCCGCGGCCTGGAGACCATTGGCTTCACCGGCTTCTCCGGCGGCAAGCTCAAGGCGATGGCGAAGCACGACCTCCACGTCGGCATCAACGACATGGGGATCGTGGAATCGATCCACCAGGTCGTCTTCCACTGGCTGATCGACGATCTGAATCGCCGGTTCGCCTCCAAGTACCGCCCCTCCCGCGAGAGCGCGACGGCCTACGTCTAACCCTCGACCCCCGAGTCCCATGCCGCGTCATCCCTGGCTGCTCGGCGTCGAGATCGGCGGCACCAAGCTCCAACTCGGCCTGAGCCGCCGTCCCGGCGAGTTCGAGGGCCTGATCCGCCGGGCGATCGAGCCCGCCCGCGGCGCCCGGGGAATCCTCGACCAGATCCGGGAGTGCCTGGAGGCGCTTCGGGAGGAACACGGCGTGGGGTTCGGCGACGTCCGCGCGGTCGGCGTCGGCTTCGGCGGGCCGGTCGACGCCGATTCGGGACGGACGGAGACGTCGTTCCAGGTCGAGGGCTGGACCGACTTCCCCCTGGCCGACTGGTGCCGGGAGACGCTGGGCGCGGCGGTCGTCTCGGTCCACAACGACGCCGACGTCGCCGGGCTGGCCGAGTCGCGGCTGGGCGCGGGGCGGGGACGCTCGCCGCTTTTGTACCTGACCATCGGCAGCGGCATCGGCGGGGCCCTGATCCTCGACGGTCGGATCCATCGCGGCGCGGGTCGGGGCGCGGTGGAGATCGGTCATCTCCGGGTGCCGTTTCCGAGCCTTTCGGGTTCGGGCGTCGAGTTCCCGGAGTTGGAGAAGGTGGCGTCGGGCTGGGGGATCGGGGCCGTCGCCCGCGCGCTTGCGGAGGCGCTCGACGCCGACGGTCGACGCTGGCCGCTTAGGGACGCCGGCGGCGGCGACGCCGCTGGGATCACGGCCGTGGACGTCGCCGAGGCGGCCCGTCGGGGCGATCCGAACGCCTTGCTGGTGCTGGATTGGGCGCGCGACGCCCTGGCTTACGCGCTGAGCCAGGCGGTCGCCCTGATCGCCCCGGCGCGGATCATCCTGGGGGGCGGCGTCTCGCTGATGGGGGAGGAGCTTTGGTTCGCCCCGATCCGGGAGCGGATCGACGCCCAGGTCTTCGCTCCGTTCCGGGGATCCTTCGACATCGTTCCCGCGGCGTTGGGCGAGGAGGTCGTCGTCCACGGGGCGCTGGAGTTGGCGCGCGACGCCCTTGCGGAGTCAGGATGAGCGGCGGTCAGTGACGGCAGGCGGCGGCGAGGTGGTCGAGCAACCGTTTGACGTGGGAGTGGTCGGCCGGCTTGACGACGTGGTGGTCGAAGCCCGCCCGCTGGGAGCGGTCCTGGTGTTCCGCGTCGGCGTAGCCGGTCAGGGCGACGAGCAGCGCCTTGTCGAGCGGGGGGAGGCGTCGCATCTGCTCGGCGACGCTGTAGCCGGTCATGTCGGGCAGGCCGATGTCGAGGAAGACGGCGTCGGGCTTGAACTCGCGGGCGGACGCCAGGCCCTCCGCGCCGTCGTGGGCGGTGCGGACCTCGTGGCCGTCGATCCGGCAGAGCATGGCGAAGGATGCGGCCGAATCGTCGTTGTCATCGACGATCAACACCCTCAAGCCGGTCGCCGCGGAAAGACCGCCAGCAGCGTGGTTCACGATGGATCTCCGATGCTCGTCCCCAGCGATGGATCGCCGGGGCCGCCGAACGGCGAGGGCGAACCGGTCGGCCGCCGATTTGGGCCTTCTCGCCGACGCGTACCTCCAGGGTTTCCTTCGGTGACCATCTTATCAGCCGCTCTCGGCCGAGGCAATCGCCGCGCGACCGACGACGTTAAAAGTCCGGTCGGTCGCGCGGTCGCGGGGATCGGCGGCGTCACGGCGAGGCGCCGGCCTCGGGAGCGGGGGCGTCCGCGTCCTCCATCGGCGTCGGAAGCGGTTCCGGCGGGCCGTCCGCCGCCGGCTCGGCCGACGGCACGGGAATGCGATCGGTGGGGGGCGTCTGGTCCGCGTCGTCCGGCGAGGGGGGCGGCGGGACCGCGTCCGGTTTCGTCCCGAGCGGATCGACGAACGGCTCGGCCGCCTGGCTCATGGGAGGCTTCGGGACCGCCGGGTTGGCCGGCTCGCCGATCGGCGCCGGGGTGACGTCCTCCGCGGGGGTCCAGTGGGTCCGGATCCGCTCCCAGAACGGCCGCTGCGGCCTGGGGACGGGGATCGGGAAGATGTAGGCGCCGCCGCCGAGGGCCTGGTACGTCCGGACGACCGCGCCCAGCTCCTGCTGCTTGGTCTCCATGATGACCAGCCGCGCGTCCCTGAGGTCGCGCTGGGCGAAGAGGACGTCCACGTAGTCGGCCCTGGCGAACTGGAACAGCCCCATGGCGACCCGGACCGCCTCCTCCAACGCCGCCAGCTCCTGCCGCTTGATGGTGATGCTCTGGCGGTAGTAGTCCACCTTGGACATGTTGTTGACCAGCTCGACGAAGGCTTCCAGGACGACGCGCTGATAGGTGTACACGGCCTGCAACTGGCGGGCGTTGGCGCTTAGGTACTCGGCCTTGATCGCCTTGCGGTTGACCACGGGGACCATCAGGCTGCCGGCGGCGCCGGCGATCAGGCCCTCGGGGGTGATGAACAGGAACCTGGGGTCGAAGCCGCTCCAGCCGACGTTCCCGGTGATCAGGCCCTGGGGGTAGAACTGCTTGCGGGCGGCCTTCACGTCGAGCCCGGCCGCCAAAAGCGCGCGCTCGGCCTGGCGGATGTCGGGCCGGTTGCGGAGCATCTCCGCGGGGACGCCCAGGTCCAGCCGGTGCGGGTTCAGGTCGATGAAGTCCCCGGCCATCCGTTCGACGCGCTGGGGGTTGCGCCCCAGGAGGAAGTTGATGCGGTTCTCGGTCTCCACGATGTCCTGGCTGAGGATCTGCTTTTCGCTTTGGGTCTTGCGGACCTCGGCGAGGAACCGCTGGACGGGAAGCTCGGTGCCGCGGGCGCCTTCCTTGATGGTCCTGGCCTGCTCCAGGCTCAGCTCCATGATCGCGATCGTCTCGTTCAGGATGGTGATCCGCTGGTCCAGCCCCATCAGGTTGTAGTATTCGGTGGCGACGTTGCCGATGAGCTGGGTGACGAAGTAGTTCCTCGCCTCGGCGGCGGCGTAGTAGCGGAGGACCGCGGCGTTCTTGGCGTTGTGCATGCCCCACCAGAGGTCGGGCTTCAGCAGCATCTCGGCGGGGGCCAGGAAGTAGTTGGGGTACGGGTCCGGCAGGAACATGCCCGGCGCGAAGGGGTTGTTGCGGATGCCGACGCCGTTGATGGTGAACAGGCTGGTCTTCTCGATCGCGGAGCCGATGCTGGGGTTGATGAACGGCAAGTAGGCCCCCCGCCGCGACATGATCTCGTTGCTGGCGATCTGGATGTCCTCGGAGATCACCCGCAGTTCCTGGTTGCCCTGGATCGAGGTTCGGATCAGGCCGACGAGGGTCGGGTCGTCGTAGAACTCCTCGACGCGGAGCCTGGCGGAGTTCTCCGGGCTGTCGGCCGCCTCGAAGACCGGCGGCAGGTTCGACTCGGGGTCTTGCTTCTTGAGGTCGTAGGTGGGAGGGACGCCCGGCCCCGGCTTGGGGTTGCGGGCCGCCGGGATCATGCACGAGGGGGCGACCAGCAGCAAGCCGCACGCCAGGGCGAGCGTCGTCGCCCGCCTCGCCGGCTTCGCTTTCGTCGCGGCGTCCGGCCGGTTGATTCGATTCATCCTTGAACTCTCCATCGCTTCGACGCTTTCGTCCGTCACGCGCGACGGTTCTCGAAAACGACCGCGAGTCTTCGGGCGTCCCCGCGCTCCGGCGGGGTTTAAGACCGTGTCGCCGTCATGGCGGTCGGCGGCGCCCGCGACGGGCTTTCCCTCGTGGAAGCCCGACGGGACCCGGGGGTTTCGACGTGGGAGCCGGGCCCGCGGAGATGAACGCGAGGCCCGATCCCTGGGCGAGAATCGCCCGCTGGATGATCCAAAAGAATCCTCGTCGGGAGTTTGGCGTTTGGTCGCGTGGCCGTCAACCTTGATCGTGGCGAAAGACGCTTTGGCGTCCCGCCTCAGGCGTCCTCGTCGTCGAACTCGTCCGCGTCCCAGTCCTCCTCGTCGGCGTGGGGGTCGCGGGACGTTTTCGACCCGCCGCGTTCCAGCGACTCGCTGAGCGGCTCGTGGGTCTCGTCCTGCAGGAGCTTCTTGCCGTCGGCCATTCGGCCGAACATGTAATAGAGTCCGGGGATCACCAACACGCCGATGGTGGTTCCCAACAGCATGCCGCCGACCGCCGTGGAGCCGATCGTCCGGTTGCCGATCGCGCCCGGGCCGTGGGCGCGGACCAGCGGGATGAGGCCGGCGATGAACGCGAACGACGTCATGAGGATCGGCCTGAACCGCAGTCGGCCGGCCTCGACGGCCGCCTCGGCGATTCCCAGCCCCTCCTCGTGCCTTTGCACGGCGAACTCGACGATCAGAATCGCGTTCTTGCCCAAGAGCCCGACCAGCATGACCAGGCCGATCTGGGCGTAGACGTCGTTGGAAAGCCCCATCGCCCGCAGATACAGGAAGGAGCCGAAGATCCCCACCGGCAACGACAGGATCACCGCCAGCGGGAGGATGAAGCTCTCGTACTGGCCGACCAGCACCAGGTACACGAAGACCACGACGATCAGGAAGATGAAGATCGCCAGGTTCCCCTTCTGGGCCTCGTCGTAGGAGAGGGCCTCCCAGCCGATGCCGAAGCCCGGCGGCAGGGTCTCGGCGGCGACCTCCTCGATCGCCTGGATCGCCTGGCCGCTGCTGAAGCCCGGCGCGGGCGCCCCCTGGATGGCGGCGGAGGTGTAGAGGTTGTAACGGTTGATCTCGTTGAGCCCCTGCTTCTCGTGAAGCGTCATGAACGAGGAGTACGGGACCATGTCCCCCTTGTCGTTCTTGACGAACATCCGCTCGAAGTCCTCCGGGTAGCGCCGGAACTTGGGCAGGGCCTGGACGAAGACCTTGTAGAACTGGCCGAAGCGGACGAACCCCTGCTCCCAGGTGCTGCCGATGACGATCGACAGGTTGTTCATCGCCGCGCCGATGGAGACCCCCTTCTGCATCGCCACGTCGTTGTCGATGACGATCTCGTACTGGGGGTAGTTGGCGGCGAAGAACGTGAACAACCCCCGCACCTCCTTGCGCTTGGACAACTTGTCCATGAAGTCCTTGGTGACCTCGCCGAGGCGCTCGTAGTTCATCGAGTTGGTCTTGTCCAGCACGCGGGTCGAGAAGCCGCCGGCGGCGCCGAAGCCGGGGACGGCCGGCGGCTCGAAGAACTCCAGCTTGACGTTGGACATCTTCCGGCACTCGTGCTCCAGCCGGGAGATGATCTCCTTGGACGTCAGCTTGCGCTCGGACCAGGGCACGAGGTTGATCAGGCAGGTGCCGGCGTTGGAGCCGCGGCCCTCGGTCAAGACCTCGTAGCCGGCCAGCGAGGAGACCGAGCCGACCCCCGGAATCTTGGCGGCGATCAACCGCAGCTCGTTCGACTTGCTGTTGGTGTATTCGAGGGTGGAGCCCGGCGGGGTCTGAAGCACCGCGTAGATCATCCCCTGGTCCTCCAGGGGGATGAAGCCGGCCGGCAGGTGGTTGTTCACGACGTAGATGCCGAAGGCGAAGGCCGCGATCGTCGCCACGGTCACCGGCCGCCGCTTGACCACCGGCCGCAGGAACGCCGCGTAGCCGCCGGTCACCTTCCCGACGCCGCGGTCGAAGAGCCGCAGGAAGATCGCCAGGGGCGTCCGGCTCTTATGCCCCGTGTGGGGCTTGAGGATCATCGCGCAGAGCACGGGCGTGAGCGTCAACGCCACCAGGCCGGAGAGGACGATCGACGTGGCCATCGTGATGCCGAACTGGCGGTAGAACGTCCCCACCGGCCCGGTCATGAACGTCACCGGGACGAACACCGCGGTCATCACCAGCGTGATGGCGATGATCGCGCCGCTGATCTCCGACATCACCTCCTGGGTCGCCCGGTACGGCGAGAGGTGCTTGTCGTGCATCTTGGCGTGGACCGCCTCCACCACCACGATCGCGTCGTCGACCACCACGCCGATCGCCAGCACCAGCGCGAACAGCGTGATCATGTTGATCGACAGCCCGAACGCCTGGAGCACGAAGAACGTCCCGATCAACGACACCGGCACCGCCAGGGTGGGGATCAAGGTCGACCGGAAGTCGCCCAAAAACAGGAAGACCACCAGCGAGACCAGCACGAACGCCTCGAAGAGCGTGTGGAGGACCTGCTCGATCGACGCCTCCAGGAAGTTGGAGACGTCGTAGCTGACCTTGTACTCGACCCCGTGCGGGAACGAGATCTCCTTCATCTCCTTGAGCTTCTCCTTGACCTCGTCGATGACCACCGCCGCGTTGGTCCCGGGAAGCTGTTTCAGCACGATGGCCGCGGAGGGGTGGCCGTCGATGTCGGAGTAGATGTCGTAATACGCGGCGCTCAGGTCGACCCGCCCGATGTCCTTCAGCCGCAGGTTCTCGCCGTCGGGGTTCGCCCTCAGGATGATGTTCTGATATTGCTCCGGCCGGTTGTAGCGGCCCACCCAGGTCAACACGTACTCCTTGGTCTGCGAGGTGATGCCCGTGGATTGGCCCAGACGGCCGGGCGAGCCGATCATGCTCTGCTCGCCCAGGGTCCGCACCACGTCCTCGGCCGACACCCGGTAGGCCCGCATCCGGTCCAGGTCCAGCCAGACCCGCATCGCGTACTGGCGGTTGCCCAGGATCGTCGCCGTGCCGACCCCCCGCACCCGCTTAATCTCCGGCACCAGGTTGGCGAAGGCGTAGTTGTAGAGGAAGTTCTGGTCCAGGCCATCCTCGGTCCCGTAAATGTTGACGTACATGAGCATGCTGGACATGTTCTGCATGACGATGATCCCCTCCCGCTCCACCAGCGGGGGGAGCCGGTTCTTCACCGTCTGGACCCGGTTCTGGACGTTGAGCACCGCCACGTTCGGGTCCGTCCCCGGCTCGAAGATGATGGTGATCGTCGCCTCGCCGGCGCTGGTGGCGGCGGAGGCCATGTAGCGCATGTTGGCCACGCCGTTGATCGCCTGCTCCAGGATGATCAGCACCGAGTCCACCAGGACGTTGGCGCTCGCGCCGGGGTAGGAGATCGTCACCACCACGCTGGGGGGCGCCACCGAGGGGAACTGGGAAATGGGGAGCGTCTTGATCGACAGCCCGCCCAGGAAGACGATGATGATCGAGATCACGATCGCCAACGCCGGTCGATGGAGGATCTTCGCGAACATGGGTCTGGGAGGCTCCGGGGACTCAAGGCGCCGGCGGGCCGGCGGAACTCCATCGCGCGGGCGCGGGGCGGGTCACTCCGCCCGGTTCTTAAGACGGCTCATCACCACCTCGGGGGAGTCGAACTCGAAGGCGACCTTCTCGCCGTCGCGGACCTGGGAACTCCCCTCCAGAATGATCTTGTCGCCGGGCTTCACCCCCGTGTTGACGACGAAGACGTCCTCCAGCTCGTTCTTGATCGTGAACTCGCGCTGCCGCGCCTTGCCTTGCTCGTCGATGATGAAAACGTAGTGATTGGCCAGCACGTCGAAGGCGGCCCGCTGCGGGATCACGACGGCGTCCTTGGAGACGGTGCTGAGGATCACCTTGCCGGTCTGGCCGTGGCGGAGCAGGCGGTCGGGGTTGGGGAAGTCGGCCCGGAAGGCGATGTTGCCGGTCTCGTTGTTGAAGTTCGATTCGATCGCGCCGATCTTGCCGAGGTGCGGGAACTTGGTCCCGCCGGCGAGTTCCAGCTCGATCTTGGGGGGCTCGCCGCCCTGGCTCTGGGCGGCCATGTATTCGAGGTACTGGGCCTCCGGCACGTTGAAGTAGACCCACATCACGCTGTTGTCCGACAGGGTCGTCAGCACGTCCCCTTCCTTGATGAGGCTCCCCAACTGCTGGCGCTGGCGGTCGACGATGCCGTCGAACGGGGCCTTGACGTAGGTGAAGTTCATCTCGGCCGTGGCGAGGTCCGCCTGCGCCTGGGCCTTCGCCCGCTTGGCGTCGAGCAGCAGCACTTCGTTGGGGGAGACGACCTTCCTGGCCGCGAGCATCTTGGTGTTGTTGAATTCCAACTGGGCCAGCTTGGCCTCGGCCTTCTCCGCCTCCATCTTGGCCTTGTACAGGACCGGGAGGATCCTGAACATGAGGTCCCCCTTCTTCACCGCCTGGCCCTCCTTGATCAGAAGTTCCTCCAGGTAGCCGCCGTCCAGGGCGCGGACGTCGATGTGGCGCTGGGAGTGGATCTGGCAGACGTAGCTGTCGGTGAGGACGACGTCCTTGACCTCCGGCGTGGTCGCGACGATCTTGTGCGGCTCGTGTTCGACCGCCTCGGCCTTGCCGCCGAAGTACTTCTCAAACCCGTCCGCGAGAAAGACCTTCAACTTCCCGAGCTTGTCGCCCAGTTCGTCGACTCCGCTCCGCGCCTGGGCCGCATAGGGCGGCGGCAGTAAGTCGACCCCGAGTTTCGAGGCCCCCGCGACCACGCCGGCCGCCGTCGCGACCGTCAGTCCGAGGGTCGCGAACGGTCGCCGCGCGGCGAAACGAATCGGTGACGTAACGGCGAGGATGAAGCGCTTCATGGTCTGCACGACTCCTGGACGATCCGAGGTCGATTCGAAAAGGACCGCGGAGTTAAAACGGGGATTTCCGAATTCGAACGGGGCGCGCGGGGATCGGCGAGCGATCCAGCGGGCTGGAACGCGCGTTCCGATCGCGGTCCTCACGCGAGGCGAGACGGGACGACGGCGAGGCGGACGTCGAGACGCCAGGACAAGGGATGACGTCTCGATGGGCGACGTCGATCGCGCGACGAGGGGGCGCGCGACGAGACGGGCGCGCCTCAGCAGCGAAGCGGCCGGGACCCGCCGCGAACCGCGACGCGGGTCGTCCCTCGGGGCGAACGGGGAAGGAGGAGGGTGAAGGCTTCAAACGTCGGCGGCGACGGCGGCAGGCCCCACAGCCGTTGGAACGGCCCGTCGTCGTCCGACTCGTCCCGGAACTCGCGGGCCTCGAATCGGCCCGCCGGCACGGCCTGGTCCGACCGAACGCCCAGGCCGGACTTGACCGACTGCATCACGATCCCCTGCCGCAGGGGCTCGGACCAGGCGGAGCCCGCGAACCCGAGCACCCCCCGCACCGGCGTCGCCAGGGTCGCCAGGCACAGCAGGCACAACGCCAGCGTCGCCGGGAGGGAAAGACCCTGCTTGACGTGGCGGGTGGTCATGGCCGATCGAACTCCGGGAAAAATGAAACCTAGTTAAGAATGTATCGCCGCGCGAATCGCGCGTCAACTCGAAATTCGCCGCGAAATCGGTCTTTTACGAAGTGGGCGAAAGTGATGCGGTACGAAGGACGGGGGTCGTGAATTCGACGGCCTGGCGAAACGCGAACGGCCTTCCCTCCGGGACCGGAGGGAAGGCCGTGAAGACGCGGTCGGCATTTCAGGTTCGTCGCGGTCAATAGGCGTCGCCGCTGACGACCTCGCCGCTGGCGATGGTCCCCAGGGCGCGCCAGGTCGCGCCGTTGATCGAGTCCTTGATGAAGTGGACGCTGCCGTCGCCCAGGAGCACGTTGACGCCGCCGGGGTGATGGCTTCGAGCGTTGATCGCCGCGAAGGTCGGGCCGCCGAGGTGTTCGCGCTGGCTGCTGAGGTCCAGGTCCAGCGACGGGTCGGAGCCGCGGTGGACCTCCTTGTTCGGCGGCCAGGCGGTGGTGAACCCGGACTGCTGCACCTGGCCGTCGGGCCATTCGGTGTGGCCGCTGCCGGCCTTCAGGGTGCAGCCGTTGTACTCGGGGGCGACCACGAGCGGGTCGGCGTTGGGGGGGGGGATGACGTTGGGGTTGCTGATCTGAGCCAGGACGCCACAGTCGCGGACGTAGCTGGTGTAGGTCTTGACCTCGGCGGCGACGAGCGTGTTGGAGAGACCGTCGGTGAAGCCGGCGAACCGCCGGCTCTTGTTGGGCCCGAAGGCGCTGCGGTTGACCACGGAGCCGAACCCCCCCCAGACGTACCAGTCGCCCATGCACCAGCCGTAGTTGGTCGGGTAGATCGGGCCCGCGTCCCCCATCTTCGACTGGGTCTGGTACTCGCTGGGGCAGATGAAGACCGCGACCGACGCCGACGAGACCGTGCTGTTGGGGGGCGTCTCGTAGTTCATGGCGAAGTTCATCGCGTTGAACAGCGGCCCCTGCTCCAGGAAGGGGAGGATCCGACCGTGGACGCTCCAACCGCCGAACCACGTCACGGTCGACCCCGAGCCCTTCAGGGCCAGCGAGATCGGCAGGACGCCGTTTGACGACTCGTAGTTGCTCAAGCCCAGCCCGAGTTGCTTGAGGTTGTTGACGCACTGCATCCGACGCGCCGCCTCGCGGGCCGCCTGCACGGCCGGCAACAAAAGCGCGATCAGCACGGCGATGATCGCGATCACCACCAACAACTCGATCAACGTGAAGGCGCGGGTGGAGCTTCTCAACGAGGTCGATCGTCGCATCAAGGGTTCCTTCGTCATTAATGGCCTACCGCCGGCGGACCACCGTCGGCGGCACGCGGGCGGGCCATCTTGGCAACTCCCGCGCCGATCTTTCAAAAAGCACGGAAGTCTTGTGGGGCAAGAGGTTGGGGCGATCCGTCCGATCCTTGCGGTGGAGGCGGTCGGTGCCCGATCGTCCATCGCCGCCGGAAATCCGACCGACTCGACGCCCGGCGGCGCCCCCGTCGCCGGGCGGCGCGGGCGTCGATCTTATCAGGCGGGGCCGTCGTTGCGATCGAATCTCAATCTCACGATGGATCGATATCATCGGGGGTGACGATTCTCTTGTCAAGAATCGGCGGCGGAAAAAAATCGGCGAGGCGACTCGGCGCCGGGGCCGAATCGGGCGGGACGACGACTTATATAATGGGAGTAGGGTTTCCGCATCGAGGCGTTGCGACGCGATCCGGGGGGAGGCGGAGCATGATGACCATCGAGACAATCGACCGTCGGCGCTGGCTCGGCGCGACGACGGCCGGGATCCTCGGGTTCTCGTTGGGTGGCTCGGCCATCGCCTGGGAGCCGCCCGAAGGCGGCTCGGACTCGATTCCGATCCGCGATCTCGACGAGGCCGGGCTTGAAAAGGGATTGCGCGAGGCCGGCGTCGAGCCGATCCATCGCCTGCGATCGAACCGCTACCTGGCGCTTGGCGACGCCCCCGAGTCGTTCCTGCGCTCGACCCTGACGGACTGCGAGCAACTGCTGATCGCTTACGAGCGCCACTTCCGCGACCACGGCTTCGACGTCAAGACGCCCGACCGTCCTCTGCTGGTGGCGGTCTTCGCCGACGACCACTCGTTCGCCAAATACCATCGGATGTCGCCGCCGATGCGGGAAGGGGCCGAGGTCGTCGGCATGTACGACCGGGCGACCAACCTCCTGAGCGTCTTCGACTGGCGCAACGTCCTCCTGGTCGCCCGCGCCGCCAACCGCAACGTCCAGGCCGTCAGCCACTGGGGGACGCATCAACTGACGTGCAGCACCGGCCTGCTCGACCGCCGCGCCGACGTCCCCGCCTGCGTCTTCGAGGGCCTGGGGACCTACGGCGAGCCGCGCAAGGTGATCGGCCCCAGCGACCTGGGCCGGATGAACGTCCGGCGCGCCGACGATCTGGCCAGGCTCCGCCGCGCCCTGCCCTGGATCCCCGTGGATCGGCTCTTGACCGACGACGCGACGTTCCGCGGCGGCTCGGTCGGCAAGGCCCAGCTCGCCTACGCCGAATCGTGGGCGTTCGTCCATATGCTGCTCAACGACGAGGACCGCCTCGCCGGCTTTCGCGGCTACCTCGCGGCCCTCAAGACCCGCAAGGACGCCGAACACCGCCTCGACGACGCCCGAACCCACCTCGGCGACCTGGACCGACTCGATCGCGACCTTCAGATCCACGTCGTCCGCCTGGTGCGGGCGCTTTGAGAGTCAATTCCACGGAAGGATTTCACGGCTGAGGAGGCTGGGAATGACGTCGAACGAAGCGATCGACCGCCGGCGCTGGCTCGGGGCGACGGCGGCCGGGATGGTCGGGGCCTCGCTGGGAGGCTCCGCCTTCGCCTGGGACCCGCCCGGAGGCGGTTCGGGCTCGGCTCCGATCCGCGACCTCGACGAGGCCGAGGTCGAGAAGGGGCTGGGCGAGGCGGGCGTCGCGCCGATCCGTCGCCTGCGGTCGAACCACTACCTGGCGTTGGGCGACGCCGCCGAGTCGTTCCTGCGCTCGACCCTGACCGATTGCGAGCGACTGCTGATCGCCTACGAGCGCCATTTCCGCGCCCGCGGCTTCGACGTCAAGCCGCCCGACCGCCCGCTGTTGGTGACCGCCTTCGCCGACGACCGCTCCTTTGGCAAGTACCACAAGCTCCCCTCGCTCATGCAAGGCGGAGCGCAGGCGGTCGGGACTTACGACCGGGCCACGAACCTCCTGAGCGTCTTCGACTGGCGTAACGTTCCCCAGGTCGACCGCGCCGCCAACCGCAACGTCCAAACCGTAAGCCACGAGGGGACCCATCAACTGACGTTCAACACCGGCCTGCTCGACCGCGGCGCCGACGTCCCGGTCTGCGTCGTCGAGGGGTTGGGGACCTACGGCGAGCCGCGCAAGGTGATCGGCCCCAGCGACCTGGGCCGGATGAACGTCCAGCGCGTCGACGACCTGGCCAAGCTCCGCCGGAGCTTCTCCTGGATCCCCGTCGCCGCGCTTTTGTCCGACGACTCCATCCTCCGCGCCGGGCTGTACGGACGGGTCCAACTCGCCTACGCCGAGTCGTGGGCCCTGATCCACATGCTGCTCAACGACGAGGCCCGCCTCCCCGGCTGCCGCGACTACCTCGCGGCCCTCAAGACCCGCAAGACCGCCGAGCACCGCCTCGACGACGCTCGAACCCACCTCGGCGACCTGGACCGACTCGATCGCGACCTTCAGGCCCGCGCCGTCCGCCTGGCGCGGGCGCTTTGAGAAGAGCGATGGCCCGGCGGGGGCGACGACGATTGATCCCGCCCCTCAAAAAATCGCACGGATTTCCCCGCCCGATCCCACTGATAGGGAGACGACGCCGCGCGGGAGACGCCCGCGGGCGGAGGGACGGGTGGAATCGGGGAGGCGAGGGCGATGAGGCTGACGTTGAGGACTCTCCTGGCGTGGCTGGACGACAAGCTGCCGCCGGCGCAGGTGCGCGAGATCGGCAAGCAGGTGACGGTCAGCCCGCTGGCGCAGGAGTTGGTCCAGCGGATCCACCGGGTCACCCGCCAGCGCAGGCTCACCATCCCGCCGCGGACGGGGGACGAGGCCACCGACGCGAACCTGGTGGCCAGCTACCTGGATAACGACCTGAACGCCGAGCAGGTGGCGGATTACGAGAAGAAGTGTCTGGCCTCCGACGTCAACCTGGCGGAGGTCGCCAGCGTCCACCAGATCCTCAGCCTGCTGGGGCAGAAGGTCCACGTCCCTCATCAGGCGAAGGCGCGGATGTACGGCCTGGTGAAGGGCCGGGAGGCGCGTCGGCCCGCGGCGGAGGCGGCGGCCGCGGCCGTCGATCCCGAGCCGGCGTCGCAGTCGGTCGTCCCCTGGGTCGTCCAGCCGCCGGCGCGTCGGGTCTGGCTGGAACGGTTCGGACCTTTGGCGATCAGCCTGGGCGTGCTGGCGCTTCTGGTCTGGTCGGCCTACGAGAGCCTCAAGCCCGACTCGGGCCGCGGCGCCGCCCTGGTCGCCGCGGTCTCGTCGAAGGTCGGCGACGCGACCTCGGCCGTCGACCCGGTCGAGGCGCCCCCGCCCGCGGAGCCCGCGCCGGAGCCTCCCGTCGCGCCGACCCCCGCCGTCGCGGCGGCGGCCGTCGAACCGGAAGCCGAACCCGAGCCGGAGCCCGAACCCGAGCCGGCGAAGGTCGCGCCGACGCCGGAACCGGTGGCCGTGCCCGCCGGCGCGGCGGTCGTCGTCGCCAAGCTGGAGGGCATGCTGCTGCGGTTCGATCCGGAACTCAACGAGTGGGTCCGGATCCACGAAAAGGACGGCGTCCATTCCAGCGACCGGCTGATGACGCCGCCGACGTGCTCGGCCCGGCTCGACGGCCCAGCCGGCGCGCTGAACCTGCTTCCCGAGACCGAGATCCGCGTCGCCGACGACGTTCCCGGCGACGGCCCGACCGTCGATTTGGTTCGGGGGCGGCTCCTGGCGGAGCCGTCGTCCGCGCCGCGGACGTCGCGCGTCTCGTTTTCGGGGGCGGTCGTGGAGATGCAACGTCCCGCGGACCTGTCCGTCGGTCTGGAATCGGTCCCGGCCTGGACTTACGGGGCCGCCGCCCCCGCCGCGCCGGAGTTGACCGTCTACGTGGGGCCCGGGGGCGAATTGCCGCTGAAGACGGTCCAGGCGACGGAGACGGTCAAGGGACCCGCCGCCGTGAGGGTCGACGCCTCCGGCGCGACGACGCCCGTCGCGGACGCGGCGGCCCCCGATTGGCTCTCCGGGCCCGACTCGTCGGCCGAGTCGTCCGCGCGTCGCGGCCGGTTCATGGAGAAGTTCTCCGAGGACCGGCCGGTCCTGGCCGACGTCGTCGCGGCGACCGAGGATCCCGACCCCGACGTGAAGGCCGAGGCCGTCGCCATGCTTCGCGGCCTGGGCGACGTCTCGTTCCTGACGCCGATCATGGAACGCGCCGAGGACCCGGCCGCCCGCCGCGCCGCGATCGCCGCGATCCGCGAGGAGTTGGCCTCCGGCGGCGCGGCGGCGCGACGGACCTGGGAGCAGCTCGAACTGGACCTGGGCGCGGCCGACGGCGCGCGGCTGGGCAAGCTCCTGATCGGTTTCTCGGCCCAGGAGGCCACGCCGGCGGTCATCGAGGATCTGGTCGCGGCGCTCTCCGTCGATGAGCCCTCGGTCGGCCTGCGCGAGTTGGCGTTCGACAACCTGCGGCGGCTGACCGGACGCGACGCGCCCGAGTACGATCCCGACAAACCCGAACCGGGCCACGCCGCCTGGCGTAAGCTTTGGGAGGAAGGTGCCTTGAAGCCCGCCCCCGTGAAGTAGCGTCGGCCCGGCCGGCGCGGCGGCCTCGCGGTTCCTGGAACGGGGGCGGACGGCGTGGTATATTCCAGTCGTGGCGACTCGCCGGGCGGCGCGTCGCCCTCCCCCGTCTCGACCGGGTCCGGGGCGTCTCCGACCGTCCCGAGCCGGATGTCCCCACGAGTGCCGCCGCAGTGATTCCACCGACGTCCGGCATCTGGCGCGCGCTGGCGGGATTGTCGCTGACCGCCGGCGCCTTCGCGACGGCCCTCGGCCAGCAACCGGTCGCGCCGGCCCCCGCCGCGCCGGCGGCGGCGGTCGCGCCGGCCCCGTCCGCCGAGGAGGACGTCGCGCCGCCGATCCGGCGCCGGCCGCGGGAGGTCGTCATCCTCCGTGGGACGACCGACGCCGCCGAGTTCTGGAAGAAATTGGACGCGCCCGACTGGATCGTCGCGCGGCCGACGCCGGCCCCCGCCGGCGGGGACGCGACGGCCGCGGCGGGGCCCGTCGCCAACGTCGACGCGGTTCGCGTCGCCGGCGTCGTCGAGGGCGACGGGGCGCGGCTGACCCTGGACCTGGACTGCGAGGTCTTCGCCGACGACCCGATCTGGGTGCCGCTGCGGCTGGACCTTTCCGTCGTCTCCTCCGCCCGCGAGGGAGACCGCGAGTTGGAGCTGCGCAAAGGCGCCGACGGCCTCTGGGAGGCCCGGCTGCAAGGCGCGCGACGGCGGCGGATCCGGATCGAGGCGACGCTGCCGGTGCTGGTCGGACCCCAGCGGCGGACTCTGGACCTGGCCGTTCCGGAAGCCCCCGCGACGTCGTTCGATCTGACGCTGCCGCGACGGGCGACGGACGTCGACCTGGGGACCGGCGAGACCGCCCCCAGGCCCCTCCCGGTCGAGGGCGGAGGCTTGCGGATCGCGGCGCACGTCCGGCCGCGGTCGCGGCTGACCGTAAGCTGGAGCGAGCAGGACGCCGCGGGCCCGCGAGCCGCGCCGCTGCTGTCGGCCCAGGTGGAGATGGCGCTGGACGTCGACGCCGAGGGGGTCTCGACCCGGTCGTCGTGGGCCGTGGCGTGTTCGCGAGGGGTGGCGCGGAGCCTCCAGATCCGTCTGGGCGAAGACGAGAAGGTCGCGAAGGTCCAGCTCGACGATCAGTTCCAGGCCTCCGGCATCGAGCGTTCCGGGGGGGCGAACCTGCTGACGATCCCGCTGCCGGAGCCGCTCCGCGCCGGCGAGTCGCGGCGGCTGACGCTGGAGACGCGGCGGCCGCTCTCCGGGGCGCGGACCCTGGAATTCCCCGGCTACCCGCTGAGCGACGCCGGCGAGCAGTCGGGGTTCCTGGGCGTGACCCAGGGGCCGAACCTGTTCGTCAGCGTGTTGCAGGCGCGAGGGCCGCGGCGGATCGATCCGCGCGACCTTCCCACCGCCTTGAAGTCGCGGCTGGGGACGACGATCGCGATGCAGTTCGGCGAGCAGCCGTTCGCGCTGACGCTGGGCGTGGAGCCGTCGCCCCCCTTGTTCCGGGTCGACGCGACGACGCGACTGTTCATCGAGCCCGACGGCGCGCGCAACGAGACGACGCTGGACGTGGAGCGGGTGCGCGGGAGCCTCTACGAGATCGAGGTGGCCGTCCCGGCCGAATTGAAGGTCGCGACGGTCGGGCCGGCCGATCTGGTGGAGACCGCCGCGACGCCGCCGCCGGAAGGGGACGACCAGGGGCCGCGGGTCCTCCGGGTGCGGCTGACCCCCCAGGCCCGCGACCGCTCCGCGTTCAGCCTGAAGCTCGTCGGCCGCCAGGCCGCGGTCGAACCCGGAGACGTCCGCCTGGGGCTGTTCGCCGCCAGGAGGGCGGCCGCGGCGGTCGCGACCATCGACGTCTTCGCCGGCGTGGACGTGGCGCTCGAGCCGCGCGACGACGCGATGGCGGTCGAGCCGGCGGCCCCCGCCGCCGCCGAGTCGAAGCCCGAGGCCGACGCCGCGGCCGCCCCCTTGCTGAGGCTGCGGACGTCGCGCAACCCGACCACGCTTGACTTGCGCCTGGAGCGGCGGCCGATGCGGCTGCGGCGCGAGACGACCCTGGCGGCGCGGGTGTCGCGACGGACGATCGAGGTCCGCCAGGAGACCAAGCTTCGCGTCCGCCACGGGGCGCCGAGGTCGGTGACGGTCCTGACGCCCGCGGGGATCGCCCCCGACTGGGAGGTCTCCGACGGTCGGCGGCCGATCCACAAGGAGGAGTTGGACGAGCCGTCGCCGGGCGTCCGCCGCGTCCGCTTGACGTTCGACCGGCCGCTCTCCGAGGCCGCGCTCACCTTCCAGTACCGCCTGCCCCTGGGCGGCGGCCTGACCCCCGGCGCGGCGACGGAACTGCGGATCCCCTGGATGGCCTTCGAGTCCGGCGAGCCGGGCCCCTGCTCGATCGCCGTGACCTCGGACCCCGAGGTCGAGACGGCCGTGGACGATCCCGCCTGGGTCCGGACGGCGGGGGCCGAGGACCCGCGGGCGGCGCCGAGCTATCGGCTGGACCGCGACGACGAGGCCGAGGCGCTTGCGGTCTCGGCCCGGCTGGTCGAGCCGGTGGCGCTGCCGGCGGTGGTGGCGTCGCGGGCCTTCGTCCGCTCGACGCTCGAATCCGACGGCGGCCTGCGGGTCCGGGCGTGGTACGCGCTTGAGTCCCACGCCGGGACGCTGACCGTCGGCCTCCCCCCGGGCGCGAGCTGGCTGCGACTGCGGGTCGACGGCGTGGCCGTCGACCGGGTCGACGCGGCCGGCGACGGCGCGAGCGGTCGTATCGAATTGCCGCCGGACGCGGTCGACCGGCCGGTCCTTTTGGACCTGGAATACCGCGCGCCCGCGGAGTCGGCGCGACGACCGTGGTCGGCGCCGGCGCTCTTGGACGGGGCGGAGGTGCTTCAGACCTACTGGCTGGTGCGAGTGCCGTGGAACCTGGTCTCGCCGATGCCGCCGCGGGGGTGGATCGACGAGGGCCGGTGGGCCTGGGACGGGTTCGCGGCGACCCGCCGCCCGGTGGCCTCGGCCGCGCGGATGGCCGCCTGGGCGGCCGGTCCCGAGGCCCCGGCGGCGGCCCTGGACGACGCCCCGGAAGGGGACGACCTGGCGCGCGGGCTGCTGTTCAGCCGATCGGGCCCGCCGACGGCGATGGACCCCTGGCTGGTCTCCCGCGCGGGCGCCGTCCTGATCTGGTCCGGGCTGGCCTTGCTGGCCGCGGCGATCCTGACGTTCCGGCCGGAGTGGCACCTGGGGATGCTGGCCGCCGCGGCCGTCTGCGGCCTGCCGGCGGCGATGTTCCTGCCGGCGGGGACCTGGGCGTTCGGCCTCCAGTCGGCCGCCTTCGGCGTCGGCCTGGGGCTGTTGCTCCCCCTGGTCCGACGATGGGCGACGCACGCCGCGTCCCCCTCCGCGGCGACGGCCGCGCGGGGGCCCGGAGGATCGAGCCTGGTGGTCGCCGGCTCCTCGCGAGGCTCGGCGACGGGGGTCGGCTCGGACGACTCGACGGCGATCCGGGTCCGGACCTCGACGACGATGGATTACCTGGCGGCCCCTCCCCCGCCGGGCCCGGACCCCGACGCCCCGCTCGCCTCGCGACGACCGCGCGGGCTGTCGATGGAGTGATCCCATGTTCGTCGGCCGTCGTCGCGGATTGCTCGCGCTTCTGGTCGTGGCGGCCTCCGCCGCGACGCTCGATCCGGCCCGGGGCGAGGAGCCCGAGGGAGTGCTCCGGGTCCACGTCCCCTCCGAACTGGCGGTCTCGCGATTCGCTCCGGACACTCCGCTGCGCGTCCTGCCGCCGGAGGCGTTCGAAGCGCTTCTGGACCGGGTGGCCGCGGCCGACCGCCGCCGCGCCCGTGGCGGCCCCCGGCTGATCCGGGCGCGACACCACGCGCGGTTCAGCCCCGGCCTCTTGACGGGCCGCTCGGAACTGGTCCTGGCGGTGGAGGAGGAGGGCGAGTCCCAGGTCTCGATCGAACCCTGGTCGCCGGCGATCGTCGCCGACCCCGACGCCGGAGCGGTCGCGGCGGCCTCGACCGCGGGCGAGGCGTTCGTCCTGGCGACGCCGACGGCCGGAGCGAACGCCGGCGAGACGACCGTGACCCTGCGCTGGGAGTTGCGCTCGCGGCCGGACTCCCGCGGACGGATCTTCGCCCTGGCCTTGCCGGGCGACGAATCGACCACGCTGGAGCTGGACGTCCCCGCCGGCTGGGAGGCCTCCGGCGCCGCCGAGCGTCGCGAAGGGCCCGCAGCGGCCGACTCCTCCGCCGAGCGTCGGACGTGGCGGTTCTCCGGCCGCGTCGGCGCCGCCGACCTGCGCCTGACCAATCTGGCCGAGGCGCGGACGGCCGGAGGTCGGGCGCGGCTCTGGGTCGCCGGAACGACGCGGATCGATCTGCGCGGGGCGGCGTCGGAGCTTGGCCGCCCCCCGGAATTCACGACCGACTGGACCGTCCAGGCGGACGGGCCCGGGGCCGACTCGTTCACCGTCGAGCTCGACCCCGGCCTGGAGCTGCTGGGCGTCGAGGGCCCCGCGATCCGCGAGTACCGTCTTGAGGAGGGGCCGCCGCGACGGGTCGTGGTGGCCCTGGCCGCGACCGAGTCGGGATCCGCCTCGATCCGCTTCCTGGGTCGCGTCCGCGTCCCGACCGAGGGCGCCTGGACCGTCCCGGCGATCCGACCGCTCCCGCCCCTGACCTGGACCGGCGGCGCGACGACGATCCTGCTGGACGCGGGCCGGGTCGTCCGCGACTGCCGCGAGATCGACGGCCGTCGCGTCCTTCCCTCCGCCGACGCGGACGGCGACTCGGGAATCATGGTCTTCGAGTCGGCCGCGCCCGGCCCCGCGGCCGAACTGACCTTCCGCCCCCCCGGCGCCAGGCCGACGGCGACCGTCCGGGGCCGATTGATCCTCCGGGAGGCGACGACCCGGCTGGAATGCGAGATCGACGGCCTGGGCGCGTCGGGCTCGGCTCCCGAGCAGGCGCTTGAGATCCCCCCCGGCTGGATCGTCGACCGCGTCGAGGTCGTCGGCTCGGACGAGACGCCGGCCTGGAACCAGTCGGCGACGGGGGACGGCCCCGGCGTGTTGCGGGTGGCGGTGCCGCCGACGGACGCCGCGCCCGAGGGGCGGACGGTCAGGATCGGGGCCGCGGCGTCGGGTTCGCCTCGCTTCCCCCGCGCCGAGGCGCTTCCCCGGGTCCGCCCGATCGACTGCCTGATCGCCGACGAGGCCTGGATCGCCCGGGCCTCGCGCCGCGTCGAGGTCGCGCCGGGGCCGACCAAGGGGCTGGCGTGGATCGACCCGGCGCGGACGCCGAACCTGCTTCCCGCCGACCCTCCGGCCGACCTTCGGACGCTTCTGGCCTGGCGCTGGACGGCGACCGAGGCGACGGCCCCGATGGAGGTCCGACTCGCGGGACCGACGCCCGCGGGACGGATCCACGTGCGGGCGCGCGTGGACTCGGGCGGCGACCGGCTCGACGTCGCCGGTCGCGCCGAGGCGACGGCGACGACGGCCCCGACCGCGGCGCGGGCGTGGCTGGACGTCGAGCCCGACGATCTGGCGGCCTGGTCGTTCGTCGACGCGACGACCGGCGGGGCGATCGTTCCGACGGTCGTCGCCGACCCCGAGCGTCGCCGCCTGGGGTTCCCGGAAGGAGGCGTGGCGGTCGAGCTGCCCGCGGAGTCCACGGCCGACGGCCGGGTCGCGGTGGAGTTCCGGGCGTCGTTCCCCTGGAACGGCCGGGGACGGGTGCCGCTGGTCGCGCTGCCCGCGGCGCTGTCGCCCGGGAGCGTGGCGGTGGTCGAGACCCCGCGGGGGATGCGGGCCTTGATCGACGGCGAGGGGCTCGGCCGCGTCGAGCCGGCCCTGGCCGGACGGCTGGCCCCGGCCCCGGAGGGCGATTCGCTCCCCCCCGGCTGGTCGGCCCGGGCGCTGACCTTCGCTCCGGGGGCCCGATTGACGTTGGAGACCGAGGCGCTCAGGCCCGCGACGCCGACGGGGCTGGTCCGGGAGGCGCGGCTGACCACCAGGACGTTCCCCGCGGGCCGCTCGCTGAACCGGCTGCGGCTTTTGATCGCGGCGGACCAGACCGAGGCCCTGAGGTTCCGCCTGCCGGCGGGGGCGACGCTCGCCGCGGCGCGGGTGGACGGGCGGCGGACGGCCCCCGCGGTCGAGGAGGGACGGGCGACGCTGCCGCTGGCCCCCGGGCCCGGCGGGAGGGCCCGAACCGTCGAGTTGGATTACCGAGTCGAGCCGGACGGCGCGGTCGATCCGGGGCGGATCCGACCCGCCCTTCCCGAGTTCGACGCTCCTTGCCTCTCGTTCTCGTGGGAGTTGGCCCTTCCCGCGGGGGAGACGATCGACGCCCCCGGCGGCGACTTCGTCGTCGAGGAGGCCGAGCCCAGGCCGGCGTGGCCGTTCGGGGCCCTGGGCGTGCCCCGGTGGCGCTGGCCCGGGGAGCGCTCCGCGGCGCGGAGCCCGCGGGAGGACGTCCTGCGCCGGCTCGACGAGCTGTCGGGCGAGGCGTCGTCGGAGGATCTGACGTTCGCGGGCCTGTTCGCGCGCTGGGACGCCGGGCCGTCGCCGGTGGTGATCGACCGCTCGGCGTTGGCTGACGAGGGGGTCGGCCCGGGGACGAGTTGCGGCGCGGGACGGGACTCCGGGGCCGCGCCGGCGGTGTGGCGATCGGCGCGGATCCTCCAACGCCGCGGCCTGACGCTGACGGTGGTGGACGACGTCCTGGTCGTGACGTCGCGGCGGGTCGCGACCTCCCCCGCGGGCCCGGCGACCTGGCGGGCCGCGGTCGCCGAGACCCTCATGTGGGGCGCGGACTCGACCGACCGATTCCAATCCGCCTCCCGATGGCGCGGCGAGCCGGAGGTCGAGGGGTCGCTGGGGCGACGGCCGACGGCGCCGGGGAGGGCGACGTGGCGCCTCTCCGCGACGTCGTGGCCGGGCCCCGCCGCGGCGATCGTCACCGCGGACTCGGCCGCGCGGGCGGTCTTCGGCTGGGCGGCGCTTTTGGCGGTCCTGGCGGTCGGCGCGTGGCGGGGCGTGGCGCCGCGCCGAGGGCTGATCGTCCCGTTGCTGTTGATGGTCGCCGCCGTCGTGGTTCACGACTGGTGGGGAGGCTTCCCCCCCGAACCGACCGCCGGGGTCTTCGCGGGGGCCTTCGGCGTCGTCCTGGTCCGCCTGGGGCGGCTGCTCCGCGCGACCGTCCGCGGCCCCGGGGGCGCGACCCCGCCTTCCACCGCGGTCGGCTCGACCTTTCCGGGCCGTCGCGGGTTCCGACTCGGCGCGGGCCTCCTGGCCGCGGCCGGATTGGCGCGGGCGGCCGACCCGCCGGCCGCGGCGCCCGAGTCCCCCGTCATCGCCCTGATCCCCTACGACGGCGAGTTCGACCCCGACGCCCCCCCCGCGCGGGTGATCCTGCGGCGCGAGGACCACGACCGCCTCCTGGAGCGCGCCCGACCGCCGCGGCCGAATTCGGTCTCCCGCGACGGGCCGATCATCGTCGGGGTGGAGCATCGGGTGGAGCGGTCGGCCGAGTTGGAGGCGACGATCGAGAGCGAGTACGCCTTCCGCGGCGCCGACGCCGCCTCTCGGTTCGCCTTCCCCGTCGGCGGCGCCCACGACATCCGGGCGACCGTGGACGGGGCGCGGGCGGCGGTGATCGTCGAGCCCGGCGGGGAGTCCGCCGTCGTCGCCGCGCCCGCCGGCGCGACCCGACTGGTCCTCCGCCGCGCCGCGCCCCTGGTCCGCGAGGGGGGGTTGGATTCGCTGGAGCTGAAGGTGGCCCCGGCCCCCTTCGCGAAGCTCGTGCTGAAGCGGACGGCGGATTCGCCGCCGGTCCAGCACCTGGCGGCGCGGGGGCGCGTCCTCGCCGCGGGCGACGGCCCGATCGAGGCGGCGCTTGGGCCCGTCAAGAGCCTGAGCGTCTGCTGGACCGCCCCGGAGCCGGCCGCCGACGAACCCGCCGCGAGCGTCGAATCGCTGATGCTCTGGGATCTCGACCCGGCCGGCGAGCGGATCCGCGCCCGGCTGACGTACAAGCCGCGACGGCGGACCTCCACGATCGCCGTCGGCCTGGAGCCGGGGTTGATCCCCCGCGCGGTGAATGTCCCCGGCCTGGTCGACGCGACCTGGGGAGGGACGGCCCAGAACCCCGAATGGATCGCCCACGTCGACCCGCCGCTGTCGGAACGGGCGACGATCCGCCTGGACTTCTGGCGGCCCCTGGCCAAGGGCGCGGCGGTCGGCGAGACCGGCGCGGTCGTCCGCCGGTTCCCGCGGGTCGAACCCCTGGGCGTCGACCGCGAGCCCGGCCTCCTGGCGGCGCGCCGCCCCGGCCGCTGGTCGGGGAGGCTCGCGCCGCCGAGGGACGTCGAGCCCGTGGAGGACGAGACGTTCGTCCGCGCCTGGGGCGCGCTGCCGGACGATTCGCTGACCTTCGCCGGCGTCGTCCGCCACGACGGCCGCGCCCCCGTCGAGTTCGCCACCGGCCCGTCGCCGACGCGCTACGCGCGCCGATCCGCCGTTCGCCTGACGATCGACGCGGGGCGGATCGATTGGGACTGCGCGTTGGAGTTGTCCGAGATCGGCGGCCTGCTCGACCATGTGGATCTGGGCGTGCCCGACGACCTGATCGTCCTGGACGTCGAGTCCCCCGGCCTGACCGACTGGAGCCGCGAGCCGGGCGGGCCCCTGCGGGCGCGGTTCGATCGGATCGACCTGAAGTCGCGACGGACGATCCGCCTGCGAGGCTGGATCCCGGTCTCCGAACTCGTCCCGGGCCCGGGCCTCCGACGTCATCGCGCGCGGCTCCCGTGGGTCGACGCCGGCGAGGGGAGGGGATCGGCCGGGACGCTGGAGGTCTATTCGCGAGGGCCGATCGAACTGGCGACCGCGTCGGGGGGGGCGTCGCCGTCGAAGCCGGAGCCCGACGCGGAACGGCCCGAGCCGGCGGGAGGCCCCTGGGTCCGCTCGACGTTCCGCGTCGAGGATCCCAGGCAGGTCGGCGAGTTGTCGTGGGCGCCGCGGCCGCCGCGGTCGAACGTGACCGTGGACAGCCAGTTGACGATCCATCCCGACTCGGCGGAGTGGACGGCCGTGCTGAGATACGACGTCGCGGGGGGGCCCCTGGACGTCGTCCAACTCCGGCTCCCCCCCGAATGGGCCGCCCGGGGCCGAATCCAGGCCGAGGGCCGCAACCAGCCGTTGGTGGCCGAGACGCGCGACGGCTTCACCGTCTGGACCATCACTCCCGATCGTCCGGTCTGGGGCTCGCGCCGGCTGGTGCTGCGCTCGCGCATGGAGACCCGGCCGGGGGAGGAGTTGGCGTTCCCGGTGGTCGCGCCCTTGGGGCTGGGGGTGGTGGACGCCTCGTTGGCGTTGGTGTTCGCCACGACGCCGCCGCCGACGGTCTCCGGGACCGCCGGCCTGCGGCCGATCCCCTACGCCTCGCGGTTCCAGGACCGGGAGTTCGGCGGCGCGATCGGCTCGGCCTCGCGGGCGTTCCACGTCGAGAAGGAGGGGTGGGGGCTTTCGATCCAGCCGCCGCCGGGCGAGCCGGCGGGGCCGGCCGGCAAGGACGCCGCCGCCGAGGTGAGATCGGTCGACCTGGCGGTGGTGGTCCGCCCCGACGGCTCCGCGCTGGGCCTGGCCGACTTCCAGACGGAGCCGAGGACCGGACGGTTCTTGACCGTCGCCCCGCCGGAAGGGGCGCGCCTGCTTCGCGCCGCGGTCGACGGCGCGGCGGTCGGGCCGTCGCTCGACGCCGAATCGCGCTGGGTCGTCCCGCTGGGCGAATCCTCCGCCCCCCTGGTCAGCGTCGTCTGGGAGGCGGAACGGCCGTCGTCGGAGCCGCGAGGGCCGGCGCTTCCCCGCGTCGGCGACGGCCGCGTCGCGGCGTCGGCGAGCGTCTACGCCCCGGCCGAGACGTCCGTCCGTTCGCCGCTCGGCGGACTGGAGGCGGTGGCGCCGGAGCGGGTCTTCCTCGACCGGGCCGACCGCGCGGCCGAGTCGGCCCTGGAACTCGTCGCCGAGATGGACCGGGGCTCGGGTCGCGATCGCGCCCGGCTCGTCGCCCTGTTGATCGAGCACGAGTCGACCCTGCGCGAGGTCGAGCGCGCCCTGGGCGCGGCCTTCCGCGGCGGCGACCGCCCCCGCCGCGACCGCGCGGCCCGAGACCTGGAAATGGTCAAGGCCGCGCGCGACCGGCTCGCCGAGACGTTGCGGGCGACGGGGATGGAGGAGCCGGTCGCCTGGGCCCGCGAATCGCTCGGCATGACGACCGAGGGGACCGAGGCCGCGGCCCCCGCCGCGGTCGCGCCCGAACCGCTCGCCCGCGAGCGGATTCGCAGGCTGGGCCGGCCCGCGTTTTTCGCCGGAGTCGCGCCCGGCCTGGCCGATCCGCCCGCCCGGCTGGAACTCGCCGCCGACCGCGCCGAGGGCTACGGCGTCAGCGAGACTCGGGCCCGGTCGCTTCTACTGTCGGCCCTGCTTCTGGGGCTCGGCCTGGCGGGGCTGACCTCCGCGCGGCAAGCCGGCGCGCGGAGCCTGATCGCCGCCGCGTGCCTGTCGCTGGCCGCCGTCGCCGGCGGCCCCCTGGCCCTCGCCGCCGCCGTCGCCGCCCTCTTGGCCGGCTGGTTCGGCCCCTCCCCCGCGGCCCGAGGCGCCGCGACGTCGCGCTGAGATTCGCCCGATCACATGACGGCCGAGCCCGTTCATGCGACAATATGTGAAATTGATGAGTATCAATATCCCTTCTCCCCTTGTGGGAGAAGGTGGCCGAAGGCCGGATGAGGGGGGGCGATTCCAAAAGGCTCTCGGTTACGCCACCCCTCATCCGTCCCTTCGGGGCGCCTTTTCCCACAAGGGGAGAAGGGAAGGATGCTCGCTCGCCGTGGTTGTCGGTGATGTCGCCAGTGTGGCGATTCCGCCGGGATCACGGCTTGCGAGCGTTCCTCGCCTTCGGCCCCAGGGTCTTGGGCTGGTGGTCGAGCTTGCGTTCGGCCAGGCGCTCGAGGTCCTCGGCGGTCGGCTCCTGGGCGTCGCGGAGGGCGTAGGCGGCGGCCTGCGCCGCGTCCCAGTCGCCGGACTTGGCCTTGGCGACGACCTCCTGGAACGCGGCGTACTCGGCGTCGGAGACCTTGCCGGCGGCGCGGCGCTCTTCGAGCAACGCCGCGTTCTTGTCGAGCCAGCTCGACTCCCGCGCGCTGGCTGCGGTCGCCAGCGAGACGACCAAATCGCGGTTCTCGCCGGAGATTCGCGTCCCCCCGCAGCCAGGGGCCGCGAGCAGCGCGAGGCCCAGCGTCGGCGCGGCGACGATCATCAGCGGTCGGCGCATGGCGTCGGTCCTCCGGGTCAGAACTGGTCGGATGAGACGACCTCGCCGCCGGCGCGGGTGGCGAGGGCGGGCCAGACGGCCTGGCTGATGTTCGACGACGCGAACCGGACCGAGCCGTCCCCCATCAGGACGTTGCAACCGCCGGGATGTTCCGCGTACATGCTGCAAACCTTGGCGAGGCGCGAGTTGGGTGGGTGGATCAGCGGGGGATTCTCGCCGGGGTTCGGGCCGCTGTGGACCAGGACCTGGGTCGCCGCGACGTCGCAGAAGGAGAACGCGAACCGCGGCGTTGGGCAGTCCACCGCGCCGGGGATCACGCCCACCCAGGTGTTATCGCTGAGCACCGCGGAATGCTCGCCCAAGAACACGGTGTTGGAAAGCCCGTCGGTCACGGCCGGGACGCCGATCCGACTGTTGCGGAAGATCGGGCCGTCGGCCAGCGTCGTCCAGTCGTCGACCGCGAAGGCCCACGCCTCCACCCGGCCGGCGCTGGCCGCGTAGTGCGAGCGGCTGAACGTCGCCAGCGTCGTCCCCGCCTCGTTCTTGACGTCGTAGGTCTTCGACGTCTCGCCCACCGACGGGCAAAGGTAAGTGGCGATCGTCACCCGCGCGCCGGTCGTGTTGGCGAGGTGCTGGCACGGCAGGTTCACGTTGAGCGCCGCGAAGACCGTTGACTGCTCCATGTACGGCAGCAGAAGCGCCCCCCAGGCCCAGCCGGGGCCGGTGTCGCGGGTGAGCGGGTCCGGCGTCCCCATGATGGAATTCCCTCCCGGCAGGACCAGGTAGCCGGAGGGGAAGCAGCCCTGGGCGTCGTGGTAGTTGTGCATCGCCAGGCCCATCTGCTTCAGGTTGTTGGTGCATTGGGCGCGGCGGGCGGCCTCGCGGGCGGCCTGCACGGCGGGAAGCAAAAGCGCGATCAACACCGCGATGATCGCGATGACGACGAGCAGCTCGATCAGCGTGAAGCCGGCGGCGCGCCGGCGCGAGTCGAATCGATGCATGATGAATGATCTCCAGGCGTACCGCGGTCGAGAAGGGAGGGCGCGAACGCGCGAGGCGCGCCTAAGCGCGTCGGCGCGGACGCGAAGTCGAGGCGGCCGGCGCACGCGCCGGACGTCGCCGGGGACGACGTCGGAACGCGCGCGGCCTTAGACGATGGCGCGAGGAGAGGCGGGAGGGGCGCGCGGAGGCGAGACGGCTCGGGATTCGAGCGGCGGGAGGAAGACCCGGACGGGTCTGGAGACGCGGGCGACCCGAGGCGCGGGGTGGGAGATCGTCGCGTCGGGCCTGTGCTGCGACAGCGACAGCAGATGGCAGATCGCGCAGTCGTCCCCGGAGTGCCCCGGTGACTGCAAGAGTTGCCCTGACGCCTCGATCGCGCACGACGCCCCGTGATCCGATCCGACCCAGCCGTGCAGTGACGGCCCGGCCGCCATCACGACCGCGTATGCGGCCGCGAACGCGATCATCGAGAGCGCGCGGCGACTCGATCGCATGACGATTCCTGAATCCGGGGAGGTATGTTCGCTGAAGGCGGGAAGCTCCTTGAGTCGTAATTCAAGGCTTCCCAACCCTAATTACAATGCGACGACGGCGGTTGAAGGGCAAGAGGAAAATCAAGCCGCGGTCATTCCTCCGTGCCCTCCTCGGCCGCCTGGACCTCCCGCGTCATGAACTCCGCCGTCCCCTCGCCGAAGGCGTAGCCCAAACGCTCCTTCAGGACGTCCAGCGATTTCCGGGAGTCGACCGTCCCGCGCAAGTAGGGCCAACCGTCGCCCGAGTGCCTGACGGCGAGTTCCGCGAAACGCGGGTCGTCGCAGATCGAATGGACGCGGGAGATCCTCTCCGCCGTGACCCTCGCGGAACGATACGCCTCGTTGGAGATGCCCCCGAAGAACATCGCCGCGACGACCGCGACCAGCTTCATGATCGAGCCGAACGGCGACGCCGACGGTCGCCGGGAATAAGAGGCCGCGGGGTCGGCCCTGGGGAAGTCTGGGTCGTCGGTAGCGGGAGCGACGCTCGCTCCGCCCGCCCGAGCCCGTCGCGCGCCGGCCAGGAAGCCGCATCCCGCGGCGATCCCGCAAGCCGTCCCGACGATCGCGCCGACCACGAAGCACGCGGTCCCCACGCCGAATTCCGCGCGGCCGACGGCGGCGAGGAACGATCGAAGAGGCTGGGGCGCGGTCGATCCGAGCATGGGCCCGGCCAGTCCGCCGACGATCCCGAAGCCGATCGCGAAAGCACAAACCAGGATCGACCCGCGCGCGAAGCTCATCGACGGACTCCCAAACGCGATCGCGGACGTTCAGCGCAGTCTAGCCGGGGCTGGCCGGCGGCGTAAGATGAATCCGTTCGCTCTTCAGCGCCGGCGCGTTCGCGTCCGGCGGTCGATCCCTTCGATGCCGCGCCTCAAGATCGACGCACAAGGAGCCGCTCCCATGTTGCCACGCAAGCTGACGGTCGAGTTCATCGGGACGTTCTTCCTGGTCTTCACGGTGGGGATGACGGTCAAGTCGCCCGACGCCTCGGCGCTGGCGCCGTTGGCGATCGGCGCGTCGCTGATGATCGCGGTCTACATGGGCGGCCACGTCTCCGGCGGGCACTACAACCCGGCGGTGTCGCTGGGGGTGGCGATCCGGGGCAAGCTCCCCTACGCGGAGGTGGTCCCCTACTGGATCGCCCAGACCCTCGGCGGCGTCGCCGCGGCGGTGGCCGTGCTGTTCATCAAGGAGGGAGCGACGGGCGGCGCGCCGGCGGGACCGCCGTCGGCGGAATACACGCTCGCGGCGAAGTTCCTGGCCGAGTTCGTCTTCACGTTCGCCCTGGTCCTGGTCGTCCTGACCGCGGCCACCTCGAAGCAAACGGCGGGCAACTCGTTCTACGGGCTGGCGATCGGATTCACGGTGACGGCCGGCGCGTTCGCGGTCGGGCCGGTCTCGGGCGCGGCGTTCAATCCGGCGGTGGTCGCTGGCGTGGTGACGATGGGCCTGGCCGACGTCGGCGGCGCCTGGGTCCCCCTGGTGGCCGACCTCCTCGGCGGCGTCGCGGCGGGCGTCCTCTTCACGGTCCTGGACCTCGGCGACGACCGCGTGGCGGCGGTGACGATTCCGCCGACCTCCGAACCGATCCCCGCCGAGGTTTAATCGGTCTTCTCCGCCGGGGCGGCGTCGCGCCAGTAGCGGCGGGTCTCGGCGGTGATCCGGGCGCGGCCGTCCTTCATCAGGTCGAGGAGGCCGTCGTACAACGCCCGCGACCGGTCCTCCAGGCCGAGCAGTCGGAGGCTGGTCAGGACGCGGGTGATCCGTAGCCAGTTGTGATCGGGCGCGAGGAAGACCCGGCGCTTGGCGTCGAAGTCGGCGGCGGGGACGACCCGGCCGCCTTCCCTCGTCAGGCCGAGGAACGCCAGGAAGCGGTCGAACGACCGCTCCAGGTTGTCGCGGAGGGCCGAGTCGTCGCGGAACGCGCGAATGTCTTCCTTGGAGAGCGTCGGCGCCTGGAAGTTGAAGCGGCTGGGCTCCTCCAGGGGGAACATCCACTGGATGAAGTCGTGGTGGAACTCCATCTGGTCGTCGTCGAAGGCCCAAAGGTCGGCGAGCTTGCGGCCCTCGGAGTCTTCGCCCGTTCCGCGGTAGAATTCGACGAGTCGCGACACGGCTGGGCCCTCCCGGTCGAAAAATCCGACCGTCGACCCGGACGAGGCCGACGTCCAAACTCCATTGGAACGACGACCGCCGCGCGCGACCAGGGGAAACGGATGGAAGGCGACGACCTCGACCACCGCATGATGTGGCGGGCGCTGGAGCTTGCCGGCGAGGCCGCGACGCGGGGCGAGGTGCCGGTGGGCGCCGTGGTGGCGAGGGGCGAGGAGATCGTGTCGCGGGCGTTCAACCTCCGCGAGACGTTGCGCGACCCGACGGCCCACGCCGAGCGGTTGGCGTTGACGATGGCCGGTCGCGCGCTGGGTCGATGGCGGCTGGACGACTGTACGTTGTACGTCACCCTGGAGCCGTGCGTGATGTGCGCCGGGGCGATCGTCCAGGCGCGGCTGGGCCGTCTGGTCTACGGAGCGGCCGACGCCAAGGCCGGGGCCTGCCGAAGCCTCTACCGCCTGACCGACGACCGCCGCCTCAACCACCGCGTAACCGCCACGTCCGGCGTCCTCGCGCGGGAATGCGGCGAAATCCTGATTCGGTTCTTCCAAGATCGGCGATCATCCACTAAACTACCCTGACCGACCACTGACGCCGGAGGGGTGCCTGAGTGGTTGAAAGGGCCGGTCTCGAAAACCGGTGTAGGTGCAAGCCTACCGTGGGTTCGAATCCCACCTCCTCCGCTGCCATCGTCGCTTGCGCGACGTCGACCCCCGACCGCCGGGGGTCGCGCCAATTCCAGGGGCGGCCTTCTTCCCCGACCCCCTCGGGTCCTCCGAGTGAAGGGTTTCACCGGCGCGCGGGTGGACTTGCGCCGAACCGACATCGACGCCGAATTCCACTTTGATTGGATAATCGGATTGGCGCGGCGTAGAATCCAAAGAGGGGCGAAGACCCGGCGATCGCGCCCGGATTCGGACCTGATCGAGCCGGTCGCCCCTCCTTTCCTCCGAGTCGACTTCGTCGAGCGGACGAGATCCGTTCGATCTATTTTCGATCGGATTCAATACGATGTCGTACCTCCAGGAACGGACGCGCGCCCTACTAGCCGAGGAGGAGGAACTTCGCCAGGGAGGCGGCGCGGAGGGGGTCGCCCGGCAACGACGACTGGGGCGGATGACCGCGCGCGAACGGATCGCGGCCCTGCTCGACGAGGCGGGGGGGTTCTTCGAGATCGGGCTCTGGTCGGCCCATGACATGTACCCCGAATGGGGCGCGACGCCCGCGGCGGGGGTGGTCGGGGGCGTCGGTTGGATCGGGGGACGACCGTGCATGGTCGTCGCCAACGACGCGACGGTCAAGGCCGGGGCGATGTTCCCCCAGTCGGTCAAGAAGGTGTTGCGGCTTCAGCGGATCGCCGCGCGGTTCCGCTTGCCGCTCGTCTACCTGGTGGACTCGGCCGGGGTCTTCCTGCCGCTTCAGGACGAGATCTTCCCCGACGAGGACGACTTCGGCCGGATCTTCCGCAACAACGCCGTGCTGTCGGCCGCCGGAATTCCGCAATACGCCGCGATCATGGGAAGCTGCGTCGCGGGAGGAGCCTACCTCCCCGTCCTCTGCGATACCGTGCTGATGACCGAGGGGAGCCACCTCTACCTGGCCGCCCCCGCGCTGGTGAAGGCGGCGATCGGTCAGGACGTCGATCCCGAGGCCCTCGGCGGCGTCGCGATGCACTCGGCCGTCAGCGGGACCGTCGACTTCCACGAGCCCGACGACCCAAGCTGCATCAAGCGGTTGCGGTCGCTCTTCGAGTTGACGCCGGCGGACGATCGGGGGCCGGTCCCGATCGCCGTCGCCACCGAGCGGCCGCTCGACACGCTCGACGATCTGGGCGGCGACGACGGTCACGCGGCCTACGACGTCCGCGACCTGCTGGCCGCCGTGATCGACCGCGACTCGGCACAGGAGTACAAGGCCGAGTACGGCCCGACCCTGGTCACGACCTACGCGCGGATCGAGGGGATGCCGGTCGGGATCGTCGCCAACCAACGGCAACGGTGCCGATCGGGCCGAGGGGAGTTCCAGATCGGCGGCGTGCTTTATCCCGACGGCGTCGAAAAAGCCGCGCGGTTCGTGATGGATTGCAACCAGACGGGCCTCCCCCTGGTCTTCGTCCAGGACGTCCACGGATTCATGGTCGGCGAAGCGGCCGAGCGCTCGGGGATCATCCGGGCCGGGGCCAAGCTGGTCAACGTCGTGAGCAATTCGACGGTCCCCAAGATCACGGTGATCGTGGGAGGGTCCTTCGGGGCCGGCAACTACGCTCTTTGCGGCAGGGCCTACGACCCGTGGCTGATCCTGGCCTGGCCGAACGCGCGATACGCGGTCATGGGCCCCGACCAGGCCGCCGACACCCTCACGAGCCTCCACGTCCGGAAGGCCGAGCGCGAGGGCAGGCCGCTCGCCGACGACGAGGTCCGCCGGACTCGCGAGGAGATCCGCGCGCGCTACGAGGCCCAGAGCGACATCCGTTACGGCGCGGCCCGAGGCTGGGTCGACGCGATCATCGAGCCGCGCCAGACCCGACGCTGGCTGGCCGCGGCGCTTCGGCTGGTCCCGCCCGACCGCGAGCGTCAGCCGTTGCGCAACGGCGTCCTGCAAGTCTGAAAGCTCTCGGCGGCGATCGGGGAAATGGGAACCACGGAGTCACCGAGGACACGGAGAGGAATCGGAGCTGGGGAGATCGATTCATAAAATGAAATAATCGATATTCTCGACGACGAAACTCCCGGTCTTTCCTCGGGTTCGTCTCTCTCCGTGTCCTCGGTGACTCCGTGGTTCCTGGTCTTCCAGCCGGGCGCCAGGCTTTCGACGGAGCGGGTCGCGATGACTTCCTCGATCCGAATCGGCAATTCGCAGGGATTCTGGGGCGACCGCGGCGACGCCGCGGTGGAGACGCTGGCGCGCGAGCCCGATCTCGACTTCCTCGCGTCGGACTACCTCGCCGAGGTCTCGCTGTCGATCCTCGCGCTGCAACGCGACCGCGACCCGTCGCTGGGCTACGCCCGCGACTTCCTCGACGTCGTCCGCTCGCTGGTCCCGTACTGGCGCGAGGGAGGCCGCTGCCGGCTGGTCACCAACGCCGGGGGCCTGAACCCCTCCGCTTGCGCCTCCGCCTGCGCCGAGATCCTCCGCGACGGCGGAGTCGAGCCGACGCCCATCGGCGTCGTCGACGGCGACGACGTGCTGGCGGTCCTGCGCGACCCCAAGCAAGCCACGCCGCTTTTCGACAACCTGGACGACGGCCGGCCGCTCGCCGACGTCCTCGACCGACTGACGACCGCCAACGCCTACGTCGGCGCCGCGCCGATCGTCGAGGCGCTCGACCAGGGCGCGCGGATCGTCGTCACCGGTCGCGTGGCCGACCCCAGCCTGACCGTCGCGCCTTGCATCCACCACTTCGGGTGGAGCCACGACGAGTACGACCGAATCGCGGGCGCGACCGTCGCCGGCCACCTGATCGAATGCGGAACCCAGGTGACCGGCGGGGTCTCGACCCACTGGCTCGACGTCCCCGACGCGGCCCACATCGGCTTTCCGATCGTCGAGGTCGCCGCCGACGGCTCGTGCGTGGCGACCAAACCGCGCGACACGGGAGGAATGGTCGACGCGCGAACCGTGACCGAGCAGTTGCTCTACGAGATCGGCGACCCGGCGCGCTACCTCAGTCCCGACGCCACCGTGTCGTTCCTGGGATTGAGCGTCGAGGACCTGGGAGGAAACCGCGTCGCCGTTCGCGGCGCGCGGGGCGGGCCGCCGCCGCCGAGCTACAAGGTGAGCGCGACCTTCCGCGACGGCTTCCGCGCCCAGGGGATGCTGACGATCTTCGGCAAGGACGCGGAGGCGAAGGCCAGGCGCTGCGGCTCGATCGTACTCGACCGGGTCCGCGAGGCGGGATACGACCTTCGCGAGGCGACCGTCGAATGCCTCGGCGCCGGCGACGCCGCCCCCGCGGCCGCGGCCGCAAGGGGCGTGGATCGGTCCAAGCTGCTGGAGGTCGTGCTTCGGATCGCCGTGGCCGACGACTCCCGCGCGGCGGTCGAGCGGTTCTCCAAGGAGATCATGCCCCTGATCACCGCGGGACCGCCGGGCACGACGGGCTACGCCGAGGGGAGGCCGCGGGTCCACCCGGTCTTCCGATACTGGCCGTGCCTCGTCGAACGGGAAAAAGTCCGGCCGCGGACGAGGCTGATCACGTCGAGCCGCGACTGACCCGTTCGATCGAGCCCCGAGCGAATGCGGAGGATCCACCCATCATGGCGACCGACGATCGACGACGACTCGGAAGGACGATACGGCTCGGCGACGTCGCCCGCGCCCGAAGCGGTGACAAGGGGACCGGCGCCAACGTCGGCGTGATGGTCGATTCCGACGCCCACTACGCCCACCTGCGCGAGTGGCTGACCGCCGCGAGGGTCGCCGAGTATTTCCAGCCGATGGGCGCCACCGGCGTCGAACGGTTCGAGTTGCCCAACCTCCGGGCCTTGAACTTCGTCGTCCGCGGGATCCTGGCGCGATCGACCCGCGTCGACGCCCAGGGGAAGGCGCTGGGGCAGGCGATCCTCGAAATGCCGATCGCGCCGCCCGACGACGGATCGACCGAAGCGCCGGGAGACGTTCCGGCGGCCGAAAGCCTTCTCCTGGTCGAACGACCCCGGCCGGGCGTGGTCGTCGTGGTCCTCAACCGTCCGGAGCGGCGCAACGCCTTGAGCGTCCGACTGATGGACGAACTGGCCGCGACGATCGCGCGGCTCTCGACCGATCCGTCAAACCGCGTGCTGGTCCTTCGAGCGGCGGGCCCGGTCTTCTGCGCCGGGCTCGACCTGGTCGAGGCGTCCGACGTCGCGCTGGCCGAGGTCGGGACCGAGGGCTACGCCCGACTCTTGCGGGCGCTGACCGAGACGTCCTTGGTCACGATCGCCGTGGCGCGCGGGGTCGCGGCGGCCGGCGGCGCGGGGCTGCTGGTCGCGTGCGACTTCGCGGTCGCGGCCGAGGGCCTCGAAATCGTCTTTCCCGAGGTCAGGCGCGGGCTGGTCCCCGCCATGGTCTCGAACCTCCTCCGCGGCAAGCTCCGCGACGCCGACCTTCGCGAGCTCTTCCTGCTCGCCGAGCCGATCGACGCGGCCAGGGCGCTGGCCATCCGGCTGGTCTCCCGCGTCGTGGCCGAGGGGTCCGAGCGAGCCGAGGCCGACCGGCTGGCCGACCTGATACTCCAGGGCGCCCCGGACGCGGTTCGAGACACCAAGGCGCTGCTCGCCGAGTTGGCCGCCGCGGCGACGAGCGACGGCCCCAGGATCGCCCGCGAGTACCACGTCCGGGCCAAGCTGGGTTCGGAGGCGAGGGAGGGCCTCGCCGCGTTCCTCGAAAAGCGCCCGTCCAACTGGGAATGAGGAGGTCCGATCATGACCGCCACGACTTCGACCGTCGCCGACGACGAGCGGACGCAGGCCCGCGAAAAGCAGATCAAGCAGGCCGAGGAACTGCTGTTTTCCGGCCCGCAACGGCTCGGCGTCGCCAAGGGGTTCTTCCAGGGCCGGTTCGTGGCCGACTGGATCCTACCCTATCCCCGACTCGCCGCCGACGAGCAAGCCAGGGTCGACGCCGCCCTCGCCGAGCTTCGCCGGTTCTGCGACGCCTCGCTCGACCCCGCGGCGATCGACCGCCAGGCCGACATTCCGCGCTCGGTCATCGACGGGCTCGCCCATCTGGGAGTCCTCGGGATGACCGCGCCGGAGTCGGTCGGCGGCCGGGGGTTCTCGCAGCGGGCGTACTGCAAGATCCTGGAGGAACTCGGCTCGCGATGCAGCTCGACGTCGATCTTCGTCAACGCCCATCACTCGATCGGCATGCGGGCCTTGCTCCTGTTCGGGACCGAGGGACAGAAACGCCGGTGGCTCCCCTCGCTGGTGAACGGGACGAGCCTCGCGGCGTTCGCGCTGACCGAGCCGCAAGCGGGCTCGGACGCGGCGAACGTCCAGACCACGGCCACGCCAAGCGCCGACGGCTCCCACTACGTCCTCAACGGCGAGAAGCGCTACATCTCCAACGGCGCGATCGCCCAGGTATTGACCGTCATGGCGAGGACGCCGGTGCCTGGCCGGGACGAGACGGCGATCACGGCGTTCCTCGTCACGCCCGACATGCCGGGGTTCCGCGTCGTCGAGCCCCGCATGGAGAAGTTGGGCATCCGAGGCACCGCGACGGCGCGGCTGGCCTTCGAGAACATGGCGGTGCCGGCCGAGAACGTCCTGGGACCGCTCGGCAAGGGCCTGAAAGTGGCGCTTACGGTCCTCGACTTCGGCCGCACGACCTTCGGGGCCTGCTGCGCGGGGCTGGCCAGGACCTGCCTGGCGATGGCCGTCCGCCACGCCGACACGCGCCGGCAGTTCGACAGGACGCTCGGCGAGTTCGAGTCGGTTCGGGCGAAGATCGCCCGGATGGCCGCCGACGCCTACGCCATGGAGGCGATGACCACGGTCACCGCCGGCCTGATCGATCGCGGCCTCGACGATTACATGCTCGAAACCGCGATCCTGAAGGTCTGGAGCACCGAGACCCTCTGGCGGATCGTCAACGACGCCTTCCAGATCCACGGCGGGGCCGCCTACTTCACCGACAACCCGCTGGAGCGGATCCTTCGCGACGCCCGAATCAACCAGATCGGCGAGGGCGCCAACGAGGTTCTGACCTCGTTCATCGCCATGGTCGGCATGAAGGAGCCCGGCGAACGACTCCGCGACGTCCGCGACGCCGCGCTCAAGCCGTTCTCCCACCTGGGCGCGCTGGGCCGCTTCGCCTTCGGGGAGGCCGGCGCGTGGCTGAGGACGCCGAGCGTCCCCGTCCGATCGGCCGCCTTGAAGGCAGACGCCCGCGAACTGGGCCGGCTGATCCGACGCTTCGCCCTGGCGATCCAGAAGGCGATGATCCGCCATCGCGAGGAGATCCTCGAGCGCCAACTGGTCCACGAGCGGATCGCCAGGATCGCCATGGAGCTTTACGCCTCGGCCTGCGTCCTGAGCCGTCGCGATTCGGAATTGACCGACCAGCCCGGCGACGATCACGCCGCCGCCGCGACGCTCTTCCTCCAGGCGTCCGCCCGGCGGATCCGCGCCGACCTCCACGCGCTTGGGCACAACGACGACGCCAGCGTCCTGGCCGCCGCCGAGGCGGTCCTCCGGGATGGGAAAGGTTGATGGCCGCGATCGGAATTTGGAAGGGATGGCGAAGCGCTCGACGTCCCCTCTCCCGCCGGGCTGACGGCCCGACGCTTTTTCAGAAGCCGGGGCGATCATCGCCTTCTCCCCTTGAGGGAGAAGGCCGTTCG
>Ga0209916_1000521_pt1 | contig 58144 bp, 54 predicted proteins | sample ThiBio_1000_plan_FD_183956 | JGI IMG/M metagenome (GOLD analysis project Ga0209916, IMG submission 183956) | Wastewater bioreactor microbial communities from Cape Town, South Africa - Thiocy_solids_2 (SPAdes) | ecosystem: Engineered > Bioreactor > Thiocyanate-remediating > Anaerobic-Aerobic ... | reverse complement strand
GCGCCGCTTGACCTCGGCGCCGAAGCCCTGCGCGCGGGTCTTGCAGTACATGTCGTCGAGGCTGGCGTAGTCCGGTGCGCGGTAGCCGTAGCGCACGCCGTCGAAGCGCGACAGGTTGGACGAGGCTTCGGCGGGCGCCAGCACGTAGTAGACCGGGATGGCGAGCTGCGAGTTGGCGAGCGAGATCTCGACCGGGGTGGCGCCGAGCTTCTTCAGCTCGGCGACCGCCGCCTCGACGGCCGCCGCGACTTCGCTATTGAGTCCCTCGGCGAAGAACTCCTTCGGCAGGCCGACGCGCAGGCCGGCGAGCGGCTGGTCCAGATCGCGCGCGTAGTCTTCCTTGTCGCGTTCCAGGCTGGTCGAGTCGTTGGGGTCGAAGCCGGTCATCACGTTCAAGAGCAGCGCGCAGTCCTCGGCCGACGGCGCCATCGGCCCGGCCTGGTCGAGGCTGGAGGCGAAGGCGATCATGCCGTAGCGCGACACCAGGCCGTAGGTGGGCTTGAGGCCGGTGATGCCGGTGAACGCGGCCGGCTGGCGGATCGAGCCGCCGGTATCGGTACCGGTCGCGGCCGGCGCCATGCGCGCGGCGACGCACGCCGCGGCGCCGCCCGACGAGCCGCCCGGCACGCGGGCGATGTCCCACGGGTTCCGCACCGCGCCGTAGAAGCTGGTTTCATTGGACGAGCCCATGGCGAACTCGTCCATGTTGGTCTTGCCGAGCGAGGGCATGCCGGCGGCCTTGAAACGCTGGATCACGTGGGCGTCGTAGGGCGCGACGAAGTTGTGCAGCATTTTCGAGCCGCAGGTGGTGAGCCAGCCGTCGGTACAGAAGATGTCCTTGTGGGCGATCGGCACGCCGGTGAGCGGGCCGTTCTTGCCGGCGGCGATGAGGACGTCGGCGGCGGCCGCTTCGGCCAGGGTTTTTTCGGCGTCGACCGTGATGAAGGCATTGATCGAGGGATTCAGCGCGGCGATGCGGTCGAGGTAGGTCTGCGCCAGCTCGCGACTGGAAACCTGCCCGGTCGCGAGTTGCGCGGCGAGTGCGGATAGTGAGGTGTCGGACATGACTTATTCGATGACTTTGGGCACGAGATAGAGGCCGTTCTCGACCGCCGGCGCGATGGCCTGGAAGGCGGCGTGGCGGTCGGTTTCGGTCACCGCGTCGTCGCGCAGGCGCTGATGGACCTCCTGCGCGTGCGCCATCGGGCCGACGCCGCTTGTGTCCACCGCCTGCATGGCGGCGATGAGGTCGAAAATGCTGTTGAGCTGGGCCTGCGTGGCCTGCGCCTCGACATCGCTGATTTCTATGCGCGCAAGGCGGGCGATGCGCTTGACGTCGTCCGGACTGAGGGACATGGAAGCACCTGGTGACTTACGGGAACGAAGCCCGTTAGGGTATCATAGGGCCCTTGTTTTTTCTGCCCTTTCGCCCGCCTGTGCGGGTGCAGCCGCCACCATGTTCAAGTTCCTGACCAGCTATTTTTCAACCGATCTGGCGATCGACCTTGGCACTGCCAACACGCTGATCTACGTGCGCGACCGTGGCATCGTGCTGGACGAGCCGTCGGTGGTGTCGATCCGCACCGATGCGGCGGGCAGCGGCAAGAAAAGCGTGCAGGCGGTGGGTGCGGAAGCCAAACAGATGCTGGGCCGCACCCCGGGCAACCTGCAGGCGATCCGGCCGATGAAGGACGGCGTGATCGCCGACTTCACCGTCACCGAGCAGATGCTCAAGTACTTCATCAAGAAGGTGCACGACACCCGCATGCTGCGTCCCAGCCCGCGCATCATCATCTGCGTGCCGTGCGGTTCGACCCAGGTGGAGCGCCGCGCGATCCGCGAATCGGCAATCGGCGCCGGCGCGCGGCAAGTCTATTTGATCGAGGAGCCGATGGCGGCGGCGATCGGCGCCGGCATGCCGGTGGCCGATGCCACCGGCTCGATGGTGGTGGACATCGGCGGCGGCACCACCGAGGTCGGCGTGATTTCGCTCGGCGGCGTGGTCTACGCCAATTCGGTGCGCGTCGGCGGCGACCGCATGGACGAAGCCATCATCAGCTACATCCGCCGCAACTACGGCATGCTGATCGGCGAGGCCACGGCCGAGCTGATCAAGAAAAAAATGGGCTCGGCCTTTCCCGGCGCCGAAGTGCTGGAAATGGAAGTCAAGGGCCGCAGCCTGGCCGAAGGCGTGCCGCGCAGCTTCAACGTGTCGTCCAACGAAATCCTCGAGGCGCTGACCGAGCCGCTCAATGCCATCGTCAGCGCGGTCAAGCAGGCGCTGGAACAGACCCCGCCGGAACTGGGCGCCGATATCGCCGAACGCGGCATGGTGCTGACCGGCGGCGGCGCGCTGCTGCGCGACCTCGACCGCCTGCTGATGGAAGAAACCGGCCTGCCGGTGATCGTCGCCGACGACCCGCTGACCTGCGTGGTGCGCGGTTCCGGCCGCGCGCTGGAAGAGATGGACAAGCTGGCATCGGTGTTCACCAACGAGTGAGCGTGGCGGCGCGGCATCCCGGGGTGTAACCGATGGCGACGCCGGGTCAGCTCATGTTCGCCCGCCGGCTGGGGCCGACGGCACGCCTGTTGATCTGGCTGCTGATTGGCGCGAGCTGCGTGGTGCTCGATAGCCGCTATCACGCGCTCGAAGGCGTGCGCAGCGGATTTTCGCTATTGCTGCAGCCGGTGCGCGAAGTCATGCGCGCCCCCGCCGCGGTCGCTGCCGAACTCGGCGGATTCTTTACCCGTCACCGCCTTCTGCAAAAAGAGCGCGATACGCTGCTGGCAGAACGGGCGCGGTTGATCGCCGGCGTGAATGCGGCGCGGGACCTGGCGCGCGAAAACGCCGAATTGCGCGCCCTGATGCAACTGCAAACCCGCCCCGGGCAGCAGATGGTGCGGGCCGCCTCGCTGTATCAGGGACACGACTGGTTCTCCCAGCGCATCACGCTGGATCTCGGCGCCGGAGCGGGACTGCGCAGCGGACTGCCGGTGATCGACACCGTCGGGCTGGTGGGGCAGGTGAGCCGGGTTTTTCCCGGCGCGAGCGAAGTCACGCTGGTAAGCAATCCGGACCAGCTGACGCCCGTGTTCGTCGAGCGCACCGGCCAGCGCGGGCTGGCCGCCGGCAGCGGACACGGCCAGATGGAGCTGCGCTACATGCCCACCCAGACCGATATCCGGCCCGGCGACCGTCTGCTGACATCGGGCATCGACCGGGTGTACCCGGCCGGCATCCCGGTGGCGCGCGTGAGCCGGGTTTCCCGTTCGCAATCCAGCCCCTACCTGCGGGTGGAATGCCTGCCGCTGGCGGGCCTCGACCGTTCCAGGACCGTGCTGATACTCGTCGCTGAACCGCGGGTGACCCAACCATGAACGCGACGCCACAAACTGTTGGCGGCTGGCGCCGCATCCTGGGCAGCCTGACCCTGGCGGTGCTGCTGGAGCAGCTGCCGTGGTCGGGCTGGGCGCTGGCTTTGCGGCCGGATTTCGTGCTGGTTGGCGTGCTGTTCTGGGCCTTGCATCAGCCCGCCCGCATCGGCTTCGGAACGGCATTCTTTCTCGGCCTGCTGGCCGACTTTCAGGACGGCGCGGTGTTCGGCCAGCACGCCATCGCCTATGCGATCGGCGTCTATCTGGTGCTGTTCCTGCGTCTGCGGCTGCTGCAGTTCGATCCGTTCCGGCAGGCGGCGCAGCTGTTCCCCATCCTGCTGACGGTGCAGCTGACGGTGCTGCTGGTTGGCTGGCTGGCGGTCAATCCGCCGACCGGGCTGGTGATCCTGCTGCCGGTGCTGAGCAGCACCATGCTGTGGTATCTGATCGCCGGGTTTGTGCGCCTGTGGCACGGCAAGGGCCTGCGGGGCCAGGCATGAGCCTGGCGCAAGCCCGTCGGCAGCGCCGCAACGTGTGTGGCGAGGAAAGCCGGGCATGCTGCTAGCGCCGCAGATCAAGAATCTGGACCGCGAACTGGCCCGCTTTCACGGGCGGCTGAAAGCGGGCGCGGCGTTCGTCGCGCTGCTGGCGACCGCGCTGCTGGCGCGTGCGTTTTATCTGCAGATTGTGCAGCACGATCACTACATCCAGCGCGCCGAAAGCAACCGTATTTCGCTGGTGCCCGCTGCGCCCAACCGCGGCTTGATCCTGGACCGCAACGATCGCATCCTGGCGGAAAACTATTCGGCTTACACGCTGGAACTGGCGCGGGCGCAGACCCACGACCTGGAGGCCACGCTGGCCATGGTCGGCCAGCTGATCGAGATTACGCCGGGGCAATTGCGGCGTTTCCGGCGCCTGCTCGCCGAATCGCACGAGTTCGAGACCGTACCGCTGAAAAGCAAGCTGAGCGACGAGGAGGTGGCGATCCTGGCGGCCAACCGCTATCGCCTGCCGGGAGTGGAAGTGAAAGCGAGGCTGTTCCGCAATTATCAGGCCGGGCCCGGCATGGCGCACGTGGTGGGGTTTATCGGCCGCATCAACGACGGCGACCTGAAACGCCTGCGCGCGGACGGCCGCGAACAGAATTACAAGGGCAGCGTCCACATCGGCAAGACCGGCCTGGAACAGAGTTACGAAACCCTGCTGCACGGCCGCACCGGTTTCGACCAGATGGAAACCGATGCCAGCGGCCGCGCAGTGCGCATGCTGTCGCGGATTCCGCCGGTGCCGGGCAAGGATTTGCGGCTGTATCTCGATGCGGAGCTGCAGGCGGTGGCCGAACACGCGTTCGGCGATTACCTGGGCGGGCTGGTGGCGCTCGACCCCAATACCGGCGGCGTGCTGACGCTGGTCTCCAAGCCGGGATTCGACCCCAACCTGTTTGTCGACGGCATCGACCCGGAAACCTGGAAGTCGCTCAACGAGTCGCCGGAGCGGCCGATGGTGAACCGCGTATTGCGCGGCATCTACCCGCCGGGCTCGACCATCAAGCCGCTGATGGCGCTGGCCGGGCTGGAGCTGGGCTTGCGCAAACCGGCGGACAGCATCGTCGATCCGGGCTATTTCACGCTGCCCAACAGCAGCCATCAGTTCCGCGACTGGAAGAAGGGCGGCCACGGCAGCGTCGATCTGCGGCGCTCCATCGCCCAGTCGTGCGACATCTACTATTACAAGCTGGCAGTGGACATGGGGGTCGACCGCATGCACGACTACCTGGCGCAGTTCGGCCTCGGCGAGAAAAGCGGCATCGACCTGGAAGGCGAGTCGTCCGGCCTGCTGCCTTCGCGCGACTGGAAACAGCGCCGCTTCAAGCAGGCCTGGTACCCCGGTGAGACGGTGATTGCCGGCATCGGCCAGGGCTATCACCTGACCACCCCGCTGCAACTGGCGACGGCGACCGCCATGCTCGCCAATGGCGGCAAACGGATCGAGCCGCGTCTGGTGCAGGCGGTGCGCGACCCGCTCAGCCATGCCTGGCAGCCGCAGCCGGCCGTTGTGCACCGGCAGGTGGCGATCGACCCGGCCAATCTCGGAGCGGTGCGCGCGGGCATGATGGACGTGATGCGCCCGGGCGGCACGGCGTCGGCAGCCGCGGCCGGCGCGCCGTACACGATAGCCGGCAAGACCGGCACGGCGCAGGTGGTCGGCATCAAGCAGGGCGCGCGTTACGACGAAAGCCGCTTGGCGCGGCAGCATCGCGACCATGCGCTGTTCATTGCCTATGCCCCGGCCGAAAATCCCGTCATTGCGGTCGCGGTGATGGTGGAAAACGGCGGCCACGGCAGTTCGGTCGCGGCGCCGATCGCCCGCGCGGTGTTCGATTATTACCTGACCGGGAAGCGCCCCGGCAACATGAAGCTGGAGGCGGGCAATGCCGCAGAGTAGACACTGGATCGTGCGCCGGCTGAGCCACCTCGACGGCATCCTGCTGGCCCTGGTGCTGCTGCTGCTGGGCATCAGCCTGGCGGTGGTGGCGAGCGCTTCGGGCCAGAGCCCGGCGCGCATCAGCGGCCATCTCGTCAACATGGGGCTGGCGCTGTCGGTGATGGTGGTGATGGCCAACGTGCCGCCGCATCTGCTGTCCAAGGTCGGGCCGCCCCTGTATGCGGCGGGGGTGGTGCTGCTGATCGGGGTGGCGCTGTTCGGCGAGATCCGCAACGGTTCGCGGCGCTGGCTGAATCTGGGCGTGATGGCCTTCCAGCCGTCGGAACTGCTGAAGCTGGCGCTGCCGCTGATGCTGGCCTGGTATTTCCAGCGCAACGAGGCGGTGCTGCGCGCCAAGCATTTCCTGATCGGCGGCGCCCTGCTGCTGGTGCCGTTCCTGCTGGTTCTGCGCCAGCCCGATCTGGGCACGGCGCTGATGCTCGGCGCTTCGGGCTTCTACCTGCTGTTCTTCGCCGGCCTGCCGTGGAAGGTCATGTTCGGCGGCGCCGCGCTCGGGGCGGCGAGCCTGCCGGTGGTATGGGGGCTGTTGCACGACTACCAGCAGCGGCGCGTGCTGACCCTGCTCGACCCCACGTCGGACCCGCTCGGCGACGGCTATCACATCATCCAGTCCACCATCGCGATCGGCTCGGGCGGGCTGTTCGGCAAGGGCTGGACGCAAGGCACGCAAAACCAGCTCGACTTCATTCCGGAACGCACCACGGATTTCGTGTTCGCCGTGTTCGGCGAGGAGTTCGGCTTCGTCGGCGCGGTTCTGCTGGTGGCGCTGTATCTGGCCATCGTCGCGCGCGGCCTGACCATCGCCGCACGCGCGCCGACCCAGTTCGGGCGCCTGATGGCGGCTACGCTGAGCCTCAATCTGTTCACCTACGTGTTCGTCAACATGGGCATGGTGTCGGGCATCCTGCCGGTGGTCGGCGTGCCGCTGCCCTTGATGAGCTATGGCGGGACGGCGCTCATCACCCTGCTGCTGGGGATGGGCATCCTGATGAGCGTGGCGACGCACCGCCAGCTGAACAAAACGTGACGCGATAAAATAGCGCCATGAAAACGATTCTGATTCTGGGACTGGCCGCCGCCGCCCTGGCGCTGGGCGGTTGCGGCAGCAGCCCGTCGGTTCCCGCCAAGCAGCCGCCTCCCGCCGCGACGGTAAAGAAGGGCGGCTATTACCTCGACGACGGGCCCGAGGCCAATCCGCCGGCGAATCTGGATGCGGTGCCCGACGCGGAGCCGCGCGACGAACCGCTGCATCGCTTTGCCAACCGCCCCTACGTCGCGCTGGGCAATGCCTACACCCCGCAGACCGAGCGCCGTGCCCATCGCGAAGAAGGCCTGGCCTCGTGGTACGGCCGCCGCTTTCACGGCAGAAAGACCGCGTCGGGCGAACCGTATGACATGTATGCCATGACCGCGGCGCATCCCACGCTGCCGATTCCCAGCTATGCGCGGGTCACCGCGCTCGGCACCGGCAAGTCGGTGGTGGTGCGCATCAACGACCGCGGGCCGTTCCACAGCAAGCGCGTCATCGACCTGTCGTATACCGCCGCTTACAAGCTGGGGTATCTGGGGGGCGGCAGCGCGCGCGTGCGGGTGGAAAGCCTCGACCCCGCCGCTTACGATACCCGCGGCGAAGCGCTGCTCGACGGCGTCTATCTGCAGGTGGGCGCGTTTTCGCGCCCGGATAACGCGCAGCAATTGCTCGAACGCCTGGCGCGGGCGCTGCAACTCGATGCCGACCGCACCCGCGTGGTGCTCAACGGTTCGCTGCACCGCGTGCAGGTCGGTCCCTATCCCAGCGACGACGCGGCGCATGCGGATCGTGCGCGGGTACGGGAACGTCTCGACCTGAATGCAGTCCTGGTCAGACGCGATTGACGATGAGGCCGAGCATGAAATTGATCTGGTTGGGGCTGGCACTGCTGCTCTCCGCCCCGCTATGGGCCGCCCCCACCGGCGTATCGGCGCGCGCCTGGGTGTTGATCGACCAGGCGAGCGGACGCGAACTGGCGGCACATCAGGCCGACCTGCCGCTGGCGCCGGCGTCGCTGACCCAGTTGATGACGGCCTATGTGCTGCTGGGCGATATCCGCAAAAACAAGCTCCGTTTGGACGCGACGGTCGCCGTGCCGGAAGCCGCCGTCCAGGCCGACGGCGCGCGCGTGTTCCTCGTGGCGGGCGAGCAGGTGCGCGTCGACGCCCTGCTGCAGGCGATGCTGGTGCAGTCGGCCAGCGACGCCACGCTGACGCTGGTGACGGCGGCCGATGGCAGCGAGGCGGCATTCGTCGAACGCATGAACCGCGAAGCCAGGCGGCTCGGCATGAGCAAAAGCCGTTTCCTGAACGCCACCGGATTGAGCGAGCCGGGGCATGAGTCGAGCGCGCGCGACCTTGCCTTGCTAAGCCGGGCACTGGCGCGCGACTTCCCGGATCGGCAGGCGCTGTTCGCCCAGAAGGAGTTTGCGTTCAAGGGCGTCACCTATTACAACGGCAATCGCCTGTTGTGGCGCGACAGCACGGTAAACGGCCTGAAAGCCGGGCGTACGCCGCAGGCCGGCTATTGCATGGCGGCATCGGCGCAGCGCGGCGACCAGCGCCGCATCGCGGTGGCGCTGGGTACGCGTTCGGATGCGCAGCGCACGCAGGACACCCTGAAACTGCTCAACTACGGTTTTGAAAGTTTCGACAGCGTGCTGCTCTTCCGCGCGCAGCAGCCGGTCAAGGTGTCGAAGCTGTACCGCGGCGTGCAGCCTTCGGTGAGCATGGGGTTTGCGCAGGATTTCCATGTGCTGGTACCCAAGGGCGGCGGCGCTCGCATCAAGGCCCAGGTCACTACTCAGCAGCCGGTCGTGGCGCCGGTGCGCAAGGGCCAGCGCCTGGGCACCCTGCTGCTGACGCTCGACGGCCAGCCGCTCGGCGATTACTCCCTGGTTGCCCTGCAGGATGTCGGCGTGGCCGGCATCTTCGGCCGCGCCTGGGACTCGATCCGGCTGCTGTTCGCGCAATGAGCGCCTACCTCAACGGCCAATTCCTGCCGCTTGCCGAAGCGAAGGTCCCGGCGCTCGACCGCGGCTTCGTTTTCGGCGACGGCGTGTACGAGCTGGTGCCGGTGTATTCGAACAAGCCGTTCCGGCTCGACGATCATCTGCGCCGCCTGCAGGGCAGCCTCGACGGCATACGCCTGGCCAATCCGCACGGGATCGCTGGGTGGCGCGACCTGATCCTGCGCCTGATTGAACTGCAGGATTTCGCCGACCAGTCGATCTACATCCAGGTCACCCGCGGCGTTGCGCCGCGCGACCACGCTTTCCCCAAGGGCGCGCCGCCGACGGTGTTCATGTTCGCGCAGCCGCTGCTGACGGCCACAGCCGGGCAAAAAGCCGCCGGGGTGTGCGCGGTCACCGCCGTCGACAACCGCTGGCTGCGCTGCAACATCAAGGCGATTTCGCTACTGGCCAACATTCTGCTGCGCCAGCAGGCGGTCGACGCCGATTGTGCCGAGACCGTGATGCTGCGCGACGGGTTTCTGACCGAAGGGGCGGCGAGCAACATCTTCGCGGTGAAGGACGGCGTGCTGCTGGCGCCGCCGCCATCGAACCTGATGCTGACCGGCATCACCTACGACGTGGTGTTGGAACTCGCGGCGGCACACGGCATTCCGCACGAGGTGCGGGCGATCGGCGAGGCCGAGGTGCGCGCTGCCGACGAACTGTGGATGACCTCGTCGACCAAGGAAATCATGGCCATCGTGAAACTGGATGGCGTCCCGGTCGGCGCCGGCGTGCCGGGCCCCATGGCGCGACGGATGGACGCGCTGTATCAAACCTTCAAACAACAGGTGATGCGCGCATGAGCGAAGAAGACACGCTGCTGCAATTTCCCACCGACTTCCCGATCAAGATCATGGGCCAGCGGCGCGACGACTTCGCGCAGACCATGGTCGAACTGGTGTTGCGCCATGCCCCCGATTTCAAGGCCGAAACCGTCGAGATGCGCGTGTCCAGCAACGGCAACTATCTGTCCGTGACCTGCGTGGTGCGTGCCACCTCGAAGGCGCAGCTCGATGCGCTGTATCGCGAGATCACCGCGCATCCGTGGGTGAAGATGGCGTTGTGAGCGCCGGCGGCCGGGAATCAGGATTCAGGGAGCCGACAGGCGCGGCAGTCGTACGCAGCCTGGGACGGCTCGAATACGTGCCGACCTGGCGGGCGATGCAGGACTTCACCGCGCGGCGCACGGCCGAGACGCCCGACGAGATCTGGCTGCTGGAGCATCCGCCGGTCTATACCCAGGGGCAGGCCGGCAAGCCCGAGCACCTGATCGCCGCAACCGACATTCCCGTCGTCCCGATCGACCGCGGCGGCCAGATCACCTATCACGGGCCGGGACAGGTGGTGGCCTATGTGCTGGTCGACTTGCGGCGGCGCGGCTACGGCATCCGCGAACTGGTGGCGCGCCTGGAGCAGGCGGTGATCGAGCTGCTGGCGGCGCAAGGCGTGACCGCCGCACGGCTGGCGGGGGCGCCCGGTGTGTATGCCGACGGCGCCAAGATCGCCGCGCTCGGCCTGCGCGTGAAGCACGGCTGCACGTACCACGGGCTGGCGCTCAACGTCGACATGGACCTGGCGCCGTTTGCCGCCATCAATCCCTGCGGCTACGCCGGCATGGCGGTGACGCAATGCCGCGACCTCGGTGTGGGACTATCCGTTGCCGACGCGGAGCAGGCGCTATCCCGGTACTTGCTGAGCGCGATCTATTCCTGATCCGCTTCCCGGATCATTTCCCGAGCAGTTCGCGGATCGCCCCGACGATTTCGGGGTGGTCGAACTCGCGTCCGCCGATGGCGCTGGCAACGATGCGTCCCTGCTTGTCGACCAGGAAGGTGGTCGGCAGCCCCGCCACTTTCCAGGCCTGCATGGCGCGGCTCGTACTGTCGAGCAGAATGGGGAAGCGCAGCGTGGTGTCGAGCTGGCTGGTGAAAGCATGGATGGTGTCGGCGTCTTCACCGACATCCACTGCCAGCACCACAAAATCTTCACCTTTGAGCGCCTGCGACAGACGTTCCATCGACGGCATTTCGCGCCGGCACGGCGGGCACCAGGTTGCCCAGAAATTGATCAGCACGACCTTGCCCCTGAGCTTCGCCAGATCGTGCGTTGCGCCGTCGATGTCTTTCAGCTTGAGTGCCGGAGCGGGCCTGGGCGCCTGCTTCGTCAGGCTGTGCGACAGCGGCGGGAGGTCTGCTGCGCGGGCGCCGGTCGCGGCCGGGATGCCGAATACGAGCGCCGCCCCCAGCAGCATGCCTGCGATGCGATCAAGACGTTTCATTTGCACACCTCACCTGTTCGAGTTTTCCTGAAAGGGTTTTGCCGCCCGCGCGCCAGACGAAGCGCAGGTCGAACTGGCCGTTGCGCGGCACGCTGTAGGTCGTCATGCCCTGGTTCCAGTCCCCCGGCGCGAAGGTCTGCGCGGCGGGGAACTGCGCCCAGTTGAAGGCGATGCGCGCAGCCTCGTTCACGCCCTGCTGTTTCCAGATGCGTTCCCACTCGACCTTGCTGCGGATGGCGCGGGGCGGCTGCCCGGCCGGTTCGTAGCGCCAGTCGGCCAGGCGGTGCTGAATCGGCGTCTCGCCGATATTGCGCACCACCGTCATGAAGATGCATTCGGCGGCGTAGCGTTCCGCCGCCGCGGGAGAAAAACCGCGCGCCTGATAAAAACCGCGCGCCTGGTCCGGGCTGATCTGGGTCAGGCGCACCTGGATGGCGCCGCTTTCGGCTTGCCAGGTGGCCAGCCCGGTTTCCGCATCCACGCTGAAATCGGTGCCGGCAATGGCGGCGGCACTCCATGCAGTCAGCAGGGTCAAGGTCGACAGGCGCATAAGCTAAAATCCCAAGAGTTGATATTCCCGACGGTGTTCCGAGCATATTATGGCAGACCCTCTCCAGCACAAAGGCGCCGCCAAGACCGCGCGCATTCCGATCAAGATCGTGCCGCAGCCGCGCATGCGCCTGCCGTCGTGGATCCGCGCCAAGTCGCCCAACGTGCCGAACGTGGCGCGGCTGAAGGGCATCCTGCGCGAGGCGAAGCTGCACACGGTGTGCGAGGAGGCCTCGTGCCCCAATCTCGGCGAGTGCTTCGGCCACGGCACTGCCACCTTCATGATCCTCGGCGACCTCTGCACGCGGCGCTGCCCGTTCTGCGACGTCGGCCACGGCACGCCGCTGCCGCCGGACGCCGACGAGCCGCGCCACCTGGCCGAAACCATTGCGCTGATGGCGCTGCAATACGTGGTGATCACCAGCGTCGACCGCGACGACCTGCGCGACGGCGGCGCCGCGCATTTCGCGCAGTGCATTGCGGCGGTGCGCGAAGCCTCGCCGGCCACCCGCATCGAAATCCTCACTCCGGATTTCCGCGGCCGCCTCGACAAGGCGCTGGACATGCTCGACATGGCGCCGCCCGACGTGATGAACCACAACCTGGAAACCGTGCCGCGCCTGTACAAGGCGGCGCGCCCCGGCGCCGACTACGCGCATTCGCTGAAGCTGCTGCAGGATTTCAAGGCGCGCCATCCCGGCATTCCGACCAAATCCGGCCTGATGCTGGGGCTGGGCGAGGAGGACGACGAGATCCTGCAGGTGATGCGCGACCTGCGCGCGCACGGCGTCGACATGCTGACCCTCGGCCAGTATCTGCAGCCCTCGCAGCACCACCTGCCGGTGCTGCGCTTCGTCACCCCGGAGCGCTTTGCGCAGTTCGAGCAGGAGGCGCTGGCGATGGGCTTCAGGCACGCCGCCTGCGGACCGATGGTACGGTCGAGCTATCACGCCGACCGGCAGGCGGCCGGGGTTTGATTCTCTGGCATTTGCAGTGGTAGGAGCGGCGCCCCCGCCGCGATCGCTGCTCGCGCACAAAAATCGCGGCGGGGGCGCCGCTCCTACTTGAGCAAGCGTTTGCGCGTCAGCGCCAGCGCGACGACATAGCCCAGGCTGCCGTAAACCAGCAGCGCGGCGGAATGCAGCGCAATGTTGTCGGGCATGCTGCCGACGACCAGCGGGCGCGCCAGATCGATGGCATGGGTGAGCGGCAGCCAGGCCGACACGCTTTGCACCGGCAGCGGCAGTTGCGATACCGGAAAGAACACGCCGCACAGCAGCACCATCGGCGTGATCACCAGCGTGAAGTAATAGAGAAAGAAATCGTAGCTCGGCGACACCGCATTCATCACCAGCCCCATGCCGCCGAAGCAGAAGCCGACCAGCGCCACCACCGGGATGATCCACAGCGTCATCCAGAAATCGCCGTAGAGCCCGAGTCCCCAGATCACCGCCAGGATCGCCAGCCCGGACAGCAGGCTCTTGGCCACCGCCCAGGTCAGCTCGCCCAGCATCACGTCGTCGAGCGTGAGCGGCGCGTTGAGGATGGCGTCCCAGGTGCGCTGCACGTGCATGCGCGAGAAGCTCGAATACAGCACCTCGAACGTGGCGGCGTTCATCGTGCTGTAGGCGACCGTGCCGGCGGCGAGGAAGGTCAGGTAGGGCATGCCGCCGACATCCGGCAGCAGGCTGCCGAGGCCGTATCCCAGGCCCAGCATGTACAGCATGGGGTCGGCCAGGTTGCCGAGGATGGACGGGATGGCCAGTTTTTTCCACACCAGGTAGTTGCGTTGCCATACCGGGATGAAGCGCCACGACAGGCGCGGGAGGCGAAAAAAATGCGTCATGCGCTCAATCCCTCAAATCGCGCCCGGTCAGCTTGAGGAACACGTCCTCCAGATTCGACGGCCGGTGCAGGTAGCGCAGCGCGGGCGTCTGCTTTAGCGCGCCGATCACGGTGTCGGGGCTGTCGGTATAGCAGAACAGGGTCTCGCCGACGGTTTCGAAACGCTGACACAGGCCGGCCGCGCGCGCGTGCGTCCAGTCGGCCAGCCCTTCGCCGAACACTTCGACCACGGCGGGCTCGATGTGCGATTCGATCAGCGCGCGCGGCGCGCCCTCGGCGACGACGCGGCCATGGTCGAGGATGACGAGGCGATCGGCAAGCCGCTCGGCCTCGTCCATGAAATGCGTGGTGAGGACGATGGTCTTGCCCTCGTTGAGCAGCCGCCGCAGCCCCTGCCAGATGAGATGGCGCGCCTGCGGGTCGAGTCCGGTGGTGGGCTCGTCGAGGAACAGGATGTCGGGGTCGTGCACCAGCGCGCGCGCCAGCGTGAGCCGCCGCTTCATGCCGCCCGACAGCTGCGCGATCTGCGCGTCGGCCTTGCTGGCGAGGCCGGCGAATTCGAGCAGCCCGGGCACGCGCGCGGCGATGGCGGACCTGGCCATGCCGAAATAGCGGCCGTAGGCGAGCAGGTTTTCGCGCACGCTGAAATCGGGGTCGAGGTTGTCCATTTGCGGCACCACGCCGACTTTCATGCGCGCCTCGCGCGCGCGTTTCGGCACCGCGATGCCGGCCAGTTCGATGCTGCCGCTGTCGGGTTCGATCAGCCCCAGCAGCAGCCGCAGGGTGGTGGTCTTGCCGGCGCCGTTGGGGCCGAGCAGGCCGAAGCATTCGCCGCGCCGCACATGCAGGTCGACCCCGCGCACCACTTCGGTGCCGCCATAGCGTTTGGTGAGGCCGCGCACCTTCAGCACGGGCAGGCCTCCATGAACGCCTGCTTCAGTTCCTTCAGCCTGCCGTGAAAGAAGTGCCCGGCTTCGGGGACGATTTTGGTGGCGAGCTGCTGCTGCTCCGCCCACAGGCGAATGGCGGCGGGCGGAATGAGTTCGTCGGCGTCGCCGTAGATCACCACGGTGTCGGGCGGTACCGGGTCGAATTCATACATGGTGACCGCCGGCGCGACCAGGATCAGCCGCCGCGCGTGGAGCTGCTGGCGCAGCCGGTGCTGTACGAAGGCGCCGAACGAAAACCCGGCCAGGGCCCAGGGCAGGCCGGGATAGCTGGCTTCGACGAAGCGGGCGACCGCCAGCAAATCCTCGGTTTCGCCGACGCCGGCGTCGAATTCGCCGTCGCTCATGCCGACGCCGCGGAAATTCGGGCGCACGCTGACCCAGCCCGCTTCGTTGGCCGCCTTGGCCAGGGTGGTGACGACCTTGTTGTCGAGGCTGCCGCCGTGCAACGGGTGCGGGTGCGCGACCAGCAGCAGGCCATGGCGTTCGGTTTCGGGGTCGTCGATCACGGTTTCCAACCGGCCTGCCGGCACCGGGATGCGCAGCTTGTAGCGTTTCATCTTGGCTGCTTCGCCCGGCCGTTTCACTTCAGCTGCAAGCGTTCGACGATACGCCCCTGTTTGAGGTGGACTTCGAAGATTTCATCGATGTCGGTTTCGTCCACATAGGTGTACCAGACGCCTTCGGGGTAGACGACCAGCAGCGGGCCTTCGTCGCAGCGGTCGAGGCAGCCGGCGCTGTTGATGCGGCATTTGCCTTCGCCATTGAGGCCGGCGTGCTTGACCTTCTTCTTCAGGTAGTCGCGCATGTGCTGGCCGCCGGATGCGCCGCAGCATTTGGCGCCGTCGTCGCGCAGGTTGGTGCAGAAAAAGACGTGGTGTTTGAAATACAGGTCAGTCATCCGAAAAGTCCGAATATTTGAGCGCATTGCCATGCGCCCTGTCGATGGGATACTTGCGCGCATTGATCGCCAGCTTGTCGGCGGCGGCATCGAGCAGGTCGATCTCCAGCACGTCGGCCAGCCGGGTCAGGTAGATCAGCACGTCGGCAATCTCCTGGCGTACCGCTTCGTGCTGTTCGGCGCTCAGGTGGCGGCTTTGTTCCGCCGTCAGCCACTGGAAGGGCTCGAGCAGCTCCGCCGCTTCCACGGAGAGCGCCATCACCAGGTTCTTCGGGATATGGTAGCGTTCCCAGGCGCGGGCTTGCGCAAATTCGCGGATGCGCCGGCGCAGGGCATCGAGGCTGTCGATCTCGTGAGGGCTCATGGACGGCATGATACCGCGGCAGGCGACGGCCCTACGACAACGCTGTCAAGCGGCCAACGCTCCCGGCAGGACGGGACGCGCGAAACCCTTTGTTTATCAAGGCGCTGAAGCGTTTGCGGTTTGGCCTGCGGCTTGCTTGCTGTCTGTGGCGATGAAACCGGTTTTTTAATTCGCTCTGGCATAATGCCAGCGGATTAACAGCCTATAAGGGAGGGTGGAAATGTTTACGAGCAACAAGCGCATTGCACGCGTCGGGGTGGTGCTGGCCGTGGCCGCCATGGCGGGCTGTTCCGGCACGCCGACCTATCCGCCCGCCCCCACGCAGACGGGCAGCTACGACTGGAACTATCTGGTCGGACCGGGCGACTCGGTTCAGGTGTTCGTCTGGCGCAACCCCGAGGTGTCCGGCAGCTTCCCGGTGCGTCCCGACGGCAAGATGACCATGAATCTGGTCGAGGATATCCAGGCCTCCGGAAAAACCCCCAGCCAACTGGCGCGCGATATCGAGAAGGCGCTCGCCAAATACATCCAGGAACCCATCGTCACCGTCATCGTCGCCGGCGGTATCGGGCCGTTCGACCAGCAGATCCGCGTGGTCGGCGAAGCGGCCAAGCCGCAGGCGCTGAACTACCGTGAAAAGATGAGCCTGGTCGATCTGATGATTTCGGTCGGCGGCCTCACCGATTTTGCCGCGGGCAACAAGGCCTACATTCTGCGTACCGTGGACGGCAAGCAGGAGCGCCTCGGCGTGCGCCTGGAAGACCTGCTGAAAGGCGGCGACGTTTCGGCCAACGTCGACATGCGGCCGGGCGATGTGCTGGTGGTGCCTGAAAGCCTGTTCTAAGCAAGTATGTCTGTGCCGCCTGGGCGGCGCTTGTGCCCGAGCCGCAGGCTGGCGGGCGCTTTATTGATGGTGGGACGTCCGCATGGATCAAATGCTGCAACAAATTCTGGGTTATGCCAAAGCCGCCTGGCAGCGACGCTGGTGGGGCGTGGCAATGGCCTGGCTGGTGTGCATTGTCGGCTGGACCTGGGTCATGATGATTCCCGACCGCTATCAGGCGTCGGCGCGCGTCTATGTGGATACGCAAACGCTGCTGAAGCCGCTGTTGTCGGGGCTGGCGGCCGAACCCAATGTCGAGCAGCAGATCAAGCTGATGACGCGTCAGCTGGTCAGCCGCCCGACGCTGGAACGGGTCGCGCGCATGACCGACCTCGACGTGAAGGCGAAAACGCCCGAGCAGACCGAGGCCATGCTGAACGGCCTGGCGGGCAAGATTTCCATCGCCGACGCCGGACGCGAAAACCTCTACACCATCAGTTATCAGGATGCCAACGGCGATCTCGCCAAGAAAGTGGTGCAGTCGCTGCTGACCATTTTCGTGGAAACCAGCCTGGGCAAGACCCGCCAGGACATCTCCAGCTCGCAGCGCTTCATCGAAGAGCAGCTGCAGCAATACCAGCAAAAGCTGACCGACGCCGAAAACGCGCTCAAGGAATTCAAGCAGAAGCACATCGGCATGATGCCGGGGCAGGGCGGCGACTACTATGCCAAGCTGGCTGAAACGAGCGGCCAGTTGCGGCAGGCGCAGCTGGACCAGCAGGAAGCCACCAACCGTCGCAATCAGCTGAAGCGCCAGCTGGCCGACGAAGAGCCCGAACTCACCGCGGCTGCCGCCGCCGTATCGACCAACAGCGAGATCGACGGCCGTATCCAGGCGCTGCAGAAGCAGATGGACCAGCTGCGCCTGCAATATACCGACCTGCATCCCGACATCCAGGCAACCAGGCGCCTGATCGACAAGCTGGAGGCGCAGAAGAAAATCGACCTGGCCGAGCGCAAGGCCGATCCGGCGGGCGCCAAGATCCAGAACCCGGTCTATCAGCAGCTCACCATTGCCATCGCCGAGGCGGACGCCACCGTGGCCTCGCTGAATGCGCGGGTGGCCGAATATCAGCGCCGCTACGGCGAACTGCGCAATGCATCCAACATGATTCCGCAGGTTGAGCAGGAATACACCCAGCTGACGCGCGATTACGACGTGTATCGGCAGAACTACGATGCGCTGCTGAAGCGCCGCGAGTCCGTCACCATGTCCGGCGAAGTCGAGAGCAAGACCGATACGGTCGACTTCCGGGTGATCGATCCGCCCTTCGTGCCGAGCCAGCCGGCGTGGCCCAACCGTCCGCTGCTGCTGTCGCTGGTGACCCTGGGCGGCCTTGGCGCGGGCGTGGCGGTGGCTTTCCTGCTGAGCCAGTTGCGCCGTACCGTGGCCGACCGCCGCGCGCTGCGCGAACTGACCGGCCTGCCGCTGCTGGGCGCGGTATCGCGGGTTGAAACCGATGCAACCCGCAAGCGCAAGCGCAAGGGCCTGCTGACCTATCTGGCGGCGCTGGGCAGCCTGATCGCGGCATACGGCGCGGTGATGATCCTGCAGCTGGTCGTGTCGCGTGCGGGCTAGGAGAAACCATGAGCATTATTGAAAAAGCAGCGGGCAAGATCGGCATGGGCGCACTCCGTCCAGATTCCCCCGGCAGCAGCGGCGATCCCGGCCACGACGCCAGCCTGATCGAAAACGCGCTCAACAAGCAGCGCAGCAGCCATGCCACGCCCTTCGTCGCCACCCCGGTCGAGCCCATGTTCAGCGTGCCGGATGGCGATGCGGTGCCGGAAGGCAACAGTCAGGTGCAGTCGATCAATCTGGCGCGCCTGCACCGCATGGGCGTGGTGGCGCCGGATGCCGAAAAAAGCCAGATCGCCGAAGAGTTCCGCATCATCAAGCGCCCGCTCATTGCCAACGCCTTCGGCCAGGGCGCCGCGCGGGTCAAGAACGGCAACCTCATCATGGTCACCAGTTCGCTGCCGGGCGAGGGAAAGAGCTTTTGCGCGATCAACCTCGCCATCTCGATGGCGATGGAAATGGATCGCACCGTGCTGTTGATCGACGCCGACGTCGCCAAGCCGCGCGTGCCCGAATATCTCGGCATCCATGCCGACAAGGGCCTGCTGGATGTGCTGCAGGACAAGGATCTGAAGCTGTCCGACGTGCTGATCAAGACCGACATCTCGAAGCTGACGGTGCTGCCGGCCGGCCGCACCTACAAGCGCGCAACCGAACTGCTGGCGAGCGCCGCCATGACCCGTCTGGTCGAGGACATCGGGAATCGTTATCCCGACCGTATAATCCTGTTCGACTCGCCGCCGCTGCTGGCGACCAGCGAATCGAGCGTGCTGGCCACCCATATGGGGCAGATCGTCATGGTGGTGGAAGCCGAAAAAACCTCGCAGGAGGCGGTGCGCGAGGCGCTGAGGCATATCCAGTCATGCGAGGTGGTGGGCATGCTGCTGAACAAGACCACCCCGACCCCGGGCGCAGATTACTACTATGGCTACTATGGCAGTTCCGGCAAATAAGCTTCGCCCAGACTGCGCCAACCCGGTGCCGCACAGACAAGCTCCCCGCGCAGGCGCTTTTCCTGCTTTCATGGTATTGGTCTTCGCCTCTGCCGCCGCCGCAGCCGATTGGCGCTTCGAGCCGACCTTGAACGCGTCCGCCATTTACACCGACAACGTCAATCAAAGCGCGACCAAACCCGAAGATGCAATGATTCTGAGCGTAACTCCGGGCTTCACGCTGCGCTCCGAAGGCCTGCGCCGGGCGCAGGCCACCGTACACTATGGCCTGACCGGCGTGGCGCGTTTCGGCGGCGACGACAGCGACGACCTCTACCACAATCTCAGTGCCGCCGGAAAAGCCGAACTGGTCGAGGATTTCCTGTTCATCGACGGCAGCGCGCGCGTCTCGCAGGAACTGATTTCCTTGCTGGGCTCGCCCGCCGATGCCGAAGTAAACAACAGCAACCGCGCCACCGTCGGCACCTACTCGATCAGCCCCTACATCCGGAAGCGTCTCGGCACCTTTGCCAATGCGCAAGCGCGCTACACCGCCAGTGGCGCGATTTTCGAGAACGACGTCGCCAACGATTCCAGTTCAAATTCATTTTCGGCGGGCCTGAACAGTGGAACCCGTTTCGACGATCTGAGCTGGTCTCTCGATTATTCGATCCGCAAGACGGATTATCGCCGCAGCGCCGATACCACGTTCGAGCGTGTGAGCGCCACGATGGGTTATGCGCTGTCGCGGAAGTTTCGCGTGTTCGGCACAGTCGGAGAGGATACGAACGAGTATCTCAGTGCAACCGACACCAGCGGTTCGTTCTACCGTGTCGGCTTCGGCTGGTCGCCCACGCGCCGGACTAGCCTTGAGGCTTCCGGAGGAGAGAGTTACTTTGGTCCGGTCTATAGCCTTTCTGCCAGCCACCGGACACGTCAGACCCGCTGGGATGTGCGTTATTCGGAGGATGTGAGCGATATATCGCGTCTGGCAGTGGACTACAGCAATCTCCAGGCCGTGACTGCGTCATGCCCCGCGGGGACGGTGCTTCCTGACAAGCCGGACTTGCTTGATCTCGTCACGGCAAAGTGCGATCTGAACCTCTTTTTCGGAACGTCGCTCGCTAACAATGTGTTCATTTCCAGACTGCTGACTGCCGGCGTGGCCTGGGACGTAGGGGCAAGAACAACCGTTTCGGTGCGCCTGTCCGACCTGACCCGCGAGTTCCAGACGAGCACTCAGGGCGAAGACCGCGTGCAGACCGTCGCGGGCACCCTCACCTATCGCTTGTCGCCGACGACATCCGTGAATGGCGGCCTGTCGCTCAGCCGTAACAGCCTGGACAGCGTGGCAGCGGGCGGTACGGCCCGGGAGGATGATATTCTCAGCTTCAGCCTTGGTCTCAGCCGCCGTTTTACCGACCAGCTCAACGGCGCGTTGACTTTCCGCCATACACAACGGGATTCAAACGCCGCGAATTCAGACTACGACGAGAACCGGCTCACGGCTACGGTCGGCATGCGCTTCTGACCGCCATTCCGGAATGGCACAGCCGTTGCAGCGCATTCTGCGCGCGCACGGGCGGTGCCCCACTCAGACAACGGAACGTCCATGTACGAAGACTATTACCGCTTTAGCGCCAAGCCTTTTCAGCTCAATCCCGATCCGCGTTTTTTCTACGGCTCCAAGGGACACCGGCGGGCGATGGCGTACCTGGATTACGGCTTGTCGCTGGGCGAGGGCTTTATCGTCATCACCGGCGAGGTCGGCGCAGGCAAGACCACGCTGGTGCGCAATCTGTTCCGCCAGCTCGATGCCCACAATCTGGTTGCCGCGCAACTGGTGTCGACCCAGCTCGATGCCGAAGACACGCTGCGCAGCGTGGCCGCTTCGTTCGGGCTGCAGCACGAGGGGCTGACCAAGTCCGCGCTGCTGAAAAACCTGGAGGATTTCCTCGGCGCCGCCAGCCGCCAGGGCAAGCGCGCGCTGCTGGTGGTGGACGAGGCGCAGAACCTGACGCCGCGCGCAGTGGAGGAGCTGCGCATGTTGTCCAATTTCCAGAACAACGAGCGTTCGCTGATCCAGACCTTCCTGCTGGGACAGCCCGAATTCCGCGGCATCCTGCAGAGCCCCGACATGCAGCAGCTGCGCCAGCGCGTGGTCGCCTCGTACCATCTGGGGCCGCTCGATGCCGACGAGACGCGCGGCTATATCGAACATCGCCTGCGCACCGTCGGCTGGCAGGGCAATCCGGGGTTCGATGACGCGGCGTTTGCTGCGCTGCACCGCTTTACCGGCGGCATTCCGCGCCGCCTCAACACCACCTGCGACCGCTTGCTGCTGTTCGGCTTCCTCGAAGAAAAGGGCCATTTCGGCGAAGCCGAGGTCGACGAGGTGATTTCCGACCTGAAAAACGAGGTGGCGCACCAGGATTTTCATGGCAGCACCGGCGCCAGCAACCATCTGTCCGCGGGCGGCGCGCTGCACAGCGAAGACACGGCGCGGCTGGCCTTGCGCGTCGAGCAGATGGAGCGCTCGATCAACCGCATCCTGCCCATCGTGCGCAAAATTCTCTACACCGTCAGCGAACGGCCCGCGGCGGACGACGAAGCACCGTCCGGGCAGCGCGACGCCGCGCATTAGGATTGGCCATGACCCAGGTTTTATGCGTCGCGGGCGCACGTCCCAATTTCATGAAAATCGCGCCGGTGATGGCGGCGCTGGCCGAGACCGGCATCGCCGCGCAACTGCTGCATACCGGCCAGCATTACGACGCGGCGATGAGCGACAGCTTTTTTGCCGATCTCGGCATTCCGCGCCCGGATCACCATCTGGAAGTCGGCTCCGGCAGCCACGCGGTGCAGACGGCCGAAGTGATGAGACGCTTCGAGCCGGTGCTCGGCAGCGTGCGGCCGCAGGCGGTACTGGTGGTGGGCGACGTCAACTCCACCCTCGCCTGCGCGCTGGTGGCGGCCAAGCGCGGCGTGCGCGTGATCCACGTCGAGGCCGGCCTGCGCAGCTACGACCGCAGCATGCCGGAAGAAATCAACCGCGTACTGACCGACCAGATTTCCGATCTGCTGTTCACCACGGAGAAGAGCGCACTCGCCAATCTGCAGCGTGAAGGCATCGATCCCGCGCGCGTCGAGTTCGTCGGCAACGTGATGATCGATACCCTGCACCGCAATCTCGAGCGTGCGGTGCCGGCCAGCCGGACCCTCGGCACGCCGCTGCCGCAGTATGCGGTGCTGACGCTGCACCGCCCGTCCAACGTCGACGACCCGGCCACGCTTGCCGCGCTGCTGGATGTGGTGGGCGAAATCAATCGCCGCCTGCCGGTCGTCGTGCCCCTGCATCCGCGCACGCGCAGCAACATCGAGAAATTCGGCCTCGCCGCCAGGCTCGATGGCCTGCATGTCCTGCCGCCGGTGGGGTATCTGGAAATGCTCGGGCTGATGCGCGACGCCAGGCTGGTGCTGACCGACTCCGGCGGCATCCAGGAAGAGACCACGGCGCTCGGCGTGCCTTGCCTCACCTTGCGCGAAAATACCGAACGCCCGATCACGATTGCCGAGGGCACCAATACCCTGGTCGGCCCCGATCCCGCCGCGATCCGGGCTGCGTTCGGCGAGGTGATGGCGGACGGCGGCAAGAGCGGGCGCATCCCCGAATACTGGGATGGCCGCGCGGCGATGCGCATTGCCCACACGCTGAAGGGCTGGCTGCCGATGCAGAAGGGAATCCGGGCCGTCTGAATGAAGAACGCCATGTCGATCGATGTCGAGGATTATTTCCAGGTGTCGGCGTTCGCGCCGCACATCCGGCGCGAAGACTGGGACACGCTGCCGTGCCGGGTCGAACGCAACGTCGATGCCATTCTCGGCCTGCTCGACGAGGCCGATGCCAAGGCCACCTTCTTCACTCTCGGCTGGATCGCCGAACGCTATCCGCAGCTGGTACGCCGCATCGTCGACAACGGCCATGAACTGGCCAGCCACGGCTACGGCCATCAGCGTGCGTCCGATCTCACGCCGGCCGAATTCCGCGCCGACATCGTCTGCGCCAAGCGCATCCTCGAAGACCTCGGCGGTGTCGCCGTGCGCGGCTACCGTGCGCCGAGTTTTTCCATCAACCAGGCGAACTGGTGGGCGGTCGAAGAGCTGGAAAACGCCGGCTATGTATACAGCTCCAGCATTTACCCGGTGCGCCACGATCACTACGGCATGCCCGACGCGCCGCGCTTTCCGCACCGCCCGAATGGCGCGGACGGCATCCTCGAACTGCCGCCGACCACCCTGCCGCTGCTGGGGCGCAATCTGCCTGCGGCGGGCGGCGGCTGGTTCCGCCTGCTGCCCTACGCGATGTCGCGCTGGATGCTGCGCCGCGTCAACCGGCAGGATCGGGCGCCGTGCATGTTTTATTTCCACCCGTGGGAGCTCGATCCCGGACAGCCGCGCCAGGCGGGGCTGCCGGCCAGGACGCGCTTCCGTCACTACGTCAACTTGCAGCGCATGCCGGACAGGCTGCGCCGCTTGCTGAACGATTTCGAATGGGACCGCGTCGACCGCGTGTTCCTGCCTGCCCATTGAATACACCCGCCGAACCCCTTGCCATGCCCGCTGCCGCCGCCGAAGTCACGGTGCGGACGCTGCAGGCGAACGACGCCGCGCGCTGGGATGCGTATGTCCAGGCGCACCCCGACGCCAGCTTTTTTCACCGTGCCGGCTGGAAGCGCGTCATCGAGGATGCGTTCGGCCATCGCAGCCACTTTCTGCTGGCCGAGCGCGGCGGCGAACTGGCGGGCGTGCTGCCGCTGGCCGAAATCGACAGCCGCCTGTTCGGCCATAGCCTGGGATCGCTGCCGTTCTGCGCCTACGGCGGCATCCTGGCCGATCACGACGCGGCCTGGCGCGCGCTCGACGAAGCCGCGCAGGCCCTGGCCAAACGGCTCGGAGTCGGCGCGCTCGAATACCGCAACCAGAGCGCGCAGCATGTCCACTGGCCGACCAAGGATCTGTACGTCACGTTCAAGAAGGCCATCGAACCCGAAATCGAAGCCAACATGACGGCCATTCCGCGCAAGCAGCGCGCGATGGTGAGGAAAGGAATCAAGGCCGGCCTGGTCAGCGAGATCGACGCCGACACCGCCCGCTTCTTCAAGGCGTACTCGGCGAGCGTGCATCGTCTGGGTACGCCGGTGTTTTCGCGCAAGTTTTTCCGCGTGCTGAAAAGCGAGTTCGGCGACGATTGCGAGGTGCTCACCGTCACGCTCGATGGCCGGGTGATCTCCAGCGTCATGTCGTTCTACTTCCGCGACGAGGTGCTGCCGTATTACGGCGGCGGGGTGGAGGCGGCGCGGGCGGTGGCGGGCAACGACTTCATGTACTGGGAAGTGATGCGGCGCGCCTGCGAGCGCGGGCTGAAAGTGTTCGATTTCGGCCGCAGCAAGCGCGGCACCGGCTCGTTCGATTTCAAGAAGAACTGGGGCTTCGAGCCGGCGCCGCTGTATTACGAGTATTTTCTGGTGGGCGACAAAACCGTCCCCGAAATCAATCCGCTCAACCCCAAGTACCGCCTCTTCATCCAGGCCTGGAAAAAAATGCCGCTGGCACTCGCCAACGTCATCGGGCCGCATATCGTGAAGAACCTGGGGTAGGGCATGGCTCAAGTCTTAGACGCCGCCGGCCCTCACCCCGCCCTCTCCCCCAATGGGAGAGGGAGCGAACGTCTCGCTGCGCGAGGCCCAAACCGATGAACGAAGGGCTGCTGTTTCTTGCTCACCGCATTCCGTTTCCGCCCAACAAGGGCGACAAGATCCGCTCGTTCCACCTGCTGCGGCATTTGAGCGCACGCTATGAAATCCATCTCGGCGCCTTCGTCGACGACTCTGCCGACTGGCAGTACCGGGACGCCCTGCAGCCCTATTGCGCATCGCTCAGGCTGCTGCCGTTGCATCCGCGCCGCGCCAGGCTGGCTAGCCTGGGCGGACTGTTGACCGGCGAAGCGCTGACGCTGCCGTATTACCGCAGCCGCGAGCTCAAACGCTGGGCGGCCGGGCTGGCCGCTTCCGGGACGGTGACCCGCGGGCTGGCGTTTTCCTCGGCGATGGCGCAGTTCATGCCGGAAAACCTCGCGCGCCGCGTGCTCGACATGGTCGATGTCGATTCCGATAAATGGACGCAATACGCCCCGACGCAGCGCTGGCCGCTGTCGTGGGTGTATGCGCGCGAAGGCCGCAGGCTGGCCGAATGGGAGGCGCGGGCGGCGCGCGATTTCGACGCCACGCTGCTGGTGTCGCGCGACGAGGCGGCTTTGCTGCAACAGCGCGTGCCGCTCGCGCGCCACAAGATCGGCGCGTTCGAGAACGGCGTCGATGCCGACTATTTTTCACCGCTGCGCGACTACCCGGATCCATATCCAGCCGGCGTGCAGGGTGTGGTCTTCACCGGCGCCATGGACTACTGGCCGAATGTCGACGCCGTGACCTGGTTTGCCGAGCGGATTTTTCCGGCCATCCGCGACGCGGTTCCGGGCGCGCAGTTCACCATCGTCGGCAGCCGTCCCGGCGAGGCGGTGCGGGCGCTGGCGCGCCAGCCGGGCGTCGTGGTCACCGGCAGCGTGTCCGACGTGCGGCCTTATCTGGCGCACGCCGTCTGCGCGGTGGCGCCCTTGCGCATCGCCCGCGGCGTGCAGAACAAGGTGCTCGAAGCCATGGCGATGGCGCGTCCGGTGGTCGCCAGCGCGCAGGCCGCCGAAGGCATCCGTGCCGAAGCCGGGCGCGATTTCATCCCGGCGCAGGACGCAGCCGGATTCGCCCGCGCGGTGATTGCCCTGCTGCGGGCGCCCGCAGCCGCTGCGGCGGCGCGCGATTGCATCCTGGCCCACTACGACTGGACGCGCAATCTGAGCGCGATCGACGGACTGTTCGAAGCGGCGCCGGCCGCTGCCGCTCTGGAGACCTGCCCCGCATGAACGCCCTGCCCGATTCTCTCCCTTCGACCGCGCGCAACGGATGGCTGCTGCCGGCTGCGCTGACCAGCGGCGTCCTGCTGCTGCTGGGCGCCGCGTTCTGGCCGACCGTGCATTCGATGATCGAGGTGTGGGACCGCTCGGAGACCTTCACGCACGGCTACCTGGTCTTTCCCATCAGCGCCTGGCTGGTCTGGCGCCAGCGCGATGCGCTGGCGCAGATCCGGCCGCGTCCCGATCTGCGCGGGCTGCTGCTGCTGGCGGCGGCCGGCGCCGGCTGGCTGCTGGCCGATGCCGGCAGCGTCAACGTCGCTGCGCAATATGCCTTCGTCGTCATGCTGATTGCCGCAGTGTGGTCATTGCTCGGCGGGGCTTTCGTGCGGGCCGCCTTCTTTCCGCTGATGTTCCTGCTGTTCGCCGTGCCGATGGGCGAGTTCCTGATCCAGCCGCTGATGGGGGTCACGGCTGACTTCACCGTGGCGATGCTGCAGGCCAGCGGCATTCCGGTATACCGCGAAGGCACGTTTTTCAGCATCCCCAGCGGCGACTGGTCGGTGGTCGAAGGCTGCTCCGGCCTGCGCTACCTGATCGCCTCGGTCACGCTCGGCGTGCTGTACGCCTATCTCACCTACCGTTCGTGGCAACGCCGGCTGCTGTTCTCGCTCGCCGCCATCGTCGTGCCGATCTTTGCCAACAGCGGACGCGCCTACCTGATCGTGATGATCGCCCACCTGTCCGATATGAAGCTGGCGCTGGGCATCGATCATTACATTTACGGCTGGGTGTTTTTCGGCCTCGTCATGCTGCTGCTGTTCTGGGTCGGCAGTTTCTGGCGCGAAGACGGCCAGCCCGAGCCCGCTGCCGCGTCCGGGCTTGCGCCGTCCGCAGGCGGCGCCGCTGCGCGCCCGCTGCTGCCGGCGGCGATCGCGGTGCTGGCGGTCGCCGGCCTGTGGCCGGCTTATGCCGGCTGGCTCGACGCGCGCGCGCTGCCGGCCATGCCCGCATTGCAGATTCAGGCGCAGGGCGGCTGGCAGCCCGGCGAGGATTTCACCGGCTGGACGCCGCACTGGATCGGCGCCGACCGTCAGCTGCGCCGCGCCTACACCCAGGCCGGCCGTAATGTGTTGCTCGAGCTGAATTACTACGTCACCCAGCGGCAGGATGCCGAGCTCATCAACTCGCAGAATTTCATGATCCGGCAGAAAGACCCGCTGTGGTCCAACGTCGGCGAAACGCTCGCCACGGTGCAGATCGGCGGCATGACGCGCCAGGTGCGGCAGGCCAGACTGCGCGGCAGCAATGGCCAGCGCCTGCTGGTGTGGCAGTGGAACCTGATCGGCCGGCATGCCACCGTCAACGATCAGTTCGCCAAGCTGAGCCTAGCCTTCGAGCGGGTGCTGCTGCGGCGCGACGACGGCCTGTCGGTGCTGATCGCCACGCCCTACGAGGATGCGGAGATCGAGACCGCGACCGCCGCGCTGGCGCGTTTTGCCGCAGACATGGAGCCCGCGATCGGGCGCGCGCTCGACCGGGTTGACGGGCCGTGACCGCACATATCGTGCATGTCGTCCATCGCTTCGACACCGGCGGCATGGAAAACGGCATGGTCAATCTGTTCAACGCTTTGCCGCTGCAGCGCTACCGGCACACGGTGGTGGCACTGACCGACTACAGCGATTTCCGTCAGCGCATCAGCGCGCAGGCGGTCGAATTCCATGCGCTGCAGCGCGCACCGGGGCACGGCCTCGGCTGGGCGGCGCGGCTGTGGAAACTGCTGCGTCAGCTCAAGCCCGACCTGGTGCACACCCGCAATCTGGCCGCGCTGGAAGCGCAGTTCGTCGCCGCCGCCGCCGGCATCCGCGCCACCGTTCACGGCGAGCATGGGCGCGACGTGTTCGACCTCCATGGGCGCAACTGGAAATACAATTTGTTGCGCCGCGCGGCGCGGCCTTTGGTGTCGAACTACATCGCCGTGAGCCAGGACCTCGAAACCTGGCTGCGCCTGACCATCGGCGTGCCGCCGCACAAGCTGCACCAGATCTACAACGGCGTCGACAGCGCGAAATTCCATCCGCGCGTGGGGGCGCGGCCGGCGTTCGCCCACCCCGAGAGCATCGTTTTCGGCTCGGTGGGACGCATGGTCGAGGTCAAGGATTACCCGATGCTTACGCGTGCTTTCATCCAGCTGGTGCATCGGCAGCCCGAGCGGGCCGAGCGTGCGCGGCTGGTCATCGTCGGCGAGGGTCCGGCGCGCGAGGTCTGCCAGGCCCTGCTGCAACAGGCCGGTCTGGCGCATCTGGCCTGGCTGCCGGGCGAGCGCCACGATATTGCGGAGATCATGCGGGCGTTCGACGTATTCGTGCTGCCCTCCAAGAACGAGGGCATCTCGAATACCGTCCTGGAAGCGCAGGCGAGCGGCCTCCCGGTGATCGCCACAGCGGTGGGCGGCAATGTCGAACTGGTGAAGACGGGCGTCAACGGCATGTTGGTGGCGGCGGGCGACGTCAACGACATGGCACAGGCCTTGCTCGGCTATCTGGACTCGCCGGCGCGCATCGCCGAACACAGCGGGCAGGCGCGGCGGCAGGCCGAGCAGCGCTTCAGCATTGCGGCCATGGCCGAGGCCTACGCCAGGGTATACGATCGAACGCTGGGGCGCCGTCAGGCAGCCTGAAAACTCGACAGCAACAGGGACGAACGACAAGCTATGTGCGGCATCACCGGCATTTTCGACACCAGCGGGGCGAACGAGATTTCGCGCGACCTGCTGCATCGCATGAACGAAACCCAGTTCCACCGCGGCCCCGACGAAGGCGGCCTGCATCTGGAGCCCGGCCTGGGGCTGGGGCACCGGCGGCTGTCGATCATCGACCTGTCCACCGGCCAGCAGCCGTTGTTCAACGAAGACGGCTCGGTGGTGGTCGTGTTCAACGGCGAGATCTACAACTTCCAGCAACTGGTGCCCGAACTCGAAGCGCTCGGCCATGTCTTCCGCACCCATTCCGACACCGAAGTCATCGTCCACGCCTGGGAGGCCTGGGGCGAAGCCTGCGTCGCGCGCTTCCGCGGCATGTTCGCGTTCGCGCTGTGGGACCGCAAGCAGGAAACGCTGTTCGTGGTGCGCGACCGCTTCGGCGTCAAGCCGCTGTATTACGCCTTCCTCGACAGCGGCGAGTTCATTTTCGGCTCGGAACTGAAATCGCTGATGGCGCATCCGAGCCTTGCGCGCGACATCGACCCGCTGGCGGTCGAGGAATATTTCGCCTACGGCTACGTGCCCGAGCCGCGCACCATTTTCAAGCGCGCGTACAAGCTGCCGCCGGGGTTCACGCTCACGCTCAAACGCGGCCAGGCACGCGCATTGCCCCGGCAGTATTGGGACATGCCGTTCACGCCGGTGGCGGTGAACGACGAGGCCGGCGCGATGGACGAGCTGGTCGAGCGGATGAAGGAATCGGTCCGCCTGCGCATGATCGCCGACGTGCCGCTCGGCGCCTTCCTGTCGGGCGGCGTCGATTCCAGCGCGGTGGTGGCGATGATGGCGACGCAGTCGCAAACGCCGGTGAACACCTGCTCGATCGGTTTCGACGATCCGGCGTTCAACGAGATCGAATTCGCGCAGCAGGTGGCCGACCGCTACCGCACGCGGCATCACGTCGAAACCGTCGCCGCCGACGACTTCAGTCTGGTAGGCAAGCTGGCCCAGGTATACGACGAGCCCTATGCCGACTCGTCCGCGCTGCCGACCTACCGGGTGTGCGAACTGGCGCGGAAGCACGTGAAAGTCGCGCTGTCGGGCGACGGCGGCGACGAGCATTTCGCCGGCTACCGGCGCTACCGCTGGTTCCGCTACGAGGAGCGGATGCGCGCGGCGATGCCGCTGGCGCTGCGCCGTCCGCTGTTCGGCACGCTCGGCCGCCTGTATCCCAAGGCCGACTGGGCACCGAAAGTCTTCCGCGCCAAGACCACTTTCGAGGCGCTGGCGCGCGATACGGTCGAGGGCTATTTCCACGGCGTCTCGCTGCTGTCGGATGCGCAGCGTAGGCAGCTGTTTTCGCCGTCGTTCAAGCGCGAACTGCAAGGCTATCAGGCGGTGGAGGTGCTGCGCCGCCATGCCGCGGTGGCACCCACCGACGATCCCTTGTCGCTGGTGCAGTATCTCGACATGAAGACCTATCTGGTCGGCGACATCCTCACCAAGGTCGACCGCGCCAGCATGGCGCACGCGCTCGAAGTGCGCGAGCCGCTGCTCGATCACGAGCTGATGGGCTGGGTCTCCGGGCTGCCCACCGATCTCAAGCTGCGCGGCACCGAGGGAAAATATCTGCTGAAAAAGGCGATGGAGCCGTATCTGCCGCGCGACGTGCTGTACCGCCGGAAAATGGGATTCTCGGTGCCGCTGGCCGCCTGGTTCCGCGGCCCGCTGGCCGCCACCATCCGTGGCGTGGTGCTGGGCGAGCGGCTGGCCTGCAGCGGCCTGTTCAACCAGGATTTTCTGCGCGAGGCGGTCGAGGCCCATCAATCCGGCCGTCGCGATTATTCGGTCATTCTGTGGACGGTGCTGATGTTCGACGCCTTCCTGGCGCAGGTGCTGGGCATGGACGACACGCAGCGCGAGGCGGCATGAAGATCCTGCACGTCTTCGACCACACCCTGCCGCTGCATTCCGGCTACACCTTCCGCAGCGCGGCGATCCTACGCAACCAGCGCAAGCTCGGCTGGGAAACGTATCATCTGTCCGGCCCCAAGCAGCTCGATTGCAGCGTGCCGGAAGAGGACGCCGACGGCCTGCATTTCTACCGCACCCCGAAACCGTCCGGCCTGCTCGCGAGGCTGCCCGGCGGCGACCCGTTCGCGGTGATGGGGGCGATCGAGAAACGCCTGCTGGGATTGGCGCGCGAGCTGCAGCCCGACGTCATCCATGCGCACTCGCCGGTGCTCGACGCGGTGCCGGCGATACGCGTCGGACGCAAGCTGGGCATTCCGGTGGTCTACGAAATCCGCGCTTTCTGGGAGGACGCCGCGGTCGACCACGGCAGCACCAGAGAGGGCAGCCTGCGCTACCGGCTCACCCGCGCGCTGGAAACCTGGGCGGTAAAAAATGCCGACGCGGTGACGGTCATTTGCGAAGGCCTGCGCCGCGACCTCGTCGCGCGCGGCATCGCTCGCGGCAAGATCAGCGTCATCCCGAATGCGGTCGATATCGACAAGTTCGCGGTCGGCGGCAAGCCCGACCCCGAACTGAAAATGAAGCTCGGCCTCGGCACCAGCCGTGTGCTCGGCTTCATCGGATCGTTCTACGCCTACGAGGGGCTGGATCTGCTGATTGCCGCGCTGCCGGCCATCCTCGGGCAGGTGCCCGACGCGAAGGTGCTGCTGGTCGGCGGCGGGCCGCAGGATGCGGCCCTGAAGCGGCAGGTGATGGCGCTCGATCTGAAAGAGCGCGTGGTGTTCGCCGGGCGGGTGCCGCACGGCGAGGTGAATCGCTACTACGACCTGATCGACGTGCTGGTGTATGCGCGCCACCCGATGCGGCTGACCGAACTGGTCACGCCCCTGAAGCCGCTGGAAGCGATGGCGCAGGGACGGCTGATGGTGGCGTCCGATGTCGGCGGCCACAAGGAGCTGATCGAGGACGGCAAGACCGGCATCTTGTTCCGGGCGGGCAGTGCGGAAGACCTCGCCAGCAAGGTGGCGGCGTTGCTGAAGGGCGAGCAGGACTGGGACAGCATGAAGCGCAACGGCCGCCAGTTCGTCGAGTCCGAACGCAATTGGGCGGCCAGCGTGGCGCGCTATCGGGAAGTCTACGGCAGCCTCGTGAAACCGGGCATGGAGGCGGCGCTTGGCTGAGGCGGCCACTATCGAGCCGTGGCGGGCCGGCCTGGTCGTGTTCAGCTCGCTCTTCCCCAGCGCGGCACGCCCCGGCGCCGGCCTGTTCATTCGCGAGCGCATGTTCCGCGTGGCGCAGCACCGGCCGCTCTGCGTCGTCTCGCCGCAGCCGTGGTTTCCCGGGCAGTCGCTGATCCGCCGGCTGCGCCCCGGCTACCGTCCGCCGGCGCCGGCGCTGGAAATCCAGCAGGGCATCCGCGTGTATCACCCGCGTTTCCTGGCGCTGCCCGGCCTGCTGCGCCGGCTGGACGGCATGGCGATGGCGCTGGGCAGCTTTTTCCTGCTGCGCCGCCTCCGGGCCGAGGGGGCGCGTCTCATCGATGCCCACTTTGCCTACCCGGACGGCGAGGCCGCCGTCCGGCTGGGGCGCTGGCTCAGCCTGCCGGTGACGGTCACCCTGCGCGGCACCGAAGTGCCGCATAGCCGCGATCCGGTGCTGCGTCCGCGCCTGGCGCGCACGCTCAAGGCCGCCACGCGGGTGTTCTCGGTGTCCGATTCCCTGCGCCGGCTGGCGCTCGAGCTCGGCGTTGCCGCCGAAAAAACCGAAGTCGTCGGCAACGGCGTGGATACCGGAATTTTCCAGCCGGTCGACCGGGTCGCCGCGCGCGCCAGGTTCGGGCTGCCGGCCGGCGCGCGCGTGCTGATCTCGGTGGGCGGACTGGTCGAGCGCAAGGGCATGCACCGCGTCATCGACTGCCTGCCGGCGCTGCTCGTGCGTTATCCGGACCTGCATTACCTCGTCGTCGGCGGCGGCAGCCCGGAAGGCGACCTGCGCCCCGAACTCGATGCGCAGGCTGCGCGGCTGGGCCTGGCCGGGCGCGTGCACTTTCTCGGCGCGCTGCCGCCGGAGGAACTCAAATGGCCGCTGTCGGCATCCGACGTGTTCGTGCTGGCGACCCGCAACGAAGGCTGGGCCAATGTGTTTCTTGAGGCCATGGCCTGCGGCCTGCCAGTCGTCACCACCGACGTCGGCGGCAATGCCGAGGTGGTCTGCCGCGCCGAGCTCGGCAGCATCGTGCCATTTGGCGACGCGGCGGCCTTGCGGCAGGCGCTGGACGCCGCGCTGACTGCGCACTGGAACCGCGCCGCGATCCTCGAATACGCCCGCGCCAATCAGTGGGACAAGCGCGTGGCGCAGCTGCTGAATGCGTTCGAGCAGGTGCTGGCGGGGGCGCCGGAATCGATCCGGCCAAGCGCCGCAGCCGCCAAATGACAAGCCAGCCCAAACCCGCCACCGGCCACGACGCCCGCAGCCTGCCCGTGCGCATCCGGCATGCGCTGTGGCGGCACGCCAAGGCGTTGCGCCAGCGCATGCTGCCGCGTCCGCTCGCGCAGCATGTGTTCGTTGCCGGGATGCAGCGCTCGGGCACCAACCTTCTGATGGACGTGCTGGATGCCAGCGCGATGACCCGGGTCTTCCACGAGACCGATCCGCGTGCGTTCGAGCGCTACGAGATGCGCGATCCGGCCGTGATCCGGCAGCTTGCGCTGCAATGCCCGGCGCCGGTTTTCGTGATCAAGGCGCTGTGCGAGCTCGATCGCGTCAAGGCCTTGATGGATGCGTTCGCGCCCGCGAAAACCCTGTGGGTGGTGCGCGACTGGCGCGACAGCGTCAGCTTGGCGATCAAGTCCTTCGGCAATTTTGTGCCGCAATGGCAGCGCCTGGCGCATGGCGATGCGAGCGACTGGCGCGGGCGCGGCATGTCGCCCGCCACCCGTGAATTGCTCGCTGCGCTGTACCGTCCGGAGGCCAGCGAAGCCGAGGGCGCAGCCATCATGTGGTTTTACCGCAATGCGCTGTTTTTCGAGCAGCAGCTGGCCGCCGATGCGCGCGTGCGCGTCGTTTTTTATGAAGACATGGTGCAGCAGCCGTTGCGTGAAGTCGCTGCGGTATACGATTTTCTCGGCCTGCCCGGCTTCAATGCCGCGACTGCCGGGCGCATCCATGCGCGGTCGGTGAAGCGCCGCCGCCCGCCCGACATTGCGCCTGCCGTGATCGGCCTGTGCGACGAATTGCTGGAGCGCTTCAGGGCGCTGTCCCGGAGGACGCCGTCATGAGCGTTCCCGCCTGGCTCGCCCGCGGCGTGTTTCGTGCCCAGGAGGCGGCGATGCGCCGGCCGACCTTCGCCGTGCTTGCCGAACTGGAGCGCACGCAGTGGCTGTCGCGCAGCGAGATGCTGGATTATCAGACCGGGCATCTCAACGTGCTGCTGCAGCTCGCCCTGGCGCACAGCCCGTGGCATGCGGACAGGCTGCAGGCCGCCGGGCTGGCCGATGCCGTCAGGGCCGGGGCGGTGTTGCCGAGCGACTTGGCGCGCCTGCCGACGATGGACAAGCGCGACGCCCGCGACAACGTCGAACGGCTGGTGTGGCGCGGGGTGCCGGGCGGGGCGTTCGCGTACACCACCGGCGGTTCCAGCGGCGAGCCGCTGATTTTCCATTTCGGCCGCGCACGCCAGGCCGCCGACGCAGCCGGGCGGCTGCGCGCGCGCCGCTGGTGGGGCGTCAATCCGGGCGAGCGCGAGGTGTACCTGTGGGGCGCGCCGGTGGAGCTGAACAAGACCGACCGCATCAAATCCCTGCGCGACCGCCTGGTCAACCAGCTGTTGCTGAATGCGTTCGAGATGTCGCCCGCGCGCATGGACGATTACCTGCAGGCGATCCGGGCATGGAATCCGCGGGCGATCTATGGCTATGCCAGCAGCCTGGCGCTGCTGGCCGCGCATGCCGAAGCGCGCGGCATGCGGCCGAGGCTGGCCGCGCTGCGCGTGGTGAGCAGCACCGGCGAGCCGCTGTTTCCGCATCAGCGCGAGTTGATCGAACGCGTGTTCGGAGTGCCGGTCTCGGTCGAGTACGGCGCCCGCGATGCCGGCCTGATCGCGCTGCAGGCGCCGGACGGCTCGCTGCTGCAGATGAGCGAGACGCATCTCGTCGAAGTGCTGGACGCGGCGGGTAATCCGGCAGAGGAAGGCGAGGCGGTGATCACCAGCCTGGTGTCGGCGGCGCAGCCCTTCATCCGCTACCGCACCGGCGACGTGGTCAGGCGGTCGGGGCGGGCCGACCCCGGCGGGCGCGGCCTCGCCGTGCTGGATGCGGTGGTGGGGCGGCAGACCGATTTCATCGTCGCCGCCGACGGCCGCATCATGCATGCGCTGGCGGTGATTTACGTGCTGCGCGCAATCCCCGGGGTGGGCCAGTTCAAGCTGATCCAGCACGCGGTCGACCGGCTGGAGGTGCAGGTGGTGCCGGATGCGCGCTGGAACGACGCGGCGCGCGAGGCGATCCTGCATGGATTGCGCGCGCGCCTGGGCACCACCCTGGTCGTCGATCTGAACCTGCTGGAGACGATCGCGCCGGAAGCCTCGGGCAAACACCGCTACGTCGTCAGCCACGTCCCCCTGCACGGCGCGCTGGCGCAAGCCGTGGCCTGAACCGCGCGCATGAAGCCGGCCGCCTGGTTCGAACTGCCGATGCGCCGCAAGCCCCGGCGCCCGCAGGCCCGGATCAGGCGCAACCGGCGCATGGCGGGGAGCGAGCCTGTCCTGCGCGCCGCGCCGCAATTGTGTACCCTGAATGTCGGATACCTTGCCGATGCCCTGATGACGAATATGGCGGACATCACGATTTAACCGATGGCGCAGAAAACCCGATCCGTATGAGAGACCTGTTCATTGCCGGCCTGATTTTCGGCCTGCTTCCTTTCGTGTTCAAGCGCCCCTGGCTGGGCATCCTGCTGTGGTCGTGGCTGGGCTACATGAATCCGCACCGGCTGGCGTGGGGATTCGCCTACGATCTGCCTTTCTCCATGATCGTCGGCCTGGTCACCATCGCGGCTTTCATGGCGTCGAAGGAGAAAAAAGAGATGCCATGGACGCGGGAAACCATCGTCCTGCTGATCTTTGTCGGCTGGATGCTGTTCACCACTTTCTTTGCCTTCTATCCCGACACCGCCTGGCAGCAGTGGAACAAGGTGTGGAAGATCCAGCTGATGATCTTCCTCACCGCGCTCATCATCACCGATCGCCACAAGCTGCACTGGCTTATCTGGGTGATCGCGCTGTCATTCGGTTTTTACGGCGTCAAGGGGGGAATATTCACGATCACCAACGGCGGAGCGTATCGCGTACAGGGGCCCAGCGAAACCTTCATTGCGGGCAACAACGAACTGGCATTGGCACTGGTGATGACGATTCCGCTCATCCGCTATCTGCACCTGCAGGAAACCCGCAAGTGGATCCGTATCGGGCTGGCCAGCGCCATGGTGCTGACCGGCGTCGCGGCCATCGGCAGCCAGTCGCGCGGCGGCCTGGTGGCGATGCTGGCGATGGGGCTGTTCCTGTGGCTGAAAAGCCGCAACAAGATCGTCACCGGCATCTACATGGCGGTGGCCGTGGGCATCATGGCATCGGTCATGCCGCAGGCGTGGTATGACCGCATGAATACGATCAATACCTATCAGGAAGACCAGTCGGCGCAGGGGCGGATCAACGCCTGGCACACCGCGTTCAACGTGGCGAAAGACCGCATCACCGGCGGCGGCTTCGAGATGTGGCGGCCGCCGGTTTTCCGCCAGTACGCGCCCGATCCGTTCAACGTGCGCGACGTGCACAGCATTTATTTCGAAATCATGGGCGAACAGGGATTCATCGGGTTCGGCCTGTTCATGCTGCTGGGCCTGATGGCCTGGATTCGGGCGCAGCAGATCATCAAGCGTTGCAAGAACGACCCCGACAGGAAATGGGCTTCCGACCTCGCCGCCATGATCCAGGTGAGCCTGATCGGCTATGCCGCGGGCGGCGCATTCCTGGGAATGGGCTATTTCGACTTGCCGTACCATCTGATGATCATTCTGGTACTGGCTGCCAAATTCTCTGGCGTGCTGGAAAAGCGGGCGGCGCCTGTCGTGACGTTTGCCAGCCGGCGTGAATCGGGGGCCGGGTAGCGCGGCGCTCCTGGCCGAAGGCCGCTGGGGGCAGGATTCAGTGTTCGTTCGCCTGCAGCCACTGCTCCAGCATCATCGTCAGCCAGATCATCACGCCGTAATAGCTGGCATGCGGGCCGCGCTGCATGGCGAGCATGTGGTCGAGATACGCCGGCCGGATCCAGCCGCGCTGTTTGAAGTCGGCCAGGCTGTCGCCGACGAGTTCGCCGAGCGGGGCGTATTGCGTGCTCCATACCCCGAACGGCAGGCCGAAGCCGTGCTTGCTCTTGTTGATGATCTGTTCCGGCAGCAGGTCGCGCAAGGCTTCCTTGAAGAACCAGCGCAGTTTCTGCCCGCGCACCTTGTAATCCACCGGCAGGTGGTTGGCGAAGGCTACCAGGCGGTCGTCGAGCAGCGGGTAGCGCACCTCGATGCCCGCCGCCTCGGTCATGGTGCCGACCTTGCGCAGATCGTTGTCCGCCAGGGTGAATTTCAGGTCCAGGTGCATCATGCGGTTGATGTAATGGTCCGACGCCGTGCGCTCGTAGGCCTCGCTCAGTGCGGCGCCCGGCGTCGAAGGGTCGACGGCATCGATGAAATCCGCGGCAAAAATCTGTTCGAGCGGCGTGCGATGCAGAAAGTTGTAGGACTCCAGCCGCAGCGGCAGGCCGACCTTGGCCTGGTCGACATAGCTTTTCAGTTTGGCGAGCGGGAAGCGGCTGGACAGGCCCGGCAGCAGCGTCAGCGGCTCGATCATCGCGTGCCGCAGCAAAGCCGGCAGGCGGGCGTAGGTCTCGAACAGGCGCTGCTTGGCGTAACGCACGTTGCCGCCGAAGATCTCGTCGCCGCCGTCGCCCGCCAGCATGCGCTCGAACCCCGCCTCGCGCGCCGCCTGGGCGCAGAAATAGGTCGGCACGGCCGAGGCGTTGCCGAACGGTTCGTCGTATTCGCGCGCGATGACGGGGACTGCGGTCACGATATCGGCCGGCTTTAGGTAGTACTCGTGGCGCCGGCTGTCGTAACGTCCGGCGGCGCAGCGGGCGTATTCCATCTCGTCGAATCCGGCGGCGTCGAAGCCGATGGAAAACGTGTCGACCGGAGCTTCCCGCACGGCGGTGAGGGCGCCGACCACGGTGGAGCTGTCGGTGCCGCCGGAAAGAAACGCGGCGGTGGCGGGCGCGTCGGCGTCGCGCACCGCCTGGTCCAGGATGGCGCGAAAGCTGCGGCGGTGACTGTCGAAATCGGCGTCGACCGCGGCGTAGTCCGCCTGCCAGTAAAAGCCGCTGCTGAGCGCGCCGTTTTTCAGGGTGACGATCTGCCCCGGCAGCAGCTTGCGCACGCCCTGGTAGAGGCTGCGCGGCGCGGGGAGGGTGTGGAAATACAGATAATCGTAAATCGCCTGCGGATCGATGCTGCGCCCAACGGCAGGGTGGGCGGCCACGTTCTGCGCGCTGCTGCCGAACACCAGGTGGCCTCCGCGTTGCGCGTAGCACAGCCGTTCGGCGCCGACGCGGTCGAGCGCCAGACAGGCTTTCTTCTTCAGCGGCTCGATGACCGCGAAAGCGAAATTGCCGTGCATCAGCGTCGGCAGCTTTTCGCCGCAGCGCAGCCAGCCGTACGCGACCGCCATGGCCGGATTCTGGTCGCGCGCGATCTGCGCCAGTTCGTCGTCCAGAAAACGCGGGCGCCCGTAGAGCGCGGCGGCAAGGCCGTTTTCGACGTGGATGTCGGCCTTGCCGAAACGCGAGCATGCTGCCACCCCCAGCACCTGGCTGCTGTGCTGCTGCAGCAGCCCCTCCGGCGACAGGCTGGCCGCGCGTCCCATGTGCCTGATCAGATCCTGATGGGCGCCGTGATCGCCCAGCCAGCCAAAAATGCCATCCATGGTGTGTTGTGTCAGCGTGATACGGGATAATGTCCGTCAATATAAACGAGCTTGCCGCCGGGCACGAATCCTGCGTGCTGCGGGCATCCGATTGATAACGACAGAAAGCGCTTGGGTTTGAGTGAATTTTTCGACAAGGTGGCGAAAACGCTGGCGTTCCATGCGCGCCGGCTGCGGCGCGGCCTGCGCGGGGTGCGCTGGGGGATGTCGCGGCGCCCGGCGGAGCGGCCCATCATCGTGGTCGGCTGCTCGCGCGCGGGCACCACGCTGGTCTACAAGACCCTGTCCGAGTCGCGCGAAATCGGCAGCCTGCAACGCGAAACGCATGATTACTGGACCGGCCTGCACCCGCTGGCCGACAAGAACTGGGATACCCACGGGCTGGACGCCGGCGATGCCAGCCCGGCGGACCGCGCTGCCGTCAGCCGTTACTTTTACCGCTGGACCGGGCGCCACCGCTGGGTCGACAAGAACAACCAGAACGGCCTGTGCGTGCCCTACCTGCGCGCGCTGTTCCCCGATGCCGTGTTCGTCTTCGTCAAGCGCAGCCCGGGCGACAATCTCAATTCCCTGATCGAGGGCTGGAAAAAGCCGGACGAATTCGCCACCTGGTCGAACGATCTGCCGGCAACGGTGGCGGTGGAAAACGGGCAACTGCGGCAGTGGTGTTTCTTCCTTGCCGAGGGCTGGCGCAATTATCTGAGCGTGCCGGTCGAACAGGTGGCCGCGTTCCAGTATGCCGTCGTCAACCGGGCCATTCTCGATGCCAGAGCCGACGTGCCCGCCGGGCAATGGGTCGAGGTGTTCTACGAGGATTTCCTGCGCGACCCGGTCGCCACCTTCCGGCGGGTGTTCGAAGGCTGCGGACTGGCCTTCGATGCGCGCCTGCAGGCGCATTGCGCCGAGGTGCTCGACATCCCCTACAACGCCTTTTCCGAGATCCGGCTGGATAAATGGAAGGACGGCCGCAACCGCGAAAAAATCGAGCGGGTGCTGCCGCAGGTGGCGGAGGTGGCCGCCCGGATGGGATATCGATGACGGCGCTGGCGCTCGCTTTAGCGATGCTGCTGCTGGTGTGGGCAGGCGTGCTGCTGGCGTTTGCCGCGCCGCTCGCCGCGCGCTGGCGCGAGCCGGTGCTGCGCCAGCCGGTGCTCGTCATCGAAAGCGACGACTGGGGTGCCGGGCCGCCGGCGCAGGCCGACGCATTGAACCGCCTGGCCGCGTTGTTGCAGCGCGTGCGCGACGGCAGCGGGCGGCCGGCCGTGATGACGCTGGGGGTGGTGCTGGAAGTGCCCGACGGCGCGCGCATCGCGGCGGCCGGCTGCGCGGAATACCACGCCCTGACGCTGGCCGATGCGCGCTTCGACGGCGTCCGCGCGGCGATGACGGACGGCATCCGGGCAGGCGTGTTTGCGCCGCAATTGCATGGCCAGTGCCACTACTGGCCGCCTGCGCTGCTGGCCGCCGCGCAGGCCGATGCGGACGTGCGCGGCTGGCTCGCCGCAGCCGGGCCTGCCGCAACCGAGGACCTGCCATCGCATTTGCAAAGCCGCTGGGTCGACGCCTCCGCCCTGCCGTCGCGCGCGCTGGCGGCGGCGGCAATCCGGCAAGCCGCCGCCGTCGAGGCCGCCGGCTACCGAGCCATTTTCGGCGCCGCGCCGCAGGTGGCGGTCGCCACCACGTTCATCTGGAACGACGCAGTCGAGGCCGCCTGGGCGCAGGCTGGAATCGAAGCCGTCGTCACGCCGGGCCGCCGCGCCACCTGCCGCAACGCCAGGGGGCAACCGGACTGCGTGGATGCCACGATGCTGACGGGCGAGCGTGCGCCGGCGGGGCCGACCTATCTGGTGCGCGACGTGTATTTCGAGCCGGCGCTCGGCCAGCCGCCGCAGCGCCTGCTGGAAGGCCTGCAGGCGCGCACCCGGCAGGGCCGCGCCTGCCTGGTCGAAACCCATCGCTTCAATTTTCTGCAGGCGCCGGACGCCAGCCTCGCCGCCCTGGAAACGGGGCTGACCGCCGCGCTCGCCGCTTGCCCCGGCCTGCGCTTCCTCTCGCCGCTGGAACTGGCGCATGCAGTACGGGAGCGTGACCCGGCCTGGGTCGAGTCCCGGCTGCGGCCGCGCTTCGCCGCCTGGCGTGCCCGCCTGGACGAGATTCCGCGCTTTCGCCGGACGGCGCGGTTGAGCGGCCTGGCGCTGCCGCTGGCCTGGCTGGAGCGGGCGGCATGACGCCGCGTTTCTCGGTCGTCGTTCCCGCGTTCAATGCCGCGGCCACGCTGGCGCGCGCGATCGAGTCGGTGCGGGCGCAAAGCTGGCCGGCGCACGAAATCATCGTGGTCGACGACGGCTCGACCGATGCCACCGCCGCGGTCGCGCGCCAGTTCGGCGGCGCCGTGCGCCTGATCCGGCAACACAACGCCGGCGTCGCGGCGGCGCGCAACGCCGGCGCGGCGGCCGCGCGCGGCGACTGGCTGGCGTTTCTCGATGCCGACGACTGGTATGCGGACGATCGCATCCGGCTGCATGCGGAATGGATCGCCGAAGACGCCACGCTGGATTGCCTGACCGGCGATTACGAATATCGCGATGCGGCGGGCGGCCTGCTCGGCACCTCGATGGCGCAGCACCCGTCGGGGCGCCTGCTGCTCGCCAAGGCCGCCGGCGCGCTGCGGGTGGTGATGGAAACCCCGGCCGAGATGGCGGCCTTCGCGGCCGATCATTTCGGCGACACGCATACGCTTTCCGTCCCGCGTGCCCGCTTCATCGAACTGGGTGGCTATCCGGCCGGCTTCAAGGTGTGCGAGGACGTGCATTTCCTGACCCGGCTGCTGGCCGGCAGCCGCCGCATCGGTGTGATTTGCCAGAGCCTCGGCGTCTATGTGATCCACGGCGGCAGCGCCACCCGCCGCGACCCGGTGGCCGCGCAGCGGGAAAACGTGCGCACCCTCGCCGATCTGGCGCAGCAGGCGGAAAATTTCCCGGCGCCGGTCAGGCAGGGGGTGGCGGCGCGGATGCACAATGCCCGCTACAACCTCGGCTGCGCCTTGAGCAGGAACGGCCAGCGGCTTGCCGCGGTCGGCGCCGTATTGCCTTCGCTGGCGGCGCGCCCGGGCTGGCAGAGCCTGCGCAACGTGCTGTCGATGCTGAAAGGATGAACGCTTGAACCGCCTGCTGGTGCTGACCGAACTGTTTCTGCCGACCAGGGGCGGCACCGCCGTGTGGGCGGCCGAGGTGTACCCGCGCCTCGGCGGCAAGGAAATCCATATCGTCACCGCCGAGGTGGCGGGCGCAGCGGCGGTCGACGCGCGGCACCCCAACACCATTCACCGCCTGAACCTCAAGCGCGTGGCCTGGCTGCGCCCCGAGTCGCTGACGATGTACGCGCGCTTTTTCTTCAAGTCGCTGGCGCTGGCGCTGACCCACCGCTTCGATGCGATCCATGCCTTCCGCGCACTGCCCGAAGGGCTGGTGGCGTGGGCGGTGGCGCGGCTGACGCTGCGCCCGGTGGTCGTCTATGCCCACGGCGAAGAGCTCACCAGCTGGGGGAGCGGCGGCAAATACAAGACCATGCGGTTTGTCCTGCGTCATGCCGACCGGGTCGTCGCCAATAGCGAGCATACGCGCGCCACCCTGCTTGCCATGGGCGTCGCCGCGGCCCGCATTGCCGTCATTTACCCCGGCGTCGATGTGTCGGTGTTCCGGCCGGGGCTGGACGCCGAGGACTTGCGCGCAAGCCTGGGGATCGGCCGCGCCGACAAGCTGGTGTTCTCGGTCGGCCGGCTGTCGCGCCGCAAGGGCTTCGATCAGGCGATCCGAGCGGTGGCGCGGCTGCGCAGCGAAGGCATCGCGGTGCGCTATGTCATCGCGGGAATCGGCGAGGACGCCGGTTATCTCGACGGCCTGATTGCGGAACATCGTCTGCAGGGCATTGCCCACCGCATCGGCGCGGTCGAGGAAGCCGATCTGCCGCGCTGGCTGAATGCCTGCGAGGTGTTCGCCATGCCCAACCGCGACATCGACGGCGACAATGAGGGCTTCGGCATGGTGTTCATCGAGGCGGCCGCCTGCGGCAAGCCGAGCCTGGCCGGCGCAGCCGGCGGCACCGCTTCGGCGGTGCTGCACGATGCGACCGGGTTGCGGGTGGACGGCACCTCGGTCGAGGCGGTGGCGGACGGCCTGCGCAGCCTGCTGACGCAGCCGGCGCTGGCCAGCGAGTGGGGACAGCGCGCGCTGCAGCGGGTCGAGCGCGAATTTGCCTGGGAACGCGTCGCCGACAAGACCCGCGCATTGAACGGGATGCATGATGACTGAAGCGAAAACAGCCTGGCCGGTCGCCGTGTTTGCCCACAACGAGGCACGCAACATCATCGCTTGCCTCGACAGCCTGCGGGCCGCTGCCGGCCATGCGACCGAATGCTACGTGCTGGCCAACGCCTGCACCGACCGTACCGAGGCCCTGGTGCGCGAATACAGCGCCAGCCATCCCGGCGTGCAGCTGGTGTCGATCGCGCTGGGCGACAAGGCCAACGCCTGGAATGTGTTCGTGCACGCAGTCGCGCCGCGCGGCGCGGCGCACTATTTCTTCATCGACGGTGACGTGCGCGCCACGCCGGGTTCGCTCGACGCCCTGGCGCAGGCATTGGCGCTGCATCCGCAGGCCAACGGCGCATCGGCGCTGCCCCGAAGCGGTCGCGGCGTGGCCGCATTTCAGCGCGACATGCTGCGGGACAACGGCATCGCCGGAAACCTGTATGGGCTGCGCGGCAGCTTCGTCGAACGCATCCGCGCCCAGGCCATCAGAATGCCCGTCGGCACCATCGGCGAAGATGCCTTGATGGGGGCGATGCTGAAATGGGATTTGCGCGGCGACACGCGCTGGGACAACGGCAGGGTGGTGGTGGCGCGCGAGGCCGGGTTCGCGTTCGACTCGGTGTCCCCCTGGCTGCCGCGCGAATGGAAGAAATACTTCCGCCGGCGGGTTCGCTACAGTGTAAGGGGCTACCAGAATCGCATGCTGGGGCGCGCGATCCAGCCCGGCGGCTTCGAGGCGCTGCCGCAGCATGTGCGCGACTTGTACCTGCGCTATCCCGAACTGCTGACCCTGGGCTGGCGCGGTGCCGATACCCTGTTCGACTGGCTGGCCATTCGTGAAATCAAGGCTGCCCGTTGAGCAGGATGCCTGTTTGAACCAAGAGGACCCGATGTCATGATCCGTTCCGCGAAAATCCTCCTGGCCCTGCTGGTGGGCTTGCCGACGGCGGCCGCGCAGGCCAATTGGCTGCCCAGTCCGGCCGAGATGGCGGCGTTGCCGCCGTATTGCGCAGCGCGGTTCAACGAAGGCTCGGACGCGTTCCGGACCTGGCGTTCGAATATGGGCGGGGATTTCATTCACGTCCACCATTACTGCGCCGGGCTCAATTTTCTCAACCGGGCGCGCGGCAGCTTTACGTCCGGCCGCAATGGCGGGCTGGGCGCCGCAGTGCGTGAATTCGACTATGTGCTGACCCATGCCAGCCCCGGTTTTTTTCTGCGGGCGGAAATCCTGATGAACCGGGGTGTCGCGCTGTCGCTGATGAAGCGCGATGGCGAGGCGGTCAGCAACCTGCTCGAGGCGATCAGGCTGGATGCACGGCAGCCGCGTGCCTACATGACGCTGGCCGATCTGTATGACAAGCAGAAGAACCGTGGCAAGGCGCTGGAAACCGTGAGCGAGGGACTGCGCCAGAACCCCGGCACCAAGAGCCTGCAGCGCCGCTATACGGAACTGGGCGGTCGGCTGCCCTACCCGGAAGCGGTCGCGGCAGTGCCGGCTGAAGCCGAAACCGCCCCGCCGGCTGCCGCTTCCCCGGCAAACGCGCAGCCGGCTGCGTCTGGCCCGGCCGACCCCACGCCCGCCACGCCCGCCACGCCGGCGCCCGAGCCGATCGCCCAGCCCAAGATCGGCTCGCCGACGAATCCCTACTGCCGTTTCTGCCCGGACTGAGGCGCGTCGCCGGCCCGCCGCCCCGAGGCCTGCAGAAATGCCTGGAGGCGCGACCACAGGTCGCCTGTCAGGTCGGGATGCCGGTCCGAGACATCGTGCTGGCAGGCGGGGTCGTTTTGCAGATCGAACAGGCGCAGAACATGGCCTTCTTCCAGCGGCTGGTACACCAGCTTCCAGCGACCGTGGCGGATCATGCGGTCCTTGGCGGCGAGGATGGCCGGGCAGTAGCCGGTCTTGATCGCCAGCGTGCCGCTGGTGCGATCGGGGACCTCCATCAGTTCGAGCAGATCCGGATAGCGCAGGTGGGTGGCGGGCAGGCCGGGAATGTCGGCGATCCAGATGCCGGTTTCGTTGAAAGCGTCGAGATCGGGGCAGGCGCCGTCCACCGACAGGCACGCCGCGAGCGATACGCCGTCCATGCCGGGCGCTGCGGGCGCGCCGGCGAGCTCGAGCAGGGTGGGGGCAAGGTCGATCGAGCGCACCACCTTGTCCACCGTGCCGCGCGCGGCACGGCGCGGGTCGCGGATCAGCAGTGGGATGCGCGGACTGAAATCGCCCACTGCGGAGTTGCCCTGGCCCCAGGTGTCGTGTTCGAAGAACTCCATGCCGTGGTCGGAATAGACGACGACCAGCGTGGTGTCGGCGAGTCCGCAGGCTTCCAGGTGCCGCAGCATTTTCCCGATCTCGTCGTCGAACTCGGCGACGCAGCCGTCGTACAGGTCGATGATCTGGTCGAGATCGAATTCCTCCTTGGGCGCACCCTGGCGGCGGATGATCTCGAACGGATCGGTCAGCCGCGCCATCGCGAATTTCGATTCGCCGGCGTAGGCCGGGTCGGCGAAGCGCGTGTACCACGGCCATTCCGAGGCGAACGGCGGGTGCGTGGTGGAGTAGAACACGTTGAGGAAGAAGGGCTGCGCGCTTTCCGCCAGGCGCGACACCAGCCGCCGTGCGCGCGCCCCCAGCGGCTGGGTGAGCGGTACGCCACCGAGGTAATACAGTTCAGGCAGCAGCAAGCGTCCCAGCCGGTTGTGGGTGAAAAGGGAGACGAACAGCCGCAGGTCCTTGGGACCCTGGCGGATCAGATATTTCAGGTTCCACTGGTCGTGCGGCAGATCGGTGTAGTCGAAGCCGAAGGAAAATTTCCCCATGTCGGCGCCGCACCAGTCGGAGATCGCGGCGGTGCGATAGCCCGCCTGCTTCAGCAGCGCGGGCAGGGCGTCGACCTTCAGCTGCGTGCTTTCGTCGTCGACGTAGTTGTCGCGGATGCCGTGGGTGTGCGGCCAGGTGCCGGTGAGCATGGAAATCAGGCTCGGCGCCGTGCGGGCGCACGGGACGTAGCAGTTGGCGAACAGCGCGCCGTCGGCCGCCAGCCGGTCGAGGTGCGGGGTCAGGGTGCGGTGGTAGCCGAGTGCGCCGAGGCGATCGGCGCGCAAGGTGTCGGAGCCGATCATCAGGATGTTGGGCGGCGCGTCCGCCGGCCGCGCAGGACGCTTGCGCGGCGGCAGCGCCTGCGGCTGCCAGCCGGCCCACACGATGGTGCCTGCATAGAACAGGATCGTGGCCCATAGCGCGATCAGGTCGCCCAGGCGGGTGTCGCGCGCCAGCTGCCAGGACGCGGCGGCCAGCAGCAGGGCGGCGGCCCCGATGCCCAGCGATTGCATGCGGGCGATGCGCGCCGGCGTCATCGCGTGCCACAGGCGATACACCCGGCTCATGCGGTAATGCATCGACGCGACCAGCAGGCCGGGGTTGAAACGCAGCTTGCGGATGAATTGCAGCATGAAGCTGCCCAGGACGCCGAGCAGGGCAGCGACAGCGGCGAGCGTCCCTGACCATGCTGCACCGGTCAACGTAGTCAGCATGAAGTAGATCAGGACCCCGGCGCCGCCGGTGAACAGCATCACGGCGAACGCCCAGAGCGAGAGCCGGGCCAGTGCGAACAGGGTGTAGCGCCGGTAATGGGTGAGCACTTCCTCGCGCATGCGCGGGCCGGTCTGCGAAAAGTCGAGCAGCGATTTGACAAGCAGGGCCAGCGTCCCGGCGCCCGCCACCAGCAACAGCGGAACGAGACCCGCCCAGCGTGCATCGCCGCTTGCGAGCCAGGCGATCAGACCGCTGGAAGCGCTAACGACGCCCAGCGCCTTGGTGCGCACCATGCCGCGGTCGGGCGACAAGTCCAGGCCGGGGGGGATTCCCGGGCTGCGCAGCGTCTCGATCGCACCGGTCAGTTCGCCCAGGCTGGCGGCCAGCCTGACGAGGTAGAAGAAGCGGCGTCGGGCGTCGAGCGTGAACACCGCACTGCCGAAGTGTTCCAGGATCTTCCTGAACATGTACAGCCGGGGACGGTGCTCGTCGCCGCGGATCAGGAAGTTGGCGCGCGAGCGCAGAAAGCTCTTGCGCAGCGTGTAGCCGGCGCTCATGCGCTCGGCATCGATCGCATGCAGTTGACGCATCTCGGGCAGATAGCGGATCGAGAATCCCCGCTCCGCTGCCCGCTTGAGGAAGTCGTGGTCCTCGCCGCCGGCCAGGTTGTGACCGGTGGGGCCGAGCGCCACGGCAAACAGGCCGGTCGCCTCGAAGACCGGTCGACGCACGACGATGTTGCCTCCGCTGGGAAAGCGGTCTTGGGGCGTAATGGCGAGCGGTTCGCCGCCGAGGTCGAATTCCGGAAACGGGCGGATCGGGATCGCATACGCGCCCTCGGTGTGAACCCAGGCCGGCTCGCTGCCGTCCCAGGCAGGCCAGATGCGTCCGCAATAGATGGCGTCGTCGGGGTGAGCGTCCATGCCGTCGAGCAGGTGGTCGAGGAAGCCGGCCTCGACGGTCTGGTCGTCGTCGATGAAGCACAGCGCATCGTGCGTGGTGTGGGCGATGGCGGCGTTGAGCGCATGCGACTTGCCGGCGCGCGCTTCCTCGATCCAGGCCAGCTGCAGCGTGTCGTGCGGATGGGCGGCCCTGAAATCGCCCAGGCGGGCGAGCGTGTCGTCGCTGCAGTTGTTGGCGACGACGAGGATGTTCACGCGTTCAGGCTTTGCGTAGCCGCTGCGATAGAGCGATTCCAGCGTCTGCATCAGCGACGCGCTGCGGTTGTAGGTGCAGATGACGACTGCGAGGCGGTTGCTGATGCTCATCGTTGAGGGGGTCGATTGTCTTGTTGGTGTGCCGGGTGAGGCGGGCGAGGTTGCCGGCATGTGCTTCAGATGTGCATGCCCCGCACGCTGAAGGCCGGCGCGGACTGCAGACGCGCATTCACGGCCTCCAGGTTGCGGAGATAGAGCGTGTTGCCGCCCGGGTTGTGCCGCTTGTCCAGCGAGACCAGCCGGCGCTCGAACGGGCGGTAGCGATAGGTTGCGAAGTCCTGGTCGAGCAGGGTCTGGTGAATGACATCGTCGTCGAAGCCGTAGCGTTTTCCGGACTGGTTCAGTTCCACGATGATCGCGAACAGGTTCGGATCTCGCAGCACGGCAGCGGCGCCTGCGAACACTTCGTGTTCCCAGCCTTCGACATCCACCTTGAGAAGCTGCGGCACCGAGGCCGCGAGCACGTTGTCCAGCGTGTCCGTTGCAACCGTCACCGTGCCGGCCGGCAACGCGTCATCGTTGCCGGCGACGACGTGGTTCTGGGTGTCCTGGTCGCCGGTCAGCGTGAGGCGGCCCGCTGCACTGCCTACAGCCATGCTGCGGGCGCCGACGCGCGCGGCGATCTGGTTGATCGCCACGTTCTTCAGGAGTTCGGCGTAGGTGCTGCGCACGGGCTCGAAGCTCATGCTGCGGGCGCCGACGTCGCAGAACAGATCGTCGGGGCGCAGGAAATGCAGCAGGAAGCCCATGTCGAAGAAGTCGCGCAAGCCGCACAGAGCGTTGGCCTCGCTGCCCCAGTGCCCGGGCACGATGGCCAGCTTCGCGTGGTTGGCGAAGGGGATGATGATCTCGTACCCGGGGAGCAGCCGGGTCGCGAGCGTCCAGCGCAGCATGGCGGGCAGCGCGCGAAAGCGGGTGCGCCGGTTGAGCGGGTGCGAGACCAGGTAGCGCACGAGTCTGGGCTTGATCATGGGGTCTCCGATTCGCCTGTCAGCATCCTGTCCACCGGGCCGCAGCGGCCAGGCTCAGCCCCGTCCGCGTCCGTGTTTGCGCAGCACGGCCAGCCACGCTTCGATGTGCTCGCCCTCGGTGCGCATGTCCCACTGGAAACCGGTGCGGTGGAACGGATAGACGCCGTTTTCCACTGCCCAGATCAGATCGTCGAGGTGGCGCACGTAGTTTTCGTCGTGACGCCAGGGATGGATCGCCCAGTGGGTGTAGCCGTTCATCGACCAGCGCTGGTAACCCTTGCGGGTGAAGGTGTGCGAGAGACTGTTTTCCAGCGGTTCGCCGGGGCGGGCCTGTTCGAGCGGCAGGCAGGCACGAAAGCGCGCGACGTCCATCAGGAAATAGCGGGTGGAGGTGAAGCTGGCGTGGTGCCAGGCGGTCTTAGGCTTCGCTTCGAACGAACGGCCGGTCAGTCGTTCGAGCCAGTTGCGCGCCTGCGGCGGACCGCCTTGCGGCGTGGCGACGACGACGCGGCTTTCCTGCTGCAGCAGGTCGAGGCCGTCGTGGATCCAGGAGCGTGCGCCCGGCGGGCGATGGAACAGCATGTCGGAGTCGACGTGGAAGATGTAGTCGCCGCTGCACGCGTCCATCGCGTAGAGGTACTGGTAGATGGGCGCGCCGGAGAAATCCTTGAGGTCGATGTTCTCGTCGCCGAAATATTTCATCAGGATGCGCTGCTGTTCCGCGTCGGTCCACGGCACGACGTCGACGCGGTCGATGACCGCGTCGGCCAGCAGGCGCTGCAGGATGCGTTCGACCTCGCTTTGGGTGCCCTGGATGCGCTCGGCGTACTTGCCCTCCTGGCGACCGGGGTCGTAGGTGGCGATGCGCTCGGAGAACGGAAAGTCCAGCTGGCGCATCATGTGCCGCAGCGTCTGCTCGAGATAGGGGGCATCCGAGTTGCAGACGTTGACGGTGAAACTGACCTTGGGGAGGGACATGGCATTCATGATGTGGAAGACGGGGTCGGCTCGACCGCTCGACGGACGACAAAGTTGAGCTTGTTGCGATTGCGGCCGAGGGCGCGATAGAGACGGATCGCCAGTGCATTGTGCAGGCGGTAGAGCGCGCGGATCGGCAGCGGCAGGCGGCGGGCCGCAGTCAGTACGGGATAGCCTGATTGCTGCAGGGTGGCGCCGGCTTCGCTCTCGAATACGCGGATCTGCCAGGCGTTGAGAGCGCGGCGCCACTTGCCCTGGTTATCCTGTTTGACCGTTTTCAACTGGCGTATCACGTCGGATTGCGCGGCCAGCGCGCCAGCATCCGCGATGGGCGGGCACTCGCCGAGAAAGGCGCACACAGTGTGCATGGCCGCATCCTTGTCGTTGAGCACGTCTTCGTAACGCAGTTCGAGATAGTGTCCGGCCGGCAGCTGCCGGCCCTGTTCGCGGCAGACGTCGACGTATTTCTGCCAGTACTGCGCAGCGTAGTAGATGTTGTAGGCGCTGAAATCGTGCCGGCGCCCGAACAGCGACAGCGCCACGTCGCGGCCGTCGCGGACCAGATGGATGATGCGTGCGTCGGGCCACCACGCGATCAGCTTGTCGAGATGCAGCGCGTAATACGGCGTCTTGTCGCCCCAGCGGGTCTTGCCCATGCCGCGCGCGTTGTGCTCGAAGATGCCGCTGATGACGTCGCGCACGCTGCTGCGGCCTTCGTTCAGAAACGCCGCGGCCAGCGCGTCGACGTCGAACTTCACGCCGTGCAGGTCGGTGTCGAGGAATTCGGCGTTGAAGTCGTGCAGGGTCTGCAGCAGGCGGCGCATGCCGGCAGGCGTGTCGATGTCCGGATAGGCCGCCTGGTTGCGATACAGCGGCACGATGAAGTGCGATTCGCCGGTCGGCATCGACAGGTTGGGCAGGTCGTCGAGGATGTACTGCAGCATCGTGGTGCCCGAGCGCGGGGCGCCCACGATGAATACGGGGCCGGCTGAGGAGGGTGCAGGGGGGCTCATGAATTTCAGGAATGGCTGCGGCGGCGGTAGCCGACGATCGCGCCGAGCGCGTTCGAGGCGTTCATCGCCTGGCGGATTCGACCTGGCCTGCCGGAGAGAAAGAGGCCCAGGGTTTTCGTGCAGTGGTTGAGGAACTGGCGCACCAGAAAAGGCGGCACGCCGAAGAAGGGGGCCGAGAAATCCGGCATGCGGAACTGGGCCTGGCGCAGACCGGCGCGGTAGTGCAGCTGCAGGAAATAGCGCGGCGTCAGCTTCCAGGGGTCGACGCCGTGCCATACCGCCATGTCGGGGCGGTAGCGGATTCGCGCGCCCAGATCGATCAGGGCGCGCAGCATCATGGCATCCTCGCCGCCGCCGACGCCTTCGCCAGCGCGGTTGAAGCGCGCATCGAAACGCAGTTCGGGGTGGTCGCGAAAGAACGACATGGCGTAGGCCGTATTGCCGCTCCAGACCGGCGTGCGGTCGTCGACGACCCAGAACGGCGCCGCCCCGTGGTCGAGCCGGCCGAGAAAGCCGGCGACTTCATCGTCCAGCCAGGCAGGGCGGCCGTGGGGGCTGAAGTCGATCTCGATGCGGCCGCCGACGCAATGAGCGCCTTCGTTCGCGATCGCGTCGTATGCCGCCGCCAGAAAACCGGCCTGCGGCAGTTCGTCGTCGTCGATGAACACCAGTATGTCGCGGTCGAGCGCTTCCGCCAGCGCGCGGTTGCGCGCGGGCACGATGCCGGGCGCCATTTCGGTGACGATGCGCAGTGGGGCACCCGGCTGACCTTGCAGCCGTGCCAGCACGTCGAGCGTGTCGTCCGGGCTGTTGTTGTCGACGGCGAGGATTTCGAACGGGATGGGGCAATGCTGCGCGCGCAGTGCCGCGACCAGCTTGTCCAGGCGGTCGGCGCGCTTGAAAGTGCAGAAGGCGACGGTCAGTGCGGGCATGCGCTCAGGGCCGGTTGCGTGCGCTGCGGCGGGCGTCGACCAGGCGAATCAGCGAATCGAACACGGGGGCGGGCAGGAAACTGGCGAAGATGTACTTGGCATCGCGTGCCTTCCAGTCCGCATGGCGGAAGGCGCGGCGAAACAGCCGCCGTGCGGAACCGGTGTCGCGGCGCCAGTGACAGCGGTAGGCCTCGGCCAGCAGCGAGCCGTAGACCCGGGCGTCACGCTCGCTGCGACCGAGATGGGCGACCTGCTCGGGATGGCGGCGCACGAAATCCTCGCGCACGGTGATCGCATCGAATACCTGGCGCCAGCGCGGGATGTGGGCGTCGCCGCGCGGGTAGCGGCGATAGAAGGCCAGGACTTCCGGTACACGCACCACAGTGGGCTGCTGGGCCAGCATGCGCAGCCAGAGATCGTAGTCCATCGCGGTGGGCAGTCGTTCCGAGAAGCCGCGCAAGGTGTCGACCAGCTGCCGCCGCAGCAGCACGCCGTTGATCGGCCAGGGGCAGGCGTGGAGGAAGAGCGCGGTTGCGTCGGCTTCAGCGTAGTTGGGCGGGATGTACGGCTGGGTGTTGCTCGCCGCCTCGCCGACATTCTGCCAGCCGCAATAGGCCACGTCGGCCAGGGTGTCGGTCAGCGCGGCGTGCAGCTGTTTCAGTGCGTCGGGGTGCCAGGTGTCGTCGGCGTCGAGGAAGGCGACGAAGTTGCCGTGTGCCTGGGTCAGCCCGCGGTTACGCGCGGCGTAGGGTCCGCTATTGGTCTGGTGCAGCACCGTGATGCGGCCGGGGTGGGCGGCGGCCAGGCGCTCGACGATGTCGGTCGAACCGTCCGTCGAGCCGTCGTTCACGACGATGAGTTCGATCTGCGGATAGGTCTGCCGCAGGACGCTCGTGATCGCCTCCTCCACATGGGGGGCGGCGTTGTGGCAGGGCATGACGACGGAAATCAGCGCAGGGTCAAAGTTGTCCATCGGGCGTCGGGGCGTTGCGGTCTCGCAGGTCAATCAGCCGGCGGTGCCAGGATGCGGGCAGCCAGGCAGGCAGCATGTGCTTCCAGTCCGAGAGTGTGCCATATCCTTGTTTCATTACGGCGCGGAAAATGGCGCGGGCGGCTGGCAGGTCGCGTTGCCAGTAGCAGGCGTAGCCGCGTTTCAGCAGTTCACCGGTGGTGAGCGTGCGGATGCGGCCGCGGCTGAACATGTCGGCGAACGCTGGATGGGCGGCCAGGTAATCACGCTGCGCCTGCCAGTGCTGCAGGGCGGCGCGGGCATGGTCGCCCGACGCCTGTTCGCCGCCGTGGAAATGATAGAACGCCAGCACCTCGGGCACCCGCACGATGGGCGCGGTCGTCGCCACTCGCAGCCACAGGGCATAGTCCTCGGCGTTCTTCAGCGTCGGATCGAAACCGTTCGCCGCGAGCACCGCCTCGCTCCTGACCAGCGCAGCGTGGATCGGCCAGCGGCAGCCGGCGAACAGGGTCTCGGCCTTGGCGGAATTTTCGTAATCCGGTGGCACGAAGGGCTCGCCGCGGCCGCCCGGGAGTCCCAGGTTCTGCCAGCCGCAATAGGCAAGTGCCGCGTCGGGGTGTTCTTCCAAGGCTGCCAGCATGCTTGCCAGAAAATCGGAAGCCCAGGTGTCGTCTGCATCCAGGAAGGCCACGTATCGACCTTGTGCCGTGGCCAGACCGGCGTTGCGCGCGGCGCTGACACCGCGGTTGGACTGGCTCAGCGTCCGGATGCGGCGGTCGGCCTGTGCCTTGAGCCAGGCCTGCGTGCCGTCGGTCGAGCCGTCGTCGACGGCGATCAGTTCCCAGTCCGGAAACGTTTGCGCCAGCACGCTGCCGACGCTCGCCGGCAGATGCGCGGCGGCGTTGTAGCAGGGCATGACGATGGAGACGGCGGGTGTCACGGGGAAGCTCACACGCGCCGCAGGCGCCGCAACGCATAGGCGGCGAGATCGCGCCAGCGCACGTCATGGCTGCCGAAATAGAGCTTGCGTGCGAAGCTGCCTGGGGTGTCGGTGTTGAACACGGTCAGGCGCCGCAGCTGGTAGGGGGTGTCGTCGCGCAGTGCCCAGCCGGTGCGGGTGGTGCAGGCGGCGGCGTAGCCGGCCTGCTGCGCGGCCGCGGCGCAGCGTGCGTTCCAGGCGCCGTAGGGATAGGCGAAGCTGCCGACCGGCGTACCGAGCAGATCTTCCAGCGTGACCCGGGATTCGGTCAGCTCCTGCAGCAGACGCGCGTCGTCAAGTTCCGGCAGCCGTGCGTGGCTGACCGTGTGCGAGCCGATCTCCATGCCGCCGGCCTGCATCTCGCGCAGTTCGTCGGCATTCAGCAGCCGTCCGTCAGGGCGGCCGTCGGCAGGCCAGGCCGGCGCGCGTCCGATCGAGCCGGTGACGATGAACCAGGTGGCGCGCATGCCGTGCTTCTGCAGTTCCTCGCAGGCGGCCAGGTTGTCGACGTAGCCGTCGTCGAACGTGATGACGGCGGTACGTCCGGTCCATGCCTTGGCAGGCTTGGCCGCGAGTTCACCCATGGTCGGGGTGGCATAGCCTTCGCTGGCGAGAAAGTCGAGCTGGTCGCGGAAGCGCTGCATCGAAACAGCCCAGGGCCATCGGGGTGTGCCGGAGCCGGGCGCGATCGCGTGATACATGAGCATGATCGGCCCGTGCCGGCCGGCTTGCTGGTGCAAGGCGCGCGAGAGAGGATCGATGCGGGTCATGCGGGGGACTTGGCGAGTTTGAGCCTGACTTTCCAGCGGCTGGTTTCGGCGGCCAGCGCCGGGATCGGCAAGTACAGGAAACACAGGGCGTAGACCAGTCCGCCGGTGCCGGCCATGAACAGCACATAGAGCGCGTCGTTCGCATGCACGGGGGGCGGGACGAGCTGCTGGGCGAGCCACAGGGCCGCCGCCAGGATGGCATTCAGCAGGGCGGCTGGCACGAAGGCGCGCGCCAGATCGATCCAGCGCGCCCGCAACGACTGCTTGGCCAGCCAGAACATGTGGATGCTCATGTAAAGCGTGGCGACCAGCAGGCCGGTCGCCACGCCCTGCATACCGTAGGGCAGACCGATGATGATCGCTGCGCCCGCGATGAAGATCACGATGATCTGGGCGACCAGTTCCTTGCCCAGGCAGTTGCGGGCAGCGAGCACCGCGCCGGACAGGTTCTCGATCATCATCAGCGGCGCGGCGAGGCTGAGGATCATCAGTGGCCCGGCCGAATCGGCCCAGCGGTGGCCGAACAGCGTGACGACCAGCGGCTCGGCGAGCCACAGGAAGCCGAGGTAGAACGGCAGCCCATACACCGCGACCAGGGTCAGGCTGCGAAAGAACAGGTAACGCGACTTGTCGAGGTTGTCCTGCTCCTTGGCGAGCGCGCGGAACAGCACCTCGTACACCGAGCCGGTGATGGCGCTGTGCGGGCGCGTCGCCAGACTCTCGGCCTTGTTGAACAGGCCGACGCCGGCCGGGCCGATGCTGCGCGACAGCAGGAAAGTCGGCAACTGGCTGCGCACGTAGTAGACAATGTTGTTGCTGGAGGCGAGCAGGCCGTAACGCATCAGCTCGCCGGCGCGCGCGAAATCGAAGCACAGGCCCGGGCGCCAGCGGGCATACCACGCGAACTGCAGCGCGCCGGCGACGGCGCTGAACAACCCTGCCAGGATCAGACTCCAGGGGCCGTGGCCGAGCCAGGCCAGGCTCAGCGCGACAGCGTTGTATACGACGAGGTTGCTTAGTTGGACGGCGGTCTTGGCCTTGAAGCGCATGTCGCGGTGCAGCATGTTGCTGGGCACGTTGAAGAAGGGGCGGACCAGGAAGGACAGTGACGCCACCCGCAACAGGTCGGCGTACAGCGGGTCCTCGTACCAGCGACCGAACCAGGGGGCGATGGCGAAGAAGAAGCCGACGATCGCCAGGCCGATCAGCGTCTGCAGGGTGAACAGCAGGTCGAAGTCGCGCTTCGATGCCTCCTTTGCGCGCACGATCGCCTGCCCCATGCCGCCGCCGGCGACGAAGCCGGCCAGGTTGGTGAAGATCAGGATGGTCGCCACCATGCCGAATTCGGCCGGCATCAGCAGGCGTGCGAGGATCAGCCCAAGGGCGAAGTTGATGATCTGGCTGCCGGTGTTGCCGATGAACACCCATTTGGCGCCGTGGCGGATGGAATGGCCAAGGCTCATTTTTTTCTGGATGGCGTCGGAAGCGAGGAAGTCATGGGCGAATTAGCGAGCAAATTCTATGCCCGTGTACGGTTCGTTTGGTTGCGTATTATGGCCTGATCGCGGCCGCGTCTGGAGCCCAGTCGCCAGGCGGCTAACACTGCGAGGGGAATGACCAGCAATTTGTGACTGGCGAGCCGGAGCTTCCATCGTGGCAGGCGTTTTCTCGAAAATACGTGCAACCGTCCCAGCGGGTAGTACGTCATGCCCAGCCGCTCTGCCAGGCGGGCCAACCCCAGGCGGGAAAAGAAAGCGATGTGCTGGCCGGTGCCGAATGCGTAATAACTCCAGTGTTCTGGTAAAGGTGGGGCGTTGTCCGCAAAAACCTCGGTCGTGAAAATCAGAGTGTCGGACTGATGGTCGGCAAGGGTGCGTTGTATGAAATCGAGCGGATCGAGTGTGTGTTCCAGTACCTCTACGGCGCTGACAGACAGACAGGCGCCTTGCGTAGCGTCATACTCGAAACCGCGCGCAAAGAGGTTGGCGGCATAGCGGTCGGACCAGAAATAATTGAATCCCAAATCACGCATCAACCGGGTCAGCAGGCCATACCCGCCCGCTACGTCTACGTATTTTTCCTTCCCGTGGTCACCCAGGACAAAGTAGTTGATTGCCGCGAGTCGCAAGGCGGTAAAAATATTGCGGGAGGCAACGTCCGTATCTTCCTGGGCGATGGCTTCGGAGTAAGCTTCTTCCAGCCATGTGGGTTCACTGACGAACAGGTGATCGCATTCTGCGCAGTAGCGATAGTTGGCCTCATATTTGTTGAGAACTACCGTAGTGAATAGAGTTCTGGTTTCTGCGCTACAAATATGGCATTTCAATCTGGGATTACTTGGGTTCTTGCCTGAATAGGCTGTCATTGTGTTCGTGTTCATGACTCATATGTTCTTGTGCGGGCTTGCGTTAGTTTCTGCTCAGAAGTTTCTTGGTAAGCGGATGTAAACGATTGAGTTTGGGTACCTGTTCGGTTTGAAGCAGCCACATTTTTCGCTTGATGATCGCTGTCAGAACCTTCCGCCCCAATGCATCGAGTAGGTAGCAGTTCGAGATAAAGCTCCAGTTCGGCAGGCATTCTGATAGGCGTCGCTCATCATTGACGTTCACTTTTGGCAGATGACTGAGTATACGTGCGTGATTGTCATGCCTACGTATGAATGCGTCGTTGATTTTCCTCCGGAATTCATCATCGACATTGTATTGAGTGTAGTGATGTGTTGGAGCGACAGATCAAAGTGCTGGTAAAGGCATTCGAACTTGCCCTGGTAGGCAATCGACAATGTAGGGGTGCCGTTTTCCAGTGAGGCAATAAGCAAATGTATGCGCCCGGTGATAACAAGGTCGAGCAGCTCGTAAACCGCTTGGTCTTGTCAGGCTGGCCGATCGATGTATAGCGTACATGTACGAATTCCCTGTGTTGCAGTGTCCGATCGAATGCCTGCAGCATATACGTCCGCCCATGACGAACAAGGCATGATGTTGACGTATTAATTTATCGAACGCGCGCGTTCCCGCTGCCCCGCGTCAGGCCTGCACGACGGGTGTGTTCCCAACGCTCGGTACCACAATTGAACGGCGTTGTCTGCCGATGATGGTGAAGCTGGAGGCTGGGTTTTGTGTGCGGAGCGACTGCATCAGGCACTGAGCATGGCCAGGTTGTCCAGGGACCCGGAGGGGTCGCAGACATCTCCGGCAATAATGGCGAAGCGTGTGGCCATGTTCGGGCATGACAAGCTGGGGTGTCGAAATACGTAAGCGACGCAGGGGGTAGAACGGCCCGCAGGGCATTACGAGCAATGATGGCCTAATCGATCAAATATTGTCTGCGTATCGTCAATATCCAGACTCGTCACAGGAGTGGGGCGCAAAGCTGCGTAACTCGCTCGACAAACAGGGCGCGCGTATAGTATGCCGCGATCCTGGAACCCCCTTCCTCTGCATTACGTTCCCGGACATCGCGATCTTGACCTGCCGGACTTCTTCGGACCACTCATTCCTGGAAGACGGCTTCCGATTGGGTGGTTGAACAAAGGGATTGCTTGAAGGCCGCGGGCGTCTGGTTGCCCAGACTCGAATGCGGCCGGATTTCAT
>Ga0209916_1000519_pt1 | contig 58280 bp, 48 predicted proteins | sample ThiBio_1000_plan_FD_183956 | JGI IMG/M metagenome (GOLD analysis project Ga0209916, IMG submission 183956) | Wastewater bioreactor microbial communities from Cape Town, South Africa - Thiocy_solids_2 (SPAdes) | ecosystem: Engineered > Bioreactor > Thiocyanate-remediating > Anaerobic-Aerobic ... | reverse complement strand
TCAAAAATGTGCACAAAAATCAGAATCTTCAAAGCCGCAAAAAAAATGTGCATAACTATTTGAAATTATAAAAAAGACTAAAAAACATATATACCGCTTATTGTATGTTTGGGTGCTGAATAGTTACAGGAATTTTTATTTGCAGAAAAGGACTTATCGAATACACGCAAACAAGCGAAGCTACTTATGTTCATGGAACCGATTTCACCTTGTGTGGAAGCCGTTCGGGAGCAAATGCCGTAGCAGTATGGATGATCCTGATGACACATGGTTCGGCAGGCTGGACCTACACGATGCAAAAACTTCTTGACCGCACAGATAATATCTGCGATGCGCTGGATGAAATGCAAATTGAATATTACCGCCATCCGGCGATGAATATTGTAGCCATCAAAGCAGATTATATTTCAGATGAAATCGCTCACAAATACCATTTGGTAGCAGATGATTATCAAAACCCGAAATGGTGGAAAGTGGTCATCATGATGCATGTTGACAAACCTGTTATCGATAATTTTCTTCTTGAATTGAAAGGGCAAAATGCACAGGCAGAAGTACATGTGTAACCAAAAATATCAGGATTCTGTTTTTTATTGAGCAGGATTATTTACCATTCCTAAAAACAAAATAGAACCGGTTTGTTTCTCAGCAATAAGATACAGAAACGGGCGGTTGATATCCATCACAGGATTTGGAGAAACCGCAGTGGTACCCATGCCTATGGAAGTAACCGCCGCGGCTTTTGTACCTTCCTCATCTACAGAAATAAAAGTTTTGTGAAGCGCTTTTGAAATATATGCACCCGCTGAAGCAGGATACATATTTGTAAAATCTGCATTGCCTGTAAATGCAACAGGCATTCCAAGTGCTGACAATTCAGGCCTCAAATCACTAATGTCATATTTGTATTCCCACCTGGGCATAAACAAGGTGACCTTTGTAGAATCCATTGGATTCAATGTGCTTTTTAAAATATCCGAATTGAAAGTTGATAATAAATCCCCGGTTGTAAGATTTGCTGAAGGCAGGATCACATACATGCTAAAGCTACCGGCTCCGTATGGCAATTCTATACATTGCATGGATTGATTTTCCAGATAAGGAAAAACAGCGGTTTGGGTCATGAATGGCGTTTGCACATTTCCGGCATCTGGCGTAGAAAAAACCCTGCTCCGGGTTTGCCTGCTGTCAAACTTCAATTTCCATTGCCCTTTGAAATAAACTGCATTAATCAGGTACATGATATCCGAAGGATCAATCTGATCTATAATGTGACTGATTTTTCCGTGCGTATTTTTTGAAACCCACGAGTTAATATCATTTACGGTTTGCGGGCTTTTAAAATCGGCTCCGGTAATCTGAGCCATGTAATTGTCGGAAACAGTTTGAATGAAAGCGGGCAAAGGCTGTGCTCCCTGATTGCGATACCAGATTGAATTTGCCAAATCGAGCTCCACTTTTGAATCAGCTTTTGGCAACCCGGTAACAAGCGCTTTATTTACCTCGTTCAGCAATTGAGCAGAGATCCCACCCAACTGAAGTGCACTGTTCATTTCATCCAAAGTATTTCCTGCTGCTCCATTATACGCCATACTAAAATCCATGTAAATGCTCAATGGTGAAACAAGTTTGTTGGAATTTGTTTTGTCCTGTTCCAATAATTCTTTAAAAAATTTCAGCGCAAAATCATTTTGAGACGCAATCACATTTTCGCCATTTTCGGGCAAGACAACCAGATTGATAACATCGGGTGAAACCTGTGTTTTTCCGCAACCATAAAAGATAAATAACGGAAAAAATAAAATAACAATAAGGGATACTTTGAATCTCATTCCGGATAATTTTTTTTAAAAAAATAGTTACAATTTCTTTGTGAAAAAGAAAACTTTCTATAACCCTGACAAGCCTGAATTGGCAAACGTTGCATCTCTTCAAAAAAGATTATTTATCATCTGAAAACAAAAAAACCGGAATTTTCAAATCAGAAATTCCGGTTTTGTAACTTTTTTCCCGGGTTAAATCAATTCAAGCACTTCCTTTATTGTATCCGCGCCTTTGTTCTTCGCATAATATACCTGCAAGTCGTTATGAAACTGATCATCATCGTACCTGTCAGGATTTGCTTTATGTTTTTTGAATAATTCCTTTCCGAATTCAGGTCTTGGGCCCCAGTGAGCAATGACCTTATAATTCTCATCCAAAAAGAGAACGATCGGAATAGACCTGCTTTTCCCATTTGTCAGATAATCGTTTATCAGAGAAGGTTCCTGATCCCGGTAGGTAATTCTCATTTCATTGTCAGAAAAAAAAGTATGAATTACAGGTACGATGGCGCTTGCATCGCCGCACCATTGTTCGGAAATAATCAAAATCTTTCCTTTAAAATTCTTCTTTTTCAATTCCTTCAATTGGTTTTCATCCGGTTTATACACTTTCATCACCCTGCGCATCCGCTGGATACCCAGTTTATAATATTCGAGAAATTCTTTTTGTTCAGGCGTTTTCGGATTATCGATGATTGCCTGCCCTTGCTTCAAATATTCTTCAAAGCTAATCGCGTGGTCCCAAAATTTTTTTACATCCATCATCTTCGTGTTTAGGTATTTAACATTTTTTAATCAAACCATTTTTCAGATTGCATCTGTGCCGATAAAACCTTCTTTTAATTGGAACTGTGTTTCATTCACAGGCAATTCATTTTTATTCTCTTCTTTCCAAACATTATTCCAAAAAGCAGTCATGATCCAAAAACCAATTTATCAATTCCAATTCAGCCAATCCCTCTTCAATACCTGACAAACAGATACTTTCACTGCCAGCTTATGTCGCTAAACCCAAATTTTGCAGTTGGCTGCAAAACAATCATTATCCCCAAAATTACCTGTCCGGAATTTCCAGAGTACAATAAAAAAACCCTGACGACAATCCGTTTGGAATTGTACTCAGGGAATCCTTTTTTATCGAAAAAAACTTTATGCCAGTGTGGCATCAAGGCTGATGGGAAATTTCAATGCTTTACTTATCGGACAATTGTCTTTTGCTTCATTGGCACATTCCATAAACTTTGCATGATCGATATTCGGAATTTTAGCCGTCAGTGTCAGGTGAGAACCTGTAAGCTCCAGTTTATCCGGATCCATGGTTACTTCTGCAGTCACTTCAAGAGAATCAGGCGTAAATCCTGCCTGGCCAAGTATCAGGCTGAGAGCCATTGCAAAACACCCTGCATGGGAAGCAGCCAATAATTCATCCGGATTGGTACCCGCGCCGTCACCAAAACGGCTCTTGAAAGAGTAGGGATGATTGTTTAAAACTTTGCTTCTGGTGGATAACGTTCCGTTTCCTTCTTTTACTGATCCGCGCCAAACTGCACTGGCTACATGTTTCTTCATAATTCTTAATTTTTAGTTTATTAAAATTTTTCCTTTCAACATATTTAAATACATCAATACTTTACAAAAAGAAACCTGATGCCCTGTTTACAAACCCATGACAAAACAGAATTTCAATCTGAACCATGACTTGAAATGTTGTGCCAAAAACAGTGCCGTGATCCTCCAATTCTCATTTCACGCGATAAAATGACAGTTCAGAGGAAGAATTTCCCAAAAACGAAAAATGAAAAAGAATTCTATTTTCTGATTTGGTCAGTTTACTCGCTTTCCTATCCTGTTTCAATTTGAAAGCAAAAATTATTTTTATCCCTGTACGGGCAATATTAAATTTTCCTTAATCGCAAAGTCATCTCTGTTATTTTCTTTTACATTTATCGCGGTTTAACTTTAAAAACCGGAACAAATAAAACAATACCATGAGCGAAGAAATCAAACCAGAAGTTGAATTAGATGTGAGAACCATTATTCCCATTGAACGGCATAAGAAATTAGTTGCACTTTTTGGAGAACTGCCAGCCGGAAAAAATTTTATTTTCATTAATGACCATGATCCGATTCCATTGTATTATGAATTCAAGTCGATTTATGGTGATGTAGTGGGATGGGAATATCTTAACCGCGGAGGCAGGGAATGGAAAGTGAAAGTAACCCGTACGGAAGCCTCAGAAGCCCGCGAAATGAAAGGAGTAGCAACGCTGATTGATCTTCGCAAAACAGATAAAAAGGACTGGCGCCAGGTTGTTTTTCACCGCTATGGAATGATGGAAGAAGGCACCACCATGGAACTTATTGCCAAAGAAGATCCGCAGGAAATCCACGATATTTTTAAAAAGAAATTTGACGGTAAGTTTTCCTGGACTTATAAAAAGGAAGTTCCTGATGAATACATAATTCATATTCAAAAGATAGTAATGACCGGACTGGGTGATACCGGATTTTCTGTGGTAAATGAATTCGATGTGCGTCCGTATCCGCCGTCACAACGGCATGAAATGTTTTATAAAGCATTCGCTGAAATAAAGCCCGGAGAGGCATTTGAATTTACCAATGATCACGATCCAAAACCATTGTATTACCAGATGGAAGCAGAAAGCAAGGAACCTTTCCGTTGGGAATATCTCCAAAAAGGACCTGACGAATGGAAAGTGAGAGTAGTAAAAGTGAAAGAATAATTCTACCTGGAAACAGCCAAACTATTTTTAAATTAAAATAGTGCTTATTTACCAATTGGCAGGTAAATGAGTTTTTGTGTTTCAGGATAAACACCGGATTCTCAATTCCGGATAACTCTTCCCGATTCATGGTAATTTATTGATGTAGATCAATTTTGGATTGATTTATGCAGGTTAGTTTTGCATCTCAATTAAATTACAGAAACAGAAAAATTTAGAATTATGGCAAAAATAGACTGGCAGTTTGATCCTGCACACTCAGAAATTCAATTCAAAGTGAAACACATGATGGTTTCAAATGTATCGGGAAGATTTAAAAAATTTGACATTCATGTGGAAACAGAAGACAATGATTTTTCAACAGCAAAAGCTTCGTTCACTGCTGATATCGCCTCCGTTTCTACACGCGTAGAACAAAGAGATAATCACCTCAAAAGTGCAGATTTCTTTGATGCCGAAAATCATCCGAAACTTTCTTTTGTAAGCACCAAAGTCACAAAAGAAAGCGAAAGCGAATACGAAATGGAAGGAAACCTCACAATCCGCGATGTCACCAAACCTGTTACTTTTCACGTAGAACATTTTGGGGTTTTAAAAGATCCTTATGGAAATCAGAGAGCAGGTTTTGAAATTACCGGAAAGATCAAACGTCTTGATTTTGGATTAAAATATAATCCGACACTTGAAGCAGGCGGATTTGTTGTAGCCAATGAGGTTAAGATTACAGCAAACGTTGAACTTATTCATCAATAAAATCGGGAGTAATGACCTCCGTCAATTGAATTGCATAGCCGCGGGTATTTTCCTGTGGCTATTTTTTTGGTAAAGGTAATTGAGGTTGTCACAGTTTTTTTCCCAACAATTCTTTAGGGTGTGAAGCTACAATCTCATTGTAATCATAGCCAGCTCTCTGCAGGGATCTTTTGGCAGATTCCAAAGCGTAAGCCGCTTCATTGTGCGGGTGAACCGGCACATCGGGTGCATTGTTTAATTGTTCAAGAAGCGCTTCTGTTTCGTTGCTGGCAAGCTTTTCACATACATCATACATCCCACCCGGTTCTTCTTCCACCTCGTCGTGTTTCTTCATCACATGCCAGATCACTGTAATCACTTCAGGTGTGGGAGGTACCACCATCAATGCTGTCAATGCACCGTGTTCGAGACGCAACCTGGACTGAAGAGGTAAGGGAACTCCTCCGTTTGCCTTTTGTGCAGCGGGAAAAAGAATTTTTTCTTCCATTTTTATATGCCTCAGCAATCCTGTGCGAAACTGATGATAGAGGCCTGCTTGCATATTCACAGGATCTTCGGTTGCTTTTTCAAGGAAAGTTTCAATACGCCGGTGGTCGTTTTCAAAAAAATTATACAGTGGTTTATTCACGTCTATCCATTAATGTTATATATCTGCAAATTACAAAACAAATTTCATGGGATCATTAAGCCCGGCTAACGCTCCCCGAATCCACGTTGCCCGTTCTTACCATAGAACCCCAATGCTGAAGTTCGCCTTTAAAAGCTCTTTTAATCGATTTCAGTAAAATAAAATACATCATCTGACGATAGACAAGCCGTTGCGGGAAAATCCACAAAAGTTTTTTCGGATTTTCTTTTTCAAATGCAAAAGCAAGCGCTGCACCCAGGATATCGATAGCCGTGAAAATGAGATAATAAATCAGAATGTGCGGTACGCTTAAAACAATAATCTGTGTAGCTGATAAAATAATACTTACCAGAAGGATGAGATCTGCCAGAGGGGCAAGAACGGTTAAAATAATCTGGAATATGAGGATGTTGGGCATAGCTATCAATCCAAAATTTCCATATTTAGGATTGAACAATGTTTTTCTGTGTTTCCAAAAACACTGCATCACTCCGAAACTCCATCTGAAACGTTGTTTGAAAAACTGACGGACAGTTTCAGGAGCTTCTGTATAACTAATTGCTTCGGCGCAGTTTCTCACCACATAGCCATTGATCAAAAGCCGCATTGTCAGATCACAATCTTCGGCCAAAGTATCAGTTGTAAATCCGCCGGCCTTAATAATTGCTTCTTTTTTAAATGCCCCGATTGCACCCGGGATCACAGTGATGCAATTCAGCAAATCGAAAGCCCTGCGATCAAAATTTTGCGAAGTGATGTATTCGATACTTTGCCATCTTGTCAACATGTTAACCTCATTTCCCACTTTCACATTCCCTGCTACAGCGCCCACTTTATCTTTTTCAAACTTTCTCATCAACTGACTAAGCGCATCAGATTTTAGCTGGGTATCTGCATCCACACAAACAATAAAATTATATGAAGCCCTGCTGAGGCCAAAGTTCAAAGCCGAAGCCTTTCCCCCATTTTCTTTTGAGAAAATTTTTACCCGGTTATCATCTTTAAATGCATTGCTGATCCGCTCGAAAGTGTGATCACTGCTGCCATCGTCCACAAATACCACTTCAAACAATGGATAATCCTGTTGCAACATACTTTGCACGGTGCGGATACAATTTACCTCTTCATTGAATCCCGGAATGAGAATCGAAACCCCTTCTCCAAAAGGCGGACCGGGGTTGGCAGTGATTCTGTTTTTATCCCGTCTTTTCTGAATAGATGCCAGGAGAATCATGATCCCGATTCTCAAAATAGAAAGAACAATGGCGATGAAGAAAAGCATGAACAAGGTCTTGCCAGTCCAGAAGGTGCTTTCGGCGAGCAGAAAATTAAATCTGTTAGTCCAACGGTCACGGCTATTCGTAACAGATGGCATCAAATCATTTCTCGTTTTGCCCATCAGCCCTGCCACACTTGTAAAAACATATCCTTTCTTTTTGAAATAATCAATAATTCTCGGAAGTGCTTCCACAGTGGCTTCCCTTGTCTCTCCTCCTGCATCGTGCAATAAAATAATACTTGCATTATCCACTTCCACAGACCTGATTACCCTTGCAACAATGGAATCTGCAGAAACCCCGGGCGCCCAGTCATTCGGATCTATTCCTTCATTAATAGTCAGATAATTCAGCTGACGGCTTTGCTCAATCGGATCCAATTCTTCAAAGGTTTCCGGTTGTGAATCTGCATTGTAAGGCGCCCTGAATAAAATAGTCGAGTGGCCGGTCACACTTTCAATCAGCAGACGTGTTAACTGCATTTCCAGCGCTGCTCTGTGCCTCGACATTTCAGCAATATTGTGATGGGTAAAGGTGTGGTTCCCGATTTCAAATCCATCATCATACTCTCTTTTCAAAATCGGAATATTTTGTTCCGCCTGGAGGCCGACTACGAAAAAAGCCGCAGGCACATGTTCTCTCTCAAGAACGGAAAGAATTTTTGGAGTCCATTCCTCACTGGGCCCGTCATCAAAAGTGAGAATTAGTTTGTGCCCCGGGCCCCGGGTAGTATCTTCTGCAAATTTTCTGATGACATAACCGCTCGGCATCTGCACATAATTCTCTTCGGCAATCAGTAATCCAGTGCTGTCCAATTCGATACTTACCAATCCGGGCTGAGGATCTTTGATGATATCCAACACTTCACCTTCACCAAGGAATTTTACTTCGGTACCTCTTGGCAATGTAAACAATGTAGTGAAATCAAAAGGCTGTTTGGTAAGTGAGGAGTCGGACAAATCCCGGTTGTAGAATTGCCAGATCCTATTGTCTTCTGTACCCAGCCTCCATAAAGAAGATCCTGCAAATGGGAACTCATCCGAAAATCTCAACACATTAAATGTGGTTGCAGCATCCGTAAACCACAACTGATGTTTTACTTCATCACCATCATCATTGGTCTCGGTGTAATCATAGTGTAGATTATAAGAATCATCATCAAAAGTCACATCACCACCCACTTCGTTGGCAGTGTTCAACGCATCATCATAACTTATAGAACCCACATATTTTCCATTTGCCCAGTCGCCGCCGTAACCTGCCACTCCGAGAATAATTTTTTCGGGAGAGATTTTATCAGATATTTCCGACATGGTTTGTTCAATCCATTTTTGAGAACTGATGGGTCCGGCATGCGTTGAGTTGTTGAATTCATCATAGGCCATCACCACGACAAAATCATTCAACTCTCCCAGTCTTTCATAATTATAATCTTCATTGTCCACAGGCACATCCGTTGTCAGCAAAAGCCCGGCCTTTGACAAAGCAATTCTTAATTTATTTTCAAATGCCACGAAACTTTCATCCGATTTCTCATTCAATTCTTCGAAATCCACATTAATGCCATCAAAATGATTTTTCTTTAATAGCTGTACCACCTTTGCGATAAGGGCATCTTCATTTTTCTTATTGGAGAAAATTTTGTGAACGATTTTCCCGTCAAACTCCTTTTTCGGTGTATTAAAGTTGGAAAGCATGGGCAATATTTTCAGGCCATATTTTCGCATAAAGGCCAATGCCGTAGAATCAATCCTTGAATCGATGTCTCCTGAACTATTTTTGACAAAAAACCATTCAGGAAAAATCATGGTCAGTTTTTCGCCGTGCAATATCAAATCGTGTAAAGAGGCGGGATCCCAGGGCACATAGAATGCGGCTCTTATTAAATTCTGATTCTTGAGCTGCCGGTGTGTAATGCTTTTTTTGAGAGAATCCTCTTTTAACCTCTTCATTAAAAAATTCTTAAACCCGTTGTACTTTACATTCTGGCGGTTTTTAAGAACGAGCGGATTCGATGTCCTTATGGCATTTGCAAAGGCCTTGGATTTGGATGATAAATTAGGTAAACCCGGAAGGGATCCGATATAGAGTGTAATCAATAGTACGATTAGCAAAGCAAGAAATGAGAAAAGAAGAAATCTTCCTGTCCAAATTATTCTTTTCCAACGCCCCGGCCCCGCTGCCTGAAAAATCTGCTTTTTCTGTTCCATAAAATTAAACTGGAATTATTTTCCGGTCTCTCAATTTGCTTCTATAAAATTAATCAGGATGGCGTTTAAATGATCTAAAATTTATCATGCAGCCAATTTTCTTTTAAGATTTGGTTAGAGCTGTTTCATAAAAAATGGCCCGAGTAGAAACAAGGGCCGTTTACCAAAACTAACTGCTTATGAGAAAATTGTATTTCAAACTTTAATCTGTATATGGCAAAACCAATGCCAGAAAAAATCATATTGATTTTCAAATGTAAAAATTTAGAGAAAAAAGTTTCACATCGAAATGATCTCTCAGTTCCACCGAAATTCCCCGCAACATAAATTCAATTCAAGGGATAAGTAATAATGAAAGGCAAAAAAAATGGCCCGTGTAGAAACAAGGGCCGTTTACCAAAACTAACTGCTTATGAGAAAATTCTATTTCAAACTTTGGATAGTAAAAATCAAAACCGATACCAGAAAATAAAATAACTGCTCTTCAAATGTGAAAGTTTACAAAAAGAAGCCACACATTCAACAGGTTCAAAAAAAACCAAATTCAATTTATTTTAAACCGGGATTTTGCAGTAGCCTTAAAGGCTACTGCAAAGTGCATAAGGGGCTGAGGGAAGCATCCCGGTAACCCCGGCTTAGAAAGCCTTTGCGAAAATGATTTAATTGAGCATTAGGCTTTCTTAGCCGTTTTGCAGGCAACTGCAAAATTCGGGTTAAAAAACTTGGGCAATTCCCAATCAGAATATAGCACCTCAAAAATAACGATACGACCGAAGCGGCCCGGCGAGGATAAGTAAAAGGATTATAAATCAGGTTTGTTTCATTAGCCAATACAATCTTTAAAGTATTTAAAAGAAAAAGGCCCAAGTAGAAACAAGGGCCGTTTACCAAAACTAACTGCTTATGAGAAAATTGTACTGTTTTATTTCAATGTCTTTTAATAAAATTCTTCATCAAAGGTAATATCAAAATTCATAGAATAAAACAGTTTATGAGAATTTTAAAAAAATATTCAGAAAATATTATCCTTTCTTTAAAATTCTATCGTAGAAATTGTCAATTAATGATCAAAACACTTTGATAACCACGTAGTTTATACAGGTTTATAGAAAATGAAGCTGAAAAATAAATTATTGATGAGTAAGTTTTTCCGCATTCTCTGCAAACTGAAGTGCGTCGATAAATTCCTGTAAATGGCCGTTCATCACTTCCTCCAGATTATAAACAGTCATGCCTATGCGGTGATCAGTTACCCTGCCCTGAGGATAGTTGTAGGTGCGTATTTTGGCTGATCTGTCGCCGGTACTTACGAGACTTTTTCTCCGGCGCGAAATTTCCTCTTCCTGTTTCCTCACCTTTTCTTCATAGAGTTTGGTGCGCAGCATTTGCATGGCTTTTTCCCTGTTGGCAAACTGGCTGCGTTCTGTCTGGCACATGACAACCAACCCGGTTGGGATGTAGGTCAGCATAACTTTGGTTTCAACCTTGTTCACATTTTGACCGCCTGCTCCGCCACTCCGTGCCGTATCCATTTTAACATCGCTGTCTTTTATTTCCACATCCACTTCCTGCGCCTCAGGCATAACGGCAACTGTGGCTGCACTGGTATGTACCCGTCCGCTTGCTTCAGTTGCAGGTACGCGTTGTACACGGTGAACCCCGCTTTCAAACTTCAAAGTTCCATACACATCATCACCCTTCACTTCCAACTGAACTTCTTTATACCCACCCACGGTACCATCGCTCTCGCTGAGTACGGCAGTATGCCATCCTTTATTTTCGCAATAGCGAACGTACATACGCAACAGATCACCCGCAAAAAGAGATGCCTCGTCACCACCCGTACCGGCACGGATTTCCACAATACAGTTCTTTTCGTCTTGCGGGTCTTTTGGAATAAGTAAATTCCGAATGTGGGATTCAATTTTCTCCTTTTCTTCATTCAGATGTGGTAATTCATCTTTGGCAAGATCACGCATCTCATCATCACCACTTTCAAGTACCTCCCTGTTGAAAGCAATATCATCAATAACTTTAAGCAATTGTTTCCGTGCATCCACAATTTTTTCCAAATCACGGTATTCCTTACTAAGCGTACGGTATCTCTTATTGTCATTTACAATTTCAGGGTTTGTAAGGGCAACGCCAAGTTCATCAAACCTCGCCTGAATGGCCTCCAGTTTATCAAGCATTCAATAATTTTTTGGCTGCAAAATTAAGATTTGTCATCAACCCGGCTGAGGTAAGTTCGGCCTGAAAGTCCAATTAAATAAAGAAAGTGGTGAATTTCAAATTTGAAATGGCTAAAAAATATTTACCCTCAGTGCTTTCAATTCGGTAAAACCTTCAATATGCCAGCGATAATATTGCTCGATCAGAAATAACAATTTTTTTCGCGCAACTCCATTGAGTTGAATCTGGGCCGACGTAGTACCGGCGATATTTTTCAACAAATCAGACAACGTCTTATTTAACTTTTTATCAGGCTCCGGAGTTTGCGTATTAAATGCGGCAACAAACATTCCCTCTTTCACATCAAAAAAAGGATTTTTTTCTTCATAATTATTGATGATTTGAAAACCAAGGTATTTCGCCAGTTTCAATCCAAATATCAATGGAATATTAGCTGCATCTGCCGCTTTACTTTCATCTAATCCTGTCAATGAATCGGCTATAAATAAAAATAACTCTTCATTTTTTTCCTCATGCCTCAAAACCCTGGATACGAGTTCAATGATGATCATTGCCTCGGCATATTTAACCACATCTGAGAAAATGGTTGTATAAACTTTTCCCCATGAGATTTCTTTTATGCGCTGAAGGTTTTTCAGATTACTATGGTAAGCCTCAATCTCCACAATGCTCCCCGGTTCATACATCTGGCCTTTAAATTTTTTCCCGGTCCCTAAAATTCCGTTTACCAGGTACGATTGCAAACCGAAGGATTGGGTATAAATAGTTACCACCGCGCTGGTGTCGCCATATTTGACCTTTTTTAATACAATACCCCGGGTTTTTGAAATCATTCGCCAAATTTCTTCAAACTCCTGATATTATTAAAACTTTTTCAATCCTTAAACAATGAGATAAAATAAAATACGTTTCGGAAAGAACAAATTTATATCTGATATCAGTTTATTTATGAGAAATCTAATTACTGCTCTTCTGTCAGTTCTGTTTTTTTCAGGTAGTTTACTGGCACAAAACTCAATTAATTTAAGACCCATGTCATCAGGATACAGTGGCACAGGTTCCAATTACGATGTAAAATATTACAGATGTGAGTGGACCATTGATCCGAGAACTTCGACCAAAACCATCAGCGGAACAGTGACTGTTTATTTTAAAACCATACAAACAAATGTTTCCGCCATAACCATCGATCTCAATAAAACATCATTTAATAATGGAGGCCTGCTGGTTAAATATCATGGGACTGCGTGTTCAAATTCATTTACCGGAAACATTTTAAATATCACCTTGCCATCAACGATTCCGGCCACCGGCACCCTCGATTCTGTATCCATTACCTATTCAGGAATACCACCGGCTGTGAATGGAGCCGCCCAAGGCTATCAGATTGCGACAGATGGAGGAGGTAAAAAATATGTAAACACACTTTCGGAATCGTATGAAGACCGTGATTGGTGGCCTTGCAAAGCAGATATGCAGGACAAAGCAGATTCCATGACCATGGTATTTAATGTGCCCTGGGTTACCAGCACTGCAGATACTTTTTGGGTGGCTGCAAATGGAGTATTGGTAAGCTCCCCTATCGTGGGTAATTCAAGGATTTTTACTTTTGAGACCCATTATCCTATAGCCAGTTACCTGGTCGGTATTTCTGTAGCCAGGTTTAACCGTTATTACCGAACCATCAACATTGGAGGAACCACCGTTCCGGTAGAATATGACTTATTAGCCGGAAAAAATAATAGCTACTATACCAATGCTGTCAATGCCATGGATAAGGTAAATGATGTTGTTCTTGCCTTTAGTCAGAAATTCGGTGATTATCCATTTAAAGATGAAAAATATGGATTTTACGACGGGCTGCTGGGAGCAGATGGTATGGAACATCAGACCTTCTCATGTATTGCCTCCAATGCGCTGACAAGCACAGGTACTTTGGTTCATGAAATGATGCATCAGTGGTTTGGCGACAAAGTTACTTTTGCCACCTGGAACAATTTGTGGCTGGCCGAAGGTTTTGCCCGGTATAGTGAAGCCCTTGGTCCGGAGCTGGTTCCCACCATCGGCGGAACACCTGCAACCATCAGAGGCTCCTGGAAAAGCAGTGCAAACGGTACTATCTCAGATGTGGGTGCCTATATCCCCAATAGTTCAATGACCACCTCTAATCTGATTTGGAATTCACATTATGGAACATCTGTTTATAATCGGGGTGGGATGGTTGTTAGCATGTTGCGCACGCTCCTCGGAGACGACAAATTTTTTCAGGCATGCCGGGAGTATTTGAGCGATCCGGGCCTGGCCTATGGATCTGCAACAACCGAAGACCTCAGAGCACACATGGAATCTGTTTTGGGTGGATTTGATCTGACCGGATTTTTCAATTCCTTCGTTTATGGAAATGGCTATCCAACCTATAATGTCCAATGGCAGGCTGTGAGTACCGACAGTATCAGATTTGGGATTTACGGGCAGACCATAAGTTCAGGTTCCAATGTAAGTTATTATTATTCCGTTCTTCCTATCAGGGTGCAGGGAAAAGATTCCAATGGCAACACGAAAGACACCGTTATCGTTTTGTATGATCAGCCAACAGGAATTTGTGTAGGTGGTAATGGGATCCGGGTGGGTAATTCATCCACGCCACAGGTGTATTTGGGATTTACTCCCACCACTGTAACTTTTGACCCATTTAACATGAGCCTCGCAACGGGTTCTACAATCAAGAGTACTGTTGTGGCCACAGGAATTACAAATTTCAATGTCAGACCTGTTGGCGGGAAAAATTTAGCCAGCCTTGTTTTGTCCGATTTTCCTTCTGCTCAAAGCGTGATTCTTGAACATAGTTTTGATGGAACTCATTTCGAATTAACCGGTGAAATGGCTGATAATGGAAACGGAAACTTTACCTACAGTGACGATCGCAATAATACAACCGTTTTTTACCGTGCAAAAGTCACATTGAATTCAGGACATGTATTGTATTCAGACATCATTAAGGTAAACTATGAAAACAATCTCTCACAAATAGGCATTTTAACCAATCCGGCAAGGGGAAGCCTGAAAGTAAAAACTCAGGGAATCACCGGTAAAATCAATTATACGATTTTAGATATGGGTGGGAAAATGCTACTCAAAGGGGAAAAAACGAGTTACGGAGAAATGGTGGAGATCAACATTCAAAATTTATCAAGAGGCCCGTATTTGCTTCATATCCAGTCAGCCACTGCGGAAAAGACAATCCAATTTCTAAGTGACAATTAATGAATCATCAACAATATTGAAAACCTTTCAGCATTGAAAATAATTCCGTTAATCTCAAACCAATGAAAAAATTTCTACCTGCGCTTATCCTGTTACTAACTCCTTTTATAAACAAGGTCTATTCACAGGCAACAAAGAGCTATCCTTTTGCGGTTGGTACAACGAGTTGCGGCTCGGGATCTGATCAAATACAATTTTATAATTACAATGGAACAACAAATGTCATAAGTAGTATTACAGACCAGACATCTACGAATCCGGTAGCGCGTTATGTACCTCAGTTAAGAATAGGAACTATAGGTGCTACAAATAAAAATAAATATATTCCTTCGCAATGGTTTACGTCTAACTACTCAAGTATTTCTTATAATCCAAAGGATCACAATATCTATTTCGTGTGGACTGCTACAACCAGCAACGGGACATGGAATTCTTCATTCCCAGGTAGTTCTCCAAGATCGTTTATCTGGAGGTGGCCTTTAGGCACCAAACCCACAGATGCAAATAACAAATTAGATACTCTGTGCTCCGTAGGAGCTGATTTACTTGGAGTCGTATTTGATAACAACGGGAATAGTTATGCTATAGAATTTACAATAAATTCAGACGGGAAAACATATTCCGGTTTCATACGGTCTCTTGATTTGACTACCCGTACACTGGGCCCACAAAGTCCCTTGAATTTTACAGGAGGAGCTAAAATATATCAGGAAGGATCCGGCGATGTGGTTATGACTCCATCCGGACAATTATTCTTTATTGTAGATAATAAATTGTTTACACCTGATTACAAAAGTTACAACGGAGCCGGAAATCCTATCACATGTACCTATATTGATACGGTCATTAATAGTGCAACCGGATACTATGTAGGGCTTACTTATGCTGATGGAGAAATGGTTTCCGCCTATAGTGGTGGAGGATGTCCATTCTTTGAAACGGATATGCTTACCGCGGCTACAAGCAATGTATCGAAATCAGGTACGGTATATTCCGCTGTGGATATGGCTTCCGTTATTTCCGGTATCGGCGCGGCAAAGAAATTAGTTTCTGTAACTCCCACAGGTACTCCCGGCCAATACGATGTAGTTTATGACGTGTATATCCAGAACTACGGCAACATGGATATTACCAATGTGCAGGTGACAGATGATCTGACGAAAATAAACGGGGCAACAAATGTAACCCAGACCGGTGCGGCATTTACCGATAATCCTGCAGGGCTGACATTGAATTCGGCTTACGACGGGAAAACCAACATCAACCTGCTGGATGGTGCCGGTACCCTTCCCAACTATCCTGTTGCCAATAATCATGCAACCATCCGAATTACCTGCCGGCTTTCCAATTTGTTGCCGGGAGTTTTGTACAACAACAGCGCAATTGCTTCAGCAGTAGATTTCAACAACAACAACCTTAAAGACAGCAGTACCAACGGAAGTAAACCGGACCTGAACGGGAACGACAAACCGGATGATCCCGGAGAAGGCCAGCCCACTCCATTGCTGATCGCTGTAACTCCTACGATTGCTCCATGTACCATTCTCGGCCAGGTAATTTACAGTCAAAACTTTGGAAGCGGAACGGGATTAAACACAACATTACCCATTGCTTCTACCGGCGGTACCATTGCGCCCACAACCCAATACACAGCAACAACTACTGCACCGGTACCTGTTGAAAATTATACCATTTCAAATAACGCCACCAATGGCGATGCTTCCAAATGGATAAATCTTACCGACCATACAGGAGGCGCTAACGGCCGTATGATGCTGGTTAATGCGGACGCTCAGAACAATGTAATTTACCATGACGAAGTACCTTCTTCGTGCGCCAATCAGCAATACTCATTTTTCTTTTATGGTGCTTTTATTGGAAACAGCAGCTACCAAACCATCTGTAATGGGTTCGGCGGATTTAAATATCCAAATGTAACCCTGAGAGTACGGGATAAAGCCACCGGCGTTATCATTGCTCAGGCAACGACCGGCGATATTACCTCCACTTCATGGCAGCAATATGGAATGAAATTTACCATGCCAGGCGGATTTACTTCTGTTGTTCTCGAATTGGTCAATAACGGTGAGGGTGGTTGTGGAAACGATTTGGCACTTGATGATATTCAGTTTGGTATTTGCAATCCGTCACCTGTTGTAAACATAGGCGCCACCGCCGCAGGATGTCTTGGAAGTGAAGCACTTTTCAATTCTACAATCAGTGATCCCACAGCATTGGGAGGAACTCCTTCCTATTTGTGGCAGATTTCGAGCGATAATGTCACCTTTACAAATATCACCGGAGCAACCAATGGTACTTATTCAATACCCAATACCACCGCAGGAGATATATCCAAATATTATCGTGTGATTGTAGCCGGCCCCGGAAATATGGGAGTTTCCGGTTGCCAGTATGTTTCGCCGGGAATCATTCTTCCTGCCAAGTCGCAATCAGTAGCGCCAACAGGAGCCAAAGCAAGCATTTCCAGTGTTTGCCCGGGAAAACAAATTACACTGACAGTACAGGGCGGTTCCCTCGGCAGCGGTGCATCATGGAACTGGTATTCGGGTTCCTGCGGTGGAACACTCGTTGGTACCGGAGCTTCAATAACAGTAGCTCCCACCTCAAATACAACTTACTTTGTGAGAGCAGAAGGTGATTGTAATATTACTACGTGTGCCCAGGTTACAGTTACCATCAGTTGCGATATCGATAAAGACAAAGATGGCATTCCGGATTGGGTTGAAAGCAACATCCCTGCATCTTTTGGCGATGACGATGGAGATGGGATCATCAACGCATACGACACAGATTACATCTACACCATTAACGGGAATAGTTATCCGTACGTGGACAACAATGGAGATTTCATCAATGACTGGTTTCAGGCCGATGGAGATGTGGATGGAGACGGGATTCCAAACTATCTCGATACAGATTTTCCCGGAAGAATAGATTCAAATGGAGATGGTGTTGATGATCGTTTCGATTCAGACCTCGATGGCATCATCAATATGCTCGATCTGGATAGCGACAACGATGGTATTCCCGATGTGGCAGAAGCAGGCGGAGTGGATGAAAACGGAGATGGGAAATTAGATAACTATTTAGATACCGATGGTGATGGACTCAGCGATCAGGTGGACTCCAATTTGAGTGGAGCATACAATTCAGGTGCCGGCCTCGGACCAAAAGATACCGATGGAGACGGAGTCCCGAACGAATTTGACCTGGATAGTGACAATGATGGAATTCCGGATGTACTTGAGGTGGGTGGAACCGATGCTAACAATGACGGCATGATTGATGGTTTTATTGATACAAATCACGATGGAATTTCAGATAATATTACAGGGACAAATGGTTTGTTGCGCACCGGCCCGGACACAAACAATGATGGAAGAACAGACAGCTATCCTTATAAAAACATGGACAAAGATGGTGTTCCCAATCCTTACGATTTAGACAGTGATGGTGATGGGATCACGGATGTATTGGAAGCAAATCTTCCGGACACCAATCTCGATGGCAGGGTGGATGGTCCGTATAATTCAAAAGGATGGGCGGTTTCTGTTGCTTCAAAATCTACTTTCACTCCACCAAATTCTGACGGCGACCCCAATCCGGATTATCTGGATATTGACAGTGACAATGATGGAATTCCTGATATTATTGAGGGGCCATCTACCAAGGATTTTAAATTCCCGTTAGGTAAAGATTCAGATGGTGATGGAATCGATGATGCATTTGATGCCAAGCCCAACCAATGGGGCGGGTCCGGAATCTTCCCTATCGACACAGATGGGGATAATATTCCTGATTTTCGTGATCTTGATACAGATGGAGACGGAGTTCCGGATATTAAAGAAGGACACGATTATAATTTTGACGGAATTTATAATGAAAATACAACCCTGCTTGGAACTGATACTGATGGCGATGGATTAGATGACCGGTTTGATTTGGACAATACTTCAGCCAAAGGAACATCGTCCAATTTAGGTAATGGAGGTACAACTAATGGAGATCCTAATCCGGGTACAAGAGCTGTGGTACAGCAAACCCCGCCCACTGCGGGAAACCGCGACTGGCGCTGGCTTCCGTATGTACTGCCTGTCAATGTCCTTTCCTTCCAGGAACAAACCACAGAGGTTACAGCCGTACTAACATGGGAAGTTATCAGTTCGGAAAATATTTCCTCCTTTGAAATTCAAAGGAGTACTGACAATTTCCATTTCCAAAAAATAGGCGAAGTTGATGTGAATGTACAGGCCAATGAACAAAGAAAATTTACCTACAATAATGATATTTCGGAAATCACCTCAGGAATTATTTTCTACAGATTACAAATCAGAGGGGAATATGGAAAAGGAATGATGAGTAATGTGATCAGGGTAAACGTCACCAATCCCGAAGAGAATGTTAGTATTAAGCCTAATCCGGCAAGTCACCGTGCAATAATTGAATTACCGGTAACGACTGATGGAATTGCGCAGGTCAAGGTTACCGATAATACCGGTCGAATGGTAACCTCTTTGAGCCAGAAAATCCTGAAAGGGATGAATCAGATTGCACTCGATAATTTGCAACATTTACCCAATGGAGTTTACACAGTTCAAATCCAATCCAACAGTGGCGTGTATAACCTCAGGCTGGTAATTACCAGATAAATTTTTATTACACTTTTTCAGAAGGAGGATTGTTTATTCAGTTCTCCTTTTTCATTTTTGAGGACAATTAATAAATAACTATGCGTAATAAATCAGTACCACTTTTTAGCCGCGAAAGAATAAACAATGATAAGAAACCCTTTACCAGATTGAGGAAATTCTGTTTTTGACTGCATTGTTAGAATACTCTTGCCCAGAAATAATTCAGAATTGGAAATTTGACTTATTTGGAATACCAGAAAACAATTCCCTTTCCTCAAAAAGTTATTTCAACAGGTCATTAATTTGCTCTAACGTGGCAGTGTGATCTGCATTGATCCCTTCTTTTTGAAAAACAAGGTCGCCCTTTTTATCAAGCACCGAAATTATATTGCTGTGCGAAAAATCGCCATCTGAATTTTTTTGAAACTGCACATTTAATAACACAGAAAGTGTACGTACCGCATCATCATCTCCGTGGAGAAGTGTAAAATTATTATCAAGGAACATCTCCTTTTTAAACTCATTCAATCTGGTTGGGAAATCCCGCTCCGAATCAAAACTTACAAGAACGAAATTGACATCTTCCGCCTTTTTGCCAAGTTTTTTTTCTATGTTTTGCACGTCGGCAGTCAGCCTGGGGCATGCATACGTACAATGTGTAAATATCATTGCCATAACTGTGGGCTTGCCTTCCAGTTGATTCAATGACACTTCTTTATTATCCTGGGTCGTAAAAGTATCCGTCAAATTAAAAATACTCTCCTGAGGAATAGTGCCAACCGCCGAAACTTTCGATTCTACACTTCCCGTAAATGCAGACTTTGGCTGGCTATCACATGCAACAAGAAAAAAGAATAATAAAAGCGGGATCATATTTTTTTTCATGGCCATCATTTTAAGTCTTTAGCACAACGAAATCCGAGATTGCCGATACAGAAATTTCCCTTGAGGCTGCCTCTGTAACTGTATCGCAAGAAAGAGGCGTAATCATCTTTGTCTTTCACATACAGGGAACTGCTTGCACAAAATAATTGAAGTTCATCCTGCGTATTGGCACGGCTGTCGCCACTTTTGATAAAACTATTGAAATCAAAAGTCCATTCCCATACAAGGCCATGCATATCATACAATCCGTACGCATTTCTATAAGTCGATTTTACAGGTGGCAAAACCTTGGGGTTGGGTTTCTGATACCAGGCAAGAATCAAATCAGTAAGTTTCTTGTATTTGGTATTCAGCGGACGTGCTTCGCCGGCCATTTCCCATTCGGCAACAGATGGCAATCTTTTACCCCTCCATTTGGCATACGCCCTGGCAGCAAACCATGATACATACACGACAGGACTGTTGTAAAGAACTTTGTTTTTTTCACCGACAGATAAATCACTTTCCCAATATTTTAAATAATTGGAATCGGCAAAGAGAAGGTTTACCCTGCTCCGCCTCCATTGTGGATTTGCTTTTACAAATTCCAGGAATTCCTGATTGGTAACTGCTGTCTCATCCATTAAAAAAGGTTTTAAATGGATGGGCTGAGAATTGGGTAATCTGAAAAAAGGAGTAAAATTTCCACCCGGAATTCTCACCATTTTCTTTTCAGCATAATTTCTCTCACCTCCAACAAATCCTGTTGAAAAAGTAAAAGAAAAGAGAATGATCAATATGGCAGAATTCCTTATCATCATAAAGAAAGAGGCAGATGCTGTCTGCCTCTGTTATCATTTAGTTTTTAATCGGTTTGAAAATCGACGGATCTTCTTTACCGGAAACCTTCAACTGTCCAATAGCTCCTTTATTGAAGGCGCGGAAAATAGAATGGTCAACAAGAACAAATGTACCCGGCACTTCCATCTTCATGTCCACAATGGAAGCTCCCCCGGATGGTATCAATGTGGTTTGCACTCCACGATTCACTTCACTTCCTCCTTCCTGATAAACCTTGTCAAAAATTTCTCCGATAACATGGAAAGAAGAGACCATGTTGGGTCCGCCATTTCCTACATAAAGACGAACAGTCTGACCTACCTTGGCTGTCAATGCACCCTTTCCAACGAGGCTGCGAACCTTGCCATTGAACAACACATAATCCGGATTTTCAGCAAGCGCTTTTTCTTCATCAAAATCCTGTAATCCCGGAGCATCAAACTTTCCTTTGGTGTAGAAATCGCCCTGCATCACATAATATTCTTTGTCCACTTTGGGCATTCCGCTTTGTGGCTCAACCAGGATCATTCCATACATGCCATTTGCAATGTGAAGGGGAACCGGGGCTGTGGCGCAATGATATATAAATAAACCCGGTACCAGGGCGCGGAATTGAAAATGAGTTGATTGCCCCGGAGCTGTACTCGAGGCTTCAGCTCCGCCTCCGGGACCGGTCACAGCATGAAGATCAATATTGTGAGTAAGCTTGCTGTCGGGATGATTATACAAAGTAAAATCCACCAAATCCCCTTGTCTGACACGAATGAATTTTCCCGGCACATGGCCGCCGAAGGTCCAGAAGGTGTATTGAGAACTATCGGAAATATTCATCACTTTTTCAATTACATCCAATTTAACCATTACCCTCTTTGGTGAAGTATAGGTTAAAGGTTTAGGAACGTTGGGGGCATCGGTAAGTTCGGCGGTAACAGTACCTGTAACCACTGTGTCAATTTTCGACAGGTCGTAATCCTGATTACCGTTTCCCTGTTTGCAACCGGTCTGGATTGCCAATGCAGCCAGCACAATGGCGCTTAATGAAAAAATTCGAAGGGATTTTGCTTTCATTTTTGTTATTTGATTTTGGTTTACTGAAGTAGATAAAATCTCTTTTTTCCCTAAAAAACACAGGGGTCTTTTTTGAGGCCGCAAAAATAACAAAGAAGGAGATGATATTGAAGGGTTAAAGTCAGAAATAAGTCATATTTGTACAAAACCGGGTAAACAAAAAACTCAGGGGTTTTCTAAAAAAGAATTTCCGCAATGTGCATTTTTTAATCTTCCGGACAATCAATTGCATTTATAAGACTAAAGTTATAGTTCAATAGCCAGAATTAAAATTCCATAAACCTGAATAGGATTTATTCAGGAAGGAATCAAATCCGTTTTTTCCGGATTAATTTTAAATAAACAAAAAAAATGGGAGGCCTTCAAAAAGTTGAGGTATTAGTTTTAAAATAATAAGGTTAAATCATTGAGATAACTTTTCTACTAAGGTTGTTGAAGATTAATGTAATAAATCCGGACATCAAAGAAAATTATTTCATGATGATATCAAAATATTAATTAGCTAAAAATTACACGGAAAGAATCCTGCCTCATTGATGGATAGAAAAAATCCCCATTCCTGAAGCCGGATATTTTCTTCCGGTTAATGAATAGATCAGGAATAAACCCTTAAAATTTTAATGATGTTAACTTCTGTGCAAAAACATAGTTAGATGTAAAGCATCCGTTTGCTGGTGGAAAAATCAGGCGGAAGTACCGGACCTTTGCCTTAATTCTTTTTTCGAATATTCTTTCATCAGTTTTCTGAAAGTTTTGGCATTGTGACCCGGAGGATATACGATTCTTGTTCTGGTAAAAATATACCAGGAAGCTCCGGCATAAAGCATAGTACCGGTTGTGCGGATCAACATTTCAGCAATCGTATGCAATTCAATGGCATTACCATTCTTTATGTGAAACAGCATGGCTATATAACCGATGAACATAATAATAGTCGCTATAAACAATAAAGGTGTCGCCAACTTATTTTTGAGAAAAAACAATACCCCGCAGACCAAATAAAAAAAACAACAAATAAAACTGGCTATCAGTGCCAGGCGCACATAATTTCCTGCTTTGGCCCTTCCGCCAAACCAATCGAATAAAATGGAGGTAGTTGAGTAAAAGGTATATACTCCACTAACAATCAGAATTCCTCCTAAAGCATAAATCACAAGATCCTTTATAAACGGGAGATTTTTCAATGGATATTATGTTGTTTAAAAAACTGGATTTCAATTCTAAAACGCAAAATCAAACCCTGTATTGTTAATATTTTAATTAATTTTCATTCCTGACCTGTGTCTTTTATGAATTGTTTTAAATATGCTCATTACCTGCCTTCACTAAATCCATAGATGATTTCCCCTGATATCCCGAAACAAAAAACCATTAAAAAAGAACAGGCCATTCAACACTTTATTCCTTTTCATGAAACTTACTGGCATTAATCTTGCCTGTTATTGAAACTTTAATTCAATCCATCAAAATGAAATATTTGCACTTTCTTCTGCCGTTTCTTTTTATTACCACTCTTCAGCCATCCTTTGCACAGGATAAGGAAAATGAAAAAATCGACGCCACCATCCAGGTGCTGAAAGACTTTGGTACCATGAAAGAAAGCATTCCCCATGAATTGCTTCAGGTTAGTGAAGGCATCATCATTGTTCCGGGGATGATCAATGCCGGTTTTGTGCTTGGCGGAAAAAGAGGGAAAGGAATTGCCATGGTAAAAAATGAAGATGGTTCCTGGAGCGACCCGGCTTTCATCACACTGACCGGTGGAAGCATTGGATTTCAGATAGGCGTTCAATCCGTAGATCTTGTTTTAATTTTTAAACATCGGACCACTTTAATGAATATTGGCAAAGGAACTTTCACCCTTGGAGGTGACATTTCGGCTACGGCGGGGCCTGTCGGAAGAAGTGGTTCTGCCAGCACCGATTACAAAATGGAAGCAGAGGTTTATTCTTATTCAAAAAGTAAAGGGCTTTTTGCCGGAATCAGTCTGAACGGTTCATCCATCCATGTGGATGATAAAGCCAATGCATCTTTTTATGGAGAAGCTACAGATGCTTCAGATATTTTTGAAGGAGAAGATTCCGGAGACCAGCAGGTGACAGCACTCAAAAAAGAACTTACAAAACTTTATGATGAGAATGATTAAAGAATAACAACACAGGTTTTTGCGTAAAATTTTAATCAGCCAATTTCGGATAGCCACATGCTATACCGGATAGGAACACTGCTCAATTTGATAATTTCCATTCGGAAATAAACACTCCAAAAAATAAGCACTAATTTTAAAACAAAAAATGAGTTTTAAAAATAAAACGGCATTCATCACCGGCGCTACAAGAGGAATTGGAAAAGCCATAGCACTGAAACTGGCCAAAGAAGGGGCCAATATTATTATTGCAGCCAAAACCATAACTCCACATCCAAAGCTGGATGGCACCATCTTCACAGCAGCCAAAGAAATAGAAGATGCAGGTGGCCACGCTTTCCCCATACAAACAGACATTCGTTTTGAAGATCAGATTCAAAATGCCGTGGAAAAAGGAGCAGCTCATTTCGGAGGTATTGATATTTTGATCAACAATGCCAGCGCCATTTCTCTTACCAACGTTGAAAATACCACATCAAAAAAATTCGATCTGATGCACGACATCAATGTGAGAGGTACTTTTCTTGTTTGCAAGGCATGTATTCCCTTTCTCAAAAAAGGAAGTAACCCTCATATTCTTACCTTGTCGCCACCCGTCAATCTCAATGAAAAATGGGTTACTTCGCATGTGGTTTATTCCATCAGCAAATATTCCATGACAATGATTGCCTCCGGACTTGCGGGCGAACTAAAACCATTTCTCATAGCTTCCAATACACTTTGGCCAAGGACAACGATCGGAACTGCTGCAGTACAGAATTTATTGGGTGGAGATGCGCTGGTGAAAAAAAGCCGTAAACCTGAAATCGTGGCTGATGCGGCTTATTTCATTTTAATGCGACCGTCAAAAGATTGTACCGGTTACACCTTTATAGATGAAGATGTGCTGAAAGCCGAAGGCTTTACCGATTTGTCGTGGTACGCCATTGATCCCTCAGAGAAATTATTTACTGATTTGTTTTTGGATTGAAAGACCGGTTAGCAACAAAATGGTTTACCTTCCTTTCTAATTCACCAATAACCTTTTTCATCTTTTGCTGAATCAAATTGAATTCGGGAAGTTCCTTGTTTGTATAAATCAGAAAAACATTCAATTGCAAATGATTTTCTGCCATAAGTTTTTTCAAAGAAATTACGTTCAGCCGCCAGGCTTCTCTCATCAACCGTTTCACTCTGTTGCGGTGGACCGCCCTCTTAAAATATTTTTTACTTACTGAAAATCCTGCCTGAAGGAAATTTTCATCCGGCACAGAAATCATCAGGTAAACCCTGAAGGGATATTCATAAAAAGACGAGCCCTCTTTAAAGATCTGTTGAATCTTTTTCCGGCTTTTCAGCCTCTCTTTTCTTCCCAAGGTAAACGAGTGTGGAATCGGCAACTATTTAATCAGTCTAAAATATTAAAAAAGCCTCTTTGTGAGAGGCTTTCAATCGATTTATTTCAAAATTATTTTTTACTTCCGTGCTCATCAGAAACCGTCAATTTGTGGCGGCCTTTTTTTCTGCGGCTGGCCAGTACTTTACGGCCATTGGCTGTGGACATGCGTTCTCTGAATCCATGTACACTCTTACGGCGACGTTTATGCGGCTGATAGGTTCTTTTCTTACCGGGCATTATTAAATGGTTTTAATTCGTTAATAATTCAGTTTTCAGTCAGCCGGGCACCATCCCCGCTGTTTGTGAAAGGGCTGCAAATCTATGAAAAGATTATCAAAGGTGTAAAATTTTAAGAGAGCGTAAATAATGAACGCGGCTTTGCTTAAAGAGAATTTCAAAGTTTCAGCATCCTCAACGCTTACCCATTATCTCATAAAACTAAATTTACAGGTTCATCGCTAAACGAATCAGACTTTCATGCCCTACCTTTGCCAGTCTAAAAACCGGAGGTAATGAGTAACGAAAACTTATCTGAACAGGAGATAATCCGCAGAGACAAACTGGCTCAACTGACTCAATTAGGCATCGACAGTTATCCTGCTGCCCAATATGTAATTACCACCCATGCAGCAGATATAAAGAAAAATTATTCAGAAGAGAAAAAAGAAGATTTTGCTGATGTATCACTCGCCGGCAGGATTATGGGTATCAGAGATATGGGCAAGGCCTCTTTTGCCGTTTTGCAGGACAGTACCGGCAAAATTCAGCTTTATGTCAGGCGTGATGACATCGCCCCGGGCGAGGATAAAACATTATATAACACCGTTTGGAAAAAACTTCTGGATATCGGAGATATTATTGGTGTCCGTGGTTTTGTATTCACAACCAAAACGGGAGAAATATCTGTACATGTAAAATCGCTCATCCTTCTGAGCAAAGCCTTGCGCCCATTGCCTGTTGTAAAAGAAAAAGAAGGCGAGACTTTTGATGAAGTAACAGATCCTGAATTCAGATACCGCCAGCGCTATGCCGACCTGATCGTAAATCCCGGGGTGAAGGAAACTTTTATAAAGCGGACCAAAATGATCAATGGAATCAGGGAATTTCTCAACAGCCGCGGTGCTTTGGAAGTGGACACACCCGTACTCCAATCCATTCCCGGAGGTGCAGCAGCCAAGCCGTTTATCACCCATCACAATGCCCTGAACATTCCTCTTTATCTGCGCATTGCCAATGAACTTTACCTGAAACGTTTATTGGTAGGAGGATTTGACTGGGTTTATGAATTCAGCCGCAACTTCAGAAACGAAGGAATGGACAGGAATCATAACCCGGAATTTACAGTTCTGGAATTTTACGTCGCTTTCAAAGATTATTTATGGATGATGGAAACGACAGAACAATTACTTGAATACACTGCAATAGCAGTGAATAACAATACCCGCGTTATTTATGGGGAAAATGAAATTGATTTTAAAGCACCCTACAAACGGATAACCATGTACGACGCCATTAAAGAATACACAGGCGCGGATATTTCAGGGAAAGACGAAAATGAATTGCGCGAATTATGCAGGAATCTGAACATCCGGACAGATCCTTCCATGGGAAAGGGGAAACTGATTGATGAAATTTTTTCCGAAAAATGTGAGGCCAATTTTATCCAGCCAACCTTTATTATTGACTACCCGGTAGAAATGAGTCCGCTTACCAAAAAGCACCGGAGCAAACCCGGATTGGTAGAGCGTTTTGAACTCATTGTAAATGGAAAAGAAATTGCGAATTCTTACTCAGAACTCAACGATCCGGTTGACCAGAGAAAGCGTTTCGAGGATCAATTACAACTGATGGAACGCGGAGACGATGAAGCCATGTACATTGATCACGATTTTCTCCGCGCCCTCGAATACGGAATGCCTCCTGCCGGCGGAATCGGATACGGAATTGACCGGATAGCCATGCTTATGACCAACAGTCCTTCCATCCAGGATGTTTTATTTTTTCCTCAGATGCGCCCTGAAAAAAGCATTCAGCCAAAGGCTGAAACCAATCCGGAAGAAAAGAAGGCTTAACTTGGAACGGAATAAATTCATTCAGAAATGGTTCATATAAAAACAGATTTCCTATTCGTTTATAGTTCGCTGCGGCGTGGATTCCCGACACAGGATTACGAATACATAAGCAAGTATTTTGATTTTGCAGGAGATGCAAAAACCAGGGGGGTATTAAGCATCATGAACAATATCGTTGTGGGGACACCGGTCGAAGAAGAAAAGTACATTCACGGAGAATTGTTCAAAATAAAAGAACCTTCTTTATTTTCATTTGCAATAGGTCAATTGGACGAATATGAAGGTGTACATCCCGAACCTCCGGAACAACCCAAATACGTAAGGTCAACAACCAGGGTCTTTACCGATGGGGGCGAAGAATTGGTTGCCTGGGTTTATTGGTACAATGGAAGTGTTTACGGGCTTCCGGTTTTGGAATCAGGAAATGTGCTGGATTATCTGAACGGGAATAAATAGGATTCCGGAAAAATACTTTACTAACAGCAATGCCTATCCGGCGAGATAGGATTCACCCTTATCAACTGTCTGGCACAAATCCGCCACCTTTCTTTCTCTGAAAATTTTTTCCAGTTCTTCGCGGATGGGGCCATATTGAAAATGAATGGGGCAGGGATGGTCTTTGGAACATTTTGCCAATCCCAATCCACATTCAGTAAATTTTTCGCGACCGTCTATTGCTTCTACAATCGTTATAACCGGAAGTTGCCCTTGTTTGGGAGTAATAAAGAAACCACCGGATGGGCCTTTGATACTTCCTATAATTTTATTTTTCACCAGCAATTGCAATAATTTACCCACCGTATGTTCGCTGCAATCAATGGCTGCTGCAATCTTCCTGATTCCAATATAATGCTGCTCATCCTTTTGAGAATACAAAAAGATCACTGCTTTGATAGCAGTCTGGCACATTTTACTTAACATGGCTTAAAATTGGGTATAACCGCCGTTCAACCAATCCTGCCCTTCCGGTGAAATCTTTTCCATGCTCCATGGCGGTTCAAAAATCAAATTGATATTGACCGCATATTCAGGAAAAGTTTGTTCCAGGCATTGGGTAACATTGGTTGTAATCGATTCTCCCATCGGGCAAAATTGGGTGGTCAGTGTCATTGTGCAATACACCGACTTCTTGTCCGAGTCGAAATCCAATTGATAAATCAAACCCAAATCCACTACATTCAATCCGATTTCCGGATCTATCACTTCGTGTAGCTCTTCCAGAGCTTTGTCGCACATTTCTGTGTTATTTGTAACCTCGTTCATATTATTCCTTTTTAAATCGTAGCATATTAATAACGTTCCAGTTGAATAGCAAAGAAACAACCACAAGCAAAGCTGCTCCTGCTTTCAAAAATACACCACCTGAAAAAATAATTCCTGCCACAAACAAAATAAAGCCGGTAAAATAAGTACCCAGCATCCATCTGAAAATCTGCTGGCTAAACAAATCTTTGGGATTGGGTGTGCTCCCCTTCCCGGCTTTTTTCTGAAACTTTTTTCTCCAGAGTATAAACGGCAAAGTCTTAAACGTCATCCCGAATATGATATCTGAAATCCATCCGAAAAAGATGCAGAATCCATAAATCAGAATAAGCCTTTCATAATACACTGACAACTGAGATAATGTAAGGACAATTAAAATTATGATTGCAGGAACCAGCATCACCACTGACGAAAAAATGGAAATTTTCACCTGGGGATCTACTTTTTTTCTGATTCTCGATTTCCACGCCAGGTAGCAATATTGCATGAAAATGATAATTGCAATAATTACCATTACGATGGAAATATTATAAATGATAACGGATGGTTTGAGGATGTAAGAAAATACAAACATCAGAAGGGCGCCATTCACCAGGCCGTACATCCACCACATTCTTTTTGCGCTGGTATATTTTGAAATCATGAACATGGGGATGAGCCGGGTTCCAACTCCCATAATGGTCATTAAAAACCATCCCACAATTCCCATGTGTGCATGAAGGGTAAGATAATAAACGGATCCATTAGCCAGAACGTGGTCAGTGAAATTGAAGATCAGCAATACGCCCAGCGTCATGGTTGAAACAACCCAAACCGTGGCAGTAAGCACAAACAAAGCATGAAGGCTGTCACTTTTGCTGATGATAATACTTGTAAGAAGGTTGATAAAATAAACCACAAATGCACTCAAAACCAAAATTCCACCGGTCTTTGTCAGTACAGTAAATTCGAATCTGTAGAAGCCGGTCACAAGAAAAATAATTCCAAAGGCAGCAAGCACAAAAGAAACATGCCCGAGAAAATTGCTGAATAATTTCCCTTCTATCATTACCGGAACTAACTGATGGCTCGCTCCCAAAATCATCATGCTGCCCCATCCGAGTGCCATGACGTGGGTCACTGATAAAACGCCGGGATTAAAATGTGCTGTTTGAAATGAAGGAGTGGAAATGAAAAGTAATACAGATGCTGCTATCAGCGATAAGGAAGCATAAAGATAAAAAGGGAGTACAACCTTATCGGAAGTTGTTCTTGTTTGTGCAAATCCGGGTCCGGGTAAAGCCATTATTTTTTAAAGATTAATAAACGAGTCTGTCCCTCGGAGATTTCTTTGATCCGATAGTCAAATCCTCTGTCCTGCAATTCGGGCAGGAGAAAAACAGGCGTTCTTTTATGATATACAAATAAAACCTGATCAGGTTCCAGGGATTCTATCCTTTCAAGAATGGTATGCATGGGCATGGGCATTTGTAATTGCCTGACATCAATATCAACAACTTTTCCCTCATACTTTTTCAGGATGGCATCCCAATCTTCATCTGTTGTGTTTTCAGGTTTCACTTCTTCAATAGCCTTTGCACCCTCTTTTTTATAAAACCAGGTTTCAACAGCATCTTCATGTTCACTGTCCACAAAATATTCGTAGCCCTGCTTTTCAAGCAGCCTGATCAGCGGGGTGGGTTCAAAGCTATTGATTACTTTTAATGCGCCCCCATCCGGAACTGACTTTACAGAATTCATAATATCCTTCAGGGGGTCCTTTCCACTTTCGATGGTTGGGCGCACATCGAGAGTGACAATGTTTTCAGGCTTCACTTGGTGCAGGAAGCCTGGTACCGGGTGTTTTTTTTCTTCTTCGGTGGCAACGGTCGTGTCTTGCTCAAATCCAAGTGGTTTCAGCTTTTCGTAAAAGGTTTCCACTCCGCAACCTCCGATTTTGGCTGCCATGGAAATGCTTGTACGTCCGGCCATCAATTTTCTCAACAATGGATTTCTCAGCTTTTCAAATTTGGGAGCGATGCTGACAATCGTTTCAAGAGCATCAGGATGTCCCTTTAATATGGTCGATAATTTTGTATTTGGATTTATTGTCATTGTGCTTCTTCAAAATATTGTGTAAACCTGTCCACGCGTACATGCAATGAATCAGAAATCTTTCTCGCCAGCGTGGTATCCGTAATTGAACTCAATTCATGGCTTTGCCGGATAACCGGGTTCAGCCAATGATGGAGCATCTCATGTGCCTTGCCCTGCATTTTACAATCCTGAATCATTTTATTAATGCCATTTGTCATGTCCTTGCCATAGGTCTGATAAGCGTTCACCGGTGGAAACGGATCCACATGAAACATATTTGTCATTTCATGCAACTCAATAAAATGGTGGTTCGTGATTGAGTCCATAATCCACCTGGCATTGTTATTTAATGCCAGGGTTGTATCCGCAACAGATTCATCGTGGTGTTCATTACGATTTTCATTCGTTGCAGAATTACATGAAAGAATCAGGGAAAGAATTACAGGGAATGAAAGCTTTCTTAGAATCATAATTCATTTTTATTTTACCGGTTTTAAGAACCCCATTCGATCTTTCCATCACCTCTGGCCGGTGGAAAGTCGGTCTTATTCACATAAGAAATAAATTCAAAGGTAGCAGAAACCTTATGAGAGAAAACCGAATCTCCGGCCAAAAAAAGTAATTAGGCTTGGCTTTTCTTAGTAATCTCCTTTTCCAGGGCAATGGCTTTCGGAAAAAGGATGTTATTTTCAAGATGAACATGGATATGCAAATCTTCTTCATACTCTCTTAAAGTCTTGTACAGGAATGCATAGCTTGCACATCCATCAGCCGGCACATCAAATTCGTGGCTCAATTCCCTGATCTTGTCAACCTTTGCTCCCAATGCATCATGTTCTTCAATCAGCGATGCAATGGGTTGCTGAACTTCCTCGGGTTTTCCTGCTACTCCATTTTTTTGTGCAACTAATTTCTTAATCATCGGGAACACTGTATTTTCTTCCTTGACACCGTGCTCAGCCATTTCCCGTGTAACTTCCTGAACCAAATCATTTATTTCAAGCAACTCCGGATGATGGGATCCGTGAACTTTTGCAACTTTGAGAGCATAGGCCTGAAGTTCAGGAGTTACTTTTCTTATATAACTGTGGTGTGTATTTACGATATAATCTGCCAGGAAATCAAGATTCCAGTCATTAAATGGCAATGAACGCTGGCCTTTGCCTGAGCTTACCTCTTTTTCAAGTTCTATCAGATCATTTTCCACTTTAGAAGAATCCACGCCCTTTTCTGCGCACGCATCGCCGAGGGTTTTTCTGCCATTGCAGCAAAAATCCAATCCATATTTATTAAATACATCGGCATAGCGCAAATCTTTGGCAACAATTTCACCCAATGTCACAGCACTCTTTCCCGTAAGTTTTTTTGTAACCTTAATTTTAAATTCATCGGGTCCCTGTTTCAAATACTCCCATGTGAATATGTCTCCTCTTTCAGCCTGCATTTGATAAAACAGTGGCTTGGGATCATGATCATTATTGATGATAAGCGCTCTTCCGGGTTTTAATTCATCAAATTTTTGGAAAATGGTTGGATGTTTATATCTCGGTTCAATTTCAGGAACATTAATAACAAAATCCACTACATCATTTCCACTATTTGCTGAAGGAGTGCTGACCGGTACAGGAGCTGCTTTGGGAGTCAATACTTTCTTTGTGATCAGAATTCTGTAATCATCAGGGCCTTTTTCCAAATATTCCCAATTGAATATATCACCTCTTGTGGCAGAAAGCTGATAGTACAGGGGTTTGGGGTCATGGTCATTCAACAAAATAAAACTTTCACCTTCTTCAAGGCTGTCAAACTTTTGGAAAATAACCTCATGTTTGAATCTCGGTTCAATCATGGGTGCATTTAAAACAAAAATTTCATCTTCTTTCCTTGTAATTTTTATTTTCCAATCCACCGGGCCACTTTCAAGGTAATCCCAATTGAAAATATCCCCTCTGTCAGCCTGCAATTGATAAAAGAGAGGCTTGGGATCATGGTTTACCACGAGGGTAAATGAATCTCCCGGAGTAAGTTGATCAAATCTTTCGAAAACTGCGGCGTGCTTTCTTCTTGGTTCCAGTTCGTTGACGTTCAGAATATTTTGTTCGGCTGTCTCCATTATTTTGAATTTATTTTTTTTAGAATGGGCACAAATTTATGAATAAAAGATCCAGTAAAAGTATTATTTTACTTTTATTTCTCATTTAGTAAAAGAGCGTTGCATCGCGGATTTCAAGCAGGTTATATATTTCATTTTATTGTAAAGTAGCTATTGACATCCAGGCAGGTTTTTTTTAAACAAAATTTACCTGAAAAGACCCTACTTTTATAACGAACCATGGCAATAACTTTGTTTCTGTTACAAAGGCTTTACCCGGTATGCTTATGAAGGATTACGTAATTTATATTTTGGGATTTGTTTTGATTCTGGCCGGGTTTTATACTTTTTACTCCAGCACCTCTCAACTCTTTGGATGGTTTTGGCCCAATACCCGAAGTTCAAACTATATTACACTTACCCAGGTCTGTTGCCTGATCAGTGCATTAATATATGTGGCAAGCGGATTATTGTTTTTTATGAAAAGTAAAATATCAACTACCCTGCTTTTCATTGCTACCATAATCATGTTTATCGGTTACATCGGCATGTTGATTTATATCAATTCAGGAAAGACGGTAACCATCACTTTCATCGGAGAGATGTTGCTCCGCACATCATCAACCATGTTTTATGCGGCCGTGGCATGGTATCTTTTTACCCGCACCCGTTTTGTGTATCCTCCCGGATATGACGCAAAGAGCTTCAAAAAATTAATAAAGGAATATGAAGCCAGGAAAAGAAAACGGGGTTCTTAGTTTTGCATCGGATCCACAGCAGCCGGCAGGTCGTTGCCGGATTCTTCGTTAAATTCAAGAATAAAATTATTGATCCCTTCTCCGGTGAGGATTGTCAAAAACTTTTGCTGAATCAGCTCGAGCATATTCAGAAAAAGAAAAAGGGCATGGATCCTGTTTTCACAAATATCAAACACCTTTTCAAAAGAAATACTTTTGTGCGCTTTGACCAGTTCAAATACATACTTCCTTGCCCCTTCCATAGTATAGTTGTACCGGATGACAGTGTGCACCGGTTTGTTTCTCCTTTCGTGTAATTTTTTGGCTACTTTTTCAAATGCCTTCATCAGTTTAAAAAGGGAGACCGTCTGAATCTCTGTGCCTTCGGCCGACCTCTCACCAACAATCAGCATTTCATCCTGCACATTGCCTCGTCTGAATCTCTTCATCCTGTCAGATTCCATTGTACTCAATGACTCTGCGGCTTCTTTGAATCTTTTGTACTTGATGATTTTATCAACCAGTTCCTGCCGGGGATCTATTTCATTTCCCAAACTGTCCAATTCCTTTCTGGGAAGGAGCATTTTTGCTTTGATGCTCATCAATGTGCTTACAAAAAGAATGAATTCACTGCTCAGTTCAATATTCAATGACTCCTTTTGATTGATATAATTGAGAAAATCATTTGTAATTTTTGTAATCGGAATATTGTAAATATCCAATTCATCTCTTTCTATAAAAAAAAGCAAAAGATCAAACGGGCCCTCAAACTGAGGTAATTTTATCTGGTAAGATTCAGGCTTCATAATTGTAAATCACAATGGGCGAAAATAAATCTTTTCCGTTTTACTGTTGAATTTTAAAGAACAAATGATTTTTTCAATCAATTACCAACAAGGAAGAAACCATTATCCGCCTCCTTTTTTATTCTAATCCTAAATTTGCCGGATGAATATTGAAAAACTGTACGAAATATTTCTGAATCATTTTTCAGTGCAAACCGATACACGAAAACTAAAGATTGGCGACATTTTCTTTGCACTGAAAGGCCCGAATTTCAACGGGAATACCTTTGCCGGAAAAGCGCTGGAATCAGGCGCATCATGGGTAGTCGCTGACGAAGAAACCGGGATTCATGATTCACGCATCTTCATGGTTCCGGATGCTTTGGATGCATTGCAAAAGCTCGCTTCTTTTCATCGCGATCATTTCAAAATTCCATTTATTGCCATTACCGGAAGCAACGGAAAAACCACCACCAAGGAACTCATTCATGCCGTACTGTCTTCGCATTTCAAGACCTACACAACCACAGGAAATCTCAACAACCACATCGGGATACCACTTACCATTCTGAAAATAAAATCAGATGCCGAAATGGCTGTGATAGAAATGGGAGCAAGCCACATGCGGGAAATCGCCTCTTATTGCACCTACGCAAAACCCAATTTCGGAATGATTACGAATATCGGGAAGGCACATCTGGAAGGATTCGGCGGGCCTGAGAATGTGAAAAAGGGAAAAGGTGAACTCTTTGATTACCTCAGAGAACATGGGGGATGTGCTTTTGTAAATGCAGACGATCCAAATGTAAAATCATTGGGAGAAAACCTGAAAAACAAAGTATCATTCGGAAGTACATGCCAGCCCCCTACCGGGAAATTGATTCAAAGTGATCCTTATCTGTTTGCTGAACTTGCAAATTCAGATGTTCAGATTTCGACCCATATTGTCGGGAGTTATAACCTCCCAAACGTTTTGGCAGCAGTGACGATTGGCAGGTATTTTAATGTTCCGGAAGAAAAAATCCGGACAGCCATAGAAAGTTACATTCCTTCTAATAGCCGCTCTCAAATGATTGAGAAAAACGGGTGCCATATTATTATGGATGCCTACAATGCCAATCCCGGAAGCATGTACGCAGCAATTGAAAACTTTGCAGCGATGAAAGCTGACAATAAAATACTGGTTTTGGGTGATATGAAAGAATTGGGAGAATACAGCCAAAAAGAACATGCGGCTATTGTTGATCTGATAAAAAAATACCAGTGGGCAGGAGTCTTTTTAACCGGGCCGGAGTTCGCAAAAGTCCCTCATCCATACCATCAGTTTGAAACTTCGGAGGATGCAGCAAAATGGATTCATGAACATCCGTGGAGCAATGCCTATGTTTTAGTCAAGGGAAGCCGAAGCATGGCTATGGAAAAAGCGCTGAACTGACTTGTACTTATTTTTTTAGCCGGCAAAACAGAAATTTTAAAATCTCCAGGGGGTCTCACTTCCTCAGAAATTAAAAAGGTGAGAAGACATCCCCTCACCTTTTCAAAAGTTTTTATTTCCGGTTACGGAGTTCATCTCTGATTTCTGTCAACAATTTGTCTGTGGATGATGGCCCTGCAGGTGGTGCTGCTTCCTTGGCTTTCTGCAATTTCTGCATGCCTCTTATCAACATAAAAATGACAAAAGCATAGACAATGAATTTGATGACCGCTGCCAGAAACGTTCCATACTTTACGTTGCCCCAGTGAAGTTTGGAAATTTCATCCACACCAACGGCATTGAGTGCAGGAGTCAGAAGCAGTGGCGTTAAAATATCGTCCACAAAAGAAGATACAATAGCACCAAAGGCAGCGCCCAGAATTACTGCTACAGCCAGATCCATGACATTGCCTCTCATGGCAAAGGTTTTGAAATCTTTTAGAAGAGCCATCGTTTTAGGTTTTAAGAGTTTACAATATTTCGGTGAATTCAGATAACAGGCACATAACTATCTTTTTAGTAACCCTGGATTATCAGAACACCTTAAATGATATTGCAATATAAGTATCTGATCTAAAAATCTTTCCAATAGTTATTAACACAAAAGGAAGCGGAAATCAGACGGAAAAATTACCGGCAAAAAAGAATTTTACGGAGAACAGAGAATGATATTATTTATCAGAAATAATTTCAGGCACTTAAAATCGTGTTTTAAACGACCATGATTTCTTTTTGCTTGGTCTCAAGGTATTTATCAATCAGGGTAATAAATTTATTGGTTAAACCCTGAACGGCATTTTCCTGATCCTTGGCAACGTCTTCACTCAATCCTTCTTTCTGCATTTTTTTAATCTTCTCAATACTTTCCCTGCGGATATTCCGAATGGATACCTTGGCTTGTTCGCCTTCGGCAAAGCTTCTTTTTACAAGTTCTTTTCTTCTTTCTTCAGTCAGTGGCGGCAAAAATAAACGGATCTGATTGCCGTCGTTTTGAGGGTTGAGGCCAATATTGGCTACAATAATTGCTCTTTCAATGGGTTGAAGCATGTTTTTTTCCCATGGCTGGATGGTGATTGTCCGGGCATCCATTACACTAATATTTCCCACCTGATTGATCGGAGTCATATTACCATAATAATCTACCACAATACCGTTCAAAATATCAGGAGTTGCTTTGCCTGCCCTTATTTTGGCCAATTCACTTTCGAGATAGTCTATAGATTTCTGCATAGAACTATTGGCAGAGGATACTATTTGATTTTCGCCATTCATATCAGCTTCATATTTTCTTAATTTCCAAAGTGCACAAATTTAGGAAATGGGAGCCATTAAATGTACCTAATAACCAGTCAAATATAATTGGAACTTCTAATAATTATCTAAACCGCAGAAGTTTCTTTTTCCTGTCGTTTGGAAGTAAGCGTAATCACCTTGTGAGGTGAAAGTGCCGGGTGGCTTTTGTCCATAGATTCTGCCTCCAGTACTTTGGCAGATGGCCGGCTGTAATACACTAAACTAACCACCAGAATGGCTGCCGCAGAAAGAGCGAGCATAACGGCTGTGGTACCCATAAACCTGAGGTAATAGGCAAGCGCTATAAAAGCTATGTTGCCTGCCAGGCAAATACCGGCTATCATTGTATGGGTGAAACCCAAATCCAGAAGGAAATGATGAATATGGTTCCTATCAGGACTGAAAGGAGAACGTCTTTTGATAATCCGGATCGTTACAACCCGCAGTGTGTCAAAAAGAGGAACTATTAAAATGGCAAACCCAATTGCCGGCGCCGAAGCTATCGGAAATACGGAAGCAGGATCGCCCGCTGTATTTATAAATTTGATGACCAAAATACTATTTACAAGTCCGATCAACAGGGAGCCTGTATCCCCCATAAAAATCCTTGCAGGATGAATATTATAAATCAGGAATGCAGCTAAACTCCCAACCATTGAAAAGGCCATTACGGCAAACAATCCATGCCCGGTCTGATGAAAATAAAATCCAAAAATCAGGCAAGTCAATATGCCCAGTGAACCCGCAAGCCCGTCAACCCCATCAATCAGGTTAAAGGAATTAGTGACAACTATGATGGTAAATAAAGTAAGCAGGATACTGGCAGTATAAGGCAATTCGTGAATCCCAAGAAAGCCATACATATTTGTTATCTGAATACCGCCAAACTTTATAATGATACTTGCAGCCAGCAACTGGCCTATGAATTTCTTGCTTGCCGACAGGATAATGATATCGTCTTTTACGCCAAGAAAAAAGATTACCAGACTGGCAGCCATAAAATATTGGAGAACGTTGGCAGTTGCCGGAGGCGTACCAATCAGTGTTGCCAAAACAAACCCCGCGAAAATGCCTATTCCACCGAGAGTAGGCACCAGCGCTTTATGTACTTTTCTCGGATTAGGCTGATCAAATAATTTTTTTATCTGAGTCACTTCAATAATGGCCGGTATTGAAAAAAAGGTAATTAAAAATGCCAACCCCCCACTTAAAAAAACATTGTCCATACGGAATGATTTGCTTGTTCGAAAACCACTTGAATGACTATATCCATCAAATTTGGCTTTTCAGGGTATCAAGGATTCAAAATTAAATAAATAACATAGGATGTAACGAATCTATGTACAAAAATATTTCTTTGCCCAAAATTTTCATTCCAATTTTGTCAATCATCGTTACTTGGCGCAACATAAGTCCTTTTCAAGGGGTTTTTACGGATATCTGCATAAAAATCCCTGTTCTTAAATATTTCGATCCCCTCAAAAATTGCAGCATTGAATGAAGATGGATCCGCCAAACCTTTACCCGCAATATCAAAGGCGGTACCGTGATCCGGACTTGTACGAACCAATGGTAAACCTGCAGTAAAATTGATACCTCCTTCCTGTGCCAGGCTTTTGAATGGTATCAATCCCTGATCATGATACATTGCCAATATCCCATCAAATTTTAACTGGTATCCTCTCGCAAAAAAACCATCAGCCGCAAACGGCCCCTCCACAATCATTTCATGTTTGGCATCCCTGACAGCAGGTCTGATAATACTTTCCTCCTCACTTCCTATCAATCCATTGTCACCGGCATGTGGATTGAGCGCGAGAACCGCAATCTTAGGCCTTGCCACATTAAAATCTTTCTGAAGGCTGCTATCCAAAATCTTTAGCTTGCTCAAAATTGCTTCCCTCGTGATTTCAACTGCTACATCTTTAATTGGCAAATGTTCGGTTACCAGCCCAACCCTGAAGTTGCCTGATGCCATCAGCATCAGCACATCGTCACATTTAAAAAAGTCTTTCAAAAACGGGGTATGCCCGGTATAGGGGAAAGATTCGCCATGAATATTCTTTTTATTCACCGGAGAAGTAACTAAAATATCGATATTCCCTTCTTTGGCAGCTTTGGCGGCGGCAAGCAGCGATTTGGCAGCATACGTTCCACCGGTTTCATTGAGTTCACCGGGTGTCACTTTAATTTCTTCCTCCCAGCAATTCAATAAATTGGCTTGTTTCGGATTGAGATGAGCAAAATCCCTGGCGGGGGTAAAGTTGAAATGAAAATCCTGTAATCCCTTCCGGTAAAAATTAAACACCTTGTTACTGCCGAATATAACCGGGACACACAAATCGCAGATACGGCTATCCGACAATGATTTTATAATTATTTCCGGCCCGATTCCGTTCACGTCCCCGCAAGTTATCCCAACTACCGGTTTCCTGTTTGCCTCACTGATCACTTTCGTTCAATTTTAGGATCGCAATTTAGGGAATATTAACCCAAATTTTACAGTTGACTTCAAAACAACTAAGGATGCCTAATGCTCAAATAAGATATTTCCTCAAAGGCTTTTCTAAGCCAGGGTTACCGGGATACTTCCCACAACCCCTTACGCACTTTGAAGTAGCTTTTAGTGCCACTGCAAAATCCCAGATAAAGAAAGTTTGCCATTAATTAACAGTAAATCAGAACTCAATGAATGGAAGTTTAAAAACATTTTCCTGATTGATCCACAGACAACACAAACAAAACATTGTAAAGAATAAATTGCGACTGACTCTTGCCACCAGGACACGAAGACACTAAAGATCACAAGAAAAATCCTTTGTGTTGCTTTGTGCCCCGGAGGCTCTGCGGCAAAAAAACATTTATCCATTGAAAGACTTTTCAATCAGCATGAAACTGACACCGTTATTATCATTATTTTTGAGTTAATGAGCATGCGCAATTTCAGTGCTCCGCACAACGACAATTCTTCCTATCAATTGGCCGATTATTTTCCGGAATATCAGAAAGGAATCCTGTACCTCCTCTGGGAAAAATTAAAACAGGGAAATGTTTGTATTGATTGGGAAGAAGTTTCAAAAGATAATCCGGATTGGTATCCGGATTTTGAACCCGTTTCAAAAAAAGAATATTCAGAGAAAGCCAGCGGCGATCCATTGATTATCTCATCGGGTAATTTACTTTATATCCACAGGTATTATAAATATGAAACCTCACTGATTGAAAAAATCAAGAGTCTTGTTTCTGCACCACCAAATGAAATCGGGAAGGGAAATCATATTGATGCCAAAGATCCGGATCAGAAAAAGGCTATACTATCGAGTCTTCAAAAAAATTTCATCATCATTTCCGGCGGACCGGGAACAGGAAAAACGACGACTGTTACAAAAATTCTTGCTCAGCTATTTTCTGCCAAACCTGATTTAAAAGTTGCGCTGGCGGCTCCAACCGGAAAAGCAGCAGCACGCATGGCCGAAAGCCTGAAGAATGCCGGCCGGGATATGGATAACAGGATCAAAGAACATCTTGAAAAGCTGATGCCATCAACGATTCACAGATTGCTTGGTTTTAAACCCAACAGCATTTATTTCAGATTTAATGAAGAAAACCATTTGCCATTTGACCTGATCATCATCGATGAATCATCCATGATTGACCTGGCTCTCTTTTCAAAACTTCTTCGGGCAATCGATTCGAAAACAAAACTGATTCTTCTCGGAGATCAGCACCAATTAGCCTCTGTAGAGGCAGGAAGTGTTTTTTCGGATTTGTGCAGCCTCTCAGAAGAATTGAAAACTGTGGCAAAAGAAAAAAGTTATTTGGAAGAAGATTCCGGCGAAAATGTAATCGTACTAAAACACAGTTACCGTTTTTCATCTGATAAAGGGATCGGCAAATTCAGCAACATCATTCTGAATAAAGATTTTTCAGAATTAGACAAGTTCCTGAAAGAAACAGATGGCCAGGTTCAGGTAGATTCAGACTATGAGGAGAAATTATTTGAAACTTTTATTCTCGGATTTGCAGAATACATAAAAGAAAATGACCTTACAAAAGCTTTCGAAAAGCTCAATCGGCTGCGCGTGCTTTGCGCTGTCCGTGAAGGTTTGCACGGCGTTTATCAAATCAATGCGCGGATAGAAAAAATTCTCGAAAGGAAAAATCTGATCAGAAGAACAGGTGTGTTTTATCACAACAGGCCGGTCATGATTACAAAAAACAATTATTCACTTCAACTTTTCAATGGCGATACCGGAATTGTCAGGGAAGGGAAAGATGGCAAACTAAAAGTTTGGTTCGAATCAAAGGGCGAATTGGTTAGTTATCCTGTTTCCTTCATCACCGGTGAAGAAACGGCTTATGCCATCACCATTCATAAGAGCCAGGGATCCGAATACAATCAGGTTTTAACCATTCTGCCGGAAAAGGACAATCAGATTCTTACCAAAGAACTGATCTATACGGCTGTGACAAGAGCGAGAGAAAAAGTAATCATTCAGTGCCGGCAAGAAATTCTGAAATCGACTATCGATAGAGATGTCAGGAGAGGATCAGGCATTAAACAAAGATTTTTAAATCAATGAATCATCAGCAGTTTTATATAAGAAGTTCCAATTCGCTTTCTGCACTGGCTGATCAGTTGACAGTGGAAATCGCACGGCAAAACACCGGCCTGTTTATGCCGGTCCGGATTGTGACACAGACGGAAGGAATGAACAATTGGCTGAAAGAAAAGATGGCACTCAAAAACGGAATCGCAGCCAATCTCGAATTTCTCAGGCTGAATGATTTATTGTACCAGATTTTTAAAGCGGCCGGAGGTACTTATCAGAAATCCCTTTCTGCGGATGATCTCTCCTGGTTGATATACGATTTGATGGGGGATGATGAAATCAAAACGACCTATCCTCAATTAGCCGGATATTATCAAACCAACAATCAGGAAGACAATCTCAAAAAAATTGAGCTTGCAAAAAAGATCTCAGATCTACTGGATCAATATCAGGCCTACCGCCCGGAGATTATTGAGAAGTGGAATAAGGGCGAACTTTATTACAATGATGTTGAAGAAGAGAAATGGCAGAAAGACCTCTGGATAAAAGCGAGAGAAAAAGCCGGAAATCTGTTTCCCGATAAATCGGTTGTCAAAAAATTTATTATTGAAAAAATAAACGATCCAACCGCAGTTCAGCATATCAGACAAAAAATCCCCAACATTTTTATTTTCGGCACAGTGCTTCTCACGGAATATCACCGCGACCTGCTCTATCTTTTAAGCGGCCAGTTACCGGTTTTTATTTTTCTTCCCAATCCTTCGCCGGAAATTTATTGGTACGAAGACCAAACCAAAAAGGAAATATTTTATCAACAAAAAAGAGGAAGAATAGTTCAGGAAAATCCGGTTTCAAATCCGCTGCTTCTCAACTGGGGAAAACTTATTCAAAATACGATCCGGCTTCTGTTTGAAAATGATGAGGTCATCAACCAATACGACTCTTCCGGAGCAGTCACTTTTCAAAAAGATACTTTGCTACATGCTGTTCAGCATTACATTTCGGAGAATTCTATTCCTCAGGAAAACGAAAATTTTTCCGATGCCAAGTTAAATGATGGATCCATCCTTATTCAAAGTTGCCATAGTCCGATAAGAGAAGTGCAATCTTTGTACAATTACCTGGTTCACCTTGCGGATAAGCATCCGGGAGAAATCAATGCAAGAGATATCGTAGTGCAGGTGACAGATATTAACCGTTATGCATCCTTTATCAGAGCCGTATTTGATAATGCTCCTTATAAATTTCCATACAAGATTGCCGATGAAACATTCATTTCATCAGACAGCGTCAGCAGGGCACTGGCAGAAGTATTGACGCTGGATGAAAATCATTTTACTTCTGAAACAGTCATGCAATTGCTCGATTATTCCTGCATCAAAGATCGTTTTCAGATCTATGATCCGGATAACCTGCGAAGGGTTGTAAATGAAGCCAACATCCGGTATGGGATCGATGGAAAAACTGAAAATGATTCGATCTATGTAAGCTGGAACTATGGACTAAAACGAATCATGTATGGCCTCTGCATCAGCGGCGGGGAAGAATACGGTGAGGGTAAAGAAAGTTTTTTCCCGTTGGATACGGTCGAAGGGTCATCCTCCGAAGAAGTGATTCACTTCGCCTGTTTCGCGGACACTTTGATTGCGCTTATCAAAGAACGCGAAAAAGAAAGAACCGTTTCCGATTGGCTGGATTATGTTTTTGAACTCACACAAAAACTTCTGTTCAATGAAGAAGACCAGGACAGCGAAGAATACCGTCAACTGATATCAGTTATTGAAAAAGCATCTGCCACAAGAGAAATATTTGACAAAGAAATTTCCTATTACGTTTTTCTCAAACAATTTTTATCCGCCATCGGAAATGCTGCTCAGGAATATCACTTCGCCCGTGGTGGCGTCACCTTTTGCTCAACAATTCCGATGCGAAGCATTCCATTCAAAGTGGTGGCCATGCTCGGTCTGGACTTTGATAAATTTCCAAGAAAAAATACCCGTGTCGGTTTTGATCTCATGATAAAGAAACCGCGAAAGGGAGACCGTGATCTGAAAGTAAATGACAAACATTTGTTCCTCGAAACCATTATGAGCGCCGGAGACTTTCTTTATCTGAGTTATAACGGACAGGATATTCAGACAAATGCAAAAAAGCCACCTTCAATTCTTGTGGACGAACTTCTCAATTTTTTTTATGAACATGCAGAACATTCCGATGAGGTAGAAAACAGGCTGGTTGTGGAACAACCATTGCACACATTCAGCAGAAAGTATGGAACAAATGACAAGTACTATAATTACCTGTTAATACCCGCAGAAGAAAAACAAATCAAAACGGATCATCCCGAAGAAATAAATGAGATGGATGAAATTTCATTTGAAACGCTTTATTCATTTTATAAAAATCCGATAGCATGGTATTATAAAAATATTTTGAATATAAATCTGGATCAGGAAGACGTTGTATTACCCGAAACAGAATTATTTTCATTAAATAACCTTGAAGAATGGAAATTAAAAAATAGCTGGTTGAACGAAGACGAAAGCGAAGATTTAAGCGTCACCCTTGCCCGAAAGAAAAAAACAGGGGAACTGCCGCTTGGTAATTTTGCAGAGGCAACATGGGAAAGCATTAAAGAGCAGGCAGAACCTGTAAAAGAAAAGTACGACCAAATCCGAAAGGGATACGAGCCTGTTTCAGAAAATTTTGCAATTATGTTGGAAAACAGTATCACATTAACCGGCAATTTGGAACCCGTCTTTAATGATAAAATTCCTGTACCCTGTTTTTCAAAAAAGGAAAATAAATACCGGTTCAAAGCTTATTTGTACCAGCTCATTTCCTGTGCAACAGACAGCCACAGGAAAACTGTTTTTATTTCGAACGAAAGAAATGTGGAAGCCAACTATATTTCCAGGGAAAGGGCAATGAAACAATTAAATGTACTCGTCAGATATTTCAGGGAAGGTTGCAAAAAAATATTACCATTTTTTATGAATATGTCTTTTGAAACTGAAAAAATTGATGATTTAAAATTAAAGAAACTTACTGACTATGCTACACCAGGCGAACACAATAAAGTAGATGAATACACCAAAAGAGAATTGGACAACGGATATTTTTATAGCGATGAAGTGCTGGAAGAAAACAAAAAAATTACAAAGGAGGTTCTGACAGAATTTAAAGCCATTTTTCCATGACCCGATATGCTGATTTTAATATGATGACGGTTCCCCTCGGGGGAAAAAATCTGGTGGAAGCGAGCGCCGGCACAGGAAAAACTTTTTCCATTGCAATCCTGGCCCTGCGCCTCATTCTTGAAAAAAACATTAATATCAGGAACATTCTTCTGGTCACTTTTACCAACAACGCCGTTGCCGAGCTGGATAAAAGAATCAGGGAATTTATCAGACAGGCAAAAACCTGCGCAACTTCAGGAACAGCTAACATTGAGCAAATAAAAACTATCACCGAAAGGGCCACACTTGAATTTGGAAAGGAAGAGGTCAAAAAAAGATTGGAAGACAGCATTCTCTTTTTAGATGAAACCTCCATAATGACCATCCACAGCTTTTGCAAAAAATCGCTGGATTATCTCGCATTTGAAACGGGGCAGTCTTTTGAAGCTGAACTCGTCACCAATGTTAACGATATTCTCGAAGATGAAGTAAACAATTTTTGGAGGAACAATATTGTGAATTTATCACTGGACATACTGAAGTTTTTAGTTGAATCAGGATTTAGCAGAAATAAAATAAAAAATGTTTTAAAAAATCATTTGGGAAGAAAAAAATTCCATTCCTATAATTCATCCGGTCATTATGAAATATCTGAAGGAAACACAAGGGAAATTAATGCTTTAAATATTGAAAAGAAAAATACAATTCAGGATTTTAAACAGTATTTAAAAACGAATAAACAGGAAATAGAATTTGTTCTTGGCAAAACGTCGAATAAAAAAAAGTTTTTAGAAAAAATTGAAAATCCCGAAGAATTATTAAAAGAGTTGGAATCCAAATCCAATACCAACTATTTTGAGAAACTCCCGGACGAACTTCAAAAATTTACACGTCAATATTCTGAAATTCATGAGAAGATAAAAAAAGCCGGCGTACCCTTTTTTGATATCCTTTATTGCAAAGCGATTAAAGAAATTGAATCGCGTGTAAAACAAAGAACCGAACGGGAGGGCATCCTCACATTTGACAACCTGATTCAAAATCTGCACGCTGCGTTGGAAGGCCCAAACAGGCAGCGGATTACACAAGAACTCACAAAAGAATACAAGGCTGTTTTCATAGATGAATTTCAGGACACGGATAAGTTGCAATATGATATCTTCAAAAAATCATTTGACAATTCCATTCTGTTTTTCATTGGCGATCCCAAACAATCGATTTATGCATTTCGCCAGGCCGATATCAATACTTATTTAAAAGCGCGGGATGAGGTGGATCATTTGTATAGCATGAACACCAATTTCCGCTCATCGGAAAAAATGATAAAAGCCATCAATCAATTTTTTCTTCCACAACCAGGCTTTGATACTTTTTATTTTCAAAAAGAACCCAATAGCATTAATTATGTCAATGTCTGTTCCCCAGATGGCAATTCAAAAGATTTTCTGAAAGAAGAAAACTCACAACCGGGAATTACCATCATCAAAAGAAATAATAACGAGGAAATTTATAAAGATGCAACAGCCTTCATTATTGATCTTTTAACCCATACAGGTTACAAGATTAAACAAGCAGGTGAAAATAGAAACATCAAAGCTTCAGATATCGGAATTCTTGTACGCGGCAAAAAATATGGAGATGCTATCCGGAAAGAACTGGGTAAATTTCACGTCCCTTCTGTGTTTGTTTCCGATCAGAAAATAATGGAATCCGACCAGGCTTCAGACCTGTACTTTGTATTGAGAGCGATGTATGAGCCCGTTATGAAAAACATCAACAGTGCAGTTGTCAATCCTTTTACCGGCAAACAATCTTTCAATGTTTTCGAATTTGATGAAGAGGTACTGATTGAATTATTCAAATCGTACAAACTGAAGTGGGAAACAGAAGGTATTTACAGTGCACTGTCTGCTTACATCGCTGATATGGGTGTGATGACATATCTGAGCAATCCTGCAACGCCCAACGGAATGCGGATCATCACCAATCTCAACCACCTGATGGACCTGATTTCAAAAGCAGCATATCATCAGCATCTCAATCAGGCTGAATTATTAACCTGGTATCAAAGATCTTTAAATATGGATCTCATTGATGCAGATGAAAGTGAAATCAGACTGGAAAGCGATGCAGATGCGGTGACCATTATGACGATTCACAAAAGCAAAGGCCTCGAGTTCAATATTGTCTTTGCCATCCAGATGGATTTATCCAATAGTCCGGATCATGATTTGATTTCTCTTTATGAAAATGAATCTTACATCACGATTCCAAAAGACGCATTGAATGATGAACAAAGTGAATTGGCAAAAAAACAAACGGAACAGGAAAACCGGCGGCTGATGTATGTCGCAGTAACGAGGGCAATTTATAAAGCAGTAATTTATAAAAATGAAAACAGCAAACCGAAAGTAACGGGTTTGTCTTTATTCCTGGAAAATCTGAAAACCGATGAGAATATTGAAATTTTAAAAAGCAGTCAGGATACCGGTTATATACCAAGACCTTACCAACAGCATGGAGACAATCACGAAAAGAGGCCTGCCACTTTGAAAAACGAATTCTATTTAAAAGATGCACATTGGCAGGCAACGAGCTATTCGGCTCTGGCCGTTAAAACCCATATTCCAATTGCGGTAAAAGATTTTGTCAAGACCCCAAACGATTACGATGAATTCATTTTTTCCAAACTCAGAAAAGGAGATATCACCGGTACGATGGTTCATGAAATATTTGAAAAAATAGATTTCAAAGATGACCAGAATAATAATCATATTATCAGTTATGCCGTGAACCGTTATGCCTCATCAAAGAAAGAAGATTATTCAAAACACCTGCCCCAATTAATCAAACACGTACTCCATGCAAACATTCCTCGCTGCGACGGAAATTTTCAATTAGACAAAATTTCAATTGAAAACAGGGTCGCAGAAATGGAATTTGATTTTATGCTCGACAGCAACGGCTTATTACTATTACACGATTTACTTATCAGGGAAAACATTCCGGTCCGGATCAGGCAAAATCAGTATTTACAGGGAATGATGAATGGATTCATTGATTTGTTTTTCAAATTTGAGGACAAATATTATATCCTCGACTGGAAAACTAATTTTTTAGGAAACAGGATAGAAGATTATAATTCCTCAGGAGTCAGATCAGCCATGGAAACCAATAATTACCACTTACAATATCTCATCTACACCCTGGCTATAAAGAAGTATTTAAAGTACAAACTTGGCAATTTTTCCTACGATGATTTCGGAGGGGCCATCTATTGCTTCGTCAGGGGGATGAGGGAGAACACATCTGAAGGAATATATTTTACACGGCCGTCTGAAAATGTGATTACAGAAATGGAAAAAATCCTTGATAAAAACTTGTCCTGAATACCTGAGTTTTCCCCTGTTAATGGAATAACACTGACGCCTGTCCTAAAACAGAGCTGTTAATAATTCACATAACTCTCAACCGGCATTCTGTTGGCAATGCTTCTCGCAAGCGTCAGTTCATCGGCATATTCCAGTTCACCGCCAAAAGCAATGCCCCGCGCAATTGTCGTAATCTTTATTTTCTTTCCCGCAAGTTTTTTCCCGATATAATAAATCGTTGTATCTCCCTGTATATTCGGGCTGAGTGCAAAAACCAATTCTTCAACTTTTTCATCATCCACTCTTTTCACAAGCGCATCAATCGTCAAATCATCAGGGCCTACACCATCCAGGGGAGAAATAACACCACCAAGAATGTGATAAAGCCCGTTGTATTGCTGGGTATTTTCTATGGCCAGCACATCTTTGATGCTTTCAACCACGCAGATCACTCCGTTGTTCCTCGAAGATTGTTTACAGATGTTACACAATTCGCTGTCAGAAATATTTCCGCATCTCACGCAAAATTTTATTTCATGTTTCATTTTGCTCAGCGCACCCACGAGGACTTCCACTTCTGAAGTTTCTTTTTTCAATAAATGCAGTGCAAGACGCAAAGCCGTCTTCTTCCCGATTCCCGGAAGTTTGGCTAATTCATTCACTGCATTTTCCAATAAAGACGAAGAAAAATTCATCCTGCAAAATTAGCTATTGCGCATCACAACAGGCAGTCAAAAGATGTTATTTCCCCCATTAAAAAAATCACGGATTTCCTTTGGGAACAACCACGTTTTTGGAAGGTGAATTCTGAATAAGTTTTGAGAATTCAATACTCAGGTATTTAATCAGCAAAGGAATGAGCATGATTAATGACATTACAATTAACCCGCCGGCAAATCCAATACCTCCATATACTATCTTTGATCTTCTTTTTACCGAGTATGGAGGATCGGGTTTATCAAGTACTTTGATCACGGGAGTTGCTTTCTGTAACTTGTATGCAGCATTTTGCTGATTGGCGACTGCATTGGCATACTGGGCACGGATCATTTGTTTATCCGCGATGACATTTTCAGTCGGAACCCTGTACTGCAATTGTGAGGTATTCGTAAATAACGTATGCTGATCCATTGCAATAAGTTTCTGGTCCTTTGAATTCATCACACCTCTCAAAGAGTCGACTTTTTTTGATGCAAATTCAAAATCCCTTTTCGCTTTCTCAATTTTTAAATCAATATAAAATCCGGAAATCTTATCGATAATTATGTAGCTTATCACCCTGACCAAATCCCTGGTACGGCCGGTGAATGTCAACACAAAACTATTCGTCCTGGTAATATTGGCAGTCATATTGCTTTTTAATACGCCGGATGCCCACGTGATTAAAGATGGATCGTTTGATGCTATCGAAACGGGTTTTTCCATAGCGCTCCTGTTTTGATTGTATTCGTTGAGCATTAATTCGGCAACCGTCTTATTCCCCAACGACGGAACTTTCGCAGCGGCCACCTCTTCTCTGAGCGAACGGCTCATTGCAAGATCAACGATGTTCACAGAATTCTCATCTGTAAAATTCTTTCCGATATCTCCGCCTCCCATCAATGCATTCAGCGCTGAAGAAGAATTATCGGGAGTAGCTGTCAGTGGAAAAATGGTGGCAGAGGAAGTAAATGTTTTTGGAGTCCGCATTGCAAATATTATCAGGATTGCTGAAATCAATATTGCAGTTCCAAGGATCCACACCCATCCTCTTCTTAATCTCAGAATTATTTCAGCCGTGATCTCTTGTGAATTCATCTTTGTATTATTTAATCCTGGTCAGAATATAGGCTATGAAAATAGGAATTGAAGTTACCAATGCCTGGTTGGCAATATTCGGAAGTATCTTGCCCTGGGGCCTTTCGGGAATTGTAATTACACTTCCAGATTCAACTTTCGGATAAAAATGAAAGAATCCAAAGTTTTTGGTTTTTCTGCTGGTACCATTCGGATAGGTTACATAAATCCTCTTGCGCCACGGCCTTGCGCCGAAACCTCCTGCCTGATCGATATAATATCCAACACTTTTATGATCCTTGTCGTAAAACACTTTCAATTGGTTCTGCACAGAACCTTTCACCTGTACCACAGGGTTAAGAGCCGGAACATACACAATATCACCGGTTTTTAACACAAGGTCAAAACGGCTTCCGGGATTTTCCATGGCTTTCTGCAGATCAATGGCGATGGGTTCCAGAGTCGGATGTTTCGGTGCGTTTGCAAGTGCAGAAGAATCAGGAATGATATTTACAGGTTTATTGGTAACACTGTCTTTGGCCCTGTACAAAATTGCACCTGAAAGATTGCTGTTCTTCCGTACCCCACCCGCTCTTTGAATCAGAGAGGACAGCCTTTCGTCTGATTCAAGTTTGGGATAAGTACCCTCATACACCACCTCCCCCTCCACTTTCACATTTTGCTGTAATTGGAATTTGGGATTTCTCCTTACAAATACCTGGTCATAGGGTTTCAATTTCACATTTTCTGTTACGGAATCAAGAACAAGATTTTGATTTATGGAATACGTTTTAATAATGGTATTGGTAGGTGTAAAACCACTCTGCGCAGAATCCTGATCCACCACACTGGAAACAGTTATCAGGCCGTATGCCGCTGAGGGCAACAAACCATTGGCGAAGTACAAAAGATCTTTCAATGTCATACTGCCATATTTCTGATACGTTCCCGGCTTCCTCACTTCCCCGTCAATAGACACGATTTGCCTTTCTCCAAATTGATTTTTATTGAATACCTCTATGATATCATTGGCACTGATTGGAATGTTATTCTTACTGGCAAGGTCCACATTCAAATCTTTCAGATTTACATCAATCTTATCAGAACGAATGCTGGTGGAATCTCCTGCGCCTTTGTAAACATAGGCGCGATCGAGGTACGAATTTGGCGTAACTCCTCCCGCACGGTTAATGATATCAAATAATCTGTCGCCCGGGCGTACTTCATAGACACCTGGGTAGGCGATTTCACCTTTTACAATTACCTTATTTTTTAGCCCGGGATTGATCAGATTCACAGCAACAATATCGCCATCATAGAGTGGTTCATCCACAATGCCTCCTGAAGCATGCAGCCCGATGGCTTTCATGTTAACTGTTTTAATAGTTTGTTTTTCATTTACGTTGCGGATGATAGTACCCGCCGAAGCATAAGCATCCGATGTGAATCCTCCGGCATAACGGATCAGGTCGCGCAACCCTTCATTTTGTTTTAACTGATAATACATGGGGCGTTTGAACTGGCCGGTTGCCAACACTTTTTTCTCATAAAACGGAACAATGATAAAATCATTATTTTCCAGATATACATGTTTACCGTAATCTCCGGTATTCAGGTATTTATAAACATCAATTGAATCAATAATTTTCCCATTTCTGGAAAGAAGGATATTTCTCAGGTTTCCATAATCGGTGACACCTCCGGCAAGGGCAACCACATTCATTGCATTAGAAAATGCCGAAACCACCACCGGCCCGGGAGAATGGACATTCCCTGTTACCTGAACCACGATGGATCGTGGCTGGCCAACCGTTACACTGATATTTGTACCGGAAGGAATCACGCGCCGGAAACGATCGTAAATCATCGCCCTCGCATTTACGAAAGTAAGCCCCTGGACAGTAATCTTTCCCAACCCTCTTGGAAAGATAGAGCCATCCCGCGCCACGATGTAATCCTGTTCAAAATCTGCCCCTCCCCACAACGAAACAACGATATGATCGCCAACCCCTATCTGATAATCATCCGGGGGGGTACTCAGTTCAGCGAGCTGCATGATCTGATCATTCTGAAAGAGATTGCTGCCATAAACACTGCGGGGATCATTAAAAGTGCTTTTTATCAAATCTTTCCGGGTACTGTCTGTTGTTACCACATTTTTTATAAGTGCTTTGTGAAGGTCTTCACCCGGTTTTTCAGGCTGCTTGTTGAAGTCCTGCAAAAGTGCCTGTAATTCCGTCGGAGCTGCATTTTTCAGGGCGTTTGGATCAATGGGTAAATCGGGCAGCTCTTTGATATCCTGGGCAATTGTCTGATATGGCAGGCAGAAAAAAACTGCAATAATGAAAACATACAGACATTTCAAACAGGCAAGTTTGTTGCGAGTCATCTTTGGGGTTGTTAGGGGTTGTGTAAGATAATTCCTGAAGTAAAACGACAGAATATGATGTTTTATTTTACAATCCATCGGAAAATTCGCAAATCAATCGGCGGATATTACTATAAGAAATCAGGGGGTTATACCAGTATGGCCGGAAGAGGTGACAGGAAGCGTTCCTGATTTTGTTACTTCCGGATTGCATTATGCAATGGTAAACATTTCAATAATCCCGGGGAATTACTTTATGAACTCTCCGGCCCATAATCGTTGGAGGAATATCTGCCAGGGTAATATCAGAATTCCTTCATGAAGTCCGGGCAAAGGTTCGTTGCAGACCAGGATGGCATTAACCTCTCTTTGTCAGTCTCTACCTGCCCTGAAGGGGTCAGGATGCTCCGGAATATCGAAGATATAAGACTGACGCGGTTATATAAATTAACTGACATTTTTCGTGTTGCCGGAATATACTATTTAATTACAGGGATAAACCTACATTTACAAACCTCTTCAATAATGATGATGGAAATAATGGTGTGAACATTATGTACCAGGGATGTTCGGATACGAAGAACCTTGAGGACGAGTTGAAGAAAAGTAAGCAAAAACTGGAGATGCTGAAAGCGAAAGAGAGGGCGAAGAGGAATTAGGGGAAAAGGGGGAAGTCAGAGAGGCAACTTCCAGAACGAAAACCAGAATCATGCAATCAGGAGAAAACTGATATCAGCATGCTGAACAGTATCCATAAAGTTTTCAAATTAGTATAACCAAAAAGTAGCGATTATTTCTCAAGATGAAACGAGAGAAAAAGCAGATGAAAGAATCGTCTTTGCCTGATTGCCGGACTTATAATAAAATAATTATTTTGAAGGGTGGGAGCATAATTTAACTATCAGGGATTAAAAAAAAATGAATGAAAAACGAAATTGTATTATACCAATCTGATGAAATAACTGAAAGGATTGAAGTACGGTTAGAGGATGATACGGTTTGGCTCAACCGGCAGCAACTGGCTTTGCTTTTTGGGCGGGATGTTAAAACTATTGGTAAGCATATTAATAATGTATTCTCGGAGGGAGAATTGATCAGGGAAGTGGTTGTCGCAAAATTTGCGACAACCACTCAGCACGGGGCTATAAAGAACAAGACCCAAATTCAACAAGTAGAATATTACAACCTTGACGTTATTATTTCTGTTGGATATCGCGTAAAATCCAAACAAGGAACAAAATTCAGAATTTGGGCTACCAGTATTTTAAAAGATTATCTGCTGAAGGGTTATGCACTCAACCAAAGAATGAACCGGATTGAAAATACAGTGGACCGACTTGCGGATAAAGTAAAGAAGATTTCTTTTCAAATAAAATCTACCGAACTACCTACCCAGGGGGTATTTTTTGACGGGCAAATTTTTGATGCTTATGAACTGGCTTCCAAAATCATCCGTTCGGCAAAAAGAAGCATCATATTGATTGATAATTATATTGACGAAAGCACTTTAACCCATTTATCTAAAAAAGCAAAAGCCGTAAAGGTTCTCTTGCTTACGAAAAACATAACTAAGGGGGTATCGTTAGATGTGAAAAAAGCCAACGAACAATACGGCAATTTTGAGCTGAAATTCTTTTCCAAAAGTCATGATCGCTTTCTGATTATTGACCACACAGAAGTATATCACATGGGCGCTTCCTTAAAAGATTTAGGCAAAAAATGGTTTGCTTTTTCAAAGCTGGAAATAAACTCAATAGATGCTATTATAAAAGAAATAGGCTTATAAAGAAAAAGAAAAAATATTAACCGCAATACATAATTCGTCACCCCTTAAAAAGTCATTTCCGTTTGCACAATAATGAAATCGTTCGCGATGAGAGGAATTTTCTGAGAAGGAAAACGAACTTTTCAAAAAGGACAAAAATATCTGTTCCCGGATATTCATCATTCGTTTGAAGCTGAAAGCGGTTGCAATGGTTGTGGCTTGGAATGAACAGTAATGAAAGCCCCCGGCTTGTTACTGGGCCGTTTCTTTCTGTAACGCCAGTACTGAAAGGTATGATAGCTAATTTGGTTTTGGAGGCAGAATGTTTTTATGCTCTGTCCGCTCTGATGGTATTCTTCAATTAGTGCAGACATCTGTTGTTCCCTGTCCATATAGAATTGGTTTGTGGCAAAACTATTCTCTTGTCAATGGCCGCACAATATGAAGTTGGCTTTAGCGCAGCCGAAGCGCCTACCCTGGATAAAGTAGCTAAGGCGCTCGGGGTTTCTGCGGATGCGATTAAAAACTTTAATGAGGATGCTACTTTTAATATCATATCCAACACGTACCACGACCATTCTTCATCGGTCAATTACCAGTTTAACCCGATTGAAAAAATCGCAGAGCTCTATCAGCAAAAAATTGAACTCTACGAACGTATGCTGAAAGAAAAAAATGAACTCATTGATAAACTCATGAAAGAAAAAAAATAATCACACCAAAAATAAAAAAGCCGCATCTCTGCGGCTTTGCTATTTCTAAAAAGTATAACAGGAATGACTAAACGGAAATAATTCTGATATTTCTCTTTACAGCAAACAAACAATTATCAAAGATTTCTTTTGCTCAGTTAAAAATATACAAGCAGCAGTACTTTCTTAAAGAGCATTCAGAAACTGCCCGATGAAGATAAAAACCATATCATGTATTCACTCGATGGACTTATTCAATATGTCAAAACAAGGCTGGCTTATAAATAACAAAAGCCGCTCAATGAGCGGCTTTTACTTTGTATATTATAATTCTTAAGAGAAAAGCAAATATTAATATAATTAGGCTATCTAATAGAAACCATTCTAACAAAAAACCGGTTTCTTTGCAATCGAAGCATTTGCCCGAAAATGACCTATAAAAAGTAAAGGGGAATCCAATTTCATTATAGCCATCGCTGGAAGCCTCAAATTTCCCGAATGAGAAACTGGCAATAAGCCAACCCAAAAAAATAATTCCAAAAATTTTAAATATTGAATAAAACTTCAGCATAATATTTTAATGTTTGTTAAGGTCACCCTCATTGTATTTCTTTTTCCCAATCTCAATTTGTTCTCCATTTATTTCAGTAGAATTTTTGTCATTCATATAAGGGCTACCTCCAGAAAACATTGCATTGTTTGCATTGGCTTTTTGTTTTTTAGGGTCATAATATTGAGGGTTTGAACCCCACAAAACAGTCTCAAAGAATGTCTCTCCTTTTTTATCTATATGCCTAAGCCCGAAAGTATGTCCCAATTCATGTACCAAGGTATTATTATCATTGCCATTCATCATATTTGAAACCATACTTTCATTAACAAAAACTTTTGTTCCTCCGATGTCATTTGCTCTGGCGTACACACCTGGAAGTTTACTTGCATCCTGTATTTCAATTAAATGTTCGGTGCTTTTTGCTTCAGAAGCTTTACTTATAGTTCTTACTTGTACATCCACTACAACATTTACCGGAACGGCTTTATAAATAGGCACTTTAACTCCCGGCACTCCATCTAAACCTCCGCCCATTGTCTGATAACCAACTATATCAAATCGGGTATAAGAAGTCCCATAAGATTTTTTTACCTGAGAACTTAAAGAAGCTGCAAAAGCTCCCATGTTAAGTTTAGAATTAGCACTGGAATTTAAAACTGCAGCAGTTAACGTTATGTGTACAGTTTCACTGCCATTTTTATTTTTTGTCGTAGAAACTATCCAATCCTTTCCCTCTGGGTCAATTCTGCTAATAGGATTATTTTCTACAAAACTGTATGGCGAAGCATGAGGATAACTTGCTGCGTGAGGGTCAACAGAGAAAAATCTACCTCCTAACCTTGGGTCTTGTATCCTCGCTCCAAAGTCGTAAGCATTTCCTTCACCTTCTATTTCATCTAATTTCTCTTTCCCATTAAATCCATAACGGTAGTGTTTGTTCGCAATAGAATACTTCCTACCTGGCATTAAAGAACCAAAAGGATAATAATCTTGTGCGGAGATAACGTCAGCAGTATAGTAGTCAATCGTTCCATTTCCGGCATCGTGCCCTATCTTCTTATCAGACACAGTGACCACTACATTCCCCAAATGGTTCGTTAATTCAAAGAACTTCTTTCCTCTGGTAAATGTAACAACTTCCGGTGAAACTGTATTACAGGTTTGTACATCTATATCCACATTGTAAACACCCAACCTGCTGCTGCCGTAAAGGTTTATTTCTTTTTGTTTCAGTGTATCTCCTTTCTCATAAATACTCATGATATTGCCGGTGGCGTCACGTACGTAGAAGGTGTATTTATTATTTACCTTTTTACTGATCCGGTTGCCTGCTGCATCATAAGTATAAGTTATTGTGCCGCTGCCTTTGGTAATACTTTTTATTTTGCCATACACGTTCCAGTCAATATTACTGATTCCTTCGCTGGCATCGCTTGTCAAATTTCCAATGGCATCGTATTGATAGTTGCCGGTTGATTGTCCTTTTTTGATGTCATTGTATCTTTCATATTCTGATGGCAGCGCATCCGGCGCAGCATCTGCTACTTTATCCAGCCGGTTGGTATTGGCAATGTAAGTATAGGTCAGATCATCCATACCTGTATTATTTGCATTGCTGCGCATACCATCTCCATTGCGCTTGTAGGTTTTGATATTCCCATCAGGGTCATAAGTAATCGTTTCGCCATAGTCCTGCAGGGCATGGCCGTTCCAGCTATTGGTAGCCATGTTCAGCCCGTCATAGGTATTTTGGCTTACTATGCGGTTAAGCTGGTCGTACCGGTAAGTAAACAGCAACGGATCTCCAGGTGATGGAAGGCTGACACTCATCGCCGAAATATTGCCGTTATACAGGCTCTTTAACCCGCTGCCCACAGCATCGGCACTGGCAAAGGGTTTTAGCACAGCCGAAGCGCCTACCCTGGATAAAGTAGCTAAGGCGCTCGGGGTTTCTGCGGATGCGATTAAAAACTTTAATGAGGATGCTACTTTTAATATCATATCCAACACGTACCACGACCATTCTTCATCCGTCAATTACCAGTTTAACCCGATTGAAAAAATCGCAGAACTCTATCAGCAAAAAATTCAACTCTACGTACGGATGATTAAAGAAAAAAATGAACTCATTGACAAACTCATGAAAGAAAAAAAATAATCACACCAAAAATGTAGATTCCGGAGTATGTTGACCCACCATTCCGGAACATGTTGACCCACCATTCTTGCATGTTGACCCACCCCCTTCAAGAGGGGTACTTTCTCCCGGTCCGTCATCGCTATCAAAGCAACTTTAACAAAACAGATTCCGGGATATTGACCCACCCCTGTGGGTTTTAAAACGAGTGTCATTCCGGCATGCTGACCCACCCTCCCAAACAGCCTTTGGCAATA
>Ga0209916_1000518_pt1 | contig 58344 bp, 58 predicted proteins | sample ThiBio_1000_plan_FD_183956 | JGI IMG/M metagenome (GOLD analysis project Ga0209916, IMG submission 183956) | Wastewater bioreactor microbial communities from Cape Town, South Africa - Thiocy_solids_2 (SPAdes) | ecosystem: Engineered > Bioreactor > Thiocyanate-remediating > Anaerobic-Aerobic ... | reverse complement strand
GGGACTCGCGGCAAGAGCTCGAGACGGCGACCGCGCGGTGGGTGGCGTGGTTCAACCGCGAGCGCTTGCACGGCGAGCTCGGCTACCGGCCACCCATCGAGATCGAGATGGAGTACTTTCAGAACCAGCGCCTGCCGAGGCAGGCTGCGTGAGGAACGAGTCTCTACGAAACCCAGGGCGGTTCATAGGGTACGCCGAGCCGGTCGAACTCCGCGAACATTGGCTCGAACCAGTCCGGATGTTCGTAGAGCACGCCGATGGGGCCTCGCTCACCGACTGCGGTGGTCATGGCAACTCCTCCTAGCACCCACCTCGATACGTAGACCTAACCTAGTGGACCTAACCTATCAACCATGCCCTGTGCTCGATGTCAACCTAATGACGCACCTGACAGGGGGCACCGGTGCCGGCACCGAGTTCTGGTGGCGGCGGTGCTGGGTCGATAGCCGCGGTTCAGCCGGCTACCCCGGGACTGGCGCCGCGCCTCCCGATACACGTTCGCTCAGAGGTCGCGCGCTGCCGGACGATGGGGCTCGTCGAACGTCGGTGCTTGGCAATTCCCCGCTCCACCCGGCCCGCACGCTGCGGCGTCGAGAGGTAGAAGCCACCTTTGCCTGCCGCTCTCGGATCCGTTCGCTGTAAGCGCGAGCGTCTCCTGTTACAGCGATCCCTCACGCGCGACTGCGGCCAGGTCTGCCCTGCCGAGGGCTACTACGGTGGGGGTCGCTACCGCCAGGACGACCGCCAGCGCTCCGCCACCAACGGCCAGTGCCATGAGCGGGTCGAGCGGGATCCCGCCCGGGAGGAAGTCGGGGAACCCGCCGAGCGCCATGCGTGCCAGCCACCACCCGGCCGGGACGCCCGCCAACCACCCTAGTACAGCCATGACCGCCACTTCGGCTACGAACAGGCCACCCACACCGAGGGTTGACATGCCGAGCATCCGCAGCGCCGCGAACTCGCGGCGGCGCTCTGCCGCGCTGACCGACACGGTGGCGTAGAGCAAGGCGGCGCCGAGTAGTAGTGCGAACAGCTCGATGATGCCGATGAACGCCCGGCTCAACGCGAAGATGCGGCGAAGATCCTGCTTCTCGACTTGGACGGTGTCTACCCGGGCTACGCCAGGCAGCGCCGCGACCCGGCGTGCTACCTCGTCCACGCGTCCGTCGGCTGCCTGCAGCAGCGCGCTGGTCACCGGCGACGCACCAAGTACGGCGGTCCCGAGGGCGCCGGCGAGCAGGGTGCGAACCGAGTCAGGCAGCGAGACGAGGCGCTGCGCATCGGTTAGCGACACGACGACCGGGCGCGCCAACGGGTAGTCTACCCGGCCGCCGACCTCGAGTCGGATGGAATCAAGCGGCCCCGTCACGGTCACGTTGGACCCCGGCGAGGGCAGTCCGTCGGCGAGCAACGCCGTGCCAGGCGATGGGACCGGGACGCCGAGCAACCGAACGTTCTCGGGGACCCCGAGCACGTAGGTATCCACGTCCACAGCTCCGATCCGGACCGTCACGGGCAACTCCAACACCGGCTCGGCAGCGCGCACACCGACGACGGCGGCGAGGCCGGCCACCCACGTCTCACCTTGAACACCGTTCGGGACCGCCCGCATGTCGTACGTCCGCACGGCGTCGACGCGCCGCTCCACCCGACCCATCTCGCGGAGCATGAAGGCTGGCGCCACCGCCATGGTGACCGCTAGACCGAAGCCCGCGGCCGTCATCGCCAGCCGCGCGGGGTTGCGCGTCATGCCGCGGAGGATGAGACGCGCCCGCACCCCGCCGACGCACTCGCGCGACCTCCGCAGCGCACGGCCCGGGCTCGCCATCACGGGGGGGCGAAGTGCCTCGGCAGGCCGCAGCTGCGCCGCTACCCATGCTGGCCGGCCTGCTCCGACCAGGGCGGCGCCCGCGGCCACCACTCCGGCAGCGAGTGCCAGGCCCGGGTCCAATGCGGCACCCGTCGCGGGCACACCGAGGTCGGAAGCGAAGATGAGCCGAATGGCGTTCGCCAGCGGGAAGGCGATCGGCAGGCCCAGTGCCGTCCCCGCAACCACCGTCACGCCCGCGTGCGCCAGATAGTGCCCCGCCATGACGGTTGCCCCGACGCCCTGGGCGCGCATCAGGCCGATGAACGCCCGCTCGTCGCGAACGAGCCGCCCTAGCAGGATCTGCGCGCCGACAACGCCGCCGAGCAGGAAGAACAGAGGGAACACTAGCGCCGCCGCACGCAACGCCTCCAGGTGGGAGCGGATGTTCCGGACACTGGCCAGTTTGCCTCCGACCGTGACCGTCACCCGGTAACGACGAAGCACGCGCTTCACCTCACGCGCTACGTCATCGACCGCAGCAAGCGGCGTGATGCCAATGTCGAACGAGGTTACGCCCCCGGAACGTCCGAGCAGTCCACGGGCTTCCACCTCCGGAACGAACAGGACCGAGAAACTCCTCGGCGTCGACATGTACCCGTTCGGAGGGATCATGGCGAGGTGCTGGGGTTGGCGCGCCACTCCTACGATCCGCAGCGCTCGGATGGCGCCGTCGGCGTCGCGGAGCTCGACGACATCGCCGGGCTCGATCCCCTGCGCTGTCGCCGCGGCCTCTGCGATCAGCGCCTCGCCGGGACCGCCGGACAGTGCACGGCCTCGAACCACTTGCACGCGCCCGAGCGCCTGCGGCTCGCGCGGGACCGAAACGGCTCTCACCCGCACGCCGGGCCGGTCCACCAGGGTCGTGTCGAGGGCGATGCGAGGTACGACCGCCGCCACGCCGTCTACGGCTGCCACGAGGTCCGCGGTCGAGGTCGGTGCGAACGCAACGTCGGCTACCAGGTCGGGCAGGCCGAGTTCGGCGTAAGCACGCAGGACCGATTCCCCGATGCCGCCATACGCTCCGCGGATCCCCACGAACGCGCCGATGGCCAGCGCGAACACGACGGCGAGAGCCGCTGGCGGACCGGGGCGCCGGAGCAGCGATCGTCGGAGCTTCCGCCTCATCATGTGCGATCCCGCGCTACGGCCTCGGTCGCACAGCCGTCCTCGACGATCCTTCCATCGCGAAGTCGCACCACGCGATCGGCGATGCGTGCCAGGTCGTCGTCGTGCGTGACCATCACGACCGTGCAGCCCTCGCCGTCGCTCGCTTCGCGCAACAAGTGCAGAACTTGTGTTCCCGTGGAGGTGTCGAGGTTTCCGGTTGGTTCGTCGGCCAGCAGCAGGCGGGGTCGCTTCGCCAGTGCGCGTGCGACGGCCACGCGCTGCTGTTCCCCACCCGATAGCTGGGAGGGGAAGTGGTGCGCGCGTCCCGCCAGCCCCACGCGGTCCAGCCACGAACGGGCGTCGCCCTTCGCGTGGACCAAGCCAGCCGCCAGCAACACGTTCTCTTCTGCCGTCAGGACCGGCACGAGGTAGAAGTGCTGGAACACGAAGCCGACCTCGAAGCGCCGGTAGCGGGTGCGCTGTCGCTCGGACATCGTCGCAAGATCGCGCCCGACCACCCACACGCTGCCGCTCGTGGGCGTATCCAGCGCGCCGAGCACGTTGAGGAGCGTCGTCTTGCCCGACCCCGAAGGGCCGAGCAGAGCCACGAACTGACCTGGCGCGACCGCCAGGTCGACGTCACGCAACGCATGCACGCTCGCCGGGCCCCCGGCGTAGACGCGACTCGTCGCACGAACATCGATTGCCACCCCACGCGGGGCCGTAGGTTGGCGCGCCTCGGGACTTGCCACCAGTCAGTATACCCACCCCAGCTGGGGTGGCTCAGTCTCTCTCGCGACCCTTTGAAGGGCAACCCCGGCAGCATGGCCGTCGTCGGCCCGCGGGCGCGGTCGTGAGTCGGCGCCGCACAGAACGCCTTCCGCAGCGGAGGTCACGGCGCGCCTCCAGGCGGTCAGCGCCGCATTCGGCCACCTTCGCCGGCCAGCCGACGCAGTGCTCTTGGACATGCAGCTCAAGACGCGGGCCGGGCACCGAGGCTCACACGACAGATCGTCGTGCGCAATACGTACATCCACCTAGCCAAATGGGACACTTGTCCTAAGACCCTACCCAGGTGGGGTGGATAATCGCGCTGGGTGACCGGCGCCTCCCGGTGGCTCGATTGGTCAGGAGGCCTACCATGAGCTACACCTACCTGGAGTACGCGCATCTACCTGCGGGAAGGCGGTCTAGGCTCGCCGCCCTCACGCAACGCTCCGCGGGCCGGTTGGCGATCCTCGAGGTCGGGGCCCCCGCCCCTGGCGCTGAGCCGAGCGATCCCCACCTCGCGTTCCATCTGGCATCCGAGGCGGTCTTCTCTGGCGTCGCGACCAACATCGGCATCGCCCACACCTACCTACCCGACTACGCCGAGCTGGTTCCGCTCGTTCTCGACCTCAACGGCACGTTCACTGCGGCCGGAGGCTTCGCGGGCGGCTTCGCCTTACAGGCGACGGTGGAAGACGCACTGAGCCTCAATGCGCAGCTGGTCAGGTTCACGGTCGATCTTGACGGCGAACATGCACGCGCGGAGGTGAACGAGTTTCGGAACCTCCGCGCCGAGGCCCACCGCCTCGGCCTTCCCGTCATCCTCCGCGCGCCGGGCGCGAGCGGCGGGCGTCAAGGTGAGCCCGGGGACCCGCTCGGCATCGACCTGGCGGCTGCCGCCCTTCAGCTTGGAGCGGACATGGTCGAGCTTCCCGCCTCCGGCCTCGTGGACGGCCGCGAGGAGCGTGAGGCCGCTTGGGCACGGACGGTTCGCGTCGCCGGCTTGCTCCCCGTGCTTGCGCGCTTGGATGCGCAGGTAGACGCATCGCAGGCGCTCCGCGCGGCACGGGCAGCGGTCGACTACGGCTGCATCGGTGTGGTGGCGAACGCGGACCTGTTCGGCCGTAGTTACCAGGAGGCGCTGGTACTGGGCCGGAGTCTACAGGAACGACTGGCCGCATGACGTACGTCCGTAACCCGGACCGGCTGCACACGGTGGCTTGGGAGGAGTCCCCATGATCGTGCGCCACCTGCAGGACGACGCACCCCGACGGCCGTACAGGGTGAGTCCGGACGAGCGCGTCGAGCTGGTAGTGGCCACCGAGCCGGTGGCACCAGGTCAGTGGGTGTGGGTCGACTACCGCGTGTGGGAGCCGCAGCCGGACGACGCGACACACTCGAGCGAGCCGAGCGACGAGGGTCGTGTGCGCGCTCGGTGGCTACGCAACGACGGCGACGCCAGTTACTGGCAAGCCTTCCTGGGGCCGTTCCGCGCTGGTGCGCGTATCGCCTATACCCCTTGGGCCACGTCGGCCGACGGCGACGCCAGTGCGCCCGAGGCGTCATTCCGCGTCGCCACGCGCCTTCATGTCGCGCTGATGTGGCACCAGCACCAACCGCTCTACCGCGATCCGGGCCTGCCCAACGGTCCTGGCAGCTACCGGCAGCCGTGGGTCCGGCTTCACGGCATCCGTGACTACTACTCCATGGCGGCGCTCGTTGCCGAGCATCCCGACGTGCACGTGACCATCAACCTCACCCCAGTACTGCTGCTGCAACTGAACGACTACCTCGAGCGCGGCGCCACGGATCGCGCCCTGGAACTCACCCTCATACCCGCGGAGGAACTTACCGGCGAGCACCGCGAGGAACTGCTCGCTACCTTCTTCGACGCCGATTGGCACCATCAGATCTACCCCCACCCACGCTACGCGCAACTGCTCGAAGGGCGCCGCGCCGGCCGGAACTTCGCGGCGCAAGACCTGCGTGACCTGCAGATGTGGTTCAACCTCGCTTGGTTCGCTCCCGAGTTCCGCGAGGGCGACATCCGCCTCGCGACGGGTGAGACCGCCGGCGTTCGCCGCTACGTCGAGCAGGCACGCGGCTTCGACGTGAGGGACCTGCAAGCCATGGTCGCGGAGCAGTACAAGATCCTGCGCGCCATCGTGCCGCTCCACCGCAACCTGCAGGATCGCGGCCAGATCGAGGTCGCCACCACCCCCTACTACCACCCCATCCTGCCGCTACTAATCGACACCGATCAGGCCACCATCGACCGACCGGGCACCACGCACCCGCCGCGCTTCGCCCACCCAGAAGACGCGCGCGCGCAAGTCGCCCAGGCCACGAAGGAGTACCACAGGCTATTCGGCCGCGCCCCACGTGGCATGTGGCCGGCGGAAGGGGCCGTCAGCCAGGACGCCGCCGCGCTCTTCGCCGAGGTAGGTGTGCGCTGGATTGCCTCCGACGCCCGCGTGCTCGAGCGCAGCGGGCGCTGGGGATACCGCATCGACGACCCGGACGTGCTGTGCCAGCCGTACCGAGTCGAGACGCCCGCGGGCAACCTCAGCATCTTCTTTCGAGAACCGGGACTCTCGGACGACATCGGCTTCCATTACCACGGCTACAGCAACGCCGAGGCCGCCGCGCAAGATTTCACACGTCAGATCCGCGAACGCTTCGCACGGCGCCTCGACAACGAGCACGAGCGAGTCCTCGCCATCATCCTCGACGGCGAGAACGCATGGAGCGCCTACCCCGACGACGCGCGCCCCTTTCTCCACGCGCTTTACCTCGAGCTCGAGCGGGCCCGTGACCTCGTCACCGTCACCTTCAGCGAGTGCCTCGACGGCCACACCGAGCGAATGCTTGAAGGTCATCCCACCGCCCGGCAGACGCAGGTGTTCGACCTGTTCACGGGGTCCTGGATCGACGAGAACGGCTCCGCTCCTGGCGTCGACGTCGGCACGTGGATCGGCGAGCCCGAGGAGAACGCCGCCTGGGCGTTGCTGGCCGACGCACGTCGGGCGCTCGAGGAGGCGGGCGCGACGCCCGTCACCGCGCCGACGGCCTACCAGGCCTTGTACGCCGCCGAGGGCAGCGACTGGTTCTGGTGGCTCGGCGACTCCCAGGACTCCGGCCACGACCACGATTTCGACGACCTCTTCCGCGCCCACCTCGCGGCCGCTTACCGTGCAGCGGGTCTAGTGGCTCCGACAGCCGTTGCACGACACCTCGTGCCCCACGCCGAGCTCTGGACTTTCGCCCGCCCCATCTCCAGCGTCGCCGTCGGCGACCGACTGACGGTTCGCGCGAACTGCCCGGGCACGCTCACCTGGCGCTTCGGGGACGAGCCGCAACGAGAAGAGCCGCTGCGGCCCGTAGGCGGCGTCATGGCCGGCACGAGCCGGCGCCAGCTCACCGTAGGGCCCTTCGCCAAGCCCGGCCACTTCCAGTTCGTGTTCCGTTGCACCCACGAAGGGTGCGACGGCTCTGGTCCTTGCTGCAGACGGGAAGACCATCACGTGGAGGTGATCGCACATGACCCGCCATGAACGTCAGCGAACGCTACCGCCCGTTTCGCGCGCAAGCGCCGGCGTCTCGCGCGGGGGCAGGCCCGAGATCGTGGCGCCACACCGCTGGTGCGGCGAGGGCGACTGCCTCGTCGGTCCGTTCTCAAACGCACAGATCGCCTGGACGTTCGCTGGACTGGGACTGTCCAGGGGTGCGTACGAAGTACACCATTTCGAGCTCCACCAAAGCGCGCGTGGCGTCTACCTGAAGGTCACGCGCGCCGACATGACGTGAGCGTTCCAGTCGGCCCACGACACGCGATGCCAGCGCCGCCGGGCGCGCGCCTTCCCGCCAATCTCGGAGGGCTACGTGGTGCTTGCCGGAGGTTCAGGCCCGTTCGACCGCATCGCCGCACGCGAGGCAGAGCCGCAGCCGCTTCCGGCGTGGTCGGCGTTCGGACGCCTGGCATCGCGGAGGTGGCCGCGAGGCGCTGCGGTCACCGTGGTTGGAGGTGGGTGGGTGTTGGCGGCAGCCGGGCGGTCGGGTCGAATGTCCCTATGTCCCACCCCAGGTGGGGTGGGACACTTGGATTCGCGAGGAGGTACCACGGATGACCACCAACACCACCGTCGACACCCGCCACACCGAGGCCCCACCGCCCGACGGGGAGGCGCAGCTCGTGGTGCAGGGCATGCACTGCGCGAGCTGCGTCGGCACCATCGAATCCGCGCTGCGAGCCGTGCCCGGCGTCACCAGCGCCGAGGTCAACTACGCTACCGAGATCGCGCGGGTCCGCTACCAACCCGTGCTCGCCGACCCGGCGATGCTGCGTACGGCCATCGAGAGCGCCGGCTACGGCGTGGCGGACGCCACAGCAGACGCGCCCAGTGTCGACGAAGAAACCACCGCACACCGCCGCGAATACGCCACGCTCATGCGCAAGTTCTGGCTGGCAGCGATCATCTCCGTGCCCACCATGCTAGTGGCTTACCCGAGTCTGAAGTGGTTCTACCTCCCCAATCTCTTCACCAACGACCCCAGCGAAGCCTTGATCCGGGGGTTGTTCGTCCTCTCCGGCATCGCCACCATCCCCGTCATGGCGTACTCCGGGCGGCAGTTCTTCACAGGGGCGCTGGCCGCCTTCCGGCACCACTCCGCCGACATGAACACGCTTATCGCGCTCGGCACGAGCGCCGCGTGGTTGTACTCCACCGTCGCGCTGATCGCACCGAGCTTGTTCCCGGAGGGTACCGGCGAGCCGTTCTACGACGTCACCGCCGTCGTCACGGCGCTCGTCGTGCTAGGTCAGGCCATCGAGGTACGCGCCAAGGGCGCCACCAGCCAAGCCATCCGCAAACTCATCGGGTTGCAAGCGAAGACCGCGCGCGTTCTCAGGAACGGGAACGAAATCGAGATCTCCGTCGAAGAAGTCGAGGCTGGCGATGTCGTCATCGTCCGCCCCGGCGAGAAGGTTCCCGTCGACGGCATCATCACCGACGGGCGCAGCGCTCTCGACGAAAGCATGATTACCGGCGAGAGTCTCCCCGTCGACAAGACCACCGGTGACGAAGTCATCGGCGCCACCATGAACACCACCGGCGCCTTCCGTTTCCGCGCCACCAAGGTCGGCAAGGACACCGCGTTGGCACAGATCGTCAAGATGGTCCAGGACGCCATGGGAAGCAAGGCGCCCATCGCGCGCCTCGTCGACGTCGTCTCCGGCTACTTCACGCCCAGCGTCATGATCATCGCCATCCTCAGTTTCATGGCCTGGCTCACGTTCGGACCCGCACCCGCCCTCGCCTTCGCCATCGTCGCCGCGGTAACCGTGCTCATCATCGCCTGCCCTTGCGCCATCGGGATGGCGGTGCCCCTCAGCCTCGTTGCCGGCGTCGGCAAAGGCGCAGAACACGGCGTGCTCATACGCAACGGCGTAGCCCTCCAGACCTCCGCCAGACTCGACGCCATCGTGCTCGACAAGACCGGCACCATCACCAAGGGCAAACCCGAACTCACGGACGTGATCCCAGCACCCGGCTTCGACACGGCCACGCTTCTGGCGCTCGCCGCCAGCGCCGACCAGAACTCCGAACATCCACTCGCCCAGGCAATCGTCACCGGTGCTCGCCAGCGCGGCGTCGAGCCCCACGCTACCAGAACCTTCGATGCCATCCCCGGTCACGGCGTTGCCGCCACAACGACGAGCGGCAAGCGCGTACTGGTCGGCAACCGCAAACTCATGGACCGCGAGCGCGTCGACACCGCCTCCCTCCACGATGACGTCACCCGCCTCCAGAACGATGGCAAGACCGCCATGTTCGTTGCCGTCGACGGCGCGGCCGCCGGAATCGTCGCCGTGGCCGACACCATCAAGGAAGACTCCATCGAAGCCATTGAAGTCCTGCGCGGCCTCGGCCTCGAGATCATCATGCTCACCGGCGACAACGAACGCACCGCCCAGGCCATCGCCCGCCAGGTGGGCATCACCCGCGTCCTCGCTGACGTCCTGCCCCAGGACAAAGCCCTGACCGTGCACGATCTCAAACGCCGCTACACCCGCGTCGGCATGGTCGGTGACGGCATCAACGACGCCCCCGCCCTCGTCGAAGCCGACGTCGGCTTCGCCATCGGCACGGGTACCGACGTGGCCATCGAAGCCGCCGACGTCACCCTCATGAGCGGCAGCCTCAAGGGTGTCGCGTACGCCATCGAGATCAGCCGAGCCACCATGCGCAACGCCAAGCAGAACCTGTTCGGGGCGTTCGCGTACAACAGCCTCGGCATCCCCGTTGCTGCCGGCGTGCTATTCCCACTCTTCGGCCTGCTGCTTTCGCCCCTCCTCGCCGGCGCGGCCATGGCCGCCTCAAGCATCACCGTCGTCACCAACGCCAATCGGCTCAGGCTGTTCAGGGCCCGAAGCTTCGCCCAGGCCGCCACCGGACGTGGCGTGACCGCGCCCAAGGAAGTGCTCGCATGACCGTTACCACACTCGTGGTCGACCTGTTCGGCATCGCTGCCATCGCCTGGATCGTCTGGTACTTCTGGCTCTACCGCAAGCAGGGCACCACCGCCAACGCCGTCGGTGGCGTCCAGGAAGTCGCCATCACCGTCAAGGGCGGCTACGATCCCGACACCATCGTTCTCAAGAAGGGTCTCCCCGCTCGCCTCCACTTCACCCGCCAGGAGAGCAGCATGTGCAGCGAGACCGTGGTCTTCGACAAGCTCCAACGCGCCATGACGCTGCCCGAAGGCAAGACCGTCACGCTCGAGTTCACCCCCGACGAGACCGGGGAGATCGCCTTCCAATGCCAGATGGGCATGCTACGAGGCAAGCTCGTCGTCACGCAGTGAGCGGAGGTCCTCATGCCACGTTCCCTCTCCGGACCGGCGCCGGCAGCCACCGTCTTTCCGACGTACCCGGCGGACCTCCAAGCGGTGCCCTCGCACCGTCCGTTCGCGATAGTACTGGCCGGCGGCGGGGCACGCGGCCTGGCCCATGCTGGCGCGCTTCGCGCCCTACAGCACGACGGTTACCGGCCGAACGCCCTCGTCGGCGTGTCCATGGGCGCCATCGTGGCGGCGATCTACGCCCTCAACCCGAGCTGGTACCAAGACCTGCTGGCTCTTGATACCCGCGGCCTACCCGAACCGCTCACGCCGCAAAGCCGCGACGCCGTCGAGCGCTGCCGGGAGCTCTTGACAAGTGGCGAACGGTTCGTCCGCGGCTTGTTGCTTGGCTGGAAGGGCGACGGGCGCATGCGTGACCACGCCATGGACATCCTTACGCACCTGACGCGTGGCCGCAGGCTCGAAGAGGCGAACCCGCCCGTCACCGTCGTGGCCACCGACCTGAATACTGGACGGCGCGTCGCCTTGAACAGCGGCCCAGCAGCCCAAGCCGTGTACGCCAGCGCGGCGCTGGCCGGTGTGCTTCCTCCCGCGGAGTTGGACGGGCAACTCCTAGCTGACGGCGGGTACGCGGACCTGGTACCCGTCGACCTCGCGCGCAACTACGCCGTCGACCGCGTGCTCGCTATCGACCCCTACCAAGACACCGTGCGGCGCCCCCCACGCACCGGTCTGGAGACCATGCTCCGGGCGATGGAGATCTGCCACAGTCGGCACGCGTCCCTGCGCTTCGCCCTCGCCGACCTCGTCGTGCGGCCGGCCTTCCCCTTCCAGATCGACACCCTCGACTTCCGCGCACTTCGCTCCGCCATCGCCGCCGGCGCACGCGCCGTGTTGCACGCACGCAATGCCATCCGGCAGGTGTTGCTCGGCACGACGCACGAAGTGCACTCGCCAGCGTTTAGCGGAGAAGTTTCCCTGCGAAAGGACTAACGTTATGCCAACTAGCGACAATTGTCACGGCGGTGGCCCCACGGCCGAGCGCGACGACTGCTACGTCGCTCCGCTCGACAAAGCGATCGATCCTGGTCCTATCGCCGACGGCGCAGAGGCTCGGCTTCACTTGGCGGGTCTCGGTTGCACCAATTGTGTCACCCGGGTGCGCAACGCCCTCCTCGCCGTCGACGGCGTGATCGCCGTCGACGTCAGCTTGCAACCGCAGCGCGCCGTGGCGATCTACGATCCGTCGCGCACCCTTCCCGACCTGCTCATCGAGGCTGTCCTTAGGTCCGGCGCCGCCAGCCACCACGCCTACCGCGCCGCGATCGTGGAGGTGCGCAGCCTCGCTCCCACCGTGGCTCACACCGACGGACGCGCCTGAGGTAGTGCCGTGAGGATCGCGGTTCCCGTTCCCCCGCAGCTGAGCCGAACGCCCAAAGATGTCGCGGTAGGCCGCGGCCAGGGGCGAGCCGCCCCCGGCACGAGCCGCCTCAGCGTGCGGGAAGCCGGGACGCTGGTACTCATCACGCTCGTTGCGGCGAGTTGCTTCGTCGCGATCCGCTCGGTTGCCGGCCACGCGCCACCCTTACGCTTCGCGGCCCTACGCCTTCTGGCGGGGGGAGGACTGCTCATCCCCTTCCTCGCGGCGTTCGGCCAACCGCTGCTACCGCCACGCCGCCACCTTCCCTCCCTCGCCCTGCTGGCGCTGTCCTCCACCGCGCTCGGCTACGGTGCGATGTTCGCGAGTCCAGGCCTGGCCGGCGCCGGCCTTGCGTCCGTGTTCGGGAACGCGCAGCCCCTGTTCGTACTGGCCGCGGGCCCGTGGCTACTGGGGGAGGCGCTCACGCGCCGGAACGCATTCGCCCTCGCGCTCGGCGTGAGCGGTCTCGCACTGGTCGTGCTGCCAACGTTCTCGTCGCCCGACGCGTCACGCTTCGGTGCGGGCGCCACGCTTGCTCTCGCCTCATCGGCCGGGATCGCGCTTGGCACCATCGTCGTGCGCCGCCTCCAACCAGGAGCTCCGATCCTTACCCTGACTGCCTGGCAGTTGGTGTTCGGTTCACTCCCACTTTGGGCCGCCTCGTGGGCCTTGGAAGGAACGATCGCGACGTCATGGTCGCTCGCGTTCATCGCCATCCTGGCGTTCCTCGCCATCGGCGGCACGACCTTCGTCACCGCCGCCTGGTACGGCCTGCTGGCTCGGCACGACGCCGGGCGGCTGTCGCTGTTCTTCTTCCTGGTACCCGCCTTCGGACTCGCCTTCGCCCGAATCTTCCTGGGCGAAGCGATCACTGCTTCGCAGGCCGCGGGCGCGGCGCTCGTCGTCGTCAGCGCCATCGCCACGGCGTGGCCGAGCCCACCGGCCACGCCTACGCCCCTCTCAGGACCCGAGTAGCAGTCAGGGCCCCGAGCGAACTTCTCGAGGAGGACCCCATGAACCACCCCAACGCACACGACAGCAAGCGCGAAGCCACCGATCCGGTATGCGGCATGACCGTCGACCCGGCAACCAGCGAATTGCGTAGTGACTTCGGCGGCACCGCGTATCACTTCTGCAGCGTGACCTGCAAAGCGGCATTCGACGTCGACCCCCCAAGGTACGTCGGCGCAGCAACGCAGCAGGAAGGCGTTCGTTCGCGCCACCACTGACGGCGCTCTCACACCATCGTCTCGTAAGGAGGACGCCTATGCCCGCACCGCGCTCGCGCGCAGACGCGGTCCAACGCCTAACGACCGCCCAAGGCCACCTGGCGAAGGTGCTGCTGATGGCCCGCGACGGTGCAGCTTGCACCGACACCATCTTCCAACTTCGAGCCGTCCGCGCCGCCCTACAACGGGTGGAGCAGACGTTGGTGGAAGAACACATCCGGAGCTGCCTCGCCCACGGCTCGCGCCTGCCAGACGATTTCGTAGATGAGATCCTCGGGCTTTGGACCTACGCCCCAGGCGCAAGGCCCTCCCGTTCGCTAGGCCGCCGCGGTGCCGCCACGCCCGTTACGGCCACGGGCTGATGCCCCGCCTTGCCTCGGCCGTGTCCGGGGCAAGGCCCCCATCCGATTCGCACGCCGGCCGACACGGCGACCAGGAAGGACGCACCCACCATGACCCGATCCGCAAGGCATCACGTTACGCGCTTCATCGCGCTCGTCACCCTGTTCGTCGTACCGACGGTCCTTGCTCACGGAGGCGAGGAAGGCAGCGCCGACGCCGCCGACCTGGCGAATCAGGCGATCGCCTTCCTTCAGGCCGAACCGCCGGACGCCGCGGAGGCCGGGGAGCGCATCGGCGACGCCCTCAGCGCCGAGGAAGCGCCCGACGACATCGACCTCGTCCTCCTGCAGGCCGCCGACCTCGCCCTCCAACAAGGCGCCACCGCCGAAACGGTCGCTCTGCTGAACCGCGCCTTGGGCCAACGAAGTGAGCCGCTCGGCCCGATCGTGACCGTCACCATCGGCGCCGGCACATTCCTCGCCTTCGCCATCGCCGCGTTAGCCATTGGCCTCGGGGCGTACGGCCTTGGCCGGCGCGCCCGCAGCGATCTCCAGCCGGCCAGCGCCGCGGGGACCCGCCATGGCTGAGGCTGGCGCTCGTCGCTCACCCGGCGGCTTCTGGCAGGCGGTCGACGAGCGTGTCGGCATCGGTGCGCTGAAGTACCACGTGCCCGATCATGCCCAGGGCATCGCCTACTCCCTAGGCGCGATCACCCTGTTGTCGTTCGTCGTGCTGGTCCTCACCGGCATCTGGATGGGGCAGTTCTACAACCCCATCCCCGACGGCGCCCGCGACTCCATGCGGTACATCTTGACCAGCGCCCCAGCCGGCTTCTTTGCGCGCAACCTCCACTATTGGGCAGCCAACGCCATGCTGCTCACCGCCCTGCTGCACATGCTTCGCGTCCTCTATACCGGTGCCTACAAGCGCCCACGTGAAGCGAACTGGCTCGTCGGTGTCGGACTGCTCGCCCTCACCGTCGGGTTGGTGTTCACGGGCTCCGCTCTGAAGTGGGACCAGGAGGGCTTGGAAGGCATCGCCCACAACATCGAGATCGCGAACCTCCTCGGCGGTGTGGGCGGTTGGTTCTCGGCCTCCTTCAGTGGCAGCATTCCCATCCTCACCCGCCTGTACGTCGCTCACGTCTCCATTCTGCCTATCCTCCTGGCCGCCCTATTCGCCATGCACGCCCTACTCGTCAAGCTCCACGGCCTCGCCCCCAACGCGCTATCCCAACGTGACGCCACAACGCGCGCCACCGCCGGAGAGACCAGTCGCGGCACCTTCCTCGGCCACCTCGGCGTCGCCGGCCTGTACAGCCTCATCGGCCTCGGCCTGCTGACATTCCTGGCCCTCACCGTACCTGCTCAGCTCGGACCCGCCCCCGTCGAGGGCGTCGAGGTCACCAAGCCGTGGTGGATGTTCCTCCCCGTCTTCGCGATCGAGAACGCCGTCGGCCTGGGCGGCCTCCTGTGGGCGTCGATCGCGATCTTCGTAGCGCTTGCGCTCGTTCCGCTCCTCGACGGCGGGCCCAACCTCCATCCCTCGCGCCGCCGGGGTGTCCTCATCGCCTACGGTGCACTCGCCGTCCTCATCATCGCGCTCGGCATCTACGCCAAGGTCGCCCCCAGCGCCAGCCACATCGGCTCGGGAGGATGACATGCAGCCAGGCAGCCGGACTCCGAGTCTCCGCCTGAGCGAGCACCGACCCTGCGTGCCTGGCGCCGGGACGACAACAGCAACACCAGATCGTCGGCACTCGCATCGACAGTGCTGCGGTGCTCATCGGGCCACACCGACACCAACGCCAGGACGCCGGTTCGCACTCAGCTCGTTGCCGACGCGGCGTACACCGCAGAAAGGCACGCCATGAACCGTCTGACGCGCAGCCTTTGGCTCTTCCTCGCCGCCGCTACGATCACGGGCGGCCTCCTCGGCCGGTACCTTGCCGCCACGTACACCGGCCACGGTACAACCGCCAGTCTGGCGCTCACGCCCGTTCTGGCGGCCGCCTTCGCCTTCAGCGCAACCGTCTTGGTGCGCATGGTGCGCGCCACCAGCCGCTCCCGGACGGTGTCGATCGCCGCGCGCGATCCCGAGGAACGATGAACCACGGAGACCGAACAGACCGTACCCGAACGTACCTCCTTGGAGCCGGACTCCTCATTGGCATCGTCATCGCCCTTGCGGTACCGGGAAGCCTCTCGTACGTTCTCGTCGCCCTCGCCATCGTGCTCCACTTCGGTATGCACGGCACCCACGGACGAAGCACCGCCGGCCACGGAGGCCATGGCGCCGAACGGCGGGGGGGCCACGTCCAGGCCGGCGCCCAAGGTGCGTCGCGGCCCGAACAAGCACCTAGAGACGACCGCACCCTTAGCAGGGGCAGGTCGCAGCCGACGCATGCGCCGCACCCCGCGCCTACGACGCTCGTAGCCGCGACGTCCGCTCGCGCCGCGGCAGAGTTGCCAGCCGGCAGCACGGGTGACGACTCGAGCACGGAGCCCCGCCGCAATCACGGTCACGGCAGGGGAGGGCATCGCTGCTGCTGACGTCGAGCGCCGCCTCTCTCGCCACGGAAGGAGCACGCACATCGTGGCACGCCACCACCAAGTAACCTCCGTCCCTCCCCACCTCGCGCCGGGTCGAGCCGGGATGCGGACGTTCGATGCCGACATCGTCGTTGCCGGCGCCAGCTTCGCTGGCCTGGCCGCAGCCCGCGCCCTTCGCGGCCACGACGTCGTGGTGCTCGACCCCCACCCCGTCGGCTCCTTCGAGACCTCCGCCGGGGGCGTACCGCTTGCGACCTTGGAGGCGCTCGACGCGGCCGCCACCGCCAGCGAACTGCACCCCCATGTCGTGGTGCACACGCCCCGCGGTGAGCGAGTCGTTCCGCTCCCTTCGCCGTACGCGGTGATCGACTACGAGGTGTTCTGCCGTCGGTTGGCGAACCAGGCTGACGCGCCGGTGCTGCGGCGGCGCGCCACCGGCTACCAGAGCGGCGCGGTGCTGACCGACCAAGGTCCCATCACCTGCCGCGCGGCCATCGACGCCAGTGGCCACCGCGCGGTGCTCGCCTCCTCGCTCCGGCCCGGGTACACACGCCGTGGTGAGATGGGGGCGGCTGTCGAAGTCGTGAGGCGTCGGCCACGCGGCTTCCCCGTCGGCCTGCACTTCTACCTAGGCGGCGATTGGCCGCCCGGCTACGGCTGGGCGTTCGGCGCGGGCGACACCGTTCGGGCCGGCGTGGGCCTCCTGTATGCCACCCGTCACGCGGGGCGGCTCGAAGAGGCACTCCTGGCGTTGCTGCGCGTCGCCCGCCTCGGATCGGGAGATGAGGCGCTTGCGCGGCACGGGGGGCTCATCCCGCTGCGACGTAGAGCCGCCGTGGTGGACGATGTCTTCGTCGTTGGCGACGCAGCCGGACAGGTGCTGCCGGGAACCGCGGAGGGCATCCGCCCCGCGCTGCACTTCGCTACCCGCCTCGGCGAGTTGCTGGCGGACGCCCTCGACGGTCGATGCCGACTCGGTGACGCGCGCCTCGCCTACCAGGGCCAGGTGGCCGCCAAGGCCGGAGGCTATCGCGCGCTCGCCATCACGCAGCGCGTCCTGACCGCCTTACCGCCGGCAGCCGCCGCCGACACGGTGACTACCATCTCCCCTTGGCGCCTGACGGCCGCCCTGGTCGACCGCTACGTGCGGGCGTTCTCGATCCCGTCGGCGCGCACGAATCCTTCGACGGGATAGTCGATCAGCCCGCCGTCCTCAGCGCTTCGCGCATACAATCGCCGCGCCGGACCGACGCGACATGCGACTCTCGAAGAAGACCACTCGACCGCCGCTCGAGAAAGGAGCCGACACCCATGACCATACGCGTCGCCGTCAACGGGTACGGCGTTATCGGAAAACGCGTCGCTGACGCCGTTCGCTCGCAGCCCGACATGACCTTGGCAGGTGTAAGCGACGTCGCCACCGACTACCGCATCAAAGCGGCGCTCGCCCACGGGCTCACCATCTTCGCCTCTACGTCCGATGCCGTCCCGCGGATGCGGGCGGCAGGCCTCGACCCGGCAGGAGAGCTTCCCGACCTCCTGAGCGAGGTGGACGTGGTCGTGGACTGCACGCCCAAGGGCATGGCGGAGCGCAACCTGCCGGTCTACCACGAACACGGCGTCAAGGCGGTCTTTCAGGGCGGCGAGTCCCACGCCCTCACCGGCCACTCCTTCGTCGCTCAGGCCAACTACGCCACCGCGATCGACCGCGATGCCACGCGTGTGGTGTCGTGCAATACCACGGGCACCGTTCGCACCCTTACGGCGCTGCGCGACGCGGGCCTCCTGCGCAAGGCCAGAGGCGTGTTGATCCGTCGAGCAACGGATCCTTGGGAAGCCGACCACTCCGGCATCATGAACACCATCGTCCCAGAGCGGAGCATCCCAAGCCACCAAGGTCCCGACGCCCAAACGGTCGTCCCTGACCTCGACGTCGTCACCGTCGCCGCCAAAGCCGCTCACACTCAGACTCACAACCACTACTGGACCATCGAGCTCAGCCGCGAAACCAGCCGCGCAGAGGTGCTCGCTGCCTTTCGCGCAGCGCCACGCATCGCCCTCATCCGCATGAGTGATGGGATCGTCGCCCTCAACAGCACACTCGAGCTCATGAAGGACCTCGGCCGCCCCCGCGGCGACATGTGGGAGGTCGCCCTGTGGGAAGACGTCCTCACCGTTCGCGGACGTGAGGCGTTCTACACCTACCAAGTTGACAATCAGGCCATCGTCGTGCCCGAGAACATCGACGCTATCCGAGCCCTCATGGCCAGGGAGCTGGATGCGGCCGCGTCGATGCGTCGCACCGATGCGAGCCTCGGCGTGTTGAAGGACTTCGTGTGAGTGGGGGGCAGCGATCGCCGACGGCAGCGGGGCGCTCGGGCGAACGCCGCCGGTCCGGCATCGCGCTCGGTCGAGCGTTCGGCGTCGACATCGTGCTGGACCCTTCGTGGTTTCTGGTCTTCGTGTTCGTAACCTGGTCGCTTCTACGTATGCTCAGCTTCCCGGTGTCGAGTGTCGGTCGTCTCGCACTGGCGTTGACGGTGTCCGTTCTCTTCTTCGCCTCGATCTTGGCGCACGAACTGGGGCACGCCGTCGTCGCGAACGCGATGCGTGTGCCGGTGCGCCGCATCACCTTGTTCCTGCTCGGCGGAATTGCCCACCTGGCGGATGAGCCGCGACGGGCCCGTGACGAGCTCGTGATCGCGGCGGCGGGTCCGGCCGTGAGTCTGGCGCTCGCCATGCTGTTCGGGCTGCCCTTGCTCCTCGGCGACGCCTGGCTGCCGCCCGTGCTGCGCCACCCGTCCGCCTGGCTCACTTGGGCGAACTTCGGCCTGGCCGTCTTCAACCTACTCCCGGCGTTCCCGCTCGATGGCGGCCGCATGCTGCGGGCAACCCTGTGGTCGGCGGGCACCGAGAAGGCACGCGCGACGGTCGTGAGCGGGGCCGTGGGCCGGGCGCTGGCGCTGGTGCTGATGGGCCTCGGGGCCTGGTTGGCGGTCACCGGCGGCTGGACGCACGGCGTTTGGATCTTGCTTGTGGGCTGGTTCATCTACGGGGCGGCCGCCCTCGCGCTGAGGCAGGGCACGCTCCAGGCGTGGCTGCAGGGGCGGACCGTGGCGTCCGTCATGGTCACGGACTGCCCGCGCATGCTCGAACAGGACGACCTCGAGCTGCTCGCGCACGACACGCTGAAACGTATGGCTCGCCGTTGTTTCCCGGTCGTCGACCCGACGAGTGGCGCCCTACGCGGCATCGTGACGCCGGCCGGGATGCGCGGCGTCCCGCGCGAGCGATGGCCCCTCACACCCCTTCGCGAGGTCATGGTGCCGGCAGAGGCGCTGCCCACGGCCCGGCCTGCCGAGCCGCTCACGTCTGCTGTCGATCGGCTGTGGGCCGCCGGTGTGGACCGTGTGCCCGTCATCGAAGGGGGGCGTTTCCTCGGCATGCTCATCATGGAAGAGATCGAGCGCGCCATGGCTCGTCCCGGTCGGCCGACGCGCAGGCCGTTCGAAGGGCGGAACCAATGAGCGAGCACGAAGGCCGATCCACCACGGTTGCGACCGGGCGGTCGTCCGGAGAGATCGCTTCCGGCCACCACGCTGGCCACCGCATGGCCCACGGTGCAGTGGCCGAGATCGCGTTGCACGACTGCCACGACGCCGGCGAGCAGGCGGGACTCGAGGTGCGCCTCGCCAGCTACTCAGGCGTGACGGCGGTTCATTTCGACCGCACACGCGCCCTCGCGCACCTCACCTACGACCCGACCATCACGAACGAGCAGCGCATCCGGGATGCGCTGCAGCGCGACGGCTACCGGTGTGACTGCCACGCGTGCGCCGACTCCACCAGCCATGCCGGTCACCCCGCCGTCGCCGCGACCGACGCGCCCGCCCACCGCCCTGCCAGCGGTGCCGCCGGCGACGCCCACGCGGGCCACGGCGCGCACATGGTGCAGGACATGCTCCGGCGCTTGATCGGCTCCGCCGTGCTCACCCTCCCCATCGTCATCTGGTCTCCACTCGGCGCCATCGTGGGGTTCCCAGCCGAGCCCCCCTTCGGCATCTCGCTCGGGATCTGGGGATTCGTCTTCGGCACACCGGTAGTGCTCTGGGGCGGTTGGGTCTTCCTCAACTCCGCCTGGCGCAGCCTGCGCCGTGGCGACGTCACCATGATGACCCTCATCGCCCTCGGCGTGCTCGTTTCGTACAGCTACTCCGTAGCCGTCACCTTCTTCCTGCAGGGCGAGGTGTTCTACGAAGCTGCCGCCATGCTCACGACGCTCAGCCTGCTGGGGCACTGGCTCGAGATGCGTGCGCGCTTCAGCACCGGCAAGGCGGTCGAGGCGCTCCTGCGCCTTGCGCCGGCCACCGCCCGCGTACGCCGTAACGGGGAGGAGACCGACGTCCCCGTCGAACAGGTGCGAGTCGGCGACATCGTCGTCACTAGACCGGGCGACCGCCTCCCCGTCGACGGGGTGGTGACCGAGGGCCAGAGCTACGTCGACGAAGCCATGATCACCGGCGAGCCCATCCCAGCCAACAAGCAACCCGGATCCAAGGTCGTGGCTGGGACCGTCAACCAGACCGGCGCCTTCGCCTTCCGCGCCGACGCCGTCGGGGCCGACACCGCTCTCTCGCGGATCGTACAGATGGTCCAGAACGCGCAAGCGTCCAAGGCCCCCGCCCAACGCCTCGCCGACCGGGCCGGAAGGGTCCTGGTGTACGTCGCGCTCGGCGCCGGCACCGCCGCGTTCCTGATCTGGATGTTGGTAGGCGGCAACGGCTTCCTGTTCGCGCTCACTGCCGGCGTCTCCGCCCTCGTCATCGCGTGTCCCGATGCCCTCGCCCTCGCCACGCCAACTGCTATCACCGTCGCCGTCGGCAAGTCGGCGCGAGATGGCGTGCTCTTCAAGAACGCCACCGAACTCGAAGCCACTGCTGGCATCAACACCGTCGTCCTCGACAAGACCGGCACCCTCACCGAGGGAAGGCCGGCCTTGACCGATCTGGTGCCTGCCGATGGCGTGGACTCCGACACGCTCCTCACTCTTGCCGCCAGTGCCGATCAGCCTTCGCAGCACCCACTGGCCGAAGCCATCGTCCGTGCCGCTCTCGAACGCGGTCTGGACCTGGCCAAGGCCGAGTCGTTCGACTCCTTGCCCGGCCTCGGCGTCACTGCCACCGTCGACGGCGCCGCGATACACATCGGGAACCGCTCCCTCATGAACCGAGAAGGGGTGGAAGTGGGGGCCCTCGAGGACGCCCACCGGCGGTTGAGTGCAGAGGCGAAGACCGCCATGTTCGTCTCCGCCGACGGCCGAGCGTTGGGCCTCGTCGCGGTCGCCGACACGATTCGCCCCAGCGCCAAGAGCGCCATCGACACGCTTCACGCGATGGGCGTCACCACCGTCATGCTCACCGGTGACAACCGCGCCACGGCACGAGCCGTGGCCGATCAGCTCGGTATCGACACCGTCATCGCCGAGGTCCTTCCGCAGGACAAGGCCGCCAAGGTCGCCGAGTTGCGCGCCGCAGACAAGCGCGTGGCCATGGTCGGGGACGGCGTCAACGACGCCCCCGCCCTCGCCGAGGCCGACGTTGGTATCGCTATCGGGGCGGGAACCGACGTTGCCGTCGAGACCGCCGGCGTGGTCCTGGTCAAGAACGACCCGGCCGATGTCGCCCGGGCGATCGATCTCGCCCGCAAGACGCGGGCCAAGATCCGCCAGAACCTCGTCTGGGCAGCCGCCTACAACGTCGTCGCGATCCCCGTCGCCGGCGGCGCTCTCTACCCGACCCTCGGCCTGCTGCTCACGCCCGAGTGGGCGGCACTCGCCATGGCCGCCTCCACCGTGTCGGTCACCCTCAACGCTCTCGCGCTGAATCGGGCGCGCTTCGGCGTACGGACCGGCGACATCCGCCCGGCACCGCCTGCGCCCGCGCACTGAACCTGGACCACCGCATCGGCCGTTCGCGCGGCACTAAGCCGAAGTGAAGAGAGGAAGGCAGCCGACATGCCCGTGAGTAGCGACCCGAACCTGACTCCCCCCGACGCTTCCCCAAGTAGCCGTGACACCGACAGCGAACATGACGACGATCTTCTGGCTCGCCGCAGGCGCATTCTGCAGGCCGGCATCGGCATGAGCGTGGTGCTCACCATGGGCGGGCTCTCGGCGCTGAGCGTCACGGGCGGACTGCGGCCGATAGCGCGCACTACGCCCGATCGCGAGCCACCCGAGAAGGGCGACGACCTCGTACTCGCCGACGTCCAGAGCCACGTACTCCGTCCAGACGACCTGCCACTGGGTGGGGGTATCACGATGGCGTATCCCCGTAATCCACGGACGCAGATCGTGAAGGGGGGGACCATCGACAACCTGGTGCTCGTGGCGCGGTTCGATCCCCTAGAGCTGGCTGAGCCGACACGGACGTACGCTGCCCATGGCGTCGTCGCGTACTCCGCCATCTGCACGCACCTAGGATGTACGGTCAGCGAGTGGGACGCCGAGCAGGACTGGTTTCACTGCCTATGCCACCACGCGCGTTTCGATCCGCGCGCTGGCGCCGCCGTGACTGCCGGTCCCGCTCCCCGACCACTGCCGGTGTTGCCGCTCGAGGCGCGGGGTGACGGCATCGCGTGCGGTGGCGCCTTCCTCTCACCCGTTGGCGTGCTCCAGGGTTAGCTCGCTCAGTGTGCTCGCGGTTGTCGATCTCCGAATCGAGCGCCTTGTGCACCGTGTGTCGCGAACGCACGAACCGCCTGGCCCATCACTCGCTCGCTCGCCTCGATCCGGGCCAGCGCATCCTCGACCTCCAAGGGCGGCGCCACCAGCCACCGCCGGGTCGCGCCGCCGAGCGTTACACGGTCTTTACACGAACCGCATACGCTCACACGCGGCATGCGACTCGACCTTCTCGGTACCGGCGCCGTCACCTTTGCCCTAGCCACGGCGCTGTTCGGCATCGTCGCAGGGGCGCTCGGCCAGCGTGGTCGTGACGGTCGCCTGCTTGCCTCCGCCCGCTACGCCGGCGTAGCCGGTTTCCTGGCGCTCACGGTGGCGGTCATCGTCATGCAGACCGCCCTGCTGACCAACGACTTCTCTATCTCATACGTGGCCGAGACATCCAGCCGCTTCTCGCCGACGTGGGTGAAGATCGTCACGATGTGGTCGGCCCTCGACGGCTCCATCTTGCTGTGGGCCTGGCTGCTGTCCGCGTTCAACGCCGCCGTGTCCCTGCTTGCGCCTCCGTCCTCTCTGCGTCCGTGGGCCTCGATCGTCTTGAACGGTGTCCTGCTGTTCTTCACAGGCGTCATGGCCACCGTCGCGAACCCGTTCGGCTACATCCCGCTGCCGCCCGCCGACGGTCCGGGACCGAACCCGCTCTTGCAGAATCACTGGATGATGGCGGTCCACCCCGTGCTCATGTACCTCGGCGTCGTGGGCCTGACGGTACCCTTCGCCTACGCCATGGCGGCGCTCGCGACCGGTCGGAGCGGAGCGGACTGGGCGCGCGAGACCCGAACCTGGACGCTGATAGGATGGGGGTTTCTGACGTCCGCCATCGTGGCCGGCGGTTGGTGGAGCTACGAGGTGCTGGGCTGGGGCGGCTACTGGGGGTGGGATCCTGTCGAGAACCTCATCTTGCTTCCGTGGCTGACTGCCACCGCCTTCGTGCATAGCGTCCAGGTGCAGGAGCGCCGGCGCATGCTCAAGGCCTGAAACATCACGCTGATCGTCCTTACCTTCAACCTGTCCATCCTTGCGACGTTCCTCATCCGCTCGGGTGTGCTGTCTTCGGTCCACAGCTTCGGTGCCGGACCCATCGGGCCAGTGTTCTTGGGCTTCTTCCTGCTGGTCACGGTGGTCGCCTTCGGCCTTGCTGCGCTCCGCTGGGGCCAGTTGCGCGACCGTAACGAGCTCGACAGCCCGGTCAGTCGCGAGAGCGGGTATCTGCTCAACAACGTGCTGTTCGTGGCGCTCGCGTTCGCTGTGCTGCTGGGCACGCTGTTTCCGCTGGTGGTGGAAGCGCTCACCGGCGACAAGGTCACGGTCGGGGCCCCGTACTTCAATCTCCTCAGCTTCCCGCTTTGGACGGCCCTGCTCGCCCTCATGGGGATCGGCCCTTTGCTCCCTTGGCGTCACGCACACGGCCGAGGAGTACTTCGTAATGCCGCCTGGCTCGTCGCGGCGGCGCTGCTCGTCGGCGGCGTCGCGTTCGCGGCCGGAGTGCGGAAGCCGTACCCGCTCCTCGTCGTCGCGCTTGCCGCGTACAACCTGACCAGTATCGCCCTCCTTCTCGTTGGCCCCGTGCGCGCGCGCTCGCGCGCCACCGGCCGCAACGTCCTGGCCGTGGGTCGCGACTACGTGCTCGACCAGCGCCGCCGTGTCGGAAGCATGATCGTTCACTTCGGTGTCGTGGTGATCGCCTTGGGCGTGGCCGGCAGCGGAGGCTACCGAACCGACACGCAACTCCGGCTTCCCTACGGCCAGCCCGTGCCGTTCCAAGGCTACGAGCTCACCGCTCGAGCCCCGTTCAGCACGTCCACCGCGTCCAGAACGAGCGAGGGGGCGGTCGTCGAAGTGCGACGAGAGGGCCGCCTCCTTGCTACGCTCGAGCCCCGCCTGAATACGTTCCGTAACGCTCAGCAGGTGGTCTCGACGCCCGGGGTGCTGTACCGCGCGTGGGAGGACGTCTACCTCAACCTCACGCGTATCGATCCCGAAGGCGGAGGCGTCGTCGTGCGGGCAGTGCGGAGCCCGCTCATCACGTGGATCTGGCTCGGCGGCGCCGTCATGCTGCTCGGTACGGGCTACTCCCTCTCACCAGGGCGCAGGCGGATGGCGGTGGGCGTTCGCTCCCCTAGCGGGACACCGACATGACCGTGTCGCTCTTCGGTCCTTCGGCGCATGAACGTGGCGGTGGTGGCCTGCTTGCCCCAGTGACGGCGCCGACCCGGTGGCTCTTGACGGCCATCGTCGCGTTGATCGGAAGCGCGGCGATGGCACAAGTCGAGCTCGATCCGCGCGTGTTCGAGATCGCGTCCGAGCTCCGCTGCCCCGTGTGCACCTCCGAGTCCGTGGCGCAATCCGCCGCGACCACCAGCATCGAGATGCGGTCCATCATCGCCGAGCAGCTGGCCGCGGGCCGTACCAAGTCGGAGATCTTGGCGTACTTCCAGCAACGCTACGGCGATTGGATCCTGTTGCGCCCGCCGCGGCGGGGCGTGTACCTGTTGGTGTGGTGGGTGCCCGTCGCAGCTGGTGTGGCGCTTCTCGCGGCGCTTGGCGTCCTCGCCGCGCGCTGGCTCGCCCGCGGCAAAGAACCGGTCTCGGTGGACGCTGCAGCGCTCGCGAGGGTACGCCAGGATCTTCGTAGCCGCGAGGAGCGCCAATGACACTGGCGCTCCTCCTGCTCACCGTCCTCGCCTTGCTCGTGCTTGCCCTGCTTGCGGCGCCGTTCCTCGACTCACCGGCCGAAGATCCACCCGTTGGGCCGGCGGCCGGCGCCGTGACGGAGCTCGAGGAAGAACGCGACACACTGTACCGCTCGATCGCCGAGATCGCCGAGCGGTCGGACCTACCCGCCGCGCGCCGCGACACCCTCCGTGTACGCTACGAGGCCAAGGCTGCCGTCGTACTGCGCGAACTCGACGACCGTGGCGGTGACGAAGCGCCCGGCCGCCGCGTGCGGCGGCCTCTCCGTCCCGCCCTCGTCCTGCTTCTGCTGCTGGCCGTGCCTAGCGTTGCGCTCGTGGGAACCTACACCCTCCCCCGGGTGGGCGCGGACACTACCGTCACGACCGCGCGTCCCAGCGAGATCGCGCTAGGAAGTGCCCTGAAGGCGGCGGAGCGCGAGGCCGAGCGGAACCCGAGCGGAACGACGTTGGCGGGACTGGGCGACGCCTACTGGCAGATCATCCAGGCGCGTCTCCAGGCCGCCACATCGACGGGCGCCGCACCCCCACTACCCGTCGACGAGATCGGCGCCGCACGCGACACCTACACTCGAGCGCTCACGCTCGGGACGACCGAAGCTTCTCGCGCGCAGCGTCGGCTCGGACTTCTCGCACTGATCGAGGGGAATCTCACCGGCGCCGTCCAGCAACTGGAGGCAGCCGTGGCAGCGGACCCTGCCGATGCCGAGGCGCTCTACAGTCTGGGTCAGGCCTACTTCGTGCTGGGCCGCTACGACGCTGCAACCACCGCCTGGCGCGACTACCTGGCTACACCGACGGGCGAGGCCGACCGTGAAGTGGCTGACCTGGTACGGCTCGCGAAGGATCTCGCTCCCTTGGCCAACGCCCTCCTATCGGAGCGCAGCTACGAGAACCTCATGGCTCTTGCCGACGCCTTGTGGGAAGCCGATGCCCGTGCTCGCGCGGCTGGGCTCTACGTCGAGGTCCTCACGGAACTCGACATCGAGGATCCACGGGCGATCGGACGGATCGGCATCGAGTTGTTCATGGAAGGGGACGCGCGTAGCGCTGTCATCGCCCTCGAGCGGGCCCGTGCGCTCGAGTCGTCCCCGTCGCCGGAACGGCTTCTGTTCTTGGGCAACGCCTACCGCTCCTTAGGGGAACTCGAACGCGCGATCGCCGCGTGGGAGACGTACGTTTCCGTCGTCGGTGGCGCCGAGCAGGCCGGCCGGGTGCCCGACCTCATCGCGCAAGCGCGCGCCGAGGCCGATGGCGCCGCTGCCCCACCTTTGGCATCCGCCACGCCCGCGCCCTCGCCCGACGGCGCGACGCTCTTCGCCGTGAATTGCGCGGCCTGCCACGGTCCAGCCGGGATCGGTGGCACCGGGCCCGCCCTTGCGTCCAATCGTCGGGCGCGCGACGAGGCTCTCGTGCGCGACGCCATCCGCTTTGGTCGCACCACCATGCCGGGCTTCCAGGCCCTGCTGACGCCTGCCGAGATCGATATCCTCACGCGCTACGTTCAGGCCCTTGGGGGCTCCTGAGGTGAGGGAAGGCCGTCGCTCGGGGCTCCGCGCGTGGGCGGCGACCGCGCTCCTGGTGCTCGTCGGCCTCTCAGCGACCGGTACGCTCGCGCAGGGGTACGCGCTCGTTACCATGCAGACCGGCGACACGCTCTCGGGCATCGCGGAGCGCTACCACGTGCCCGTCGACGCGATCCTCGAGCGCAACCGCCTCGCAGGTACCGACGTCCGCGCCGGCGACGTCGTCCGCGTTCCACTTGGTGACGTCCACGGCGGCCCCGCCCAGCGCCCTTCGGCGCTCCCACCGGACTTCGGCGTCCACACGGTACGGCTTGGCGAGACGTTGACGCAGATCGCCGGCCAACACAACATGACCATCGAAGGCCTGGTAGGCGCCAACCCCGACCTGCCCTCGCGCGACCTGCTCTCGCCCGACACCGACCTGCTAGTACCCCCTTCTCCAGGACTCGTCGTGCGGATCGCCCGCCCCACCGACCTGCTGGAGTCGATCACCCGGTACGGCGTCGCGCCGGAAGCCGTCGTGCGGGCGAACGGCCTTGGTTCGCCACTCGACATCCGCTCCGACATGCTCGTGTTCCTCCCAGGGGTAGTACCGACGGAGGCCATGAACCGCTTGCGCGCGGTCCGCGCCACCGAACGGAACTTCGTGTGGCCGGTCGTCGGGCGCCTCAGCTCGCCCTTCGGACCTCGAAACTTGGGACTGGGAACGGCCAACTTCCACGTCGGCATCGACATCGCCGCTCCCTTCGACACACCGGTGTTTGCCTCACGCGCGGGGACGGTCACGTTCGCAGGAACGGCAGGAAGCTACGGGAAACTGATCAAGATCCGCCACCCCGACGGTAGCGAGACGCGCTACGCGCACAACGGCTGCTTGCTCGTGACGCCAGGCATGTACGTCGAGCAGGGGCAGTCGATCGCACTCGTGGAATCTACCGGTCTCTCCACGGGGCCACACGTGCACTTCGAGATCCGCGAGGGCGGTGTCCCGCGAGATCCCCGTACGCTGCTCCCGTTGTTCCGGCACCGCGTGCACAACGCCCCTGCGCAGCGTCCGCCGATGCCCAGCCCTCCCAGCAGTTACGCAGGCTTTGCATGCGCTTGACGTGCCGCGCGTATCCTCCAACATATCCGCAGGGGGTATAGCCTGCGGAGGAAGGAACGGTCAGCCATGATGGGATTCGGAATGGGCGGCTTCGGCTCCGTGCTCTTGCTCGTCGTCGTCGGCTTCATCGTCTGGTACTTCGTCAAGGAGCGTGATGCACGCCAGCCCTCGGGCGGTGGCCAACGCCGAGGTGACGACGCGGCGATGACGATCCTGCGCGAGCGCTACGCCCGCGGCGAGATCGACAAAGAAGAGTACGACGTGCGGCGTCGCGAGCTTGCGCGCCAGGACTGACGGCGAGACGTCTGGGCGGTCGCTTCCGGCCGCCCAGACGACGACGCACGACGCATCGCACGTGCGCGACCCGAACGGACCGGCCATGGACCAGCAAGGACCGCTCTCCCAGGAGCGCGTCACAGCCATCTACGATCGCAACGCACGCTTCTACGACACGGTGGAGGCCGGCGTCGAGCGGGTAGCGCTGGCGCGTCACCGGCACCGCCTCTTCGAGGACGTGCATGGTCGCGTGCTCGAGCTCGGTATCGGAACCGGCAAGAACCTCATGTACCTAGTGGAACGCGACGACATCGAGCTCATCGGCATCGACCCCTCGACCAGGATGCTCGAACGTGCCGCGGCACGCGCACGTGACCTCGGTCGGGAGGTCCGGCTCCATGCTGCTTCTGCGCAGCGTCTTCCGTTCGACGACGCGAGCTTCGACGCCGTCGTGGCCAGCTTCGTGTTCTGCTCGGTCGTGAACCCGGTGGCCGGCCTCTGTGAGGCGAGGCGCGTTCTCAGGCGTGGAGGAACCCTTCGGCTGCTGGAGCACCAGCGTCCCACGACGCCTTGGCTTGCTCCGCTGTTCGATCTCGCCAACCCCGTGGCGGTCCGCATTACCGGAGCGAACGTCAACCGACGCACGGAGGAGAACGTCGAGGCGGCCGGATTCGACGACGTATCCAGCATGCACCTCGACCGCTTCGGCATCTTGCGCCTCATCGAGGGGCACAACGCGTAGGGGCTCTGCCGGGTACCGCCCGCGAGGAAACGGCGCCATGACCACCGATACCAGTCGCACCACCTTGTCGCCACACAGCGAGCCCAGGTCGGGCCTTCGTTTCCACCCGACGGGACGAAGGTCCCTGCGAATCCCCACCCCATGAGGGGTAGGCTGATCCGAAGCCTACGTCACCTGGAGGACGCCATGAAGCCTCGACGCAGCAGCCCCAGTCGTAAGTCCCGGACCCGCAACTCGCGCTCTCGCGGCCCTCGAGGCCAGCGGTTGGTGGCGTTCGCGACCATCCTGGTGGTCGCCGCGGGCGCCGCGCTGCTGTTCGCCCGACCCTACCTGCGAACGGCGGCGGCGACCGCCGAAGGAGCGGAACCCGATGCCACGCTCGCCATCAGCATGGGCGGCTGGCAGCCGGCGGAGATCCGCGCCGAGGCCGGCAGGGCCATCACGGTACGCATGATCAACCTCGACAACCGCTTCCACACCGACGGCGGCGGCTGGCACAACTTCGTGGTTCCAACCCTTGGCGTCTCTCAGGAGGTACCGCCCGAGGGTACCCTGACATTCGACATCGCCGCCCTCGAGCCCGGGGAGTATCCCTTCTACTGCGACATCTGCTGCGGCGGCAAGGACAACCCCTACATGCAGGGCAAGTTGATCGTGAGCTGACGTGCGCGGCTTGCGTCAGGCCTTCCCCTTCGTCGCGATCGTCGCGATGTTGGTGGCCGGAGCCTTCCTTGCTTTCGCCAGACCGTTCGGCTTGCCGACGGGCGCCTGGTTGCTGGCCAACCCGGTGCCTGCCTTCGGCTTGACCTTGGTAGCAGGGTTCGCTGACGGTATCAACCCGTGCGCCATCGCCACCCTGCTGCTGTTCGTGGGGGCACTGCTGACGGCCGCCGAGGCGGCCACGCGCCGCGGGGATGCTCGGCAGGCCCGCACGACCATGTGGCTCGTGGCAGGATCCTACATCGCAGGGATCTTCCTGCTGTACTTCGCCCTCGGCGCCGGCTTCCTCGAAGTGACGAGCCTGCGCGTGTTCGGCAACACGCACGTGTTCACGCGACTCGCGGGGCTGTTCGCCGTGATCCTCGGCCTCATTATGGTGGTGGAGGTCGTGTTCCCCGGCAGCGGCATTCGGCTGGCGATGCCCGCGCCTCTCCACGGCGTAGCAAGGCGTTGGGGGCGCCGCACCAGCATCGGCGCGGCCTTCGTGGGAGGCGTACTTATCGGTACGTGCACGATCCCGTGCGGTGGCGCCATGTACCTCGCAGTGGCGGCGCTGCTGTCGACCATCGCAAGCAAGTCGTATGCATACGGCTTGTTGACGAGCTACAACCTCGCGTTCGTGCTGCCGCTTCTCCTTCTCGTCGGGCTCGGTGGGAGCAGGCCCGTTCTACAGCGGCTGAGCCGCCTGCACCTCCGTGGCCGCAGCCACGTCAAGCTGGCGCTCGGGGCGTTCGTGGCGTTGGTCGGGCTCTTCGCGCTAGCGTAAGCGCGGATCGCACCCACGGGGGTGTCGATGGGGTATCCTGGCAACACCACCCCACCTGGGGTGGGAACCATCATGCGGAGGAAACCATGACCACGAACCTCACCATCCACGGGATGACCTGCGGCCATTGCCAGCACGCCGTCACGAAGGCGCTCAAGGGCGTGCCTGGCGTCACCGACGCCCTGGTCGACCTTGAGGGCGGCTCGGCCGCCGTGCACGGTGACGCGACCTTCGATGCGCTCGCCGCAGCCGTCGAGGACGCCGGCTACGAGGCGCAGCTGGCGGATGCCAGATGAGCGACGTATTACCCCGTGCCGCGCCCACGGCCAACGCTGCCGTCGGGGCCGCGTGCCTGCACCTCGACGACGCCACCAGGCAACAAGCCGTAGGCCGCCTACGCAGCGCCAAGGGACACCTGGAGGGGATCCTACGCATGCTCGAGGATCCGAACGTCTACTGTGTAGACGTCCTCAAGCAGGTTAAGGCCGTGCAGGGTGCCTTGAGCCGGATCAACGAGGCCGTGTTGCGTTCGCACATCCGCGACCACGTGGTCACGGCGGCCGAACGCGGCGACACCGACGCGATCGTCGAGGAGCTCATGGAAGCCCTCAAGTACCGAGCGTGAGTCGAACGGTGGGCGACCGAGCCTGATGGACCCGATCCTCGTTCAGCTCGGTCCTCTGGCGGTGCGATGGTACGGCGCCCTCATCGCCACCGGGGTCCTCCTCGGAACGTCGTGGGCCGTGCGCTGGGCGCGCCAGCGAAACCTCGATCCCGACCGCCTGCTCGACATGGCACTCTGGCTGGTCTTGGGCGGCATCATCGGTGCACGCCTCGTCTACGTCCTCACCAGCCCTTCGGCGTACTTCGGTCCCGACGGCGATCCGCTGCAAGCGCTCGCCGTATGGCAAGGCGGCATCAGCATCCACGGCGGGGTCGCGGGCGTAGTGCTCGCCACCTGGCTGTACGCCCGCCGGCACGGCCTGAACATGTGGGCATACCTCGACGTCATGACACCGGTCGGGGCGTTGGGAATCATCGGCGGTCGGCTCGGCAACATCATGAACGGCAGCGACACCACCGGCCGCCTCACGGGCTGGCCGGTCGGCTTCACCTGGCCGGACGCCGGCGCGCCGTTCCTGGGCGACGTCGGCAGAGCGATCTTCGGCACCGGGCTTTGGGCCCACTACCCTGGCACGTGCAGCCTCGGTAGCGGCGTCACTCTCGAGCAGTGCGCGACCCTGGGTGGATCCGTGCTGCGCGGTCCGGTGCACTTCACCCAACTCTACGGCGTGTTCATCGGAATCGCGCTCGTCCCCGTCGTCATCTGGGCGTTCCGTCGGGCGCGCGCGCCCGGCTACGTCTTCTGGCAGTTCGTGCTGTGGTACTCCGTTCTCCGAGCCGTCGTGGAGGAGCCGTTCCGCGACAACCCCTTGTTCCTCGAGGTCTACTTGGCCGAAGGACCGGCGGCGCCCGGTATCGGGCTGTTCACGCTGACACAGCTCGCGAGTGTAATCCTGATCGTGTTGGCGCTCGTCATGCTGAGACGCGGCGCCCGACGTGGATCCCCGGCCACGGAGGCGTCGCAGGTCGGTCCACGTCGCCAGTTGGGTTGACCACCGCCCGCGGCGAGGCTAGGATAGGCGAAGGTAATGCCAACCCTCCTGGGGTGGGGCACAAGGGACTTGGGGGAACCATGCCCACTCTCCAGATCGGCGTACAAGGCATGACGTGCGCCAGCTGCGTACAGCGCGTCGAGCGCTCTCTGAGAAAGCTGCACGGCGTGACCGAGGCAAGCGTGAACCTCGCCACAGAGCGCGCCAGCGTCACCTACGACCCGGCCGTCCTCGACGCAGACGCGGTCCTGGCCGCCGTCACCGAAGCCGGATACGAGCCCATCACGGCGGAAGCCGGCCTCGGGATCAGCGGAATGACGTGCGCTAGTTGCTCGGGCCGAGTCGAGCGTGCGCTCGCCAAGCGCGACGGCGTGTTGATGGCTAGCGTCAACCTCGCTACCGAGCGCGCCTTCGTGCGTTACCTGCCCGACACGATCACGCTTGCGCAATTGAAGGCAACCGTCCGCGAGACGGGCTATGACGTGCTCGAGGAGCAGGTCGGCGAGAACGCGGTCGACGTCGAGCGCGAAGCGCACGAGAAGCACGTCGCCGGGCTGCGCCGTGACCTCATCATCGCCAGCACGTTCGCAACGCCACTCGTGCTGTTCGTGATGATCCCCATGTTCCTGCCTGGCCTGCAAAGGAGCATCGAGCAGGCCCTGGGCGAGCAGCTCATCTTCCTGGTTTCCTTCGTTCTGGGCAGCATCGTCCAGTTCGGGCCGGCGGCGCGCTTCTACCGGACGGGCTGGGCGAGCCTGCGCCACGGCAGCCCCGACATGAACGCTCTCGTCATGATCGGCACCTCCGCCGCCTACGGCTACTCGGTGGTCGCGACCTTCCTACCGCAGATCCTGCCCGTGGGTACGGTCCACGTCTACTACGAAGCCTCCGCAGCGATCATCGCGCTCATCCTTCTCGGCAAGTACCTCGAAGCCGTGACCAAGGGCCGTACTAGCGAGGCCATCAAGAAGCTCCTCAGTCTCCAGGCCAAGACGGCCCGCGTGGAACGCGACGGACTGGAGCGAGAACTGCCCATCGATCAGGTCCTTCCCGGTGACCTCATCGCCGTGCGGCCCGGCGAACGCCTCCCCGTCGACGGGACCGTCGTGAGCGGTAGCAGCTTCGTCGACGAGTCCATGATCACCGGCGAGCCCATCCCAGTAGCCAAAGAGGCTGGCCTGGAGGTCGTCGGCGGCACCGTGAACCAGAACGGCAGCTTGCGCTTCAAGGCCACCAAGGTCGGCGCCGACACGGTGCTGTCGCAGATCATCAAGATGGTTCAAGACGCCCAAGGCACCAAGATGCCGATCCAAGCCCTGGCAGACAAGGTCATCCAGTACTTCGTCCCGGTCGTCATGGCCATCGCGGCCATCACCTTCATCGTCTGGATGCTCGTCGGGCCCACACCGGCACTGAGCTATGCACTTGTGAACACGGTCGCCGTCCTCATCATCGCTTGCCCATGCGCCATGGGCCTTGCCACCCCCACCAGCATCATGGTGGGCACCGGCAAAGGTGCCGAGATGGGAGTGCTCTTCCGTCGCGGCGACGCCCTGCAGACGCTGCAGGAGGCGCGCACCATCGCTCTGGACAAGACGGGCACGCTCACCAAGGGCAAGCCGGAACTCACGGACCTGACAACGACCGAGGGCATATCCGAGGAAACCGCGCTGCGGATGGTTGCGGCAGTCGAACGCGACTCCGAGCACCCCATCGCCCAAGCGATCGTCCGGGCAGCCGGCCAGCGCGGCCTCAAACTGCCCGCCATCGAGGGGTTCCAGGCCGACCCCGGCTTCGGCGTCAGCGCCGTTGTTGAGGGGCACGACGTTCGAGTCGGCGCCGACCGCTACATGTCCAGGCTCGGGCTCGACACCGTCGCCTTCCAGACTACTGCCGAGCGCCTCGCCGACGAGGGCAAGAGCCCGCTCTACGCCGCCATCGACGGCCGCATCGCCGCCATCCTTGCCGTAGCCGACCCGATCAAGGACACCACCCCCGCAGCCATCCAGGCTCTGCACAGGCTCGGCCTCGGGGTCGCCATGATCACCGGTGACAACCGCCGCACCGCCCAGGCCATCGCCAAGCGCCTCGGCATCGACCAGGTCCTCGCCGAGGTTCTTCCCGACGGCAAGGTAGACGCGGTCAAGAGCCTGCAGCGGGGCGGAGGCAAGGTAGCCTTCGTTGGCGATGGCATCAACGACGCCCCCGCACTCGCCCAAGCCGACATCGGCGTGGCCATCGGCACCGGCACCGACATCGCCATCGAAGCGGCCGATGTCATTCTCATGAGCGGCAACCTGCAGGGAATCCCCAATGCGCTGGCCTTGTCCAAGGCGACCATCACCAACATCAAGCAGAACCTCTTCTGGGCCTTCATCTACAACGTCATCCTCATCCCCGTGGCCGCGGGTGTGCTCTACCCGGCCTTCGGTATCCTGCTCTCCCCCATCCTGGCAGCCGCCGCGATGGGCGCCAGCAGCATCTTCGTACTGAGCAACGCACTGCGCCTCAAGGCGTTCCAGGCGCCGATGCTCGAACGGCGCACAACGGGCCGTGCCGCCGAGGCCGAACTCCAGCCCACCGCCGCCTGAGAGGGAGCAACATCATGAGCCCCACCACGGTCACGCTGTTCACCAGTCCCGGTTGTCCCGATTGCGCCGCCGTCCGAAGGTGGCTCGAGCAGCAAGGCGTCCCCTGCTCGGAGCGGGACATCACCCAACCCGGCGTAGCGGACGAGGCCAGACTGCGCTACGGCGTACGCATCGCCCCCATCACGGTCGTCGATGAGAACACGTACTTCTACGGCACCGCCGACCAACAGATCCCGCGCCTGCGCCGGGCGCTGGCGTTCACGGACTAGGACCAGGCCGGCGGCCGGCAGACCCGTTCCGTCGGCCGAACGTCGCGGGGCGAAGCGCGTTGTAGCGCGCCATCTGGCATGTGACGTCGGTCGCCGTCACGGTCGAGAAGTTCGCTGCGTCGGGGGTAGATCGCCGGCCACACTGCCATGCTCGTGTGCTCGTCGGCGCGCTGTGATGCCCGGGGCCGGCGGGTGCGACGTCGCGAGAAGCGTCGCTCAGCAGGTCGTGGCTGACGCGTCGTGCGGAGCGGCCTCGCGGTAGTGAAGGTGGAGCATGCGCCACTCTACGGCGTGCGCGAGCGGCGGCGCGGAGAGCAACGCCGCTGCGGCCAAGGCACCCATCATCCAGCGCGCACCCGGGCGGGACCGGGGCCCCGGCCCGTCACACACCGCTCGAACCCGCGCCTCGAGCCAGCTGGACATGGCTGGTGCCCCGATCCGAGGTGAAGAACCAAGCCTGGCCAGCGTCAGGAGCGCCGAGAGCAGCGCTGCTGGGCCACCGTCGGCACTGCACGCCGCGCGGTCGGCGGCAATCTCCTCCTCCAGGCGCGCCGAGTCCACCAGCTCTCGCCCCCGTGGCCAGTACCGAAAGGCGTGCCCGAGTACTTCTAGCACGGTGTGGCGGACAGGACCACCGCTGCGGGCGTGATGCGCCTCGTGCCTCAGCACCGCCACCACCTCGTCGTCGGTCAGCACCGTGAGCAGCCCGCGGCTCACGGCCGCACGCGGTAACCACCATCCGTACGCGAATGCGTACACACTGGCGTCGTCGAGGAAGATCGGTTGGCGCGTGACCCCAGCCCGGCTCGCCAGCGCCAACAGTCGCTGCGGCGGCGTCGTGCTGCGTCGTCCAAGCATCCGCCGGAGCCGTATCGAACGACGCGCGGCGAGCGCGACTCCCCACAGCAACGGCGTTCCCAGGACGAGCGTGGGCGCCCCTAGCGAGGCCAAGATCAGGATCGCGCCTGCCTCGCCCGCCCTCAGCGCCTCGACGCACGCAGCCATGAGGGCGGACCAGTGCTCACTCGCGAAACCGAGGCGCTCGGCGCCGACGCGCACCGCGAGGAATGGTGCGAGCGCTCCGGAGAGCCACGCCATGGCCGCCGCCCAGATCATCGCTTCACGCGCTTCCTTGCTTTCCAGTCGGCAACGAGCCGCTCCAGCTCGTCGAGCTTGGCGGGATCCGCCTCCGCGACGGCCGCAGCGAACTGTGCCACGGCAAACTCACTCATGTCTCCCATGAGGCCGCGCGAGATCTCATGCGCCACGTCTGTGAGGAACGCCTCGCGGTCGAGCGCCGGGCGGTAGAGATGCCGGCGTCCTACCTTCGTTCGGACGAGGAGACCCTTGTCCACGAGTCGGTTCATGACCGTCATCACGGTGGTGAACGCCAGCACACGTTGCGTCGAGAGGTGCTCTTTGACCTCACGGATCGTCGCAGGAATCGGGCGCTCCCACAACGACTCCATGATGGCCGCCTCGAGGTCCCCGAGCACACGTTCGAGGCCGCGTGCATCCAGGCGGAAACTGCGCACGGATTCGGCCATGCTGTCGTCTTACCACGCCGGAGCACGGCCGGGCCTGGACCCGCTTCGGTCGTGTATAGTCACCTCCGAACACTACGGAGCGTAGTGCCCGGCGCTGGTTGGTTGCCGGCGCTCCTACCCCTAGGAGGAGGAAGAGCGTGAAGACTCATTGGCTTCGGATCGTCGTGGTGTCGCTTCTCGCGGTGGCGTCGGTCGCCCTCGCCGAGCACACTGGCAAGACGCTACGGATGGCAATCACCCAGGACGAGGGCACCCTGACCCCGTACACCTACCAGACGGGCTACCCGGGCTACGAGCTGATGACGCTCATCTACGACACGCTCTACCTCATGGACGCCAGTCTGGAACCACAGCCGTGGCTCGCTTCGAGTACCGAGATCAGCAGCGACGGCCTAACGTACACGGTGACCCTCAACGAGGGCCTGAACTGGCAAGACGGCGAACCATTGACCTCCGCTGACGTCGCCTTCACCTTCCAGTACTTTGCGGACAACCTCCTAGGCAGGTTCACCACTGCCGCGAACAAGGTGGCCACCGTCGTCACGCCCGACGAGCGCACCGCGATTCTCATGCTCAACGCAGTCGACGCCACCTTCTTGGCGAACTCGTTGACCGACGTGCCCATCCTTCCGGAGCACGTGTGGTCGAGCGTGACAGCGCCGGACTCGATGGAGCAGCCCATGGGCAGCGGACCCTACGTGTTGGCCGAGTATCGCCCCGACCAGTACTATCGCCTCGAGGAGAATCCCAACTTCTGGGGACCACCGCCGGCGTTGGACACCATCATCGCCCCGGTGATCCGCGACCAAACGGCGACATTCCAAGCACTGCTGGCCGGTGAGATCGACGTCGCCGTACGGAACGTGTCGCCCGAACTCGTCGACCGATTCGCCGCGCGCGACGACATCCGCGTCGCGCAGGGCCCTGGTTTCGCCTCCACCATCGTGATCATGGACGTCACCCAGGGCGCGCTCGCCAACCCTGGCGTGCGGCGGGTCATGGCCGGCGCGATCGACTATGGCCGGCTCATCGACGTGCTCCTCCTCGGTTTCGGCACGTCCGGCCCGCCCGGATTCCTTCCACCCGCATCGCCCATGGCCAACCCCGCGACGCAGGAGTACGAGCGCCTGACGCCCGAGGCTGCCCAGGAGCAGCTCGAGCAGCTTGGCTTCGCCCGTAACGCCGCCGGCGTGTACGTCGACGGTGACGGCAACGAGCTCTCCTTCGAGTTCCTCACGTACTCCGACAATCCCATCCGGTTGCGCGCCGCGGAGCTCGTCTCTCAGGATCTGCGGGCGGCCGGGTTCGACATCACCATCCGGACCATGGAGCGAGAGGCACTCGTCGAGCGCGTGTGGCCCGGTTTCGACGTGTCGCAGGGGCGCAGCTACCAGATGTCGATGTTCGGCTGGAGCGCACCTGTGGCCGCCCAGGCACGGCTAAGCTCGCTGCTGCATTCCGATCCCGCAATCGGCAACCTCAACCTGTCGGGCTACGGAAACCCGGAGGCCGATCGGCTGGTCGAGGAGGCAGCCGTCACCACCGAAGACGAGGCACGCAAGGCGCTGATCTTCGACCTGCAGGCGATCATGGCAAAAGACCTGCCGCTGATCACGCTGTTCTACGAGCAGGGGATGTTCGCCTACCGGCCCGCCGCCTTCGATGATTGGACCTTCATGGCTGGTCAAGGAATCATCAACAAGAACTCGTTCGTGAGCAGGTAACGTCCCTGACGGCGGGGCGGCGGGACGAGTGGCCGCCGCCCCGCATCGTCACCCCAGGGCCAAGGAGCCCGTTCCCGACACCCATGGTTGACCTCTGACATGCGCTGGTATGTCGCGCGCTACGGCCAGTACCTGCTCGTCCTCCTGGCCGCACTCACGCTAAACTTCTTCCTGCCACGCGCCATGCCCGGCAGCCCGTTGCCGTTCCTCGCCGGGGAGGAGGTGGGCCAGCTCAGCAGCGAGCAACTCGCCGAGGTGCGCGCTCGGTACGGTCTCGACGCGCCGCTGTGGCAGCAGTATTTCCGTTACCTCACCTCGGTCGTGAGCGGCGACTGGGGCTTCAGCTACCAGGCCGGCAGACCGGTGGTGGCAACCCTCCTGGACCGCCTGCCATGGACGCTCCTGCTGGTCGGGTCTAGCCTACTGGTCGCCAGCGTCTTCGGCATCGCGGTGGGGGCCCTCGCTTCGTGGCGCCGGGGGTCGGCGCTCGACACCGGCTCCTTGGTGGCCGCGATCCTGGTCGATTCACTGCCCACCTTCTGGCTCGGCATGATGCTCATCGCGGTGTTCGCCGTGGAGCTGCGCTGGTTCCCCATCTTCGGGGCGATCCACCCGTGGGGCCCGAAGAGCGGCTGGCCCTACATGGCGGACATCATGCAGCACCTCGTGCTTCCTGCCACGACGCTCACCCTGGCCACGCTGTCGGGGACATTCCTCGTGATGCGCTACGCCATGCTCGACGTGCTGGGACAAGACTACATCCGTACCGCGCGCTCCAAGGGCGTCGCGGAGCGGCGCGTTCTCCTCAAGCACACGGTCCGGAACGCGTTGCTACCGGTATCGACGGTGATGTTCCTGAACCTTGGCCTCTTGGTAGGCGGCTCCACCGTCATCGAAACCGTGTTCTCGTACCCAGGCGTCGGTACGTTGCTGTACCAGTCCGTTTTGAACCGCGACTACCCCGTGTTGCAGGGCGCGTTCCTCGTCCTCACCGTCAGCGTGATCGCGGCGAATATGCTGTCGGACGCAGCGTACCCACTTCTGGACCCACGGGTCCGACGGAGCGGCCCGTGAGCCGCGACCAACGTGCTGTGCGCAGGGTACTCTTCGGCACACCGACAGCGATCCTCGGCACCTTGCTGCTCACCGTCATCGTGCTGGTGGCCCTCTTCGGTCCTGCTGTGGCGCCCTATGACCCACGCCAGGTCAGTGGCCGGCCGTTCGCGGCGCCTTCGGCAGAGCATTGGCTAGGAACCAACGACATCGGTCAGGACATCTTCTCGGAGGTCTTGTGGGGCACGCGCGTGTCCCTGCTCATCGGGCTCATCGCCGCAAGTACGGCGATCACGGTAGGTACCAGTGTCGGTGTCGTCGCGAGCCTGGCGGGCGGGTGGGTCGACACGGTCCTCATGAGGATCACCGACATCGTGCTCACCATCCCGTTCCTGCCGCTGGCCATCGTCTTGGCGGCGTTCCTCGGACCCAGCCTGTGGAACACGGCGCTGGTCATCGCACTGGTGATCTGGGCGCGGCCGGCCCGGGTGGTGCGGAGCCAGGGACTGTCGACTCGGAACCTGGCGTTCGTGGAGGCTGCGCAGGCCCTAGGCGGGACGTTCTGGCACATCCTGACTCGTCACGTGCTGCCTGGCGTGCTCCCGCTGGCGCTCTCGCAGTTCATCCTGGCGACCTCCAGCTCGATCCTGACCGAGGCCAGCCTGGCGTTCCTCGGGCTGGGCGACCCAATCCAGAAGTCCTGGGGGACGATCCTTTTCTACGCCCAGGCGCGTGGCGCCTTCCTGAACGGTGCCTGGCCTTGGTGGGTGATCCCACCCGGCCTGCTCATCTCACTCACAGTGCTCGCCTTCGTCTTGATCGGCCGATCCCTCGAGGAGACGCTCATGCCAAGGCTGCGTTCCCGCTGACACCGCGGCGCGAGTCGGCGTCGTTCACAGCTGCCTCGGCGAACGGCTCGGGTGCTCCGAGGGGGCTGGCGGCCGGGGCGCTCAGGGCGCCGCATCCTTGCCGCGCGAACCGCCTATGGCACGCCCCGTCAGGCGGTCCAGCGTGGCTTCGTCGAGCTCCCCGATCTTCTGTCCTACGATGCGATCCGAAGCGTCGATGAAAAGCGTCGTCGGCAAGCCGAAGATGCGAAGCTCGTCGGTCGTCGAGCCCGCAGCGTCTTCGCCGCTTGGGAACGTCAGCGCGTACTCGTCTAGGAATGCGAGCGCGTCGGCGCGTTGGTCGCGGTAGTTCACCCCCACGAACTGAACCCGATTCGAGAGGCGCAGCCATGCGGCCTCCAGCAGCGGCGCCTCGCGCACGCACGGCGGGCACCAACTCGCCCACACGTCGACGACCATGGGAAGGCTGCCGCGGTAGGCGTCGAACTCGAGTCGCTCACCCCACGCAGCGCGGTACGGCGCCAGCATGGGCAAGGCGAGGCCCGCTGGGAATGCCTCCCCGCCCATGTCCGGGGCCTTCAGGTCCGCGATGTCGGTGGCGCGCGTTCGCGCCGCGACACTCGGCCTCAGATGGGACCATCCCGACGCGACGAGCGCCCCTACCGCCAGCAACCACAGCGCCACGACCGACCAGCGTCTCGCGTTCAACGTGTCGCGCCGTTCGCTGCCTGCTCGTACGTCCCGTCGATCGACGCGGCCCTACTGGCGCCGATACACGCGATGGCAGGCGACAGGAAGCGGAACGGGGGCGCACCGTGCGCTAGCAGGGAACCTACGGATTCCCACCCGATTAGCGCTTTCCACACCCGCCTTGCCCGACCCACGAGCCATACCGTCACGGCAGTAACGCCTCGATCTGCCGTGCGATCTCATCGCTACCGATCTCCCCGCTGAACTTGTAGGCTAGCGTCCCGTCCGGACGCAGGAAGTACGTCTCGGGCACGCCAAACACGCCCCAATCGATGCCGATGCGCCCCTTGGGATCGGCGACCGAGGGGAACCGTTTGTCGAAGTGCGCCACGAACGCCTCGGCGTCCGAGTTCTTGTCCTGGAAGTTGATGCCGATGATCATTGCACGACCCTGGTAGCGCTCCCACGCTGCCTTCCAGCGGGGGGCCTCGTTCCAGCAGGCAGGCTTGCACCACGACGCCCACACGTTCACGACGACGGGCTGCCCGCGGTTCAAGAACTCCGACAACCGCAGCTCGGCGCCGTATTCATCGACGTAGCGCGGCAGCACCGGCGCCACGAAGTCCGGCATCTGCCGCCCGATACGCCCTTCGACGGCACGAGGATCCCTGGGCCGCAATCCGAACGCGAACAGCGTGGCGAGGGCTCCCGCGACCGCCACGACGACCAACACGCGCCTCAAGGGGCACGTCTCTCGCGCGAAGGGCCCCCGTATTGCGCAGTCGTACTCGTGCTTGTAAGTCTCGAGATCACGGCCGCAACCCTAGCGACAGTACGTTAAGCCTGCGTAACGACCTCGCCATCCCGTCAAGCGGTCGGGCGACTCGTGCCGGATGCCGCCCGCGCGCATTCGGGGCTGCGGAAACCGTGGAGGGGCAGGACCCGCCTCCGAGTCCTGCCCCCTTCAAACGTGGCCCGGCGTACGGCGCCACGACCGCAAGCCGGTCGTCAGGGCTCCATGCCGCCCACGAACGTGCCGTGCCAGCTGTGCGGCCAGACGGCGCCCGTGAAGTCGTTGACGCTGAGCATCCCCTGGACGGTCCCGATGCCGTAATCGAAGGTGAAGTAGCCGGGGAACGTTTGCGACTGCAACACCGTGGCCCCTGGGGCGTACCCCTCGAGGAACCGGTTGGCGAGTTCGCGCGCCTGCTGCTGGTCATAGCTCGACTGCTCAGCGGCGCCGCCAGCGATCCCGCGCCCGGCACCGTCCCATCCCATCATGCCCCCAGCGGCCGCGCTGGCCGGGTTCCGGCCCCAGGCGCCCATCGGACCGCCGTAAGCGGAACCCATCCCCGACCCGGTGGCGTTCCACATCATGTTCGGCCCCGGTTCAGGGAACAACGCGCCCGTGAACCGGTCGGCGATAAGCTCTGCCAAGCCGTTCCCTTCCGCGTCGACGACCTGAGCGTAGGCGTTGTTGGTGAAGAACATGACGTCATCGATGCGCGCTCCAACAGGGAACTGCGGCAGCACCGCCTGGAAGCGTGCCACGATGTCGTTGTCGGCGAGGGGTTTCGCGTCGGGAGGAACCGGTCCCACCGTTCCGCCCATCACGGCCCCACCCATCATCCCCGGGCCCATCATGCCGCCACCGATCATCCCCGAGCCGTATGCTCCGCGGCCGGGGGCGAACGGCGCGAACATCCCGGGTCCATGGCCACCCATCGCGAAACCGTGATGCCCGAGCAAAGCACCCTTCCCGGTCCAGCCGCTCCCCGTGGGCCACCACAAGGCTTGCGTCGACCCGGACCCGCCCCCCTGCGCCCACACGATGCCTACCACGCCCAACATCATTGCGGCGACCACGACCGTGCCACGCATCTGACCCAAGTTCATGTCTCCGACCTTTCTCGACGAGCGCGCCTAGCCTCGACCGAGGCCCGCCAGGCGCCGACCGAATTCCTCCGTGTCGATTTCGCTCCGGGCGTACCGTTCACGCAGGACCCGTACGGCCGGGTCGCCGTCCGTCTCGTGCGCGCTCCGCTTTGGACCGCGGCCGACGCCGACCTCACGGGCGAACCAGACGACTGCCAGGACGACGAGTCCCCACCAGAGCACCGTCCCGAGCCACCCCCATCCGCCGGCTACGAAACCGCATTCGTACATTCCACGACTCCCTTCCTGAGCGGGTCGGGCATACGCCCGGGCCGCTTCGAACGTCGGGGCCAGCTGCACTGGTGTAACTGCGCCCCTGCGCCCAAGGATGGGTTCTAGCCATCAAGCCGCGATAAAGCGTGTGTGTTGCCCCCGAGATCGTTGTCGACGTCGTGGTGCGAAATAGCCGCGTCCGCCGCCTTGGACCGGGCACCGCGCCTGCACGGCGATGGTAACGACCACTTCCGGACCACGAGATCGGCCGCGGCGGCGCACGACGCTGTCGAAGGCCCGCTCAAGTGCGGTGCGGATACCGCTTTCCGCGTCCGGGGAGCTCGGTGAGGCAACGTTCGAGTTCCTCCTGCCGACGCTCCAGGACCGCGATCCGGTAGCCCTGGCCGACGTCGGTGTCGCCGACAGCCCGGTAGCGCGTCCCCTTGCCATCCAAGCGGTCCGGTTCCTGCGCCGAGCGATCCGCTGACACGTGACGGAGACTGCGCATGAGCCACAGCATGACGAGCGGGCACGCCAGCACCAGAATCGCTGCGACCAACATCAGCGCCACTGGCGCAGTCGTGACCAACCAGCCTGCGACAACGATCACCGCCACGATCACGAGGGCCAGGTCGACGTGAATCCCGAGGATGCGCATCCATCTCCTCCTTCCGAGCCATGAGCCGTGCGTACTGCCTTGATGCAGGAGGACAAGTCCACCACCCCACTGCCGCGCTCGGCCGGTCGCACTGCTGGGCTCCGCGTCGCCCATACCGTACGCAGCGAGCATCACAGCAGCGTTCACGTCGTGTGAAGGTCGTGCGGTATTAAGGTCGAGACGCGACCGAGACGAGACGCTGCCGGAACGAGCCCGCCCTTATGCGCCCTTAACACGCTGGCGATACGGTCTCAGGGTGTCTGTTCCAGTTACCGTCGGGATGGCAGTTGCGCGACGCCGAACCAGAAAGAACCCGCTCAACGGCGTGCCGCGACCGCCGACGGCGCATGTCGAGAGGACCGACGCAGCGGTGGTGTTCGCCAGCGAACGTCTGGTGGGGCAGGCGCTCGCCGCGGCAATGGTGGACGCGCGCGCTGCGGTCTCGGCGACACCCGCAGCCAGTCCCGAAGACGCGTTGGCGCTGTGCCTTCAATTGCGGCCAGCACTCTTGATCCTGACGTTGAACACGGCGCGGCCAGCGGCCACGATCGACCTGGTGCGCAGCATAGGAGCCATGTGCCCGTCGACGACGATTGTGCTCGCGACGCGCGGGGCCCGGCCGACGGTCTTGCGCGAAGCGTACGACGCGGGCGCCGCCTTCGCCATACCGCTGGAAGCGGCCGCGACCGACCTGCAGCGTTGGTGTCGCCGGGCCATGACCTCACCTAGACGAGTTCCCTGGGAGCTGTGGCTTGCGGCGCACGCCCGTCACGAGGCCGAGAAGCGAATGCCGGCCGGACCCACCGCGCCGTCACTGAGCCCCCGGCAGCGGCAGATCCTAGTACATCTTTGTCGCGGCATGAGCAACGCAGCCATCGCAGACGCGATCGGCGTCAGCGAGAAGACCGTGAGGAACCATCTGACCGCCATATACGCCACGCTGGGCGCACGCCGACGTACCGAGGCCGTCCTTGTGGCGTTGACGGTGGGACTGGACGAGTCCGATCCGGGCGCCAAAGCTTCATCAGGGCGCGCCACGACCACTCGGGAACACGCGATCCGGGTCGATCGCATGCCGACAGACACCTATGTCTAGGCCGAACCCGGCGCCACGCCGATCCAACCAATCTTCTGGCCGGCCGCCGGGCTGACTGGCAAGACCAGCCGGTACGAACCGTAGCTCCAAAACAGCCCAAGGAGGCAAGCACCATGGCGAAGGCACGACGCAACGAGGGCAAGCCAAGAAGGAAAGGGCGCACCAAACGCCCGACGACCACGACATGTGTTCTCGCCGCAGCGGGCACCGCGATCCTCGCCCTGGCAGGCGTTCGCGTCGCCCAACGCTCTTCGCTTCCCGGTGAGGCCTTCGGGAGCCAAGGCAACCAGCACATCGCAGACGTCGGCGTCGCCCACCCCGACTACAACAGCGACCCGCCGACGTCCGGCTGGCACGTGGGATCGATCGTGAACTGGGGAGCGTACGACTACGTCGTACCCGACGAGCTACTGCTGCACAACCTGGAAGACGGCGGCGTCGTACTTTGGTACGCAATCGGCAGTCCGGAGCAGAACCGCGACCACATCGATGCTCTCCAGCAGGTTGCACGCGGGTACCGAGATGTCGTGATCGCGCCCCGCGAAGGCATGCCAACACCGTACGCAGCGACGGCCTGGCAGCGCCTCCAGCGCTTCGACGAGCTGCAGCCGGACGCCATGCGCGCCTTCCTCGACGCGTTTGAAGGCGTAGACCGCCACAACTGACCGTCGCGCTGTCGTGCGCGTGGTCGCGATGCAGGAACCGCCCATTGCGCGTCAGCCGATTGGGGGCAGCCGCACACGGTAACGCCTCCCCACTCGTGATCCTGGTGCCACCCGACAACCGTTTACGCAAGCCTTAACCGACCGAAACACTCGAGTTGGAGGATCGCGATAGGCCGCATCCCGGTCGCCCTGGGAGAGTGCGTGCCGGGAGGCAACATGAGGTACTCAACGCTCCTCGTCTTCGCCGCGCTCTTCTTCGCCGCTGCGCGCGCCGAGCCAGGTCCGTCCCAGGTTCGGAGCGATTTCCAGAACGGAGTTCTCGTCGAGGTCACCATGGTGGATCTCACGACGACCATCGATCAGGGGTTGCTCGCGTGGAATGTCTACTTCGAGACGCACAGTGGCGACCTACGCCCTCTAGCCCTCGAAGACCGCGCACGCCTCCACGGCCCTGATGGCGCGACCGTGACCGAAGGCTTCGCGTTCGAAAGCATGTCCGACAGCGCCCACCATCCTACCGGGCGCCTCACGCTTCGGACCGACACTCCGGCGTTCGCCGCGCTCCTAGCGGGTGCCCCCGCCGGTGAAGCACTCAGTGTAACGCTCACCATCCACGATCTCGCGGGCGTCCCCGAGCGAAGCGTCGCCTTCCTCCTCGATCCTGCGTCGCTTGACGCGTCGCAGGCGCTAGACGCCACCACGACCGCCCCGCTACTGGCCTACGTTGCGAACGCGGGCGACGGCACCATCTCCGTCGTCGACCTCGGCACGTACGAGGAGGTCGCCCGATGGCGCATCGGCGACGAGGCCTCGCACGGTCTGGCCCTCGAACCCGGAGCACTCTACGCCGGGAGCGGTGAGGAGGGTGTCCTCGTCGTGCTCGATCCCTTCGATGGCCGTGAGTTCGCCCGTTACGATGCGCGGGCGAACGCCCACGGCATCGACCGGACTCCCGATGGACGCTACGTCTTCGTCGGGGCGGGCGGCACTGCCGAGGAGGCACACATCGTGCGGCTCGACACCAGCACAGGTGACCTTCTCCACGCGGGCCCTGGCCTCAACCCCGTGGGGCACATCGACGCGTCGCCCGACGGCAACCGGCTGTACGTAGCCAATCTCGGCACCGACACGGTCTCGGTTCTGGCTATCGACACGCTCCGCGCGATCGCCGTTGTTCCCGTGGGAGACGGGCCGAACGAGAGTCGCGTCACGCCGGATGGTCAACGCCTCTTCGTCGCGAACTGGAACTCCAGCGACGTGTCCGTTGTCGATACCAACAGCCTCTCGGTGATCGCCACTGTGCGTGTCGGAGAAGGCACCCACGGCGTCGCGATCACGCCCGACGGGCGCGAGGCGTGGATCACCAACCGCATCAGCAACGACATCGTCGTCCTCGACACGACCACGCTCGAACTGCTGGCCCGCATGCCAGCAGGCGCCTACGCCAACCACGTCACCTTCACACCCGATGGCGACCGGGCAGTCGTGAGCAATGCGCGGGCTAACGAGATCATGGTCTTCGATCGTGCCCGCCGCGACGTGGTTGCCACCATCCCCGTCGGCCTCGAACCACACGAGATCGCCATCGGTCCGCGAACGCCAACCGCGAGATCCGCCGCGCGCTGAGCCTGCTCTGCGAACGGCGCCCGTCGCTGCGGACGCGACGGCGACGGGCGCCTTGGCGCCGACGCGCTCCGTCCCAGAACTCCGGACTCACCGCACCCCTACGCGAGCGTCACTCGAGCGGTCGACGTGCCAGGCGACCACCTGTGCCGGAGATGCCCTGACTTGGCTCTCTCCTGACTCTCTACCTCAGTGGAGGGTCTACGGTCAAGGCATGGTCACTGTGGAACCGCTGTATTGCGACGCTCGCCCCACCTGGATCGAACTCGGCCACGCCTTCGATGCGACCAGGGCCAATGCAACGGTTCGGCTGCGCGACGTCGGCAGCCTGCCGGAGCGCGAACGTATCGCTGTCGCCGGGTTCCCTACCCTTCGCCTCGACGGGCGTGACCTTGATTGGTACGAGGGGCCCACGGTGACGTCCTGCCGTCGCAACGAGAGCAACGCGGCGAAGGGCCAGTTTCCTCGGGCGGTCATCCAAGGGCAGCTGCGCGTTGCGAGCATGAAGAACGGGAAGGGGTTCGCATGAACACGCATGAACTCGACCTCGTCGTGATCGGGGCCGGCATGGCCGGTCTAGGGGCTGCCCGCAAGGCTGCCGCCGCCGGGAAGCGCGTCGCCATCGTAGACCACCGCCCATACGGCGGCACCTGCGCGCTGCGCGGCTGTGACCCCAAGAAGGTGCTGGCAGGGGCCGCCGACCTGGAGGATTGGCAGCGCCGGATGCATGGACACGGCAATGCCGGAGAGGCGCGCCTCGACTGAACGAAGCTGATGGCGTTCCAACGCACCTTCACGGAGCCCGTCCCGCAGCGCCTCGAAAAGGGGCTCGACGGGCTTGGAGTAGCTCCGCTGCACTTGTAGCACCCGCTTCACGAGCCCCACCACCAAACGGGTGGGTACGGACGAGCTCACGTCAAATCGCTCCTTGATCGCGGCTGGTGCAGAGCCTCGCGCCGTCGGGATTCCCTGCGAGGAGTTGCTCGCTACCAGCACCGATTTCCTGGACCTCGACGCTTTGCCGAGACGCATCCTGTTCATCGGCGGCGGGTACGTGTCCTTCGAGTTCGCACACATTGCCGCCCGTGCCGGCGCCAGCGTCACCATCGCTGAGCGGGGCAAGCTTCCCATGAACGCGTTTGATCCAGATCTGGTGTTTGAGCTCGAGGCGGCCTCCGAAGAAGCCGGCATCCGGGTGCGCACCGAGACCGAGATCACGTCGATTGAGCGCCGCGACAGTCATCTGGCGGCTCGCTCCGGCCGCGGGGAAGAGCTCGAGGCGAACCTGGTGGTGCACGGCGCTGGCCGCGCGCCCGAGATCGGGGCGGTCGACCTGGCTGTCGGCGAGGTCGAGTTCGATCCAGCGCGAGGCGTGCATGTGAACGAGTACCTGCAGAGCACCAGCAACCCCCGCGTATACGCAGCCGGCGACGCAGCCAACACCCGAGGGTGGCCTCTCAAGCCCGTGGCGGTGCACGAGGGGCTGATCGCCACCAGCTACCTCCTCCACGGTAACCACGAGACCCCGGACTACACCGGCACGCCGAGTGTCGCATTCACCGTGCCCGCGCTCGCCCGCGCCGGTCTCACCGAAGAGGAAGCGCACGCACAGGGGCTGGACTTCGAGGTGAACATGCAGCGTACCAGCGGGAGGTTCACCGCGAGACGCACGCGGGAGGAGCACGCTGCGTACAAGGTGCTGAGCGAGAGCGGCTCGGGGCGCATTATGGGCGCCCACCTGCTGGGCGGGAACGCCGCCGAGGTAATCGACGTGTATGCACTCGCCATCCGGCACGGCCTCACTGCCCGGGAGATGAAGACGAGCGTGCTGGTGCATCCGGCGGCGGCATCGGATGTCGTCTACATGGTGTGAGCATGGCCGGCTCCGGTTGATGTTAGGCGGGCAAGCGTCCTGTCGCAACATGGAGCCATGATGCGGATCGGGCAGTTGGCGGACGCGACGAAGGAGCGCGTGCGGACTCTGCGTTACTGGCAGGACGAGGGCCCGCTCGAGGCGCAGCGCACTGACGGAGGATACCGCGTGTTCCCGGACACCATGGTCGAGCGGGTGCGACTCCTGCGACAGGTGCAGGCGCTCGGGCTATCGCTGGACGGAATCCGTGAGGTCCTCGCGGTGCGCACTGTCGGACTGCAACCCTGCAAGTACAATCGGGAGCGCTTACGGAAGCACCTCCCTGCAGTTCGAGAGCGCGTGCGGCAACTTCGAGCACTCGAGGACGAACTCGAGGAACGACTGGTATGGGCAAAGGCGCATCTTGAGCCGGTGTGCGACGCTGGCGGCGTGTACCCCACCGATGCTGCGACCGACGGCTCGACGCCCTCTAGTTCGGCACCGAGACTCACTCGATACGCACCTCGACGGTAGTACCGACAGCGCCCGACGCGGCGCACCTGGCTGCCCAGAACTCACCCCGAACCCAGACCGGGAACTCGAGCCGCGAGCGTCAACGGTTTCGCCCGCCCGCCCGCGGCCGCGATCCGAACGGCCCTGCCGCGAGATGGGCCCACGGCTTCCCGTGCGCGATAGGGCCGAAATGTGAAGGGCACTCGTCGCACTTTCCAAGCGCGGGTCTGCAGCAACCTCATGATCGTCAGCGAACCGCCGGATCTCGACGGTTGTCCCTCCTGGCGGCACGCCTGGACAGAACCTCGTGGCGCAGAGTTCGCGGGAGGCGCCGGTAGCGGGCGTCGCAGACCGCACGGCGCGCTCTCTGCGCCAGGGCGCTCGCGACGTACGTCTTGCCGAACCCGAAGGTGCCGGCGATGATGAGATCGTGGTGCCCTCGCGGGCATGGAAGGTCCGGTCGGGCCCAGCGGCCCAGATGGTTCTTCCGCGCGAGCTTCGCCCTCGCAACTTTACGTTGGCCTTACAGATGGTGGTTACGGTGCTGCTCCTAGGAGGTTCGCGTGAGGACTTCGCGTAGGCGGTTCCTGAGGCTTGCCGGCATGGGCGTGTTGGCGAGCGTTGCCGGGCCACGACTCTTCCCCATGCTGGAGCCGCGGGTCTTGGCCCAGGGCGTCTCGTTCCCGACGCCGCCGGAGTTGGGGGAACGGTTGGGCAGTACGGTGAGCATTGAGCTGGCGGCTTCGGAGAGCCAAGTTGACGTTGCTGGAAGGCCTGCCAGGCTGTGGACCTACAACGGGGCCTTTCCCGGGCCCACGCTCAGGGTCAAGGAAGGCGACTCGGTACGGCTCCGCTTGGACAACCGTCTCCCCGAGGTTACCAATCTTCACTTCCACGGGCTGCACATACCACCGACAGGCAACGGCGACAACGTGTTCCGCGAGATCATGCCGGGGGACGCTGGATTCTATGAGTTCACGATCCCTACGGGTTCGGCCGGAACGTACTGGTATCACCCTCACCATCACGGGACGGTGGCCTCACAGCTCTACAGGGGGCTGGCGGGAGCGATCGTGGTAGAAGGGCCATTGGACGGAGTGTTCAGCGGGTTGCAGGAGCAGCTGCTGGTCCTGAAGGACATCGAGTTCAACGCCGGTGGTGTCGTTGCCCCGCACAACATGATGGATTTCGCCATGGGCCGGGAAGGTAGCCTACTGACCGTTAACGGCGCCGAGTTGCCAGAGCTGACCGTGTCTGGCGGGGCGGTACGGTTTCGGTTGCTGAACGCATCCAACGCCCGCTACCACCGATTGCGGCTGCCAGGGTCCCGACTCACTGTGATTGCCAGCGACGCCGGTTTCGTCGCCCGGCCATTGCAGGTGGAGGACTTGCTGCTCGCACCGGGGGAGCGTTACGAGGTGGTAGCCGACTTTTCCAGGGCCGGCAGCTTCGAACTCCTCACCATGCCCTACGACCGGGCACCAGAGGATCAGCCGGACATGGGCGGCATCGGCGGCGAGTCTGGAGCGACGACCGCCATGCCGGGGCACGACATGGGCGCAATGAGTGGGCCCATGGGGAACAAGGGAGAGGATCGAGAACCTGGTGGCATGCAAGGGATGGCCATGCAGGGTATGGGCATGGGGACGGGGGTGCAGGTGGCGACGCCGCTGCTGAGCCTGGCCGTGCGGCGCGCAGGCAGGTTCCAGGCGCCGGAGAAGCTGGCCGACGTCCGGCCGCTCGACCCGGCGGACGCGGTCAGGCACCGGCGTATCGTTCTGAGCGAGGATATGGCCAACATCGAGTTCTTCATTGACGGCCGAAAGTTCGACCCGGAGCGGGTCGACTTCGCACCTGCACTGGGGACCGTCGAACACTGGGAACTCGTCAACGAGACAGGCATGGACCACCCCATGCATCTACACATCCACCCCTTCCAGGTGCTCTCGCAGGACGGCACGGCGCAGACCATGTGGAAAGACGTGGTCAATGTCCCGGCGCGCGGCACGCGCGAGCTCCTCGTGCGTTTCCAGGACCATCCGGGCAAGACGGTGCTCCACTGCCACATTGTCGAGCACGAGGACTTCGGCATGATGAGCGTAGTGGAGGTCGGTTAGAGGAGCGCACTCTGGCGTCAGAGGTTCTTGCACTTCCAAGTTCTCACTGGAGCCGTGGTTTCGACGTGCTCAACGGCGATTCCGGGAGGAGCAGTGAACGTCCGCAGCCGAAGGCGAGGGCGCAGAAGCGCCTGAAGTCGGACAAGCATAGTGAAGCGATATGTAACTGGTACGACGGAGTGGCGGATCGACGAGGCCTACCGCTCCGCGGCTTGTGGCTCGGTGGCAGGGCTTCCGGCCAAAACGATATCCCGTCCGAAGGCGCCGGATTGGATCTCATGCATGCCAGTAGCGTCCACTTCGCCGCGAATGCAGGACGGGAGGGTCTCGACGGCAGCGCGCGTGTCCGCACCGTGAGCAGGTTGATGGAGGCCGTACGATCGCGCCTCACGGCCTGGCGCGCGTCCAGCACGATCCGCAAGGCCAGCGAGGTTGGATTGGCGTTCGCTTCGGACAGTTGCTCGGAACCGATGCGCCGAACGGCATGAGCGGCGCGGACCGGGTCGAGCTGATCGGCCTTGCCCTTGTGTCGCCGCAGCGAGCGAGCCGGCTTCGGGGCATCCACGACACGACAGCCGCCACCCGTCACAGCAAAGCGAAGCGTGACTCCGTATGAGTTCGTTCACTCCAGGGCGGTGAGCACGCTTGTGGCGTCACTGTAACGACGACGCAGCCACTCTGTGCCCCGAGCGTGACCGGTCGAACTCGACGGGAACGCGCGCGTCGATTCCACGGCCGATACTGGCTTCAGCGTTCACAAGGGTGTTCGTTTGAGCGTGCATGCCGACCCTGGGATGTACTGGTTCCGATCTGTAGCGACGGCATCGCGGCCTCCAGGTGTTGTCCTGAATGGCATCGGCCCAGGATGCTTCCATATCTGTCAAGTGCTTATGCGACTCAGGGTCTAGTAGAGTTCGCGGCTGATGTAGCGCTTCAAGCTGCGGATGATCTCCTTCTTGCTGCGGCCCTCCGCGGTTCGTTTGGCCACGTACGCCTTGGTGCGGGCGTCGTAGTTCATGCGCACGATGGCGATGGTGTGGATGGCGCGGTTGAGGCGTCGGTCGCCGCCGCGGTTGAGGCGGTGCCGGCTGGTGTTACCCGATGAGGCCGGTAACGGACAGGTTCCGCCCAGCGCGGCGAACGCCGCTTCCGAGTGGATGCGACCGGGATGCGACCAACTGGCAAGGATCACGGCGGCGGTGACGGCGGCGACACCGATTAGCGTCAGCAGCTCCGGCGCCAGCGAGCTCACCAGCTCGTGCTGCTCGTCCCGGTTCCGTTCCAGTAGCGCCGCTAGCTGCAAGATCTGCTTCGCGAGACGCACCGCTTCGGTGCGGCTGACGCGCGCCGCGACGCTCTCTTGGCGCCTTCTCCAGCCTGCCACCTGCTGGATTTGCTGGGTGCTTAAGGGTCTTCGAGCGTCGATGCCGAGCTCCGTCGTCCTCAGCAGCGCGGTCAGCGCGTTGATGGCGCCGGTGCGTTAGCGAGACATGCTGGCGCGGGCGCCGCTAAGGACGCGCAAGGCGGAGATGAGCTCGCCCGCCTTCGGTTCGATGAGGCGGTCTACCGGCAGTGGCAACACCGCTCTGGCCGCGCGCGGCGTCGAGGGGGTCGCTCTTGCCCTTGCTGCGGCGTTGCGCTCGGTTGGGGGTGGTCGCCTCTACCACGCGGAACTGGTGGCTGACGAGGTGTTCGCGCAGCTTGGCGCCGAAGGATCCGGTCCCTTCCATCAATACCAGCACACCGTTGGGATCACCGCCGCGGCGCGACAACCAGGCCGCCGCCCGCGCGTTGCCTGCCGCGGTGGCAGGGAAGGTCGCGGCGCCGATCTCTCGGCCGGAGCCAGTTTCGATCACGGCCAAGGTGTGGGTGCGAGCGTGGGTATCCACGCCTGCCACGAACGGGTACTGTTCTGCAACGATAGGCATCAGGCATCACCTCCCAAGGTGGTGTCCTACCGGCGACTGGCCTGGGTGAGAATCACCGGGTGGCGGGCCTGTAATGAGCCACGCCGCGAAGCGGCGGGCAGGCTTCTGATCAAGCCATTCCAGTGGGCCAGGCCAGTGCCGGCCTCTTCGCGGGCCAGACACATCCTGGGAAGTAGACGCCAGCACTAAGCCAAACGGCAATGCGATTCAGGAGTCATGAACCATGAAGAGCAGAGGCACCAGCATGGCAGCCGGCCCCAGACCGGCAACTGACAGACTTACATGCGATTCACTTGGGGGCGCGCCTTTGATGAGCCACAGCATCTCAACTCCAGGCTAGCAAGCTCCGAATGAGGCCGCTCTGAGCAGCTGTCTTGATTGTCAAGCGTGGATCGGTCGTGGCTCCGAGCGCCGGCCGGTCTTCGTTATGGCGGTGAGGATCGTCAGGAGCTTGCGCATGCAGGCGGTGAGGGCGACCTTCGCGGGCTTCCCGGCGGCGCGAAGGCGCTCGTAGAAGGCCTTGATCGCGGGTTTGCGCTGGGTGGCGGTGAGCGCCGCCATGTAGAGCACCTTGCGGACGCTGGAGCGGCCGCCGATCGTGCGGCGTTGCCCTCGGTGGCGGCCGCTGTCGCGGTTCATGGGCGCTACCCCAACCAGCGCCGCGACGTGCTTCTCGCTCAGGCTCCCGAGCTCGGGCAGCTCGGCGAGGAGCGTGAGGGCGGTGACGAGCCCGACGCCGGGCACGCTCTGCAGGAGGGCGAGCTGCGCGCGCCATCCAGGGTCGGCTTCGATGGCGCGCAAGAGTTCGCGTTCGATGCCGCGCTGTTCGTTCTCGAGCGTCGCGATCAGCGTCTGGATGCTCTTGCGCACGACCGCGTTGCGGTTCACGTGCTGCCGTTGCTTCTCGCTGCCGATCATCGCCACCAGTTGCCGGCGGCGGTGGATGAGCGCTTCGAGCGCGTGTTGCGGTTCGTTCCCGAGGTCGCGCACGGGTGGGCGGAGGGCGCGGGCGAACTCGGCGAGGGTGATCGCGTCGATGCGGTCGGTCTTGGCGGTGTGGCCGCTGGCGCGCGCGAAGTCGCGCGTCTGGCGTGGGTTGACCCGCGCGACCGGTAGGCCTGCGTCGGCGAGCGCGAGCGCGACCGCGCGTTCGTACCCGCCGGTGGCTTCGACGACGATCCGGTCGAGGTCGTCGTGCGCTTGGAGTCGCTCGATCAGTTCCGTGTGGCCTACGGGGTCGTTGGGGACGCGGTAGATCTCGCCGGTGGGGAGGGTGGCGACGTCGAGGTGGTCCTTGCTGACGTCGATCCCGACGGTGGTGGGGTGCTCAGCCATGCGCGCGCCTCCGGTCGTAGGATTGGGTGTCCTCCGGGTCGCGCTCGCACTTGTGGATTCGAGATACGCCTCGCGTCCTCTCGCAGCTGTTCGAGTTCCACCCGGAGGACCCTCTCGCGACGACCCCTGCTCAGAAACGGTGTCGAGCACCAAGGCTTGTCGGTCTGTCGCGCGGGTCCCAGGTCGAAGAAATCCCTGTGTTGGGCCGGTGCTGGCTCTTCCGTGAAGCAGCCGACTCACCGCGCGAGGATGCCGACACCGCCGTCTGCGCCCACGTCGGTCCGCGCCGTATGGTAGCTGTGGGCGGTGTGAATGGCGCCGATGCGGCGCTCAAGCGTCTCGGCTGTTGGGCGGTATGCAATGCGTGCACAGTTGCGGTCACGTGCCACCAGTCAGAGGGTGACTTCAGGGTCCACTTCGGGCGCGGCGTCACCGACCTCGGGGCCGGCTTGTCCTCTTCGAGTCCCCGAACATGCTCCCCAGCGCCATTGCGCTTGATGGCGCAGACAGTAATGAACGCTCCAAGCGAGTAGTGGAGGGTTTGGTCGATGGGTGACCGGGGCAGGTCTGTCCGAAGCCGCTGGAGCGGTCGTGTGTGACGGCGCCGGGCGGGCTCTGCGGCCACGGCTGAACGGCCTCGTGATGCGTCCAACGGCAATCTTCTGTGGCTCTTCATCTGCGGGGCGGCGAAGGTGCCGGCCTGGATGCAGCTGACGCATGTCGGCGGCTGGCCGCCGCGGTTGGTGATGGTTGCAGCGCTTTCGGCTGGGTAGGATGCGCGGAACCGGCCTTTGACGTTGCCGCGGGACTTCGCCGTGCCGAAGTCGCCGACCTGAACGGGTCAGCTGCCGCGACCCACGTTTGCGGCGGATTCCGAACACTCATCGTCACTACATGCGGGCACCGTCCAGCGAGCCATGGGGCCTACATACACAGGCGGTGGCCCGGACGGGTTACTGTCGTTGCCGGTTGTAAGTTGACCCTCTAGCGCCGGTTGAATTCTGACCCCCCTCTCGTTTGCGCTGCTGAGAATGGCGGCATGCTGGGAGGCCTTGAGGTGGTCGAGGTGATGCGGTTGCGGGCGGCGGGGTTGAGTGTTCGGGAGATCGCTCGCCGTACCGGGTTCGCGAGGAACACCGTCAGGAAGTACCTTCGGGCGCCGGAGGTCCCGAAGTACGGGCCGAGGAGCGCCAAGGCGTCGAAGTTGGATGCCTTCAAGCCGTACCTGGAGCGGCGCATGAGCGAGGGCGTGTGGAACGCCGAGCGCCTCCTGCGCGAGCTGAAGGGCATGGGGTATGAGGGTGGCGTCACCATCCTGAAGGGGTACCTGCACCCCTTGCGGCCGGCGGGAATGCCGCGGTTGGCGGTGCGCTACGAGGTGGCGCCTGGGGAGGAGGCGCAGGTCGACTTCGGGGTGTTCCCGTTCCTCGACGACAGCGGCCGAAAGCGCAACGTGCTGGCGTTCGTGATGGTGCTGTCGTTCTCGCGTGCGTTGAGCGTGGCGTTCGTGCCGCAGCAGGACCTGAGCACGCTGCTCAGGTGCCACCTTCAGGCGTTCGAGCAGCTCGGCGGGGTGCCGAGGCGGGTGCTGTACGACAACATGAGGGCGGTGGTGGCGGGCCGCGACGGGGAGCGCGTCACGTTCCAACCCAGGCTGCTGGACTTCGCGCTGCTCGCCGGGTACGAGCCCAGGGCGTGCCGCCCTTACCGGGCACAGAGCAAGGGGCGGGTGGAGCGCGCCATCGGCTACCTGCGCACCAGCTTCTGGCCGGCGGTGAAGTTCACCAACCTACTCGACTTGAACCGGCAGGTGGAGGCGTGGCTGGCGGAGGTCGCGAACGTGCGCCTGCACGGCACCACCCATCAGCGACCCATCGACCTGCTGGACGTGGAGCGCAAGGAGCTTCAGCGGCTGCAGCCGAGGGCGGCGTTCCAGGCGCTGCTGGCCGAGGAGCGGCGCGTGAGCCGGGACGCGTTCGTGAGCTTCGAAGGCAACCGCTACGCCGTGCCCTGGAAGTACGCCGGCCGCTACGTGCGCGTCAGCGCCAGCGCGACGGTGGTGGAGATCCGCGACGAACTGGGCGTCATCGCCACGCACCCGCGCGGGCTGGTGAGCGGCTTGACGCTGCACCTGCCCGGCCAGTACCACGGCGCCCCCTTGGGCGACACCGCTCGGCCCGGGAAGGCGCTGGCGTTCCAGGTGGCCGGCCCCGAGGTGGAGGTCAGGAGCCTCGCCGCTTACGACGCCTTGGCCGGGAGCGGCTCGTGATCGCGCTGGAGCGCGCCCGCGAGCAACTCCAGGCGCTCGGCCTGGCCGAAGCCGCGGTGGCGCTCGACGCCAGCCTGGAAGCCGCCAGCCAACGCGAGATCCCCTACGCCGAGTTCCTCACCGACCTGCTCGACACCGAGCTGCAGATCCGCCGCAGGCGCTACTTGGACACCCGCACGAAGCTCGCCCGGCTTCCGTTCAAGAAGACCCTGGAGCAATTCGACTTCGACGCGCAACCCAGCATCGACAGACGCCAGATCCAAGAGCTCGCCACCCTCACCTTCATCGCGCACGCCGACAACCTCATCCTGCTCGGACCCCCCGGAGTCGGCAAGACCCACCTCAGCGTCGCCTTGGGGCTGCTGGCCATCCATCACGGCTCCGGAGTGTACTTCACCACCATGCACCGCCTGCTCGAAGACCTACGGGTAGCCCACGAGGAACGCCGCCTCGAACGCCGACTCAGGATCTACCTGGCGCCCAAGCTGCTCATCATCGACGAGTTCGGGTACCTCCCGCTCGACAAGCTCGGCGCCACCCTGCTGTTCCAACTCATCGCCGCCCGCTACGAGCGCGGCAGCATCCTGCTCACCAGCAACCAGAGCTTCGGGGAATGGGGCGAAGTCCTGGGAGACCCCGTCATCGCCACCGCCATCCTCGATCGCCTGCTGCACCACAGCCACGTCATCAGCATCCGAGGGGAGAGCTACCGCCTGAGAGAGAAACGCAAGAGCGGACTCATCCGCACCCAGAACGAGCAACACCCATGAAACCAGGGTGGGTCACTTTTCGACCGGCGAACGTGGGTCAGTTTTCAACCGGCGTTGACATTACGGGGCTTCGGGTTGCCGGTTGACGCCACAGGTGCCTCGAGTCCTCGCTTGCACGCCTCCGCCCGTGAACCGCCCTGGCTTTGATGGAGACTCTCCTTCCACGCGAAAGGAGAGAATGAGGCATGCGGACCAAGTACGACCAAGAGACGAAGGACCGGGTCATCCGGATGTTCTACGAGCGGCGGGAGGAGGTGCCGGGGGAGTCTATGCGGGCGGCGTTCCGGCACCTGCATGACTTGACTGGGATCTC
>Ga0209916_1000517_pt1 | contig 58388 bp, 48 predicted proteins | sample ThiBio_1000_plan_FD_183956 | JGI IMG/M metagenome (GOLD analysis project Ga0209916, IMG submission 183956) | Wastewater bioreactor microbial communities from Cape Town, South Africa - Thiocy_solids_2 (SPAdes) | ecosystem: Engineered > Bioreactor > Thiocyanate-remediating > Anaerobic-Aerobic ... | reverse complement strand
ACGGCTTTGGCACCCTGCTGTACCAGTTCCCGGACATCGTGGGGTACAACTCCACGACGGTGACGGGCGTGACCGATGCGCCGCTGTCCCCGACGTTCCTGTGGAACTACTGGGACTGGAAGACGGTAGCTAGCTGATCGAGGCCGATGGCCGGCCGGAGCGAGACACCTCCGGACCGGCCATCGGATCCCGACCGCGTGGCGATGCCGGGTCCGTGCTGCACGGACCCGGCATCGCCCATCTCGGGGCGCGTCCACGTGCCGAAAGCAGCGACCGGCGGTACGTTGCACCTGGCGCTGACGCGTACCACCAAAGGAGTGTGGCGGCAGAGTGTTGACCTTCATCGTGCGGCGAGTGATCGCGGCGTTCTTCATCGTGATCGGCGCGTCGTTTATCGCCTTCATCCTGGTGTCGAACGCCGGGGACCCGCTGGCCAAGGCCGCCCAGATCCAGCAGCCCGAGGCCCGCCAGCAGCAGATCCTGTCGATCACCAAGGCGCTCAACCTCGATCACAACATCATCGTGCGGTTCTTCCTCTGGCTCAAGGGGGTGCTGGGCTGCCTGGTCGGTCAGTGCGACTTCGGCAAGACCATCACCGGCGTGTCGGTCAACCTCGACCTGGCGAACGCCCTGCTGGTGTCCCTGCGGCTGATCGTCGCGGCCACCGTGGCGGCCATCGTCATCGGCATCTCGATCGGCGTCATCACCGCTTTGCGCCAATACTCGGGCCTGGACTACACCGTCACCTTTCTGGCCTTCCTGTTCTTCTCGCTGCCGGTGTTCTGGTTCGGCGTCATCCTCAAGGACGGCCTGGGCATCCAGTTCAACAACTTCCTGCAGGACGACAAGGGATCATTCAGCTGGCGGGCGATCATCATCGTCTCGCTGGTGCTCGGGCTGATCGCCTACTCACTGTTCGGCGGGCAGATCTACCGGCGGCTGATCACCGGAGGCGTCACCACCGTGGTGACCTTCGGCGTCATGTACTACGTCACCGTCACCCACTGGTTGCTCGACCCCAGCCTGGGCATCGTGCTGATCATTCTCATCTCGGCGGCCCTGGGGCTGGGTGTCACGGTGCTCACGGCGGGGTTGCGCAATCGCAAGGCGCTGCTCACCTCGATGACCACCGTGGCGGTCGGCGGGGCGCTGTGGTACCCGTTGCAGTTCTACTTCTATGAAGGCTTCAACTTCTGGAAGCTGGTGATGCTGCTGATCATTGCGATCGCGGTCGGCATCGTCATCGGGTTCCTGTACGGCGGCGACGACAGGGGTCTGTCGGCCCGCACCGGGGCGCTGACGGCCGTCGCCACCTCATTCGTGATCTTCATTGACCGCATGATGCGCGCCTGGCACTCCTACATGACCAACCCGGTGATCAACGGACGGCCGATCAAGCTGACGCTGCCCGGTACCCCGTTGCTGCAGGGCGACTTCTGGATCCAGACCACCGACGTGCTCACCCACCTGATGCTGCCCACGGTGACGCTGATGCTGATCTCGCTGGCGACGCACTCCCGGTTCGCGCGGGCCAGCATGCTCGAGGTGCTCAACCAGGATTACATCCGCACCGCCCGGTCCAAGGGGCTCACCGAGCGGACCGTGGTGATGCGGCACGCCTTCCGCAACGCGCTGATCCCGCTGGCGACCATCATCTCGTTCGACTTCGCGGGGCTGATCGCCGGCGCGGTGCTCACCGAGACGGTGTTCGGCTGGAAGGCGATGGGCCGGCTCTTCCAGGACGGCCTGCAACAGACCGATCCCAACCCGGTGCTGGCGTTTTTCGTGGTGGCCGCGCTGATCGCGGTGCTGGCCAACCTGCTGGCCGATATCGCCTACGGTGCCCTCGATCCCCGGATCCGGGTGAAGTGATGGGCAGGCGCACGGCGCGGGTCGGACGCGGCACGACACGGAAGGGTGTGCGATGAGCACCGGACAGGGCGAGGGCCTGATCGGCCAGCTACCCGACCCCACGGTCGACACGGGTGTCAACGAGGAGCGGGACTTTCGCGCCAAGGAGGTCGAGGGCCTCTCCCAGGGCCAGATCGTCCGCCGGCGGTTCATGCACCACCGGGGTGCGCTGGTCTCGCTGGTGGTGCTGGTTCTGGTGCTGCTGCTGGCCATCACCAGCATCGGGTGGGGGCCGATCCCACACTGGTGGAAGTGGTCCTACGCGGCGACCCTGGTGGCCACCCCGAACGAGCCACCCACCCTGGTGGTCCCGTGGCTGTCCGGGCAGGGCTTCCGGTTCGCGTTGGGCGACTTCCCGTTCGGCGCCGACCTGCTGGGCTACGACAACTTCTCCCGGGTGATGCGTGGCACCCAGCAGACCCTGATCGTCATCGCGATCATGGGAGTGCTGACCACCATCATCGGCACCGTGCTGGGCGCGATCGCCGGTTACTACCGCGGCTGGGTCGAGTCGGTCATCATGCGGTTCACCGACCTGATGATCACCCTGCCGATCATCCTGGTCACCGCCGTGCTGGGTTTCGTGTTCGGCGCCCACGGCGTGTGGGTGGTGGGTGTCTGCCTGGGGCTGCTGTCCTGGACCGGACTGGCCCGGCTGGTGCGCGCAGAGTTCCTGTCCCTGCGGGAACGCGAGTTCGTGGATGCGGCCAAGGTCGCGGGCGCCTCGGATCGGCGGATCATCTTCAAGCACATCCTGCCCAACGCCATCGGCGTCATCGTGGTCAACATGACACTGGTGATGAGCGGCGGCATCCTGGCGGAGGCCGCGCTGAGCTTCCTGGGCTTCGGCATCCAGGAGCCCGACGTCTCGCTGGGCCTGCTGATCTCCAAATACCAGACGGCGATGCTGTCCGGGCAGCCGTGGCTGTTCATCTGGCCGGGTGTGTTCATCGTGGTGATCGTGCTGTGCCTGAACTTCGTCGGTGACGGGCTGCGGGACGCCTTCGACCCGCGACAGCGGCGGGTGCCCAAGGCGCGGGACCTGCGGGTCGGCCGCGCGGCCGTTGCGGCGACACCGGCCGGGGTCGCCGCCGGTCCGCTCGGGTCGACCGTCGACGAGGACGACGAGCGGTGACGGCAACCGTGATAGGAACCGTGACGGGTATCCCTTCCGCGGGCGCGGGCGGGCCGACCGGTCGCTCAGGCCAGCAGCGCGGCCAGCAATCCGATCAGGATCAACCCCGGTATGGCAGCGATCACCGGCCAATGCCAGTGGACCGGCGGACGGTCGAACTCCAGGTGCGGGTCGTCCAGGTGACCGGCGTCGCGGAGATCCTCCCAGCGGCGGCGCACCTCGGCCGCCGCCGCCCCCGAGGGGCTGGAGGGGACATCGCCCGGCCTGATCGATTGGCCCGGCCCGTAGGTGGACTCCGGCAGACCCTTGAGCGTTCCCTTGCTCGCGGCGCGGGCGGTGGCCAGCCCACCGGGCGCCGGGGCGGCCCAGGCCGTGTACTTGCCGTACGCGGTGATCAGGGTCAGCGCCCACTTGGTGTCCACCCGTTGGATGGACGGCCACGGCAGGTCGATGGTGCGCAGCACGTTGACCACGTGCACTCCGCCGTCGTCGATCGCGACCTGCGGCCGCCAGTAGGTGGCCCACACGGCCACCGCCACCAGCATCAACCAGGGGCCGATCTGCCACACCGCCGACAGCCCGTCGTGGACCACGGACAGCACCAGTCCGACGGCGCACATCGCCACGATCGCGCCCGCCAGAACCCGACCGAAGGTCGGCCGGAACACCGCTTGCATGCCGCCATCATCGCATCGGCGTCACGATCGGAAGGACGGAACACCCAGTGAGCGATGACGGAGCGAAGCAGGGCCACGGTCGCACCGGCACCCCGGCCGGTGCGGGTGCCGGGCAGGCGGCAGCCGACCGGCAGGGCGTGCTGGTGGTCGATGACCTGCGTATCGACTTCTGGGTGGACGGCACGTGGTATCCGGCAGTCGAAGGAGTGTCGTTCGAGCTGAAGCCCGGCGAGGTGCTGGCCATCGTCGGCGAGTCCGGCTCCGGCAAGTCCACCATCGCCATGAGCCTGATGGGCCTGCTGCCGACCAACGCGCACGTCGCCGGGTCCATCCGGATCGGTGAGCGTCAGGTAGTGGGCGCGCCCAGCCGGGTGATGCGCCGGCTGCGTGGCGAAGACATCGCGGTGATCTTCCAGGAGCCGATGACGGCGCTCAACCCGGTGTACACCGTCGGGTTCCAGATTGCGGAGATGCTGCGCACCCATACCGCGATGTCGCCGAAGGCGGCGCGGGTCCGCGCGATCGAGCTGCTGCGGATGGTCGAGATCCCCGACCCGGAGCGCCGGGTCGACTCGTATCCGCACCAGCTGTCCGGGGGACAGCGACAGCGCGCCATGATCGCGCAGTCGCTGGCCTGCGATCCGAAGATCCTGCTCGCGGACGAGCCAACCACGGCGCTGGATGTCACCGTGCAGGCCGAGATCCTCAAGCTGATGCGCGATCTGAAGGAACGCATCGACGCCTCCATCATCCTGATCACCCACGACATGGGCGTGGTGGCCGACATGGCCGACCGGATCCTGGTGATGAAGGACGGCAAGCTGGTCGAGACCGGCCCGGCGGAGGCGATCTTCCACCACCCGGAGCACCCCTACACCCAGCAGCTGCTGGACGCGGTCCCCCACCTGGGCGCGGTCGTGGGCAAGGAAGGCGTGCTGCTGGACGAGGGTGTCGCCGGCGGTGCGCTGGTCGGCGCCACCACGGGATCAGGCGCCGACGCGGACGACGAGGTCGACCTGCGCCGGCGTGCCGCCCCCGTCACCGGCGACGAGTTGGTGGTCGACCTGCACGGCGTGGCCGTGGAGTACCCGCGCAGTGGCCGGACGCCGGCATTCCGTGCCGTGCAAGGCTTCGACCTGCAGATCGGCGTCGGCGAGGTGGTCGGTCTGGTGGGCGAGTCCGGCTCCGGCAAGACCACCATCGGCCGGGCGCTGGTCGGGTTGCTGCCGTTCGTGGAGGGGACCGCGAACGTGCTCGGCGTCGACATGACCAAGGCGCACGGTTCGAAGCTGCGCGAGATGCGCAAGGGCTTGTCCATCGTGTTCCAGGACCCCGGGTCGTCGCTGAACCCGCGACTGCCGATCGGCGAGTCCATCGGCGAGCCGCTGCTGCTGCACAAGATCGCCAAGGGCCGGGAGCTGTCCCGCCGGGTGGAGGCCCTGCTGGACCAGGTCAAGCTGTCGCGGGCGATGCGCAACCGCTACCCGCACGAGCTGTCCGGCGGCCAGCGGCAGCGGGTCGGCATCGCCCGGGCGTTGGCGCTGAACCCGCACCTGCTGATCGCCGACGAGCCCACCTCCGCGCTGGACGTCTCGGTGCAGGCCACCGTGCTGGAGCTGTTCCAGGAACTGCAGCGGGAGGCCGGGTTCGCCTGCCTGTTCGTCACCCACGACCTGGCCGTGGTGGAGATCCTGTCCCGTCGGATCGCGGTGATGCACCACGGCGAGTTGGTGGAGATGGGCACCACGGAGCAGATCCTGACCGACCCCATCGACCCATACACGAAGCGACTGCTCGCCGCCGTTCCGGTGCCCGATCCGGCCGAGCAGGCCCGGCGCCGCGCGGCCCGGGACGCCATCATCGCCGCCGGTGTCGGGCTGGACGCCGACGAGGCCGACTACGAGGTGTTCTCCCGCTGACCGTTCTACCAGCGCTTGTGAGCCCCAGGTGGCGCTATAGCGCCACGTCAGGCACCCAAGGCGGACCATGAGGTGGCGATGACGGGCATCCGAACCGGGGGTGTGCTCGCGGTGCACGCGCATCCCGACGACGAGTCGATCACCATGGGTGCCACCCTGGCTCGCTACGCAGCGCAGGGGATCCCCGTCACCCTCGTCACCGCCACCCTCGGCGAGCAGGGCGAGATCATGCACGCGGGGTCGCTGGGCCTGGATCGGCTGGATGCCGAGCACGCCGACCAGCTGGGCGGATTCCGGCTGACCGAGTGGTGGGCTGCCTGCCGGGCGTTGGGGATCACCGACGCGCGGCTGCTCGGCGGACTGGGGAGATTTCGCGACTCGGGCATGGCCGGCACCGCCTCCGCCAGGCATCCACGCGCCTTCTGCCGGGCCGGCGACGGCGGGCCCGACCACGACGAGGCGGTCGTCGCGCTCGGTGCCGTGCTGGACGAGGTACGCCCGCGGGTGGTGCTGACCTACGACTCCGACGGCGGCTACGGGCACCCGGATCACGTTGCGGCGCATCAGGTGACGGTGGCGGCGGTGCGAGCCTGGCGAGCATCGCGCGGTGACGCGGGCGACGGGAGGGACGGCGACCGAGGCGGTGACGGCGTCGTTGAGGGTGCGGTCGTTGAGGGCGGCGTCGTCGGGGGTGCCGGGTCGGTCGGTGGTGGGGGCGCTGAAGCCGGCGACGAGGCGGGCTGCCGGTTGCTGGCGGTGGTGCGGCCCCGGTCGGTGCTGGCGACGGCGCTGGACGCGTTGTGGCGCGGCCCGCTGCCGGCCGGATACCGGCGCCCGGAGCTGGCGGGCCTGGGGGGCACGGTGCCCGACGCCGACGTGCACGTCACCGTCCCCGTAGGGCCCTGGCGCGCCGCGCGCCGGGCCGCGATGGCCGCGCATGCCACCCAACTGGACGTCTGGGCAGGGGTAGTGGACGGCTTCGCGCTGACCAACCGGTACGCCCAGCCGCTCACCGACGCCGAGTATTTTCGGCTACTCGCCGGTCCGCCCCCGCCGCCGGGCGCCACCGACCTGTTTGCCGGGTTGTCCACCGGCGGCCCCTGAGATCGGCCCCCACCGGGCTCGGCACATGCGCCGCCCGCCCTGTGAGCGCGCTCACTGATCTGCGCATTCCGCCCGGTATCGGCGTGCCCTGCGTGGGCGGCATGCCCGCCGGCGGGGGATACTGAGCAGTCGGGCATCCGCGCGCCGGGGCCCGTCGAGATCCGCAGGTACAGGGAGTTGTTGTCGTGACGTATGTCATTGCCGAGCCGTGTGTGGACGTGCTGGACCGCGCCTGCGTGGAGGAGTGCCCGGTCGACTGCATCTACGAGGGCGATCGGATGCTGTACATCCACCCCGACGAGTGCGTGGACTGCGGTGCCTGCGAGCCGGTCTGCCCCGTCGAGGCCATCTTCTACGAGGACGACGTGCCCGAGGCCTGGACCGACTACACCAGGGCCAATGCGGACTTCTTCAACGACCTGGGCTCACCGGGCGGCGCCTCCAAGATCGGGCGCACCGGCACGGACGATCCGCTGATCGCGGGCCTGCCCCCGATGGCCGAAGGGCACTAGTCGATCATCGTGTTCGGGTTCTCCTCGATGGCGTCGTCACCGGCCCCGTCCGACACCTCGGTCGCCGGGACGCATGCCGCCCCTCGCGCCGAAGCGCCAGCCGCGCTCGACCGTCCCGATCGCGCCGCCGCGCTGCCGGCATTCCCCTGGGACACCCTGGAGGAGGCCAAGCGCGTCGCGTTGGCGCACCCGGATGGCCTGGTGGACCTGTCGGTCGGCACGCCGGTCGACCGGGTTCCGGTGGCGATCCGCGCGGCGTTGGCGGACGCGTCCGACGCGCCGGGATACCCCCAGGTGCACGGCACCCCGGAGCTGCGGCGGGCCTATGCCGCTTGGCTGGCCCGGTCGCACGGCGTGGTGGTCGATCCGGTCGAGGTGCTGCCGACCATCGGCTCGAAGGAACTGGTGGCGTCGCTGCCGGGCCAGCTCGGGTTCGGGCCGGGCGACACCGTGGTGATCCCGCAGTTGGCCTACCCGACCTACGAGGTCGGCGTGCAGATGGCCGGCGCGACGGTGCTGCGGGCCGACTCGCTGACCGCGATTGGTCCGGAGCGGGTCGCGATGATCTGGCTCAATTCGCCGTCCAACCCGACGGGGAAGGTGCTGCCGGTCGAGCACCTGGCCAAGGTGGTCGCCTGGGCGCGGGCGCGGGGCGTGCTGGTCGCCTCCGACGAGTGCTACCTGGACCTGGGCTGGGACGTCACCCCGTTGTCGATCCTGCACCCGGACGTGTGCGGCGGCGACCACACCGGCCTGCTGGCGGTGCACTCGCTGTCCAAGCGGTCCAACCTCGCCGGGTACCGGTTGGGGTTCGTCTCCGGCGATCCGGAACTGGTGGCACGACTGTTGCGGCTGCGCAAGCATCTCGGGGCGATGGTGCCCGCGCCGGTGCAGGCCGCCGGCGTGGCCGCGCTGGACGACGACGCGCCGGTGCTGGCGCAGCGCGGCCGATACCAGGCACGCCGCGCGGTGCTGACGGCGGCGTTCGAGCGGGCTGGGTTCCGGGTGGAGGAGTCCGCGGCCGGGCTGTACCTGTGGTGCACCCGGGGCGAGTCGGCCGCCGAGTCGGTGGCCGCACTGGCCGAGCGAGGCATCCTGGTGGCGCCTGGCACGTTCTATGGGCCGACCGGGGCGCAGCACGTGCGGGTGGCGTTCACGGCGACCGACGAGCGGGTTGCGGCGGCGGCGGCGCGGCTTTCTAGCTGACCGGATCCCCGGCTGCCCCGGGTCCTGGTCAGTCCGTGGCGTGCAGCGCGGCGTTCAGACCGGTCCACGAGTCCGAGCGGGGCACCGCCTGGATCGCCCCGGTCAGCGAGTTCCGGCGGAACAGCAGCCCCGATGCCCCGGACAGCTCCGAGGCTCGGACCACGCGCTCGTCGCCCGCATCGTCGCGCATGGTCAGCTTGCTGCCCGCGGTCAGATACAGCCCGGCCTCGACCACGCAGTCGTCTCCGAGCGAGATGCCCAGCCCGGCGTTCGCCCCGATCAGGCAGCGTTCGCCGACGGTGATCTGCGCGGTGCCACCCCCGGATAGCGAGCCCATGATCGAGGCGCCGCCGCCGACGTCGCTGCCATCGCCGACGAGCACACCCTGCGAGATGCGGCCCTCTACCATGGAGGCGCCCAACGTCCCGGCGTTGTAGTTGCAAAACCCCTCGTGCATCACCACGGTCCCGGGCGACAGGTGCGCGCCCAGCCGCACCCGATCGGCGTCGGCGATGCGCACCCCGGCGGGCACCACGTAGTCCGTCATCCGCGGGAAGCGATCCACGCCATGGACGCCCAGCGCGATTCCCTCGGTTCTCGCCCGAAGCTGCACCGAGGTGATGTCGTCGGCGGGCACTGGGCCGAGCGTGGTCCAGGCGTTGTTGGGCAGCACGGCGAAGATGCCGTCCAGGTTGATCGAACGGGGCCGGACCAGCCGGTGCGAGAGCAGGTGCAGCCGCAGGTAGGCATCCGCGGTGCCGGCGGGTGGATCGGCAAGCGAGGCGATGCGGGTATCGGTGACGATGATCCGCACGCCGCGCACCGCGTCGGTGCGCTCGGCCGCGGCCAGCCGCTCGCGCCACTCCCGACCCGGTGCCGGCTGGTTCGCTTCGGACCGGTTCGTCTCCGGCTGGTCCGCTTCCAGCAGGGTCGGGGCGGGGTACCAGGCGTCGAGCACCGCCCCATCCGTGGTCAGGGTCGCCAGGCCGATCCCGAAGGCGCCGGCGGTGACGGGGGAGATCTCGACCATGCGGGTCAGGGTAATCGGCCCCGTTCCGGAGGAGCCCGCGACCTACCGCGTGGATCAACGTCCCTGGCATGCATCAAGTTCGTCCCACCAGTAACACCGTCACCATTTCGGCGAACTTCGTGCATGCGTGGACGGTGGCGGCGGATCACCGGCCGACGGTGATTGTCACCTGCCCCGCCGGCAGCTGCTGGCCGGCGTCCGCCCAGGCGTGGTCGGCCCAGATCCGGCCCGGCACCGACACCGTCGTCACCGCCATCGTGGTTGCGTGCGCCACCGCCCACGCCGCCAACGCACGGCCGGCATCGGCGGGCGCAAGCCCCGGCAGCGTGGCCGTCACGGTCGCCGATCGCCCGCTCGGCTGCACCGCCACCACGCCCAGGCCGGTCAGCTCGGCCTGCGCGGCGGCCAGCAGGTCCGCCAGGTCGGCGCTGGCACCGGAACTGCCCGGCAACGCGGGTCGGCTCGGGGCGGCCGCCGTCGACGCCGTGGCGCCCCCCCGGCAGCTCAGCGTCACCGGTACCGTCCCACCCAGTTGCACGGCCAGCGCCAGGGCATCGTCCTCCCACTTCGCGTACGCGTCCGGGTAGGCCGAGCGTTGCACCTTCTGGGCGGCCTGCGTCAGCGACATCTGTTGCCAGCCGGGCACATCCAGCAGCGCATCGTAGAACGCGCCGGCCGCATAGACCGGGTCCATGATCTGCTCCGGGGTACCCCAGCCCTGACTGTGCCGCTGCTGGAACAGGCCTAGCGAGTCGCGGTCGCCGTGGTCGATGTTGCGCAGACTGGACTCCTGCCAGGCGGTCGCCAGCGCGATCACCCGGGCCCGCTCGGGCAGCCCACGCGCCAGGCCCACCGCGCTGATCGTGGCGGCGTGCTGCAGTTGCACCGCGTCCAGGGTCAGCGGCGCCGCGGTGCTGGTTCCGGTGAGGCCGGCCGGCCGCGGCACCGTGCACTCCGGCCCCGCGGACGACGAGCGCACCAGCAGCCAGCCCACGCTCGCCCCGCCGGCCACCACGACGGCGGCGACCACCGCCAGGATCACCACGTTGCGTCGACGCACGTCGGCCACGGTACTGGGAGTGCGAGTCCGGACGGGTCGCCTGCGAGAATGCCGACCATGACAACCCCTACCGATCTGGCTCTGGCAGCCGACCCCGCCACGCTCACGGCGGCGCTGATCGACCTCCCGTCCCCCTCCGGGCAGGAGCAGGAGCTGGCCGACATGGTGCAGCGCGCGCTCGCTGGGCTGGGACGCTACGAGATCGTGCGGATCGGCAACACGGTGCTGGCCCGAACAGCACTGGGCCGGCCCAGCCGGGTGGTACTGGCCGGGCACCTCGACACCGTGCCCATCGCCGGGAATGTCCCGTCCCGGTGGGACAGCGACGAGATCCACGGGTGCGGCGCCACCGACATGAAGTCCGGCGATGCGATGCTGCTGCACCTGGCAGCGACCCTGACCGAGCCGACGCGGGATCTGACATTCATCTTCTACGAATGCGAGGAGGTCGAACACGAGCGCAACGGCCTGACCCACGTGCAGGCGCAGCATCCCGATTGGCTGGCCGGCGACCTGGCGATCCTGGCCGAACCCACCGACGGCCGGGTGGAGGCCGGTTGTCAGGGCACCCTGTCGGCTACCGTCACCACCCGCGGCGTCCGTTCGCACGCCGCGCGAAGCTGGTTGGGACACAACGCGATCCACGACGCAGCGCCGGTGCTCGCCCGATTGGCGGGGCATTCCCCACGCACCGTGGAGGTGGACGGCTGCACCTATCGCGAGGGGCTCAACGCGGTGGGTATCAGCGGCGGGGTGGCCGGCAACATCGTGCCCGACGAGTGCGTCGTGCGGGTCAACCTCCGGTTCGCGCCGGATCGCGACATCGCGGGCGCCGAGGCGCTGGTGCGCGAGGTCTTCGACGGGTTCGAGGTAGCGGTGACGGATGTTGCCGCCGGGGCCCGGCCCGGGTTGGCGGCGCCGGCGGCGGCGGAGTTCGTGCGCGCCGCCGGTGGCCAGGCGGTGGCGAAGTACGGCTGGACCGACGTGGCGCGGTTCGCCGCACTGGGCATCCCGGCGGTCAACTACGGACCCGGCGACCCCGGGCTGGCACATACTCCGGGCGAGCACGTGTCGGCGACCCAGATCCGGGAGATGACGGCGGTGCTGCGGGGATTCTTGGGGGCCTTCCCGGAGGGCTGACGGGCCGGTCGGGAGTCCTGGTGACGTTCGTGGTGGCGTGCCGCGGATCCGCGGGGCATTAGGGTCGACGCCGTGACAGAGCGGGAACGACAGAGCAACGACGGGCCGGCCGGCCACGCCGAGAGCGGCGCCGACGAGGGTGACGACACCCTGCTGCAGGGCCGCGTTCGGGGGCGCACCTTCGGCGGCGTCCAGGGGCCGGTGGTCCGGCGCGGCCGACAGCAGCAGGAGACCACCACCGACCAGCGACTGTTGGACTCTCGCGGGCCCACCGATTGGGTGCACACCGATCCGTGGCGGGTGATGCGCATCCAGTCGGAGTTCGTGGAGGGGTTCGGTGCGTTGTCCGAACTGCCCCGGGCGGTGACGGTGTTCGGCAGTGCCCGCACCCAGCGGGACTCGGCCACCTATCGACTCGGCCGGGAGATCGGCGCCGCGCTGGCCCGGGAGGGTTTCGCTGTGATCACCGGCGGCGGGCCGGGCACCATGGAGGCCGCCAACCGCGGCGCCAACGAGGCCGGCGGGCTGTCGGTCGGACTGGGCATCGAGTTGCCGTTCGAGCAGGGCCTGAACCAGTGGGTGGACCTGGGCATCAACTTCCGGTACTTCTTTGCCCGCAAGATGATGTTCATTAAGTACTCGCAGGGCTTCGTGTGCCTTCCGGGCGGGTTCGGCACCCTGGACGAGCTGACCGAGGCGCTGACGCTGGTGCAGACCAAGAAGGTCACCAAGTTCCCTGTGGTGCTGTTCGGATCGTCCTACTGGGGCGGACTGGTGGACTGGATCAAGGGCACCATCCTGGCCGAGGGCAACATCTCGCCGGGGGACATGGACCTGCTGTACGTCACCGACTCGATCGACGACATGATCCGCGTGGTGCACGAGTCCTACCAGGCGTGGGAGGACGCGCACTGATCTGGCGTCCTCGGGCCCTGGACCGGTGCCAGAGCCCCGTCGGACGCGTCTTCGCAACGGTTTCATCGTCCTGGCAACGTCCCCGACCGTTGCCAGGACGAGCGGCCTGTCGCCGCCGACGGGTCCCTCGGCCCCAACGCCCAGCGCGCCGGCCCTGCCCGGGGCCGTGGGAGGATAACGGGCGTGCTGCGCTGGATCACCGCCGGAGAATCGCACGGCCCCGCCCTGGTGGCCGTGCTCGAAGGCCTGCCCGCCGGGGTGAGCGTCACCACCGGCGACATCGCGGCGCAGCTGGCCCGCCGGCGGCTGGGCTACGGCCGCGGCGCCCGGATGAAGTTCGAGCAGGATGCGGTGACCATGCTCGGCGGGGTCCGGCACGGTCTGACCCTGGGCGGCCCGATTGCGGTGCAGATCGGCAACACCGAGTGGCCCAAGTGGCGGGAGATCATGGCGGCCGACCCGGTCGACCCGCAGGTGCTGGAGGGGCTGGCCCGCAACGCCCCGCTCACCCGGCCCCGTCCCGGGCACGCCGACCTGGCCGGCATGCAAAAGTACGGCTTCGACGATGCGCGGCCGGTGTTGGAGCGGGCCTCCGCGCGGGAGACCGCCGCCCGGGTCGCGCTGGGCACCATCGCGCAGCACTTCCTGCGGCAGGTGTTCGGTGCCGAGGTGGTTTCGCATGTGGTGTCCATCGGGGCCGCGGACGCTGTGGACGGACCGTTGCCCACGCCGGCTGACCGGGAGGCCATCGACGCCTCCCCGGTGCGCGCGCTGCATCCTGACTCGACCGCCGCCCTGGTGGCCGAGATCGACGCGGCCAAGGCCGACGGGGACACCCTCGGCGGCGTGGTCGAGGTGCTGGTGTACGGGCTGCCGCCGGGGCTGGGCTCGTTCGTGCACGGCGACCGTCGCATCGATGCCCGACTGGCCGGTGCGCTGATGGGCATCCAGGCCATCAAGGGCGTTGAGATCGGTGACGGATTCACCACCGCGCGCCGCCGTGGGTCGGCCGCGCACGACGAGATCGATGGCCCGGCAGGCGTGATCACCCGGCGGTCGAACCGGGCGGGTGGCACCGAGGGCGGCATGACCAACGGCGAGGTGCTGCGGGTGCGCGCGGCGATGAAGCCCATCTCCACGGTGCCGCGCGCGCTGGCCACCGTGGATGTGGCCACCGGCGAGCCTGCGGTGGCGATCAACCAGCGCAGCGACGTGTGTGCGGTACCAGCCGCTGGGGTGGTGGCCGAGGCCATGGTGGCGTTGGTGGTCGCCGACGCGGTGATCGAGAAGTTCGGCGGCGACGCGATCGCCGAGACCGCCCGCAACGCCCAGGCTTACCTGGCCGAGATCGCCGCCCACCGCGCCGCACCGCCGGCGCGGCCCGAGCGCCGTGCCTAGCATGCCGGCCCCCGCGGTGGTGCTCATCGGGGCGCCCGGTGCCGGAAAGTCCAGCGTCGCCACCGTTCTCGGCGAGCGCACCGGGCTCGCTGTGCGGGACACCGACGCCGATGTGGAGCGGACGGCCCGCCGCAGCGTCAGCGATGTCTTCACCGAGCTCGGCGAGGGCGAGTTTCGTCGGCTGGAACGGGAGGCCGTTGCCGCCGCGCTGGCCGAGCACTCCGGCATCCTGGCGTTGGGCGGCGGGGCGGTGCTGGACCCGGGAACCCGGGAGTTGCTGCGCGGGCACACGGTGGTGTTTCTGGCGGTGTCCATGCCGATCGGGGTGCGCCGCACCGGGCTGTCCACCGCCCGGCCGCTGCTGACCGGCGTCAACCCGCGGGCCACTTTCAAGGCGCTGCTGGACGCCCGGCTGCCGCTCTACCGGGAGGTCGCCACTGTGGAGATCGACACCGACGAGCTGACGGTCGAGCAGGTCGCGCAGGTGATCATTGCCGAGGTGGGGCTCTAGATGACGACCACCTCCGCGGATTCGGTGCGCTCGAGCACCAGCCTTCCGGGCCAAGCACCAGGGATCGCGGGTGCTCGGTTCGGGCAGTGGGTGCTCGGTCGGGGGGCGGTGGGGGAGCGGTGACGACCTCCGCAGCGGGGCCGCCGGCGGTGGTGACCGTGGCGACCGCCGCACCATACGACGTGCTGATCGGACGGGGTCTGACCGACCACCTCGTCACCGCTGTGGCCGGCGCGAACGCCGCGGCGCTGATCCATCCCGCCACATTGCACGGCCACGCCGCCGCCGTCGCGGCCGCCCTCGCTGACGCCGGAACCGTGGTGCACCCGATCGAGGTGCCCGACGCCGAGGACGCGAAAACCATTGCCGTGCTGGACGAATGCTGGCGACAGTTCGGATCGATGGGCCTGGGCCGCGCCGATGTGGTGATCGGCGTGGGCGGCGGCTCCGTCACCGACCTGGCCGGCTTCGCCGCCGCCACCTGGATGCGCGGCGTCCGGGTGATCCAGGTGCCGACCACGCTGCTGGGCATGGTGGACGCCGCGGTCGGTGGCAAGACCGGCATCAACACCGCGGCCGGCAAGAACATGGTGGGCGCGTTCCACGAGCCGGTGACGGTGATCGCCGACCTGGCCGTTCTGGATGGCCTGCCCGCACCCGAGCTGGTGGCCGGCATGGCCGAGGTCGTCAAGGCCGGGTTCATCGCCGACCCGCGGATCCTGCAGATCATCGAGGCGGACCCGCAGGCGGCCACCGATCCCACGTCCCACCAGCTCGCGGAACTGGTGCGCCGCAGCGTCGCCGTCAAGGCCGAGGTGGTGGCCGCCGACCTGCGCGAGTCCGACCTGCGGGAGATCCTCAACTACGGCCACACCCTGGCGCACGCCATCGAGAAGCGTGAGCGGTTCCGCTGGCGGCACGGCGCGGCGGTGTCCGTGGGGCTGGTGTTCGCCGCCGAACTGGCCCGCGCCGCCGGGCGCCTGGACGGTCCGACCGCGGACCGGCATGCGGCGGTGCTGGAGCTACTGGGCCTGCCCATTGGCTATCGGGACGACGCGCTGGACGACCTGGTGGCGATCATGGGCTCGGACAAGAAGGTCCGCCGTGGCATGCTGCGGTTCGTGGTGCTGGATGCGCTGGCCCGGCCCGGCCGGCTGGAAAACCCGGATCACGACCTGCTGGCGGCGGCGTACCGAGCGATGCAGGAACGCGCAGGGCAACGGAAGGCGGTATAGCGGTGACGATCCAGCCGCGAGAGGCCAATGACCCCGAGCAGCGGTCGGCTGCCGAGCCAGCTGCCGGGGCCGGGGGGTCCACCGCATCCACCGAGGCGGTCGAGGCCGTGATGCAGGACGCCGTGTCCGCCGCCGCGCACCATTTGGCCCAGGGGGCCACCGGGTCGGGCCGACCGGTCTGGGTGCTCAACGGGCCCAACCTGGGTCGCCTCGGCAAGCGTGAGCCGGGCGTCTACGGCTCGACGACATACGCCCAGCTGGCCGAGCGACTCATGGCGGTGGGCGACGAGCTCGGTCTGGAGGTGGACGTCCGGCAGACCGACGACGAGGCCACCATGATCGGCTGGTTGCACGCGGCCGCGGACGGATCGATCCCGGTCGTGCTGAACCCCGCCGCGTGGTCGCACTACTCGATCGCGCTGCACGACGCTGTGAGCCAGCGAACCGCCGACCTGATCGAGGTGCACATCTCCAACGTGCATACCCGGGAGGAATTCCGTCACCACTCGGTGGTCTCCGCCGTCGCTACCGGCGTGATCGCCGGGCTGGGCATCGCCGGGTATGAGCTCGCGTTGCGCTACCTGGCACAGCGCGACTGACCCGCGCGCCTGGCCGGATCCGCGTGTGCCGGGCCGATCCGCGTGTAGGTCGGCAGTATGCGTGCCCTATTGCGCACGCGGATCGCCAATAGGTACGCGGATCGGGCTGACGGCGGGTGGGCGGGTGCGACGGAGCGGTGTCGCGGCGGCGCGCGGGTGCTGCGGATCTGCGTGCCTGGGGCTCACCCCATGGCGTGCTCTGCGGTGAGACCCCGCTCGGCGTACACCCGCACCGTCACCTCCCAGGGGATGACGCCCGCCCGATTCGCCCAGTCCCGCCAGACCGCGGTCAGCTCGGCGACCACGTCGGGATGGGCCGCGGCCAGGTCGGTGGTCTCGCTGCGATCCACCGTCATGTCGTACAGCTCCCAAGCGTTCGGGTACCCCCGGACCAGCTTCCATCGACCCGAGCGCACCGCCGCATTCCCGGTGTGTTCGAAGAACAGCGGTCGATCTTCGACCGTCCCGCCCCGCCACGCGGGCAGCATGGACCGGCCGGCCAGCGGCACCGGGTCCCGGCCGGGCACCCGTGCCGGATAGCGCCCTCCGGTCGCCTGCAGCACCGTGGGCAGCACGTCGACCAGCGCGAACGGCTGCTGCAGGATGGCACCGGCGGTCAGCTCACCCGCGGGCCAGGACGCGATCAGTGGTCCGGCGATTCCGCCCTGGTGGGTGTAGCGCTTGTACAGCCGGAACGGGGCGTTGGATAGGTTTGCCCACGCCCTGCCGTAGCTGGCGTAGGTGTCCTCCGGACCCGGGTCAATCGTCGGATCGTTGCCCAGGCGCACGAGCCGGCCATCCCTGGTGTTGGCCCGGAAGATGTCCGTGCGCTGGCGGAACGAGCGCTCCTGGATCTGCGGCAGGGTCTCGTCGGAGGCGCCGTTGTCGGACAGGAAGATCACCAGAGTGTTGTCCCGGCACCCGGTGTCGTTCAGGGTGGCCAGCAGCTCGCCCACCCCGGCATCCATCCGCGCCACCTGGGCGGCGTAGGCCTCCATGCGGCGCTGCTGCCAGTCCTGGTGCGGCTCGTCGGCCCATGCCGGGACGCGGGGATCGCGGTCGGTCAGGGCGGCGTCGTCGCTGATCAACCCCAGCTCGCGTTGCCGGCCCAGCCGGACTGCGCGCAGTTCGTCCCAGCCGGCTCGGAACCGGCCGCGGTGCGCGAGGAGATCGCTGTCCCGGGCGTGCAACGGCCAGTGCGGCGCGGTGTAGGCGACGTAGCTGAAGAACGGCCGACCCGCCGTCACCGCACCGCGGATTCGGGTGCAGGCGTCGGCGGTGATGGCGTCGGTGTAATAGAAATCCGGGTCGGCACGTGCGTCATCGGCCGGCTGCTCGCCGCGGGTTAGCGTCCCTGGGTCGAAGTAGCTGCCGCACCCGGTGAGTGTGCCGAAGAATGAGTCGAAACCCCGTCGGGTGGGCCATGAGTCGTTCGGATTGAGCATGTCCGAGGCCAGGTGCCATTTGCCGGAAAGGGCGGTGACGTAACCGTCGGGGTGCAGCAGCTCCGCCATCGTCTGGCAGCGGGAGTTCAGGCTGCCCGGATAGCCGCGGGGTCGGTCGTCGTTGGTGAGCACGCCGATGCCGGTCTGGTGCGGGTGCAGCCCGGTCAGCAGCGACGCCCGCGACGGACTGCACCGCGCCGTGGTGTGAAACTGCGCCAGCCGAACGCCGCCGGCGGCCAGCGTGTCCAGATGTGGAGTGCTCAACTCGCCGCCATAGCAGCCGAGATCGGAGTATCCGAGGTCGTCGGCCACGATCAGCAGCACGTTCGGTGGGTTGGTGGTCACGGCGGCCTCCCCGCGCTGCTGGGCTAGCCGGATCGTAGTGCTCCCAGTCGGGGCGCTCGGCGGCCACCGGTCCGCCAGTCCGCAGCCGGACGCGTGCCTGATCGCGATCCGCGTACCGGATTGCCGTTCGCGTACCCGATGGGGTACGCGGATCGTGGTGGGGTACGCGGATCGTGGTGGGGTACGCGGATCGTGGTGTGGTACGCGGATCGTGGTGGGTACGCAGGTGGCGGTGGAACGCGCGGAACACTGAGCCCGGGAACAGCCCAAGGCCGCCGCACCCCGTGCTCTCGCAACCTCCGCCTCCCACATCCCGGGAGCGGAGTCCCACGGCATGGTCACGGGTTCTACACTCCGGATATGCCAGATCAGCTCAGCAGCACCGCCACCGCCGACCACCCCGTCACCGCCAGTGGCGCTCCCGCCGTGGACATCAAGCCGCGCAGCCGGCAGGTGACCGATGGAATGGAGGCCGCCGCCTCCCGCGGGATGCTGCGCGCCGTCGGGCTGGGCGACGAGGACTTCGCCAAGCCGCAGATCGGCATCGCGTCCAGTTGGAACGAGATCACTCCATGCAACCTGTCGCTGGACCGGCTGGCCAAGGCCGCCAAGCAGGGAGTGTTCGCCGCCGGCGGGTATCCGCTGGAGTTCGGCACCATCTCCGTCTCGGACGGCATCTCGATGGGGCACGAGGGCATGCATTTTTCCCTGGTGTCCCGAGAGGTGATCGCCGACAGCGTGGAGACGGTGATGCAGGCCGAGCGGCTGGACGGATCGGTGCTGTTGGCCGGCTGCGACAAGTCGCTGCCGGGGATGCTGATGGCGGCCGCCCGGCTGGATCTGGCGTCGGTGTTCCTGTACGCCGGGTCGATCCTGCCGGGTATCGCCAAGCTGCACGATGGCACCGAGAAGGACGTGACCATCATCGATGCGTTCGAGGCGGTCGGTGCCTGCGCCCGCGGGCTGATCCCGCGCTCGGACCTGGACGCCATCGAGCGGGCCATCTGCCCGGGCGAGGGCGCCTGCGGCGGCATGTACACCGCCAACACGATGGCCAGTGCCGCTGAGGCACTGGGCATGTCGCTGCCGGGCAGCGCGGCACCGCCGGCCACCGACCGACGCCGGGACAACTTCGCGCACCGTTCCGGCGAGGCGGTGGTGGAGATGCTGCGGCAAGGTCTGACGGCCCGGCAGATCCTGACCAAGGAGGCCTTCGAGAACGCCATCGCGGTGGTGATGGCATTCGGTGGGTCCACGAACTCGGTGCTGCACCTGCTGGCGATTGCACACGAGGCCGACGTCGATCTGACCCTGGACGATTTCGTGCGGATCGGCGCGAAGGTCCCGCATCTGGCGGACGTGAAACCCTTTGGGCGGCACGTGATGGTGGACGTGGACCGGATCGGCGGGGTGCCGGTGGTGATGAAGGCACTGCTGGACGCCGGACTGCTCAACGGTGACGTGCCCACCGTGACCGGTCGCACCATGGCGGAGAACCTGGAGCAGATCAGTCCGCCGGACGTGGACGGGAAGGTGCTGCGCGCCATGACCGATCCGATCCACCGGACCGGCGGGATCACCATCCTGGGCGGCTCGCTCGCCCCGGACGGCGCCGTGGTCAAGAGCGCCGGGTTCGACACCGACGTGTTCACCGGCACAGCAAGGGTTTTCGACCGGGAACGCGGCGCGCTGGATGCGCTGGAGGATGGCACCATCACCGCCGGGGACGTCGTGGTCATCCGGTACGAGGGCCCCAAGGGCGGGCCGGGCATGCGGGAGATGCTGGCCATTACCGGCGCGATCAAGGGCGCCGGCCTGGGCAAGGACGTGCTCTTGCTGACCGATGGCCGGTTCTCCGGCGGCACCACCGGGCTGTGCGTCGGGCACGTGGCCCCGGAGGCGACGGACGGTGGGCCGATCGCGCTGGTGGTCGACGGCGATCGGATCCGGCTGGACGTGGCCAACCGCACCCTGGACCTGCTGGTCGACGACGCGGAACTGGCGCGCCGCCGGCAGGGCTGGCAGCCGTTGCCGCCGCGCTATTCCCGCGGGGTACTCGCCAAGTACGCCAAGCTGGTCGGGTCTGCCTCGCAGGGCGCCGTTTGCGGCTGAGCGTGGCCGTCGCGGTCTCGCCTGGCCGGCGGGTGACCCGCGCGACGGTACCGAGATCCGGGTTGTGCGCCATCGTGTTGCCGATCGCGTCCGCGGGGCGTCGCCAGCGGATATGTTCTCTGGGATAGCCGATCCCACCACCCCTGGCGAGTGACATGACCATCACCCCTCGCGAGAGACGCGCCCGCCGCACGTCTGCCTCGCGTCTCATCGTGCTGCTGGCCGCGCTGCTGGCCGGCTGCCTGCTCGCCGCGTCCTGCGCGGCATCGGTCGACGGATCCCCGCAGCGGCGCGGTGAGCCGGCCACCGCGCCCGGCGAGGGAACCACCCCGCCCGGCGATGGATCCGACACCGCTCAGTCGCCCGCTCCGTCGACGGCGGGCGAAGGCCCGGTCGCCGATGCCGGCACGGTGGAGCCGTTCGTGGTCAAGGGTCACGTCAGCACGCAGGACGGCCGGCCGCTGGCCGGAGCCGAGGTATGGGCGGACAACACGTTGGCCTACAACAGCAACGCGCTCGCGGTCAGCGGTGCGGACGGCAGCTATCGGATCGAGCTCCCCCGGGCGGAGGCGCTGACCTGGCAGATGGGCGGCCACATCGTCACCACCTACCACGGGCAGCAGTTCGACCTGGACCTGGCCGTGGACACCACCCCGTTCGCCAGTGCCGACGGCGCCGTCCGGGACTTCACCTGGCGGCTGGGCGGGCCGCACGACGACGACCACGACTTGTACTACGGCGGGCTGGTCTACGTCTACGAGGACGTCAACCACAACGAGCTGAACGACGGCGACTGGCAGATCACCTTCACGCCGGACGGCCCGCTGATCGACGGCAGTACGGGCCAAGCCTTCACCAGGGACGTGACGCAGGGCCAGATCGACGGGGTGCCGGTCGGGCAGTACACCGTCACCGCCAGCTACCTGCCCAGCGACGGCAGCGGGCCGGTGCCGTTGTACATCCGGCCGCGGGACACCGGCGACTACGGGCCGAGTGCGACGGCGGGATTCACGACCGACTCCGGCCCGCTGATGCAGCTGGAGATCGTCAAGCCGTAGCGGGCGGACGGGCCGTGGCGCCAGGGTCGGGCTCGGGGTAGCGGACCGGGGGCAGCCGCCGGGTGCGCACCGGCCGAGCCGAGCGGGCAGCCGCCCGCCGTATCCCGCGGGGCCTACCATCCCGGGGTGAGTCTTTCGCCGGAGTCCCCGTCACCGCCCCATCCCCGCCGCCGCGCCGCGCTGCGCGCCCTGATCGCCGACGCCGGGCTGGACGCGATGCTCATCACCGATCTGATCAACATCCGCTACCTGACCGGGTTCACCGGATCCAATGCCGCGCTGCTGCTGGCAACCAGCGGTGACGAATCCTCCGTGTTCTGCACCGACTTCCGCTACACCGGGCAGGCCCGAGAAGAGGTTCCCGACCTCGTCACCGTCATCGACCGCGCCAGCGACCTGGCGCTGCTCTCCCGGACGCCGGGGACCAGGCTCGGATTCGAATCCCATGTCGTCAGCGTGGCTCGGTACGCCGAGCTGGCCGCGTCCCTGGCGGGCGGCACCGAGTTGACCGGCCAGCAGGGACTCGTCGAGGGACTGCGTGCCGTCAAGGACGCCGGCGAGGTCGCATCGCTGCGCGCCGCGTGCGAGATCGCCGATGCGGCGCTGGCCGGCCTGATCCAGGCCGGTGCCATTCGGGCCGGACGCACCGAGCGTGAGGTGGCGCTGGACCTGGACGAGCGGATGCGCCGGCTCGGCTCGCAGGACATCTCCTTCCCAACCATCCTGGCGGCCGGCGAGAACTCCGCGATCCCGCACCACCAACCGGGTGACCGGAAACTGGCCGCCGGGGACCTGGTCAAGATCGACTTCGGGGCGGTGGTGGACGGATACCACTCCGACACCACGCGCACCGTCGTGCTCGGCGCCCCGGCGTCCTGGCAGGTCGACCTGCACGAGCTGGTCGCGCGCGCCCAACAGGCTGGCCGGGGCGCGATCCACCCCGGTGTCGCGCTGGCCGACGTGGACGACGCTGCCCGCGGCGTGATCGTCACCGCCGGGTTCGGCGAGCGGTTCGGCCACGGTCTGGGGCACGGCGTGGGCCTGCAGGTGCACGAAGCGCCCTGGTTCCCGTCGGTAGGTGCACCCTCCGGCGGTGCGGGACCGAACTCCCGGGCCGGTAGGATGATTGCCGACATGACCGTCACCGTCGAGCCGGGCGTCTATCTCCCGGGCCGCGGCGGCGTCCGCATCGAGGACAGCGGCGTGGTCGGACCCGACGGGTACCTACCGCTCACGCTGGCCCCGCGGGACCTGGTGGTGCTGTAGATCCCGCGAGTGGGTCGAGTGCCCGGGGCCGGCAGCATCGCGGCGCGGCGCCCGGCGCCGTTCGACGACACGGCGGGACGCACCAACCGAAAGGACCCCAGGGCTTCCTATGGCCTCCACCAGCGACTTCCGCAACGGCCTCGTGCTCAACATCGACGGTCAGCTGTGGACGATTACCGAGTTCCAGCACGTCAAGCCCGGCAAGGGCCCGGCGTTCGTGCGTACCACGCTGAAGAACGTGCTGTCCGGCAAGACCGTGGACCGGACGTTCAATGCCGGCGTCAAGGTCGAGACGGCCACCGTCGACAAGCGCGACATGACCTACCTGTACACCGACGGGGACTCCTACGTCTTCATGGACGGCGAGACCTACGAGCAGATCAACATCCCGTCCGATGTGGTCGGTGACGCGGCCAACTACCTGCTGGACAACCAGGAGGCCACGGTCGCCACGCACGAGGGCGCGGTGCTGTTCATCGAGCTGCCCGCGTCGGTGGAGCTGACCATCTCGCACACCGACCCGGGTCTGCAGGGGGACCGGTCCACCGGTGGCACCAAGCCCGCCACGCTGGAGACCGGAGCCGAGATCCAGGTGCCGCTGTTCCTGAACACCGGCGACAAGATCAAGGTGGACACCCGGGACGGCCGGTACCTCAGCCGGATCTCCGGCTGAGACGCCCGGCACCACGAGCGATGTCCGCCCGGTCCAAGGCACGCAAGCGCGCGCTCGACGTTCTCTATGCCGCCGAGGCGCGCGGCGTCGAGCCGACCGCGGTGCTGGCCGAGCGGCTGGACGATCCCGAGGCTGCGCCGGTCGGGCCATTCGCCGAGGAACTGGTTCGGGGAGTCGCCGAGCACACGGCGCGGATCGACGAGCTGATCGCGCAGCACGCCATCGACTGGACGTTGCCGCGGATGCCGGCGGTGGACCGAGCAATTCTGCGCATCGCGGTCTTTGAGTTGGTCTATGCCGAGGGCGTCGACGCCCCGGTGGTGATCGACGAGGCCGTGGAGTTGGCCAAGAGCCTGTCCACCGACAACTCGCCGCGATTTGTCAATGGGGTGCTCGGGCAGATCGTGGCGATCGCCCCGCAACTGCGCGGGGCCGGAGCGGCTCCTCCAGCTTGAGCGGGGGATCCCCGCCCAAGCTGGCACTCCACTCGAGCGGGCTCTTCGGCCTGAGCGGCTACTCCAGCTCGGTTCCGGCGGGCAGCACGCCCCACTCCACCAGCTGCTCGGTCAGCTCCTCGGGTGACAGGTCGTAGATGACAGCCAACGAGCGTAGGTCCTCCGATCGGATGGTCAGCACCTTGCCGTTGTAGTCGCCGCGCTGTGACTGGATGGCCGCCGCGTACCGAGCCAGCGGCCCCGCCTTGTCCGCCGGCAGCTCCGCCAGCCGCTGGAGGTCGATGACCAGCTTCGGCGTGGCCAGGCCGCGGCGACTGGGCCGCGACTCCGGCAGCAACTCGGCCACCGGGATGCCATAGAACTCGGCCAGATCCGCCAGCTTGGCCACCGTGACGGCGCGGTCGCCCCGCTCGTACGAGCCGACCACCACCGCCTTCCAGCGGCCCTCCGACTTCTCCTCCACCCCGTGCAGGCTGAGCCCTTGTTGCATGCGTATCGCGCGCAATCGCGCCCCCAGCGCGTGCGCGTAGTCCTGAGACATGGCGTTCTCCCCTCACGACCAGCTCTGTGTACCTGCGTCCGTCCGGGGGGTCTGCTGCCCGTCCTGCCACGCAGAGTAGCGATACCGTACCCGCTCTGAGCCGCGATTAGCCAGATCCGGGCATCCGACGTTCCCTGCGGGCTGCACCGTCGCCGCCGTGTGGTCCTTCGAGTGGTCCTGATGTGGTCCTCGTGTGGTCTGCCTGCCGATTCCGTGTGGTGGCCGTGCGGCCTGCGGCCGGTGCCGAAGGGGGCGCCGGCCCCACGGCGGAGCGGCCGCCGCAACCCTGCCGCGCCACTGCCAGTCCGCCGTTGTTAGCATTGTGCTCGACATCCTTTAAAGCCGTCCCGTGAGGCGGGAAAGGAGGTCTGTGATGGTGCCGTCGCGCCCCGTTCAGACCGGCCATGGTGCCGCATTTCGGCAGTCGTTCGTGCCCGCCGGGCGCGACGAGTCTGCCACGAACCCGCTCGCCGGCCCGCCGGCAACCGCGGATCCGCCGCCCGGCGCTCGCACCGCCGTCATCCTGTCCGCCGCCGACATTCGCCGGACCGTGGATCGCATCGCCCATCAGATCCTGGAAAGCGTCGGCGACCGCGCCGTGCTGCTGGTGGGCATTCCGAGCCGTGGCGTGCCGCTGGCGCACCGACTGGCCGCTCGGATGCACGAGTTCACCGGGACGACCTATGCGGTCGGCGGCTTGGACATCACCCTCTACCGGGACGACCTGCGCGGACGCCCGCCGCGCCCGCTGGCCGAGACCCGGCTACCGGCGAGCGGCGTGGACGGGCTGATCGTGGTGCTGGTGGACGACGTGCTCTACTCCGGTCGCACCGTACGGGCGGCCATGGATGCGCTGCGCGACCACGGCCGGCCGGCTGCCATCCGACTGGCCGTGCTGGTGGATCGCGGTCACCGGCAGTTGCCCATCCGCGCCGACTACGTGGGCAAGAACATTCCCACCGCCTTCGATGACGATGTCGCCGTGCACCTGGCCGAGACCGACGGATCCGATGCGGTGCACGTGGTGCGCGCATCATGACCGCCTCGACTACCGCCGCCCACACCGCCGAGCGCGCGGAAACCGCCGACGCCATCGCAGCCGGCCCCGGCACCGTGGCATCCGGCCAGCCCGGGTCATCCGGATTGCCCCGTCACCTGCTGTCGGCCGCCGACCTGAGCCGGGACGCTGCCGTCGAGGTGCTGGACACCGCTGAGCGGCTGGACCAGGCCATCGCCGGCCGGGAGGTGCGCAAGCTGCCCACGCTGCGCGGCCGCACCGTGGTCAACCTGTTCTACGAGGACTCCACCCGCACCCGGATCTCGTTCGAGCTGGCCGCCAAGCGGCTGTCCGCCGACGTGATCAACTTCTCGGCCAAGGGATCCAGCGTGTCCAAGGGCGAGTCCCTCAAGGACACCGCGCTGACCCTGCAGGCGATGGGGGCCGATGCCGTGGTGTGCCGGCACTCGGCCTCCGGGGCGCCGCACCGGCTGGCCGGCTGGGTATCCGGGAGTGTGGTGAACGCCGGCGACGGGACCCACGAGCACCCCACCCAGGCGCTGCTGGACGCGTTCACCCTGCGCCGTCATCTGGCGGGCGGGGCGCACGGCGCCGGACTGGACGGGCGGCGGGTGGTCATCGTCGGCGACGTGCTGCACTCCCGGGTGGCTCGATCCAACGTGCTGCTGCTGGCGACGCTGGGCGCTTCGGTGACGCTGGTCGCCCCGCCCACCCTGCTGCCGGTGGGTGTCGAGGCCTGGCCGTGCGAGGTCTCCTACGACCTGAACGCGGCCCTGGCCGGGGTGGACGCAGTGATGATGCTGCGGGTGCAGCGCGAGCGGATGGACGGAGCCTTTTTCCCCACCGTGCGGGAGTACACCCGGGGCTACGGATTGGACCTGCGGCGGCGTGGGCTCATCGCGTCGGACGGCATCGTGATGCATCCGGGCCCGATGAACCGGGGTGTGGAGATCGCGCCGGCGGTGGCCGATGGCGACGGCTCGGTGATCACCGAGCAGGTGGCGAACGGGGTGACGGTGCGCATGGCGGTGCTGTACCTGTTGCTGTCCGGCTCCGATCTAAGCGGCGAGCGCGGGGGTGCAGTGTGAGCGAGAGAGCGGTGACGGAGATTCCCGGCGCTGCGGGCGGTCGCGGGGACGCAGTCTCGGTACTGATCCGGGGCTGCGCGCCGTACGGGGAGGGGCGCGCGGACCTGCTACTGGCCGGTGGGTCGATCGTGGCCATCGGTGCCGACGCGGCCGGACACCCGGCCGCCCGCGGCGCCGAGGTGATGGACGCCGACGGGCTGGTGGCGCTGCCCGGCCTGGTGGACCTGCACACCCACCTGCGCGAGCCGGGCGGGGAGGATGCCGAGACCGTCGCCTCCGGGTCGGCTGCGGCGGCGCTGGGCGGCTACACCGCGGTGTTCGCCATGCCCAACACCGAACCCACCGCCGACACCGCCGGGGTGGTCGAGCAGGTGTTCCGGCTGGGCCGGCAGGTCGGGCTGGTCGACGTGCACCCCATCGGGGCGGTGACGGTGGGCCGGCGCGGCACCCAGCTCGCCGAACTGGCCGCCATGGCGACCTCGGCGGCGGCGGTGCGGGTGTTCTCCGACGACGGGGACTGCGTCTCCGATCCGCTGCTGATGCGCCGGGCGCTGGAGTACGTCAAGGCCTTCGACGGGGTGATCGCCCAGCACGCCCAGGAGCCCCGGCTGACCTCCGGCGCGCAGATGCACGAGGGGGCCGTGTCCGCCCGGCTGGGCCTGGCAGGCTGGCCGGCCGTCGCCGAGGAAGCCATCGTCGCCCGGGACTGCCTGCTGGCCGACCACGTCGGCTCCCGGCTGCACGTGTGCCACCTGTCCACCGCCGGGTCGGCGGAGCTGGTGGCGGCGGCTAAGGCGCGCGGCACGGCGGTGACGGCCGAGGTGACCCCGCACCATCTGCTGCTGTCCGACGAGTGCGCGACGAGCTACGACCCGGTGTTCAAGGTGAATCCACCGCTGCGCACCGACGCCGACGTGGCGGAGCTGCGGGCCGCGCTGGCCGACGGCACGATCGATATCGTCGCCACCGACCACGCGCCACATGCCAGGCAGGACAAGGAATGTGAGTGGGCGGCGGCCCGGCCGGGGATGCTCGGCCTGCAGACCGCGCTGTCGGTGGTGGTGTCCGCGATGCTGGGCACCGGGCTGCTGGACTGGCGCGGGGTGGCCCGGGTGATGAGCGAGAATCCGGCCCGGATCGGCGGCCTGGCCGGGCACGGCCGGCCGATCGCAGCCGGGGAACCGGCGAATCTGGTGCTGGTGGACCCCCAGGCGCGCTGGACGGTGCGGTCGGCGGAACTGGCCAGCCTGTCTCGCAACACACCCTTCGAGGGGCGGGAGCTGCCTGCCCGGGTGGTGGCGACGTTCCTCCGTGGCCGACCGACGGTGCGAGATTCGTCGGTGGTATATCCAGACGTGGCTATCGAGGTGGGGGTGACGGTGTGACGGGCAACGGCGCCGGGTCCGCGGCAGCGGCCGGCCGGGTCGAATCGGGGACCGGTGAGGGTCCAGCGGTCCTGGTACTCGAGGACGGCCGGACATTTCCCGGCCGGGCCTTCGGGGCGACCGGGACGGCCCTCGGCGAGGCGGTCTTCACCACCGGCATGACCGGCTACCAGGAGACGCTGACCGACCCGTCGTACCGGCGACAGATCGTGGTGGCCACGGCCCCGCAAATCGGCAACACCGGCTGGGTGGCCGGCACCGAACGTTCCGGCAGCGACAACGAGTCCGGCGCGATCCAGGTGGCCGGGTACGTGGTGCGCGATCTGGCACCCCGGCCGTCCAGCTTCCGGGCCACCTCGTCACTGCCGGCGGAGATGGCCCGGCAGGGCATCGTCGGTATCCGGGACGTCGACACCCGGGGGCTCACCCGGCATCTGCGCAGCGCCGGCGTGATGCGCTGCGGCATCTTCTCCGCCGGCCCCGGTGCGTCGTTGCCGGACTCGGTGGACACGCTTGCCGCGGTGCGCTCGTCACCGGTCATGGTCGGAGCCGACCTGGCGGGCGAGGTCACCACCGGTGAGCCCTACACGGTGCGAGCCGTCGGTGCCGCGCGTTTCGCCGTGGCCGCGGTGGATCTCGGCATCAAGGCCAACACCCCGCAGATGCTGGCCGCCCGCGGCATCACCTGCCACGTGCTGCCCGCGTCGGCGAGCATCGACGACATCGTCGCGCTCGGGATCGATGGGGTGTTCCTGTCCAACGGGCCCGGTGACCCGGCCACCGCCGACGAACTGGTAGCGCTCACCGCGGCCGTGCTGGATCGGCGGATCCCGCTGTTCGGCATCTGCTTCGGCAACCAGATCCTCGGCCGCGCCCTGGGCCTGGGTACTTACAAGCTGCCGTTCGGGCACCGCGGCATCAACCAGCCGGTGCGCGAGGAGGCCACCGGGCGGGTGCTGGTGACGGCGCACAACCACGGCTTCGCCGTGGACGCACCGGTGGGCCAGGACCTCACCACCCCGTTCGGTACCGCCCGGGTCGCCTACACGTGCCTGAACGACGGGGTGGTGGAGGGTCTGGAATGCGCTGATGTGCCGGCGTTCTCGGTGCAGTTCCATCCCGAGGCGGCCGCCGGGCCGCACGACGCCGGCTACCTGTTCGATCGCTTCGCCGACCTGATGGCCGGCGGCAGTACCACCAGCACCACGCACCTCCACCTTGAAGGGACCCCCGCCTGATGCCGCGCCGCACCGATCTGAACCATGTGCTGGTGATCGGCTCCGGTCCCATCGTGATCGGGCAGGCCTGCGAGTTCGACTATTCCGGCACCCAGGCCTGCCGGGTGCTGCGCGCCGAGGGACTGCGCGTGACCCTGATCAACTCCAACCCGGCCACCATCATGACCGACCCGGAGTTCGCCGACGCCACGTACATCGAGCCCATCACCGCCGATTTCGTCGAGCAGGTGCTCGCCGACCAAGCCGCCGCCGGGTTCCCGGTCGATGCCGTGCTGGCGACCCTGGGCGGGCAGACCGCGCTGAACACCGCCATCGCGCTGGCCGACGCCGGGGTGCTGGAGCGCTTCGGGGTGGAGCTGATCGGCGCCGATATTCCGGCCATCCAGCGCGGCGAGGACCGGCAGCTGTTCAAGGACATCGTCCGGTCGGTCGGCGGCGACGTGCCCCGCTCCGCGGTCTGCCACTCGATGGACGAGGTGCACGACGCCGTGGCCGAGCTGGGCCTGCCGGTAGTCATCCGGCCGTCGTTCACCATGGGGGGCCTGGGATCCGGGATGGCGCACACGCCGGAGCAGCTGGACCGGCTGGCCGGGACGGGTCTGGCGGCCTCGCCGGTGCACGAGGTGCTCATTGAGGAGAGCGTGCTCGGCTGGAAGGAGTTCGAGCTGGAGCTGATGCGCGACGGCGCCGACAACGCCGTGGTGGTCTGCTCGATCGAGAACCTGGACCCGATGGGCGTGCACACCGGCGACTCCGTCACCGTCGCCCCGGCGATGACGCTGACGGACCGCGAGTACCAGGTGATGCGCGATATGGGGCTGGCCGTGCTGCGCGCGGTCGGTGTGGCCACCGGCGGCTGCAACATCCAGTTCGCTATCGATCCGGAGACCGGCCGGATGGTCGTCATCGAGATGAATCCCCGGGTCTCGCGCTCGTCGGCGCTGGCGAGCAAGGCCACCGGCTTCCCGATCGCCAAGATCGCCGCCAAGCTGGCCATCGGCTACCGGCTGGACGAGATCGCCAACGACATCACGAAGGCGACTCCGGCGGCATTCGAGCCGGCGCTGGACTACGTGGTGGTCAAGATCCCCCGGTTCACCTTTGAGAAGTTCCCCGGCGCCGACCCGGAGCTGACGACCACCATGAAGTCGGTCGGCGAGGCGATGGCCATCGGTCGGTCGTTCGCCGAGGCACTGGGCAAGGCCATGCGCTCGGTAGAGACGTCGGCGGCCGGATTCTGGACCGGCAGCGACCCCGAGGGCGGTGACGTGGACACGTTGCTGGCCGAGATCCGGGTTCCTACCGACGGCCGGTTGTACGCCATCGAGCGGGCGCTGCGGCTGGGCGCGTCGGTCGCGCAGGTGCACCAGGCGACCGGCATCGACCCGTGGTTCCTGGATCAGATCGCGCTGATCGGGTCCATCGGCCGCGAGGTGGCCGAAGCCGCTGAGCTGGACGACGAGCTACTGCGAAAGGCCAAGCGGCACGGCCTGTCCGATGCGCAGATCGCGTCGCTGCGGCGGGGCGCGGGGGACCTGCTGCTCGGCGGCGAGCAGGCGGTGCGGGAGCGCCGGCACACCGCCGGGATCCGGCCGGTGTACAAGACGGTGGACACCTGCGCTGCCGAGTTCGAGGCGCAGACCCCGTACCACTACTCGGCCTACGAGTCCGACCCGAACGCCGAGACCGAGGTGGCGGCGCAACGGGATAGGCGCAAGGTGATGATCCTGGGCTCCGGGCCGAACCGGATCGGGCAGGGCATCGAGTTCGACTACTCCTGCGTGCACGCGGCGATGGCGTTGCGGGAGGCCGGGTTTGAGACCGTGATGGTCAACTGCAATCCGGAGACGGTCTCCACCGACTACGACACCTCCGATCGGCTGTACTTCGAGCCGTTGACCGCCGAGGACGTCCTGGAAGTCGTTGCCGCGGAACAGGCCTCGGGAGAGCTGGCCGGGGTGATCGTCACCCTCGGCGGGCAGACCCCACTCAAGCTCGCCCCGGTGCTGGCGGAAGCAGGGGTACCGATTTTGGGCACCGGGCCGGAAGCCATCGACCTGGCCGAGGATCGCGGCCGGTTCGGTGAGCTGCTACGCGAGGCGGGCCTGCCAGCCCCCCGGTTCGGCACGGCCACCACCTTCGACGAGGCGCGCACGGTCGCCGAGCAGATCGGTTACCCGGTGTTGGTGCGCCCCTCCTATGTGCTGGGCGGGCGCGGCATGCAGATCGTCTACGACGAACGGGCACTTGCCGACTACATCGGGCGGGCCACCGAGATCACCGCCGACCATCCGGTGCTGGTGGACCGATTCCTGGACGACGCCATCGAGATCGACGTGGACGCGCTGTGCGACGGCACCGAGGTCTACCTCGGCGGGGTGATGGAGCACATCGAGGAGGCCGGGGTGCACTCCGGCGACTCGGCGTGCGTGTTGCCGCCGATCACGTTGGGGCAGGGCGAGATCGAGGCGGTGCGCTCGCACACCGAGGCGATCGCGCTGCGTGGCGGGGTGCGCGGGCTGCTGAACGTGCAGTACGCGCTGAAGGGCCAGACGCTGTACGTGCTGGAGGCGAACCCGCGGGCCTCCCGGACGGTGCCGTTCTCCTCCAAGGCGACCGCCGTGCCGCTGGCCAAGGCGGCGGCTCGCATCATGGCAGGGGCCACCATCGCCGAGCTGCGCGTCGAGGGGCTGTTGCCCGCGTCCGGTGACGCGGGATCTCTGCCGGTGGACGCCCCGGTCGCGGTGAAGGAAGCCGTGATGCCGTTCCACCGGTTCCGCCGGCCGGACGGCACCGGGGTGGACACCGTGCTCGGTCCCGAGATGCGCTCCACCGGCGAGGTGATGGGCATCGACGCCGCGTTCGGCCCCGCGTTCGCCAAGTCGCAGACCGCCTCCTATGGCTCGCTACCGACCTCCGGCACGGTGTTCGTGTCGGTGGCCAACGCCGACAAGCGGGCCATGGTGTTCCCCACCAAGCGGCTGGCCGACCTCGGATTCACCGTGGTGGCCACCGAGGGCACCGCGGCCATGCTGCGGCGAAACGGCATGGACGTCTCTGTGGTGCGCAAGCACTTCCAGGGCCCGGACAACATCGTGGACGCGATCCGGGCAGGGCACATCGACCTGGTGATCAACACCCCGTACGGGCACTCCGGCACCCGCACCGACGGCTACGAGATCCGCACCGCGGCGGTGGCCGCCGACATTCCGTGCATCACCACCGTGGCGGGTGCGGCGGCGGCGATCCAGGGCATCGAGGCGCTGATCAGGGAGCAGGTTCGGGTGGCGCCGATCCAGGTCTTGCAGGCGAGACTGCGCGCCGGACGCGCGGACGCCGACGGCCGGCCGGCGGCCGGGCCGGTGGGCGGCGATGCGGTGCCGATTGCCGATGGCTCGGCGCCGGCTGCCGACGGTTCGGTATCGACCGCCGAACGCACCGTCCAGGGCGCCACGGCGTGGGCCGGATGACGGTGCTGGGCACCGGGTATCGACGGCTCGTCCGGCCCGTGCTGTTCCGGTGGGGTGGCGCCGATGCCGAGACCGCGCACCGGCGCACGCTGGCGATGCTGGGCCGGCTGGCGCGGCACCCGGCCGCGTTGCGCGGACTTGCCAGGCTGCTGGCCGCTGACCGGGCGCCCCGGAGCGTGTTCGGTCTGGACTTCGGCTCACCGGTGGGACTCGCGGCCGGAGTGGACAAGGACGGGCTGGCCCTGGCTGCGTGGCCCGCCCTCGGGTTGGGGTTCGTGGAGGCCGGCACCGTCACCGCCGTCCCGCAACCCGGCAACCCGCGCCCGCGAGTGTTCCGGCTGCCCGCCTCCGGCGCCGTGATCAACCGGATGGGATTCCCGAATCATGGCGCCGCCGCACTGGCCCGGCGCCTCGCCTGCGCCGGCGAAATCGGTGTGCCGCTCGGGATCTCGCTCGGCAAGTCCAGCATTACCCCGGTCGCCGGCGCGGTGCCGGACTACCTGACGTCGCTGCGGGCGGTGCACCCCTATGCCGACTATCTCGCGGTGAACGTCTCCTCGCCGAACACCCCGGGGTTGCGCGGGCTGCAGGACCGCGGCGCGCTGGACGAGCTGGTGGCGGCCCTGATCGCCGAGACCCGCTCGCTGGCCCGGCCGGATCGCCGCGGTGGGGTGCCGGTGCCGGTGCTGGTGAAGATCGCCCCCGACCTGACCGACGACGCGATCGCCGACGTCCTGCAGGTCTGCACCGACCGGGGGGCCGCCGGGGTGATCGCCGTGAACACCACCATCGGCCGCAGCGGGATCGCCGCCGTCGACGCTGGCCTCGCGGCGCAGGCCGGGGGTCTGTCCGGGCGGCCACTGCTGCACCGGGCGCTGGAAGTGGTTCGCTTCGTGTGTGCGCACACCGACCTGCCGGTGATCGGCGTCGGCGGGATCGGCAGCGCGGACGACGGGCTGGCCATGCTGGATGCCGGGGCGTCGCTGCTGCAGGTCTACACCGGGTTGATCTACGCCGGGCCCGCGCTGGTCCGCGATCTCACTCGCGCCGCCGCCGCCAGCCCACACCGCATGGATCAACTGCTCCGGCAGGCACGAAGTTCGTCCCACCAGCAGCTCCCGTCACACATGAAGGATGTTGATCCATGCCAGGCACGTTGATCCATGCGGAGTCGGTGGCGAGCTCGCCAGCACGGGGGGCGGCTACAAGAGCAGAAGGGAGCCTGTCATGACACGCGAACCGTTCGGGGCGCGGTTGGCCCGGTCCGTGGTCGAGCGAGGCCCGCTGTGCGTGGGCATCGACCCGCACCCGGCGCTGCTGGACGCCTGGGGCCTGGATCGCACCCCGGCCGGGCTGGAGCGCTTCGCCCTGACCGTGGTCGAGGCGCTGGGCTCGACGGTCGCCGTGTTCAAGCCCCAGTCGGCATTCTTCGAGGCCTTTGGCAGCGCCGGGATCGCCGTGCTGGAGCGGGTTCTCGCCGAGGCGCCGGCCGCGGGAGCGCTCACCCTGCTGGACGCCAAGCGCGGCGACATCGGATCCACCATGGCCGCCTACGCCGCTGCGTACCTGTCCGATGGATCCCCACTGGCCGCCGACGCGCTGACAGTGTCTCCGTTCCTGGGCGTCGGCTCGTTGCGACCGGCGGTCGATGCCGCGCTGGGATCGGGGCGAGGGTTGTTCGTGCTGTGCCGAACCTCCAACCCGGACAGCGGGGCCGTGCAGTTGGCCACGACGTCGGCGGGGAGCGGTGACGGGGCTACTGGGGTAGCCCCGGATGCCGACGGGGTACCGATGTCGGTGGCCCAGCAGATCGCCGATGCCGCAGTCGAACTCAACGCCGGCGCCGCGCCGCTGGGCTCGATCGGGCTGGTGGTCGGAGCCACCGTCACCGACATCGGCGTCGACCTGTCGCGGGTGAACGGCCCGCTGCTGGCTCCTGGTATCGGTGCGCAGGGAGGAACCGCGGCAGCGCTGCGGCGGGTGTTCGGCGACCCGGACGGGCGACTGCCACCAGGCATCCTGCCCAGCGCCAGCCGCAGCATTCTGGCCGCGGGGCCCTCGCTCGCCGGGCTTCGCGACGCCGCAGCCCAAACCGTCGATGAGGTGCGCGCGGCGTTGCGTTGATCCCTGGCTGCTCGGGGTTCACCGCGGACCGGTGCTGTCGAAGGGCCACACGGGCACGGGCGTCCGCGATGATGCGAGAGGCACGATCCGGGCCTTATCGGGCCGAGCGCCGGCGGAGCAGCCAGAGGGTCGCCCCGAGCAGCAGCAGACTCAGTGCTGCCACCCAGCCGAACTCGATCCACTGGAACGGCCAGTAGCGGCTGTCCGGTTGGTAGCTGGTGACCTGCTGGTAACCGTGCCGGAGCAGGTACTGCACCGGATCGACAGCGCTGCCGACGTGCGCCACGCTCGCGGATGTGCTGCCATCCAGGTGGGTGCCGACCGCCTGCAACGTGGAGTTGATCTCCGCGTTGCTCACCGGCAGGCCGCCCCTGGTCCACCATTGGCCGACGGTGAGGTCGGTGTTCGACAATTGCAGGCTGGTGGTGGTCATCGGGGACAGGTAGTTCTGCCGAAGCAATCCCCCGGCCAGGAACGCCAGAGCGAACCAGGCTGCGCACGCGCTGGCCAGCGCGGGGAGCACGCGGCGCCACAGCAGACCGGCCAGCACCCCGAGCGCGAATCCGGCGAGCGCCCATCCTGGTGCCGCGACGCCGGTAGCGGGGAAGACGGTGGCGCGCAGGCGCGGCATGATCCCCGCCGCAACCAGCGGCTGGTTGTACCAGCTGACCAGGGTGCCGAATGCCGCCAGGAGGACGGCGACGCCGACGGCGCCGGTGACCAGTTCCGATGTGGCCCAGCGCATCCTGCCCGCTCCCTGGGTCCATGCGTAGCGGAAGGTGCCGGTCTCCAACTCGCGTGCCAGGATCGGGGCCCCCGCGAAGGCGCCGATGATGCCGGGCAGCAGCATCAGGATCACACCGATCAGGCCGGACGAGCCAAAGCTGTCGTGGAAGCTCTGCCAGGCCAGCTGGCAGGCGGGGGAGTTGGCCGGCGTGCACGCGAGGAAGGCGTCATAGGAGGCACGCATCCGCAGGCCGTCGATCAACAGGTACAGGCCGATCACCGCCAGCAACGCCACGGCTCCGACAAGGGTGGATCGGTGCTGGCGCCAGGCGACCCAGCCCAGCCGCGGCCACGGTATCGGTCGTATAGACGGGTTCGGCGCGGCGGCGAGCGCGGTCATCGGCTGACTCCCGTCAGGGCGGCGAGCGGCGGCGCGGGGACCTCGCGGAGGTAGGCCAGGGTGAGTTCCTCGATGCCGACGGGCCTCGATTCGCAGCCGGCCGGGAGCGGGGCGTCGGTCGACGGGAGGCGGACCAGCCGGTGCATCTGGGCGCCGGAGGTGACCGACTCGATGATGCTGTACCCGGCCTCCGCGCATGTGTCCGGCCGGCCGGTCAGCAGCCGATGGAGGTCGAGTAGCTCGTCGATCGTGCCGTCCAGGCGGACTCGACCGCGGGAGATGAGCACCAAGTAGTCGGCGACCCGCTCCAACTCGGCCAGCAGGTGCGAGGAGAGGATGACGGAGATGCCGTCGTCGGCCATAGCGGTGAGCACGCTGGCCATGAAGTCGTGGCGGGCCAGCGGATCCAGCGGTGCGGTCGGCTCGTCCAGCACCAGCAGCCGGGGGTGCCGGGCCAGTGCGAGGGTCAGGGCCAGTTGGGCCTGCTGGCCTCCGGAGAGCTTACCGGCCCTGCGCTTGTCGCTGATGCCGAGGTCGGCCAGCCGTCGCCTGGCAAGGGAGGTGTCGAAGCGCCGGTTCAGATTGCGCGTCAGGTGCAGCATGTCGGCCACCGACAGGTGCCGGTATAGCGGCATGTCCTGCGCGACGAAGGCGATGCCGTCCAGCGCGGCGGGCGATCCGGCGGGGACACCGCCCAGCACCGTCAGCTCTCCGACGGATGGCGCGGTCAGGCCGACCACCAGATTGAGCAGGGTGCTCTTGCCGGCACCGTTCGGACCGACCAGGGCGACCAGGTGCCCTTCGGGGATGGCTAGCGTGCACTCGCTCAGCGCCCAGGAGCTGCCGTAACGGCGCCCCAGGCCGGAGGTTTCGATGATGTTCATGCCAGGCCCCCCGCCTTTCGGCTTGGTCGGGCCAAGCTGCCGACCCGGTCCGGGTCGCGGCGATCAGTGAAATCCCGCAGCGTGCTCGTCACCAGCGCGACGATGCCGTCCTCGTCTAGCCCCGCGGCTTCGGCGTCGGTGAGCCAGACCCGTAGGGAGCGTCGCAGAGTCGTCAGGGCGGGCAGGGTTGCCTGCGCCAGCGAGCCGTTGACGAAGGTGCCCTGCCCCGGGCGGCCCGACGCTAGGTTCTTTTGCTCCAGCTCTCGGTAGGCCTTCAACACGGTGTTCGGATTGATCGCCAGGTCGGCGACCACCTCGCGGACCTTGGGCAATCGGTCTCCGGGCTTGAGCAACCCGAGTCGCAGCGCATGCTCGACCTGCTGGACGAGCTGCAGGTAGGTCGGCACGCCCGAGGAGGGGTCCAGGTGGAAGGCCAGCGGCGATACGTCTTCGAGGGATGCCTCGCTTAGCTCTTTATCTATCGACATAGATAAAGAGTACAGCACCAGTTCCAGTTTGCAAACAAGTCCGCGAGCGTGCCCGGGGTCTGGGCGGGCAGTGCGGGCCGCCGGCCCAGACCCCGAAGCCCCCAGATCTCGAAGCCCTGACCCCGACGGCCCTGACCCCGACGGCCCTCAGGGCGCGCCGGCGCCCAGGGCGAGGTCGAAGCCGGCGCCGTTGCGCGCCAGGCCCACCAGGAGGATGCCCGCCCATTCAAGGGCGTGGGCCATGTCGAGCCCGCCCGCGTCGAGGGGACGCATCGTCATGCTCTCCAGGAGCGTCGCGACACGTGCCTTCGCGTCAGAGCTGTCGCCGGCGAAGAACGCGTCCAGCGGTTTGTCCTCGGCGATGACGCCGCCGAAGATCGTATTGAATGCCTTGACGACGTGGGCGTCTCCAGGGGCGGCGGCGGCGATCTGCTGGGACACCGAGTTGCCCGGGGTGGTCACGAGTCCGCTGGCCTCGGCGTTGAACGGATTGGTGATGTCGAGGATGACCTTGCCGGCCAGCGCATCGCCGTAATGGGCGACCACTTCCACCGCGCCGGCGTACAGGACGGCCAGGATGACGATGTCACCTGCCGGCCGTGACCCGTACGTGCCGACCGTGGCTCCGTTGCCTATCTGGTCGGCGAGGGTCCGAGCCTTGTCGGCGTCGCGGCTCATGATTTCGACGGCGTGGCCGTGCTTGGCCGCCCGAGTGCCGATGGCGGCGGCCATGTTGCCCGAGCCGATGATGCTGATGGCGGTCATGATGTGTGCTCCTTTACCGTGCCTGGATCGGGAGTCCTCGGGTGAGGCGCTCCTCCGGTCGTTGACGCCCGTTCAAACGGAGGGGTGCCTCACTTTATTCCGCCGAGAGCGGCTCGCGGTGGCAAGCGCTCGCCGGCGCGAAAACGGAGGGGTGCCTCCGCATCGTTGGTAACCTGGTGACATGACCCAGACCGACGTGCAGCAGGTGCGGATGCCCCGGCGCCGCGACGCGCGGGAGCGCCGCGACAGGCTCATCGCGGCCGCGCAGCGCGAATTCGCGGCACGCGGCGTTGATGCTTCCTTGGAGAAGATCGCCCGCGACGCCAATGTCGCCATCGGCACCTTGTACCGCCACTTCCCGACACGCCTGGACCTGCTCCTGGCCGCCTTCAGGCCTCGACTCCGGGAGTTCCTCGACGAAGCCAAGAAGGCCCTGGAACTAGAGGATCCATGGGAAGGATTCGTCCGCTACCTGGAGAACCTATTCGGCATGCAGGCCGGGGACAAAGGGTTCAACGACTTCCTTTCCCGTCGATTCCCCGGCAACGCCGATACCGAACTCATTCACGATCAAATGTGCCGACAGATCGAGGGCGTGCTCACTCGAGCTCAAGAAGCCGGCGAGGCTCGTGCCGACATCACCCAGGCCGACATCGTCACCCTCATCTGGTCCAACGGTCGGATCATCGACGCCACCAGCAGCACAGCGCCCAACGCCTGGCGCCGTTACCTCGCCCTCATGCTCGACGCCTACCGCGCAGAGCGGGCACACCCGATCGCCGAGCCGCCGATGACCGACGGCCAGCTCTACGACGCCATGGTCCGACTCAGCGAGCCGGAATAGCAGCGCGAACGCCGACCGCTCGCGCGCACGGCGGGTTCGCGGGTCTGCGGGACTGGAGCCTGCGGGCGGCTGGGCCGGCTGGGCCGGCCGACGACCGGCACCGTCCGTGCGCCGGGACGCGCCCGCTCCTGGGTAGGCTGGTCGCCGACATGCACGCACCCGCGTCGTGAGTGGGGAGCGTCCGGTGCAGGGCTGACCCGGCGTGGGGGCCCGAGTCCGGCTGCCGAGAACCGCTCGGCGCCGCTGACCACACCTGGACCCAGCGGCACCGGGCCCGCCCGCAAGGAGCGTCACCCATGGCTCAGGCCGCACCCGAGGCCCCCGTCACCGCCCTATCCGCCGATCGCCACGGTGGGTTGGACTACAAGGTCGCCGACCTGAACCTGGCGCCCTTCGGTCGCAAGGAGATCACCCTCGCCGAGCACGAAATGCCCGGCCTGATGGCGCTGCGCCGGGAATACGCCGAGGTGAAACCCCTTCAAGGGGCGCGGATCTCGGGATCGCTGCACATGACGGTGCAGACCGCGGTGCTGATCGAGACGCTGGTCAGCCTGGGGGCGACCGTGCGCTGGGCCTCCTGCAACATCTTCTCCACCCAGGACCACGCCGCCGCCGCCGTGGCGGTCGGCCCGTACGGCACCCCGGAGGACCCGCAAGGCGTGCCGGTGTTCGCCTGGAAGGGCGAGACGCTCCCCGAGTACTGGTGGTGCACCGAGCAGATGCTCACCTGGCCGGCCGGCGAGGATGGCGACAGCGCCGGTGAAAGTAGCGGCCCCAACATGATCCTGGACGACGGCGGTGATGCGACCCTGCTGGTGCACAAGGGCGTGCAGTACGAGAAGGCCGGCGTGGTGCCGACCGTCACCGACGACGACACGGACGTCTCCGACGAGTACCGGGTGATCCTGGGAGTGCTGCGCGCCTCGCTGGCTGCCGACCCTACCCGCTTCACCCGGATGGCCGCCGGCATTCGCGGCGTTACCGAAGAGACCACCACCGGCGTCAATCGGCTCTACCACCTGGCCGCCGCCGGCGAGCTGCTGTTCCCCGCCATCAATGTCAACGACTCGGTGACCAAGAGCAAGTTCGACAACAAGTACGGCTGCCGGCACTCGCTGATCGACGGCATCAACCGGGCCACCGACGTGCTGATCGGCGGCAAGGTTGCCATGGTCGCCGGCTACGGCGATGTTGGCAAGGGCTGCGCCGAGTCGCTGCGCGGCCAGGGTGCCCGGGTGCTGATCGCCGAGGTCGACCCCATCTGCGCGCTTCAGGCCCTGATGGACGGCTACGAGGTCACCACCATCGACGAGTCGGTGGGGCGGGCCGACATCATCGTCACCGCCACCGGCAACCTGGGCATCATCACCACCGACCACCTGAAGCGGATGAAGCACCAGGCGATCCTGGGCAATATCGGACACTTCGACAATGAGATCGATATGGCCGGCCTGGCAAGGATTCCCGGGATCGTCAAGAACGAGATCAAGCCCCAGGTGCACGAGTGGCGCTTTCCCGATGGCCACACCGTGATCATCCTGTCCGAGGGGCGCCTGTTGAACCTGGGTAACGCCACCGGGCACCCGTCGTTCGTGATGAGCGCCTCGTTCTCCAACCAGGTGATCGCCCAGATCGAGCTGTTCTCCAAGCCGGACGCCTGGGACAAGGAGGTCTACCGGCTGCCCAAGGCCGCCGACGAGAAGGTGGCTCGGATCCACGTGCAGGCCCTCGGGGGCGAGCTGACCAAGCTGACCAAGGAGCAGGCCGAGTACATCGGCGTGGACGTGGAGGGCCCGTACAAGCCGGAGCACTATCGATACTGAGGCGCGACCTTCCGGATGAGGCCTACGGCGGGCAGGCTGGGCACAACCCATCGTCCGAGACCGGAGGCAGCAGCATGACCGACGCGATCACTCCCGCCCAGTTCCACTCCTCGCCCGGCGTCGACGACTGGCGGGTGGTATTCCGCGGCGCCGGCGCGCACTTTCGCACCGGGTCGTTCGCCGCAGGCGTGCAGCTGGTGCGCCGGATCGGCGCGCTGGCCGACGCTGCCGACCATCACCCCGACGTCGATCTACGCTACGGATCGGTGACGGTGCGGCTGATCTCTCACGACGTCGGGACGATCAGCCGGCGCGACGCCGAGCTGGCCAGGCAGATTTCCGCGGCGGCCCGGGAACTCGGGATCCCCGCCGACCCGGAGGCCGTGCAGGCGGTGCAGTTCGCCATCGACGCCGCAGTCAGCGCGGCTGTGCTGCCATTCTGGCGGGCCGTGCTGGCCTACGACCAGCGCGGCGATGAGGACCTGGACGACCCGCACGGCCGTGGCCCGTCGATCTGGTTCCAGCACATGGATCCCGCCCGCTCCGGTCGGAACCGGATCCATGTCGATGTCTGCGTACCGCACGATGCGGGCCAGCAGCGCGTGGCCGCGGCGCTGGCCGCAGGTGGACGCCTGGTGGACGACTCGCATGCCCCGCAGTGGTGGACGCTGGCCGACGCCGAGGGCAACGAGGTGGACATTGCGACCGTGCTCGGGCGGGAGTGAGCCCGGACTGCGCCGTCGCAGGCCGGTATCTGCCGGAATAGCCCGGCCCGGCAGCCGTCTCGGGCACAATTGGCTACCGATCCGATCGGGGTTGTCGATTCCCGGCGCGCTCGTTCGACAGGACGGTGTGACGCCGCCCCGCCTGCCAGGCACCAGGCGCCGCCCACCGTCCGGCCACGGACCGACCCGAAGGAGCACACCATGTCCGACACGTACGCCTACCTGATCATCGAGCCCGATTGGGACTCCGACAGCTTCCTGCCGCAGGCCCGGCACGGCCGCTCTACCGCCGAGATGAGCGAGGAGTTCGCCGCGCACGGCGCCTTCCAGGCCGCCGTCGCCGAGTTGGGCGCGCAGATCGTCAGCGGGGCCGCGCTGCAGAACGCGAAGTACGGCGCCGTCGTCAAGCCCGGCGCCGGCGAGAACAAGGTCGCCGACGCCGTTTACACCGACGCGCCCTATGCCGAGTCCGCCGAGATCGTCACCGGCTTCTACCTGGTCCGGGTGGACGACGAGGACACGGCGCGCCGGATTGCGGCCCTGGTACCCACCGGCGGCGTGGTGGAGATGCGAAAGGTGTTCCCCACTGGCTGACCCCTCTCCGGTCGCTGACGCGATCGCCCGTGAGTTCACCCGAGCCTGGCCCGCGGTGATCCGGTCGCTCGCGAGCATCACCGGCAGCCTGGACGACGCCGAGGAATACGCCGCCGTGGCGTTTGCGCGCGCGGCGGCGCACCCCGGCCCGATCGCCGACCTTCCGGCCTGGTGTGTGACCGCCGGACGTCGGGCGTGGATCGACGCCATCCGTCGGCAGGCGGTGGGGCGCCGACTGGCCACCCAGCTAGCGGCCGACCCGACAGGGGGACCGGACGTGGATGGACAGCCACCCGGCGCCGACGGCCTGGACGACCGGGTGGCCCTGCTGTTCGTCGCGTGTGACGAGGCGTTGCCGCCCGTCGGTCAGATGGTGCTGGCGCTGCGCCTGGTGTGCGGGCTCTCGGTGCCGCAGATCGCGGCCCACCTGGGCATGCAGGACGCCGCCGTGGCCGCGCGGCTGACCCGCGCCAAACGGCTGTTGGCGACGGCGCGGGGCGCGTTCCGGCTGGCCGACGAGGCCGAGCGGGCCCTGCGCCTTCCCATGGTGCTGGCCTGCGTGGCGGGCATGCACAACCAGGGGCACCGCGGAGCCATCGACCCGGCGGACGCCGCCGCCGACATCAGCAGGCAGGCGCTGTCGATCGCCGACTCGCTGGTCGCGTTGTACCCGGCCGATCCGGAGACCCGGGGGATGCGGGCGGTGATCCGGCTCGCGCTGGCGCGACGTCCCGGCCGGATCGGCCCGGACGGATCGGCGCTGGCGCTGGCCGAGGTCGACCGGTCGAGATGGGACCGGCAGCTGCTGCGCGACGGGCTGGCGGATGCCGCGGTCGCCGCGGCGGCCGTCCCGCCGGGCCGGTTCGCGCTGGAAGCGGCCATCAGCGGGAAGCATTGCGTCGCCGATGATCTCGCGCGCACCGACTGGGCGGGGATCGAGGTGCTGTACGGCGAGTTGGGCAGGCGTTGGCCCTCCCCGGCGGTGACGGTGGCGGCGCTGATCGCGCGCAGCCACCGGCTGAGGTATGCCGGGAACGGCGGCGAGGAGGACCGTGAGGTCGAATCCCTCCTGACGGGCATCGTGGAGCAGGGCCCGGCCTACGCCAGCCGGGACGCGGCGCTGGCGCTGGCCGACCTTGATTGGCATGCCGGCCGGTGGGCGGATGCCGCCGCCCGCTACGCCGATCTGGCCGAGTTGCTGGACGGGCCGATGCGCGCCTTCTGCCTGCGCCGCGCCCGGGAGGCCGCAGCGGCCGCTGCCGACGGGTGAGCCCGGGTCGTGTCGTCGTGATCGAGACCGGCATTCCCCGATCGAGCTCACCTCGGGTCAGATCGCCATCGGCACGGACCCGGCGGCCCTCGCCGTGCGGTGGGCGAGGGTCCCGTCGGACGATGCCGTTACGGTGTCACCCGTGGGCACGCTGATCGTCATCGAGGGGCTCGACGGCTCCGGCAAGAACACCCTCGCCCGGCAGCTCACCGACCGCTGGCGGGCGGAGGGCCGGACCGTGGCGACATTGTCGTTCCCCCGGTACGGCGCCGGCATCCACGCCGACCTGGTCCGCGACGCGCTGTACGGCCGGCTGGGCGACCTGACCGACTCGGTGTACGGATCGGCGCTGCTGTTCGCGTTGGACCGGCGGGATGCCATCGGGCAACTACGGGGCCTGCTGGCGGCCCACGACATCGTGCTGCTGGACCGGTACATCGCCTCCAACGCGGCCTACGGCGCGGCCCGGCTCGGCGGCCCCGATGTCGATACCGGCTTCCCGGAATGGATCCGGGCGCTCGAGGTGGACCGGTTCGGCGTCCCGGTCCCGGACCGGCAGCTGCTGCTGGCCACCGCCACCGACGTCGCGGCCGACCGCGCCCGTGCCCGTGCCGCCGAGCAGGTTCACCGCGCGCTGGACACCTTCGAATCCGACGACGCCCTGCAGCGCCGCACGGCCGCGATGTACCGACAGCTGGCCGACGCCGAATACCTGTCCCGCTGGACGGTGCTGGCACCTGGCCCCGACGGCTCCGTCACCGCCCCCGCCGATCTCGCCGGCTAAGGCGCTCCGGCCTCAGGCCTGACCCAGCGCCGGGCCGGTGCCACGCCGCGAGCGGTCCGCGGCGGCGAATGCCCGCAGCGCCGGGGCCAGGTTCTCGGTACGCACCCGGATGTCGATGTACAGCAGTGCCATCACCGCGCCGGTCCAGGACGTCGTCACCGCGGAGACCACCGCCGTCACCGCGCTGGACACGATCACCAACCCGACCGACGACAGCGATCCCGCGGCCGACAGCGCCACCGACGAGACGATCAGCTCGATGCCGTACCCGATCACCAGGCTGAGCAGCGTGATGCCCAGCACCCGCCCGCGGTGCCCGCGGGTCAGCAGCGCCGAGCGCCGCAGCGACGCGCCGATACCGGATCGCTCCATCGCGGCCACCGGCGCCGCGACCGCCCAGGCCAGATAGGCCAGCACACCCGGCACCACCACCGCGACCAGCCCCACCGTCACGGCTGCCCCCACCAGCACCGAGGTGGCCAGCAGCAGCGGGATCCGGCCGGCCAGCCGTTGCGCCGGCGCCCCGCGCACGGTATGGCGCCCGATCGCGTCCGCCCCCGCGCAGGCGGCGGCGAGCCCGGCGATCAGGACGGTCCCGACCGTCGAGATCAGCAGGGAGGCTCCGGTCGCGAGGTACATGCTGGCCGGCAGGCTGGTCCGGGTGCCGGAGAGCATCTCGTCCACCCACGAGGTGTCCGCGAAATCCTGCAGGGTCCCCGTGCCCGCCAGGATCCCCAGCATGGCCCCGGACGACAGTGCCGCCACCAGCACCGCGACCGGGCCGAGCAGCGCCAGGTGTCGGCGCACCACGCCGAACGCGGCGCCCAGCAGCTCACCGGTCGCCAGCGGGCGCAGCGGGATGGGCCCAGGGTCGGCGGTGGGCTGCCACCAGGGCGGCGGTGGCGGAAATCCGGGCTGGCTCACGCCCACCATGATCCCACCGAGCTGCGGGCGCACATCCGGCGCCGCCCTGCGCTGGATGTCCGGGTGCCCCCACTCGGACGCCGAGAATGAGACGATGGGGACATGAGAGCCCGCATCCTGGTGGTCGATGACGACCCAGCCCTGGCCGAGATGCTCACCATCGTGCTGCGCGGGGAGGGTCTGGAGTCGGCGGTGGTCCGCGACGGTTCCCGCGCGATGGACGCCTTCCACGACCTGCGGCCGGACCTGGTGCTGCTCGACCTGATGCTGCCCGGCACGTCGGGGCTGGACGTGTGCAAGCAGATCCGGGCCGAGTCCGGCGTGCCGATCATCATGCTCACCGCCAAGACCGACACCGTCGACGTGGTGCTCGGGCTCGAGTCCGGCGCCGACGACTACGTGATGAAGCCGTTCAAACCCAAGGAGCTCACCGCGCGAATCCGGGCCCGGCTGCGCCGCGGCGATACCGGCAGCGCCGAGCGGCTGCGGGTCGCGGACGTGGAGATCGATGTGCCGGGGCACCAGGTCACCCGGGATGGCGAGCCGATCGCGCTGACCCCGCTGGAGTTCGACCTGCTGGTCGCGCTGGCCCGCAAGCCGCGCCAGGTGTTCACCCGCGAGGTGCTGCTGGAGCAGGTCTGGGGCTACCGGCATGCCGCCGACACCCGCCTGGTGAACGTGCACGTGCAGCGGCTGCGCAGCAAGGTGGAAAAGGACCCGGAGCGCCCCGAGGTCGTGGTCACGGTGCGCGGCGTCGGCTACCGGGCCGGAGTGTCGTGAGTTCGGTGCACCAGTGAGCCCAGCCCAGTGAGCGCAGTGCGGTGACGCCGCCCGGCGAGTCCCCGCGACCGGCCCCGGAGCGGCGCCCCGGGTGGTTCGGCCGGCTGCGGGCTGCCCTGTCCGATGCGCCCCGCTCGCTGCGGTTGCGGGTGGTGGTGATGACGCTGGTGCTCTCCTCGGTGGTGATGGTGCTGCTCGGGGTCGAGCTGCAGCGGCAGATCCGGGACGGGTTGCTGGAGAACAAGCTGTCCGCTGCGAAGGCCGAGATCGAAAACGCGATGGCCACGGCGGCGACACAGCTGGCCGGCGCCGAGACCAACCCCACCAAGTTGAGCAACCAGCTGGGCAGGCTGGTGCAGGATCTCGGCAACCCGGCCCGGGCCACGGATGCTGGCGGTCAGGGTGGCACCGCGGGGGTGTTCGAGCCGGTGGTGGCTCCGCTGCGGGCCGGCGCGTCGGCCATCGCCCCGGTCGGTCCCATCGACGACGTGCCGGGCGACCTGCGCGCCAGCATCGCGCAGAGCGTGTCTTACGAATACACGACGGTACGACGCAAAAACGGTGACGGCAGCGAGGTGACCGTGCCCGCCCTGGTGGTCGGGGGGCCGGTGGCGCTGCCCCGCGGCGGCGACAGCTTCGGGGTGTTCCTGATCTTTCCGCTGACCGGCGAGGAGAAGACCCTGGCGGTGGTGCAGCAGACCCTGCTGCTCGGCGGGGCGGCGCTGGCGCTGGCACTGGGGGTGATCGCGTTCCTGGTCGCCACCGCCGTGCTGCGACCGATCCGCCGGGCATCGACGGTGGCCGTGCGGATCGCGGCGGGCGACCTGTCCGAACGGATGCCGGTCCGCGGGGCCAGCGAGTTGACCACCCTGGCCAGCTCGTTCAACGACATGGCCGAGGCGATCCGTGCGCAGATTCGCCAGCTGGAGGAGTTCGGTCGGCTGCAGCGCCGCTTCACCTCCGACGTCTCGCACGAGCTGCGCACCCCGCTGACCACGGTGCGGATGGCGGCCGACACGCTGCACGCCAGCCGCTCGGAGTTCCCGCCGCACCTGGCCAGGGCGACCGAGCTGCTGGCCGACGAGCTGGACCGGTTCGAGTCGCTGCTGACCGACCTGCTGGAGGTCTCCCGCTACGACGCCGGCATGGCGGAGCTGGCGGCCGAGTCGGTGGACGTGCGCTCGCACGTGGTGGCCTGCGTGGCCGCGGCCGGCCCGGTGGCGGCGGCCAGCGGGGTGCGTATCGTCTCGGTGCTGCCGCCCGACCCGGTGCGGGCAGAGGTCGACTCCCGCCGGCTGGAGCGGATTCTGCGGAACCTGCTCAACAACGCGGTCGACCACGCTGAGGGAGGATCGGTGGAGGTCGAGCTGGCCGCCGACGACGATGCGCTGGCGATCACCGTCACCGACCACGGGGTAGGCCTGCGGCCCGGCGAGGCCTCGCTGGTGTTCAACCGGTTCTGGCGGGCCGACCCGTCCCGGCAGCGGATGACCGGTGGCACCGGGCTGGGGCTGGCGATCTCCCTGGAGGACGCGCGGTTGCACGGCGGCTGGCTGCAGGCGTGGGGACGTCCCGGTCTCGGCGCTCGGTTCCGGCTCACGCTGCCCCGGCGCCGGGGGTTCGTGCTGTCCTCGTCACCGCTGTCGCTGCGGCCCGCGCACGGTGACGGTGACGACGACGAGGACGGCGCCGTCGGCGCCGTCGGCACTGCCGGCGCTGTCGGCGCGATCGGACACGGCGGTGACGGGGGATACCGGGCCGGGCACGCATCGGTGTCGCGGCCGGCGGACGCCGAGACACCCGAGGGCACCCGCACCGCCGCCGCGCCCGACCGGACCGGCGACCGAACCCGGGCCGGACTGATCGGAGGTGGATCATGACGCCGCGCCCGCATACCGCTCGGTACCCAGCCGCCGGCCGCCGCACGGTGACGCTGCTGGCGCTGGTGCTGGGCACCACGCTGGCCGCCGGTTGCGCCGGCATCCCGACCTCCAGCAGTCCCCAGGTGCTGCGCACGGTGACCGAGCAGTCCGAGGCCGCCGCGCCCCGCGGCCCGGAGGCCGGGCAGCAGCCCGAGCAGATCGTCCGCGAGTTCATCCACGTCAGCGCGCTCACCGAGTACGACACCCCGGGTGAGTCGTTCGTGTCCGCCCGGCAGTACCTCACCCCGGCGGCGCAGAAGTCCTGGAAGGCCGACTCCGGCTCCACCCCCGTGGTGGTGCTCTCCGACGACATCGTGGCGCGGCCGGAACCCGGCCACCCGGGGTGGGTGAAGGTCTCCGGCACCCAGATCGGCGCCCTGGACCCGGACCGCTCCTACCGGCCGGTCGCCTCTCGGCCGTTCGAGGTCACCATGCACCTGACTACCAGCGACGGCCAGTGGCGCATCAGCGACCCGCCCGAGAGGGTGCTGATCACCCAGGGCGACTTCGACACCGCCTTCCGGCAGCGGCCGGTGTACTTCCTGGATTCCTCCGGCCGGGTGGTGGTGCCCGACATCCGGTGGATTCCCAACGCCAGCACCGCGGACCTGTCGGCAAACCGGCTGATGGATCTGCTGCTGCGCGGGCCGAGCGAGCAGCTGCGGGGAGCGGCGCGCACCCAGCTCGGCACGGGCGCCCAGCTGTTGCGCAACGTGCAGATCGACAAGTCAGGGGTGGCGCGCGTCGACCTGGACCGGGTCAACGTGTCCAACCCGGCGGCCCGGCAGGCGCTGGCGGCGCAGATCGTGTGGACGCTCTATGCCGTGGTGCAGCAGGTGTCGATCACGGTGAACGGGCTGCCGCTGGACGCCGCCGGCGGGTCGGCGGGCGGTGCGGTCAGCTCGGCGGATGCGCCGAGCACCGTCTACAGCCTGCTGGGCGGCACGGTCGCCAACTTCAGCCCGGACGTGGTGCCCGGATCCGCGCAGGCCGTGTCGGACGCGTACTACATCGAGGACGGCGCCATCCTGCGGCTGTCCGACTCCTCGCCGATGTGGGGTCGGGTCGGCACCGGATCGGTGGACGTGCTCGCCGCGTCGCTGTCGGCCGCGTCCGGCGCGCTGGCCGCGGTGGCGCGCAACCCCGAGGGCGGCCAGCAGCTGCTGGTCGGGCGGCCGTTCGACCGGCAACCGGCGGTGACGGTGCTCAAGGCAACCACGCTGACCAAGCCCAGCTTCACCCGGTGGGGGTACGGCGCGTGGACCGTGCAGAACGGCGCCACCCAACCGGAGATCTACCAGGTGTCCATTACTTCCGGCACGCCGACCTGGTCCAGGGTGACGGCGCCCGGGCTGGGCGGTCTCGGCCCGGTGACGGCGCTGGCGCTGTCGCCGGACGGTGTGCGGGTGGCGGTGGTTGCCGACGGCAAGCTCTACCTCGGGGTGATCTCCCCGGCGCCGGAGAGCTCGGCGGCGCCCGGCTCGTCGGGGGCGGGCTCCGACGACGACGCGTCCGACCATCGGGGGCTGCAGGTGACCGGGCTGCACGTGCTGCGCAGCGACCTGGCCGATGTGGGGCCGGTGACCTGGGAGGATTCCACCCATCTGCTGGTCGGGGCCAAGTTCGGCGGGGGCGCCCACCGGACGGTGTTCGAGGTCTCGGTGGACGGCCAGAGCGTGGACCCCGTCACCACCTCATGGGTGTTCGGCGACGTGTTCGGCGACGTCGACGCGATCGCCAGCTCCACCCAGAGCCTGCCGACGCTGATCTCGTTCAACGGTCGGGTCTGGCAGCTGCGGGGCACGCTGTTTTCCGGCCAGTGGGTGTCCCCGGACGGGCCCAATTGGATGCCGGGGGCGGCGCCGTTCTACCCGAACTGACCCGCCGGGTTGTCCACAATCGGCGGCCGGCCCGCTGCGCGGGTGGCCGACCGGCGATGCTGGAGCCATGGCCGGCTCCCCGGACCCCCGAAACCCGACCCAGCGCCCGATACGGCGCCTGGTCCTGCACCCGCTGCTGGACCTGGTGCTGCCACGCACCTGCCCCGGCTGTTACGCCCCTCAGCCATGGTGCCCGGCCTGCGCGGCGACGATCGGTGTTCGGCCGCGGGCGGTGGCGTTGCCGGAGCCGGCCCTGGATCGGATGGCCACGGCCGGGCTGCCGATCCCCCCGGTACATGCGCTCGGTCGCTACACCGGTCCGGTGCGGGCGGCGATCCTGGCCGGCAAGGAACGCGGTCGACGAGATCTGCCCCCGCGGCTGGGCGCGGCGCTGGGCACCGGATTGCTGCGGCTGCAGGACGCGGCAGTATTGCCCGGCGACCTGTGGCTGGTGCCGGCCCCGACCCGGCCCGCCTCCGCCCGGGCGCGGGGCGGCGACCCGGTGCTGGCCATGGCGCGGGCGGCGGCTCGGCTGCTGGCGCAGCGGGGCCGGCCGGCTGGGGTGGCGCCGTGTCTGTCGCTGGCCCGGGGGACCCGGGACTCGGTGGGGCTGGACGCGGCAGGGCGGGCCGCGAACCTGGCGGGTCGCATCCGTTTCCGGCCCGGGGCGGCGCCGCCGCACGGTGCCCCGGTGGTGTTCCTGGACGACGTGTTGACCACGGGGGCCACCGTCACCGGTTCGCTGACCGTACTGGGTCGGGCCGGCGTGCCCACGGTGGGCGTGCTGGTACTCGCGTCGGTGCCGGCGCTGCGACCCTTGGTGCTGCCGCTGGGCCTGCCACGGCCCCGGGCTGGCCGAAAATCGTGACCGGTGACGGGCCGTCGTGCCCTTGCGCCCGCTGCACGGCCCGGTAGGTTCGAGGGTGTACCGGGGTCCATCGGCAGGGAAGGGGCCACGGCACCCCGGGATCGCAGGGTGTGCAGTGCAGCGGGTCGGAATTGTTCCGCCCCGCCCGACCTCGGGAGGACATGTGGACATCGTCGTCAAGGGCCGAAACGTCGAAGTGCCCGAGCATTTCCGGGTGCACGTCTCGGAGAAGCTGGCGCGAACCGAGCGCTACGACCCCAAGATGGCGCACGTCGACGTCGAGCTGTCCCACGAGAGCAATCCGCGGCAGGCCAAGAACCGGCAGCGGGTGCAGATCACCGTCGTGGGCCGGGGGCCGGCGGTGCGCGCGGAGGCGGCCGCGGAGTCGTTCTATGCGGCGCTGGACCTGGCGGTGGACAAGCTGGACACCCGGCTGCGCAAGGTACGCGGTCGCCGGCTGGACCGCGTCACCTCCCGGGCCCCGCTGGCGGCGGTCGCGGCCGGTGCGGTGCCCGGTGGCCCGGAGCCGCTCTCCGGGATCTGGGGCGAAGGGCCCGATCAGCTCGGCGATTCGGCGCGCGATGGCGATGCCAGTTCCGCCGTCGGCGGCGACGACGAGGGCCCCGGCCGGGTGGTGCGCATCAAGGACCACCCCGCCGAACCCATGACGGTCGACCAGGCGCTGCTGCGGATGGAGCTGGTCGGGCACGACTTCTACCTGTTCAACGACGCCGACTCGGGCAAGGCCAGCGTGGTCTACCGGCGCAAGGGCTTCGACTACGGTCTGTTGCGGCTGTCCTGACCGCCGGGCGGGAGGGACCCGCGTCGCACGACGGGCGCATACCATGGGGATGCCGGGATTGCCGCCCGGACCGTGGGCGATGCCTCGGCCGCCGAGGCATCCCGGTGACGGGCGCCCGACGGGTGCTGCCACGACAGATGACCGACGGACACGGCTGAGGCGCGACCTTGCCCCAGCACGTGACATGACCGACTGAGGGTGCCCAACGTGCTGTCCCGACTGCTGCGTGCCGGCGAGGCCAAGACGATCCGGCGGCTGGCCGCCGTGGCCGCGCACATCAACAGCCTGGAGGACGACTATGTCGACCTCACCGACGAGGAGCTGAAGGCGCACACCGAGAAGTTCCGGGAACGGCTGGCCGGTGACGAGACGCTGGACGATCTGCTGCCCGAGGCGTTCGCCGTCGTCCGGGAGGCCGCCAAGCGCACCCTGGGCCAGCGGCACTTCGACGTGCAGCTGATGGGCGGTGCCGCGCTGCACTTGGGCAACATCGCCGAGATGAAGACCGGTGAGGGCAAGACCCTGGTCTCCACCCTGCCGGCGTATCTCAACGCGCTGGCGGGCACCGGCGTGCACATCGTCACCACCAACGACTACCTCGCCCAGCGCGACTCCGAGTGGATGGGGCGGGTGCACCGCTTCCTCGGCCTGGACGTCGGCGTCATCCTGTCGCAGATGCCCCCGGATCAGCGCCGGGCCGCCTACGCCGCCGACATCACCTACGGCACCAACAACGAGTTCGGCTTCGACTACCTGCGCGACAACATGGCCTGGTCCGCCGCCGACCTGGTGCAGCGTGGGCACACCTACGCCATCGTCGACGAGGTCGACTCCATCCTGATCGACGAGGCCCGCACCCCGCTGATCATCTCCGGCCCGGCCGATCAGTCCAGCAAGTGGTACACCGAGTTCGCCCGGCTGGTGCCCCGGCTGCGCGCCGATGTCGACTACGAGGTGGACCTGTCCAAGCGGACCGTCGGCGTCACCGAGGAGGGCGTGGCCAAGGTCGAGAAGGCCTTTGGCCTGGACAACCTGTACGAGGAGGTCAACACCCCGCTGGTGGGCTTCCTCAACAACGCGCTGAAGGCCAAGGAGCTGTACAAGAAGGACAAGGACTACATCGTGGTCGGCGGCGAGGTGCTGATCGTCGACGAGTTCACCGGCCGGGTGCTGCACGGCCGGCGCTACAACGAGGGCATGCATCAGGCGATCGAGGCCAAGGAAGGCGTCGAGATCAAGGCCGAGAACCAGACCCTGGCCACCATTACGCTGCAGAACTACTTCCGGCTCTACGACAAGCTGGCCGGCATGACCGGCACCGCCCAGACCGAGGCCGCCGAGCTGCACGAGACCTACAAGCTGGGCGTGGTGCCGGTACCGCCCAACAAGCCGGTCATCCGGGTCGACGCCGACGACATCATCTACAAGACCGAAGAGGCCAAGTTCGACGCGGTGGTCTCCGACATCGTGGAGCGGCACGAGAAGGGCCAGCCGATCCTGGTGGGCACCGCCAGCGTCGAGCACTCAGAGCGGCTGGCCAAACTGCTGCTGCGGGCCGGCGTGCCGCACGAGGTGCTCAACGCCAAGAACCATGCCCGGGAGGCGGCGATCATCGCGCAGGCCGGCCGGGTGGGCGCCGTCACGGTGGCCACCAACATGGCCGGCCGTGGCACCGACATCGTGCTCGGCGGCAACCCCGACTTCACCGCGGATTCCGACCTGCGCGAGCGGGACCTGAACCCGGTGGATACCCCGGAGGAATACGAGGAGGCCTGGCCGGAGGCGCTGGAGGCCGCCAAGAAGCGCTCGGCGGCCGAGGCCGACAAGGTGCGCGAGGCCGGCGGGCTGTACGTGCTGGGGACCGAGCGGCACGAGTCGCGGCGCATCGACAACCAGCTGCGCGGTCGGTCCGGCCGGCAGGGTGACCCCGGCGAGTCGCGGTTCTACCTCTCGCTCGGCGACGACCTGATGCGCCGGGTGGGCGGTACCACGGTCGAGGCGATGATGACCCGGCTGCGGATGCCCGACGACATGCCCATCGGGCACAAGTTCGTTTCCAAGGCGATCAAGAGTGCCCAGACCCAGGTCGAGCAGCAGAACTTCGAGATCCGCAAGAACGTCCTCAAGTACGACGAAGTGATGAACAAGCAGCGCACCGTCATCTACGACGAGCGCCGTCGGGTGCTGGACGGCGAGGACCTGCACGAGCAGACCGGCAACATGATCGACGACGTCGTTACCGCCTACATCAACGGCGCCACGGCGACCGGCTTCGCCGAGGACTGGGACACCGACACGCTGTGGACCGCGCTCAAGACGCTGTACCCGGTGTCGGTGACCCCGGAGTCCATCGCCGCCGAGCACGGCGCCCTGACCCGGGAGACGTTGCTGACAGCGGCGCTGGCCGACGTGCACGCCGCGTGGCAGCGCCGCGAGGAGGACCTGGGACCGGAGATCCTGCGCGAACTGGAGCGTCGCGTGGTGCTTTCGGTGCTGGACCGGAAGTGGCGCGAGCACCTGTACGAGATGGACTACCTCAAGGAGGGCATCGGGCTACGCGCGATGGCGCAGCGCGACCCGCTGGTGGAGTACCAGCGCGAGGGCTTCGACATGTTCTCGGCGATGCTGGAGTCGCTGAAGGAGGAGTCGGTCGGGTATCTGTTCAACCTGCAGGTGCAGGTGGTCCCGGCCGGGCAGCAGGGCGCGCCGGCGGACGCGAACGGGGCCGCCGGGAGCGGTGACGGGGCGGCCGACGCCACCGGGAACGGGCAGGCGGCGCGCAAGCAGGTGCGGGCCCGGATGCGGCCGGTGGCGGCGCTGCCGACCCAGGAGGCCGAGGCCGCCAAGGCGGCGACCGCCACCGCGACTGCGGCGGCGCCGGCGGCGCTGCGCGCCAAGGGACTGTCCGCCCCGACCGCCCCGGCATCGGGCCTGACGTACTCCGGGCCCGGCGAGTCCGGGACGAGCGGCGGTGCCGGTCGCAATGGCAAGGCGTCCGGGTCCGGCAAGGCGTCCGGTGCTGCAGCCTCGAGCAAGTCCCCGGGTCGGAACGAGCCGTGCCCGTGTGGGTCCGGCAAGAAGTACAAGATGTGCCACGGGCGGCCGGGTAGCGCCGACCTCTGACCTGGGCCGGCGCGGGCCGCCTCGGTCGGTCCGTCGCTCTGCTCCGGCCGCACCTGGCGCAGATGCACATCGCTCAGGAACGCGCGACGCAGATCCTCGGGCAGCCCGTCATACGGTGAGGTCTGCGAGGCGTGCACGGCCATGGCCCGTTCCCGCGCGGGCAGGTGCTCGGCAGCGTCGATCACGGTGGTGATCTCCTCGTCGGGCGTGCCCATCGCCGCGGTGTCGGCGTCCAGGTGCTCCATGTCCGGACGCTGGGCGCGCATCGCCTCGACCCAGCGGCGCATCAGCGAGCGGGGCAGGCAGCTGTAGTAGACCCGCTGTACCCCCGCGCTCCCGGCGGCGCTGACCGTGGCGTCCCGGATCCGGGCGTGATCCCGGTGCCCGTCACTGGCGTCCAGCGTCACCACCACGTCGGGCGCGAACGCGGTCAGCACGCCGCGCACCGCGGTGACCACCTCGGCGAAGGGCGCCGCCAGCAGCGAGCCGTCTGGTGGCGCGCCGCTCATCCCGGAGTCGCCGAACCCCAACAGGTCGACCCGCGACACCCCGAGCAGGTCCGCCGCGTGGCGTAGTTCGGCCTCGCGAACCGCCCCCAGATCGGCACCGTCGCCGCCCAGTTCGCCGCGGGTGGCGCAGCAAACGCCCGTCACTGCCCCGGCGCCCGCCGCGTGCAGCAGCAGCGACCCGCAGCCGAATGTCTCGTCGTCGGGGTGGGCCACCACTACTTGCAATCGGGTTGCCGCAAGCATCGTCGTCCTCCTGAGTGCCGGCGCAAGACCGTCGACTATAGAGGCCCTCCGAGCGGAATGTGCCCGTTTGAGGGAAACCGCCGGGACGGGTCACGGTGGCGACTCTGGTCCGGTGCGCCCGGGCATCGACCGGGTTGCCGGGGATGTATCGCCAGGGGATGCATCGGGCTCCTGTCGATGCCCCGCACCGTCGGGTTGGGCCCCGGGCGGGCGACGTCGGAGGTGTGCCGTGGCCCCACCGTCTGTGTCCCGGCCGCAGGACCGGGTCGCGCCGTATACCGGCAGCGTTGAGATTCGGGTGCATGGCGTGTCGGGCACGCCGCCGGAGGAATTGCTGGGTCGGCGCGACGTCCGGCAGGTTGCCGGCGATCGGTTGTCCGGGTTCTACCGGCCGAGCCTGCTCGGGCAGATGCGCGACGAGCCGCCGCCCGACCAGCCGCCCGACCGGCCGCCGGACGACGAGGCACCGCTCGACCGTGCGTTGCCCGACCGGCGGGGCTGGCGCGCGGGGACCCATGGCGGGCTCGGAGCCGCCGCCGTCCGCGGTCCCTGGCTGGAGGGCTATTCCTGGGGCGGCTGGACCTCCGGCGCACGCTCCCGGGTGCTCTGGCTGGTGTTGCTGCCGTTCGCGTTGGTCAACGTGTCCAGCAGGATGCTGCCGCCGGAACCCGGCGGAGACGGAGTCGCCCGGCGGTTGCGGCTCGCCGCCGCAGCGCTGCTTCGAGTGCTGGCGCTGTCGCTGACGGTGACGATGGTGCAGGGTGCGGTCGGCGTGGCGGTGGTGACGGTCGCGTTGCGCTGCGGCACCGAGCCGGGCGCGGTGGGCGCGTGCCACGGGTTGCCGTCCTTTGTCACCGATCTGCTGGGTCGGCTGCCAGCCGAGGGCAGCGTGCTGCTGTGCGCGGCGGTGCCCTTGGCGGTGACGGGATTGTTGTGGCTGGTCAGCCACCGCGCGTCCGCCCGTTACGAGAATGCGCCGGACCGGCCGCCCCCGGGCCGACCGGACGATGCGCCGCAGCCGCTGCTGCGGCCGGACCTGTGGCAGTCCGGGCCGGCGATCTCGCGGCTCCGGCTGCTGCACGTGCAGGCCGGGATCGTGTCGGTGGTCGCGTCGGCGTCCTGGGTGCTGTCGGGGGGCGTCGTCAGGACGGTGACGGGATGGTTGAGCCTGGCCACCGTGGTGATCACCGTGGTGCTGGTGGCCCGCCGTCCCGCACCCCCGTACACCGCCGGGCGTCGGGGGCGGATCATGCTGCCGGCCCGATTGACCTGGATCCCGCTTGGGGCGTCGGTGGTGGCGCTGGGCTGGCAGGTGGCTCCCGGCCTGGCCGGGCGTGGCGGGAGCGTGGCTGGCACCGTGCTGGCCGACGCCGCGGTGCGCCGTGCCGACGTGCTGGTCCAGGACCTGTTCGTCGGTCAAGCGGTGCTGCTGGCGGCGATCGCGCTGCTGGTGGGCGCCGCCCGGATCGCCGGCGCCGGGCGGGGACGAGCGATGTTCGTCTCCGGGTTCGCCGGCTTCGTGGTGGCGATGCTGGCCTGGCTGACCGGGGCGATGCTCACGGCGTCGGTGCTGGTGCTGGCACCGGCGTGGCTGGCTCGGCCGGGCTTTGCCGTCACGCCGCGGCAACTGGCCACGGCCCTCGCCGACCCGGCCACCGCCGGCTGGTTCGGCGACACCACCCGCAGCTCCGGGGTGGGCACCGCTGTCGGTGTCGGCGTGTTGCTCGTGCTGGTGCTGCAGCTGGCGGTGCGCGCGGCGTGGGCGGCGCGCATCGGGGGCGCGGGACAGGACCGGGCGGCGGTCCGGACGGACTACCCGGATCGGGCGGCCGGCACGGACCCGGAGAGTCGCTCCCGCGCCCGATCGATCGCGACGATGTTCTGGTCGGCGCGCCGGGTGGATGGCCTGCCACGGGCGATGGCCACGCTGTGCCTTGCGATTGCCGTGCTGCTGGCCGCGCAGGGCCTAGCGCTGCTAACCGCCCCGGCGCCGTCCGGCTGGCAGGCGACCGTGTTGGGCCGAGTGCCTCCGCAATGCCGCGCGGCGGTGGGCACCGGGTTGTGCTCGCACGTCGGGGTGGTGGCGTGGGGTGTGTTCTGCACGGCCGGCTTGGGCGTGCTGGTGCTGATCGCGGGAGTGCTGGCCTATCGGACGCCGGCGGCCCGGCGCGGGGTGGGGGTGTTCTGGGATCTGGCCTGTTTCTGGCCGCGGGACACTCACCCGCTCGCCCCGCCCTGCTACAACGAGCGGATCATGCCGCAGGTGTCGGTCCGGGTGGCGTGGTACCTGGGCACCGACCGGCAGCCGGGCGCCGCAGACCCTGCTGCGGTGCCCGATGACCGCGGCCGAGTGGTGCTGGCCGGCCACAGCCAGGGCAGCGTCATCGCGCTGGCGGCGGCGCTGATCCAGCCGGCTGCGGCGCGGCGGCGGTTGGCACTGGTCACCGTGGGGTGTGTGCTGGACCGGCTCTACTCGCGGTTCTTCCCCCGGTACTTCGGCCCGGAGCTCTACCGGCTGGCCGCCCAGATGCTCGGACCTGCCGAGACCGTGCAGGGCCGATCCGTCTCAGCCGACCCGGGCAGGGTCGACTCGGGCAACATCGATCCGGGCGGTCTGGGTACCCGGTGGGTGAATATCTGGCGCCACTCCGACTACCTGGGCGGGGCGGTGCCGCACCCTCCCTCGGATGAGGCCGCAACCGGCCCGGATCGCCCGCCGGCCGCATCCGGGCCGGAGAACCTGCGGAGCGTCGATCCGGCCTTCGACCCGGAGCCGGGCGACACGGTGTGGCCCGCGCCGCGTCGGCACTCGGACTTTTGGACCGACTCGGCCTTCTTGCCGGCGATCCGGCGACTGCTCCGATGGATCGAGGCTGACACCGCACGCAGCGGATCAGCCGATCTGCAGTACGGTCACCCGCCACCGCCCGTCGATGCCCTGCAGTCGCATGGCGATCGCCCGGACCTGCGCGGCGCACCGGAACACCGCGGATAGCTCCGCGACCCCGTCCGCGGGTTCACACACCCTGGTGGTCAACAGGTGTGCGACGCCCCGCCCGGCCAGCATCGGGGTGTTCTGGAGCCCGGCGAAGATGTCCGGGGCGAGGTGCACGCGTAGCTGCTCGATCGGGCGCCGGCCGGTGAGCACCTCCAACAGCGCACGGACCAGCGCAGTGGCGGTGGCCGGTGCGGGCGGAAGCGCGGCCGAGGTTGTCATCCGAATTCCCACGTCACTGTCCTTCGACCATCCCGGAACGGCGGTGTTGGAGATGAGGCTTGGGCGGAGTGCGCCCTGACGCGGCGGGCGCCGGGGCATTGCGGGGGCCGCGCCCACGCCGAGACCGGTCGGACCGGCCGGCAGCGGCCGGGTCGGCCGGCGTGGGCCGGGCCGCCCTGGAACCCGGGTCCGTCGGCGGGGGTGGTCGACACCGGGTCGCCGGGTCGGCGCCGGCTTGCCGCCGGGA